>Ga0265798_10007116_pt1 | contig 14552 bp, 13 predicted proteins | sample P3T30metagenome_FD_192430 | JGI IMG/M metagenome (GOLD analysis project Ga0265798, IMG submission 192430) | Plant litter microbial communities from East Loma Ridge, Irvine, California - P3 T30 | ecosystem: Environmental > Terrestrial > Plant litter > Unclassified | place: USA: California...
CCGGCCATGGCGCGCTGGAAAGCGTGCGAGTGCAGGTTCGGCATGCCGGGCAGCAACGGACCGCTGACCACTTCCGCGCCCTGCCGATCGGCATTGACCTGAATCCGCGTCAACATTCCCTCGGGGCTGACCTCCAGACGCACATCGCTGGCCCAGCCGTCAGGGAGTAACGCACGCTCGGCAAAGAAGGCTGACATTGACTTCATACCTCATCACTGTAATTTGTATATACATATACAGACGTTTGGCGATCCGGTAAACCGTCGGCAAACTTGCCGTGCCATCGCTTAATGGTTAGCTTGAGCGCCTGAATCATCTCGATAACAAGGACACACACGTGCCGACGCCGCCCGCCTCTTCCTCACTGGCAGCCCAGATGGGCGAAAGTCCCGCACCCTTGTACGCCCGCGTCAAACACATGATCGCCCTGCAGATCCAGAACGGCACGTGGCCGCCGCATCATCGCGTGCCATCGGAAAGCGAGCTGGTGACCCAACTGGGTTTCAGTCGCATGACCATCAACCGCGCCCTGCGCGAACTGACTGCCGAAGGCCTGCTGGTGCGCATGCAGGGTGTCGGCACGTTCGTGGCCGAACCCAAGAGCCAATCGGCGCTGTTCGAAGTCCACAATATCGCTGACGAGATCGCGGCACGAGGCCATCGTCATTCCTGCAAGGTCATCGTCCTCAAGGAAGAAGCGGCAGGCTCCGAGCGTGCGTTGGCGCTGGACATGCGCGAGGGTCAGCGGGTGTTCCACTCGTTGATCGTGCACTACGAAAACGACATTGCCGTGCAGATCGAAGACCGCTTCGTGAACGCCCTGGTCGCACCGGATTACCTCAAGCAGGATTTCACTCAACAGACGCCTTACGCCTACCTGTCGCAGGTCGCACCGCTGACCGAGGGTGAACACGTGGTCGAGGCGATTCTGGCCGAAGCTGACGAGTGCAAACTGTTGCAGATCGACGCAGGCGAACCCTGCCTGCTGATTCGTCGTCGCACCTGGTCAGGCCGCCAGCCGGTGACCGCCGCACGCCTGATCCATCCCGGCTCCCGTCATCGCCTTGAAGGACGTTTCACCAAATGACCCAGCCCCGAATTCTGCGCGCCGTCGACTACCCGCGCATGCCGTGGAAGAACGGCGGTGGCAGTACTGAAGAAATCGCCCGCGATGCGGGTCAGGATCTGGACGGTTTCGGCTGGCGCCTGTCGATTGCCGACATCGAGCACTCGGGCGGTTTTTCAGTGTTTGCCGGTTATCAGCGGATTATCACTGTGCTGCAGGGCGCGGGCATGACGCTGTCGGTTGACGGCATCGACAGCCGCCCGCTGCTGCCATCCGACCCGTTCGCGTTCAGCGGCGACAGTCAGGTCGAGTGCACGTTGCTCGACGGACCGATCCGGGATTTCAACCTGATCTACGCTGCACATCGGTACCACGCCCGCTTGCAGTGGATCGACGTGCGCCAGCCGCAAAGGCTGTTCAGCTCGGCCAGCACCTTCGTGCTGTTCAGCATGGCCGAGCAGATTGCGCTGAGCGTCAGTGGCCAGCCCTGGGAAATCCTCGGCAAACACGACTGCGCTCAAGTGGACACTACGGGCGGACTCACGGAAATCGAGCTGCAGTCCTCAGGCGCCAGTCGGTGCTGCCTGATTGAGCTGAACGCCATTGGCAATGACGGTATGCTGGACGCCCCCTAAAAATCAGCTTCTCGTTCAAGGACGACCATGACTCAATTCCCTGTCAAGGAAACACCCAGAGCCGTCGCCATCCTCGCCAGCTTCCTCGCCTCCGAATCGGCAGGCGGCATCGTGTTGATGCTCGCAGCACTGGCCGCTCTGATCGTCGCCAACTCGCCACTTTCCGCCGGTTATTTTTCGATTCTGCACAGCGTATGGCTGGGTCTGTCGGTCGAGTTGTGGATCAACGATGGCCTGATGGCAATCTTCTTCCTGATGGTCGGCCTGGAAATCAAACGCGAAGTGCTGGCGGGCGGGCTCTCGACCTGGGGTCAGCGCGCCCTGCCCGGCTTTGCAGCAGCAGGCGGAATGCTGATCCCGGCGCTGATCTACATCGCCATTAACTGGGGCAACCCGCAGACGATGAGCGGCTGGGCGATTCCTGCGGCCACCGACATCGCCTTTGCTCTGGGTGTGCTGTCGCTGTTGGGCAACCGGGTGCCGACCTCGCTGAAAGTATTTCTCGCCGCACTGGCGATTCTCGATGACCTGGGCGCGGTCACTATCATTGCGTTCTTCTACAGCTCCGGCCTGAACCTGCCGATGCTGGGCGCCGCCTTCGCCACGCTGGCGGTGTTGATCGTGATGAACAGACTCAACGTTCGTCGCCTGCTGCCTTATCTGCTGCTGGGCGCACTGTTGTGGTTCTTCGTGTTGCAGTCTGGCGTTCACGCCACGCTGGCAGGCGTCGCGCTGGCGTTGTGCATCCCGATGGGCAAGCCCGAGGAAGAGGCGCGCTCGCCGCTGCTGTTCCTTGAAGAGAAGATGCATTACTGGGTCGCGTTCGCGGTGGTGCCGATCTTCGGCTTTGCCAACGCGGGTGTTTCGCTGGCCGGTATCACGGTGGAAAACCTCGTTGATCCGGTGCCGCTCGGTGTTGCGCTGGGGCTGTTCGTGGGCAAGCAGATCGGCGTGTTCCTCGCCGCCGTGCTGGCGATTCGTTCAGGGCTCGCGGTGTTGCCGGAGGGCAGTAACTGGGTGCAGCTGTATGGCGTGGCGATCCTGTGCGGCATCGGTTTCACCATGAGTCTGTTCATCGGCAACCTGGCATTCCCGGGTCAGCAGCACCTGATCGACGAGGTGAAAGTCGGCGTGCTGATCGGTTCGGGCATTGCGGCAATTGCCGGCATTATCGTGTTGCGCAGCCGCTTCAGCCGGCCCTGAAAAAAATATTTTCAAATCACTGCATCCAGATTGTTTCTTCGCGGGTAGTACATACAGCAGCCACTTCGAGTTGCTGAGCGCGGTTAAATAATCTGGAGATTTCTGCATGAACGCAAAACGCTTGCTCTGCCTTGCAGGTAGTACCCTGGCTTTCACTTGCCTGTCGTCCGTCGCCCTGGCCCAGACCGATCTGCCCGAAAGCGTTCGGGTTCCGGCCGGCCACAAGATCAGCATGCAAACCACCGGGGTCGGCGAAATCACCTACGAGTGCCGCGCAAAAGCCAACATGCCCAACGAGATGGAATGGGCGTTCGTCGGTCCCAAGGCCGTGCTCAATGACAAGAGCGGCAAGCAGGTCGGCACCTACTACGGCCCGCCTGCCACCTGGGAAGCCAAAGACAGCTCGAAAGTGACCGGCACTCAGGTCGCTGTTGCACCTTCGAGCGCAGGCAACCTGCCGTACCAGTTGGTCAAGGCCAACCCGGCAGAAGGCAAAGGCGCCATGACCGGCGTTGCCTACATCCAGCGCACTGCTCTCAAAGGCGGCGTGGCACCGACCACCGCGTGCGCAGCCAGCAACAAGGGCGCCAAGGAAGTGGTCAAGTACCAGGCTGACTACCTGTTCTGGGCTGCCAACTGATACAGCCAGGCAATCGGGCACCGCGCAGTCAGTAAGCTATGCTGCTGCGCGGGTCCTCGTGATATCAACGAGGCATTAGTCCATCGATGGCGGATTACCTTGTCCTCACACGAATCTCTCTTTGATTACGAAGGCACGTTGCAAGCCTGCGCCCGCGGTGAGCGGCAGGCCCTGCAGCATCTTTATGAACAGGAAAGCGTGCGGCTGCTCGGTGTGGTCGTGCGACTGGTTCGCGACCGGGAGCTGGCCGAGGACATCGTGCATGACGCGTTTCTGAAAATCTGGACCCGAGCGGCCAGTTTCGACGCATCACGCGGTTCGGCACGCGGCTGGATATTCAGCGTGACCCGGCATCTGGCGCTCAACAACCTGCGCAATACGGCGCGGGAAGTTCGGGTTGAGGATGACGACAGCGAAGATCATCATGAGCAGGCGACGCTGGAAGGCTGGCAGGAAACCGGCGATGCCTTCGATTGGCGAGTCAATCCGGGACGCATCACGGCGTGCCTGGAGCAGCTTGAACCGGTGCGGCGCAACTGCGTGTTTCACGCGTATGTAGACGGTTATTCGCATCAGGAAATCGCGCAGAAAATCGGCGCGCCACTGGGTACGGTCAAAGCCTGGATCAAGCGCAGCCTGACGGCTTTGCGGGAGTGCATGGGATGACCCAACCTTCGGACAAGAATATTCACGAGCTGGCAGGCGAGTATGTGCTCGGCACGTTGTCGGCCGAACAGAGGCTCGACGTACAACGTCGCCTGCCTCACGAACCGGATCTGCAGGCAGCAATAGACGCCTGGGATCAACGCCTACTGCCGTTGACCGAGCTGGCGGAACCGGTCAAGCCATCACCCGGCCTGTGGGAGCGGATCGAACGCAACCTGGTGGATCGGGCGGCGCCCAAGGCACAGCCTGAACAGCGCGTGCGCTGGTGGGACAATCTGGCGATCTGGCGCGGGCTGGCCGGTGCAGGCATCGCAGCCTCGCTGGTGCTGGGCCTGACGCTGCTGACCCGCGATCAGGCGCCACCTTCCTATCTGGTGGTACTCGTCGGACCTCAGGACAAATCGCCCGGCTGGGTCGTGCAGGCCAGCAATCGACAGGAAATCCAGCTCATCCCGCTGGGCGCGTTCGAAGTACCGGCCGACAAGGCGCTGGAGTTCTGGACCAAGGGTGACGACTGGCAGGGACCGGTGTCGCTAGGGCTGGTCAAGCCAGGGCAAAGCCTGAACATCGCGCTCGATAAATTGCCGCCACTGCAACCCAACCAGTTATTTGAACTGACGCTGGAAAAGTCCACCGGCTCGTCAATCGGCAAACCAACCGGGCCGATTCAATTCATAGGACGGGCCGTGAAGGTCATTTGAAGCGCCTGAACTCAGCCTCACATTGATCGTTCCCCACGCGCGGGAACGACCATCGAACGAACCCGCACCAACGTGTTACCCACCGCCCCAAAAACGGGCAAAAAACCTTTCAAGTAACAATCGCGACCTGTTGTCCGCTTTGCGTGTCGGCACCGCCGCTCCCTTCCGCCCCCTCGAAACACAAGCCCCGCCGCTGTTTTCCGAGCTGCCTTGATCACTGGGCGAAAAGTTGGTCTTTGGATTGCATATGCTTGTATGTACAAGTAGAGACAGGCTAATCACCTGGTGCTTTACGGAACTGATTGAAGCGCCCTTTGCGGGCTGGTTTGGAATGATCGCTGAGGATTTTTTTGTGACCGAGAAACGTGTGACCGAGAAGCAAGACCTGAAGCAGGACTGGACCCGCCACCGCGAAGGCGAGGTACGTGCTGCACGGGGTACGAAACTGACGGCCAAAAGCTGGCTGACCGAAGCGCCGTTGCGCATGTTGATGAACAACCTGGACCCGGAAGTTGCCGAGAACCCCAACGAACTGGTGGTGTACGGCGGCATCGGGCGGGCGGCGCGCAACTGGGAGTGCTACGACCAGATCGTCGAAAGCCTCACCCACCTGAATGACGACGAAACGCTGCTGGTGCAATCCGGCAAGCCGGTCGGCGTGTTCAAGACCCACAGCAATGCCCCGCGCGTGCTGATCGCCAACTCCAACCTGGTGCCGCACTGGGCGAGCTGGGAGCACTTCAATGAACTGGATGCCAAGGGCCTGGCGATGTACGGCCAGATGACCGCCGGCAGCTGGATCTACATCGGCAGCCAGGGCATTGTGCAAGGCACCTACGAAACCTTCGTCGAAGCCGGTCGCCAGCATTACGACGGCAACCTCAAGGGCCGCTGGGTGCTGACCGCAGGCCTGGGCGGCATGGGCGGCGCGCAACCTCTGGCCGCGACACTGGCCGGGGCCTGCTCGCTGAACATCGAATGCCAGCAGAGCCGTATCGATTTCCGTATCAAGACCCGCTACGTCGACGAACAGGCCGCCGATCTGGATGACGCGCTGGCCCGCATCGCCAAATACACCGCCGAAGGCAAGGCCATCTCCATCGCCCTGTGCGGCAACGCGGCCGAGATCCTGCCGGAAATGGTCCGTCGTGGCGTGCGCCCGGACATGGTCACCGACCAGACCAGCGCCCATGACCCGCTCAACGGCTACCTGCCAAAAGGCTGGAGCTGGGACGAGTACCGCGCCCGCTCGGTAAGCGAGCCGGCCAATGTGGTCAAGGCTGCCAAGCAGTCGATGGCCGAACACGTCGAAGCCATGCTGGCCTTCCAGAAAGCCGGTATTCCAACCTTCGACTACGGCAACAACATTCGTCAGATGGCCAAGGAAGTCGGCGTCAAGGACGCCTTCGATTTCCCAGGCTTCGTGCCTGCCTACATCCGTCCGCTGTTCTGCCGAGGCATCGGCCCGTTCCGCTGGGCCGCGCTGTCGGGTGACCCGCAGGACATCTACAAGACCGACGCCAAGGTCAAGGAACTGATCCCGGACGACGAACACCTGCACAACTGGCTGGACATGGCCCGCGAGCGCATCAGCTTTCAGGGTCTGCCCGCCCGTATCTGCTGGGTCGGTCTGGGCCAGCGCGCCAAGCTGGGTCTGGCGTTCAACGAGATGGTGCGCAGCGGCGAGCTGTCGGCACCGGTGGTGATTGGCCGCGACCACCTGGACTCCGGTTCGGTCGCCAGCCCCAACCGTGAAACCGAAGCCATGCGCGACGGCTCCGACGCAGTCTCCGACTGGCCGTTGCTCAACGCCCTGCTCAATACCGCCAGCGGCGCAACCTGGGTGTCTCTGCACCACGGCGGCGGCGTCGGCATGGGCTTCTCGCAGCACTCGGGCATGGTGATCGTCTGCGACGGCACCGACGAAGCCGCTGCGCGGATCGCCCGCGTGCTGCACAACGACCCAGCCACTGGCGTCATGCGCCATGCCGACGCGGGATATGACATTGCTATCGAATGTGCCAAAGAGCAGGGCTTGAACCTGCCGATGATCGGACGTTAAGGGACCTGTCGGTCATCACCGACAGCCCTCGGGAACGGGCGTGAAAACGCCCGAAGGCCGGATGCCTGTTTTGAAGCTGCCACCATCCCTTTCAGGCGTAGGAGCATCGACAATGAATATGAAAAAGGCCCTGTTAACCACTCTGGTATCCGCTGGCTTGCTTGCCAGCGCCGGAGCGAGTCAGGCCGCCAGCTGGTGTGAATCGGGCAAGCCGGTGAAATTTGCGGGCCTGAACTGGGAAAGCGCCATGCTGCTGACCGACATCCTGCAGATTGTGATGGACAAGGGTTACGGCTGCACCGTGGACGCCTTGCCCGGCAACTCCATCGCCATGGAAAACGCCCTGAGCACCAACGACATCCAGATTTTCGCTGAAGAATGGGTCGGGCGCAGCGAAGTATGGAACAAGGCAGCGGCCGCCGGAAAAGTAGTCGGTGTCGGCGCGCCTATCGTCGGTGCAGTCGAAGGCTGGTACGTGCCGCGTTACGTGATCGAAGGCGATGCCAAGCGCAAACTGGAAGCCAAGGCGCCGAATCTCAAGTCCATCAGTGACCTGGCGCAATACTCGGCGGTGTTCAAGGATCAGGAAGAACCCGGCAAGGGCCGTTTCTACAACTGCCCGGCCGGCTGGACCTGCGAGCTGGAAAACAGCGAGATGCTCAAGAGCTACGGTCTGGAGAACAAGTACACCAACTTCCGGCCGGGCACCGGCCCTGCGCTGGACGCGGCTATCCTGTCCAGCTACAAGCGTGGCGAGCCGATCCTGACGTATTACTGGTCGCCGACGCCGCTGATGGGCCAGGTGGATCTGGTGCGTCTGGAAGAGAAGGCCGGGGTAAACAAGACGATCGATATCAAGGTCGGCGTGTCCAAAGTGTTCCATGATCAGGCGCCTGAGCTGGTTGCGATGCTGGAGAAGGTCAATCTGCCGATCGACCTGCTCAACCAGAACCTGGGACGCATGGCCAAGGACCGCATCGAATCGCCGAAGCTTGCCCGGATCTTTCTGAAAGAACACCCGGAAATCTGGCACCAGTGGGTCAGTGAAGACGCCGCGAAAAAGGTGGACGCCTCGCTGTAAACGACTGGGCAGCCGGGCTGACAGTGCCGGTCCGGTTGCCCGTTCGTGGGTCCGATACACCTTACTTGAGAGCCGCTTATGTTCCCTGAAAGCTTCACTTTCTCGATCGCCAACTGGGTCAATGACGGCGTCGATTCGCTGGTGACCCAGTACGGCGACGTGTTCCGGCACATCTCCGACACCCTGCTGTGGGCCATCGTCAATCTGGAAGGCCTGCTGCGCATGGCACCCTGGTGGCTGATGCTGCTGATCGTCGGCGGCATCGCCTGGCACGCCACGCGCAAGGTCGTCACCACCGTGGTGATCGTCGGCCTGCTGTTTCTGGTTGGCGCGGTCGGCTTGTGGGACAAACTGATGCAGACCCTGGCGCTGATGCTGGTCGCCACGATCATCGCCGTGCTGATCGGTATCCCGCTGGGGATTCTTTCGGCGCGCAGCAACCGCCTGCGTTCGGTGCTGATGCCACTGCTGGACATCATGCAGACCATGCCCAGCTTCGTTTACCTGATTCCGGTGCTGATGCTGTTCGGTCTGGGCAAGGTCCCGGCGATCTTCGCCACCGTGATATACGCCGCGCCACCGCTGATCCGCCTGACCGACCTGGGCATCCGTCAGGTCGATGGCGAAGTCATGGAAGCCATCAACGCGTTCGGTGCCAACCGCTGGCAGCAACTGTTCGGCGTGCAACTGCCACTAGCAATGCCCAGCATCATGGCCGGGATCAACCAGACCACCATGATGGCGCTGTCGATGGTAGTGATTGCCTCGATGATCGGCGCTCGCGGTCTGGGCGAAGACGTACTCGTCGGCATTCAGACGCTGAACGTTGGACGTGGACTGGAAGCGGGACTGGCCATCGTCATTCTGGCGGTCGTGATCGACCGCATCACGCAGGCCTACGGCCGCCCACGGCATGAGGCGCAGAAATGATGAGTGCGGAACAGAACAAGATCGTCGTACGAAATGTGTTCAAGATTTTCGGCAGCCGCGAAAAGGAAGCGCTGGCGATGGTCCAGCAAAATCAGAGCAAGGATCAGGTGCTGGCCAAAACCGGCTGCGTCGTCGGCGTGAACGACCTGTCGCTGTCGATTGCCAGTGGCGAGATCTTCGTGATCATGGGCCTGTCAGGCTCGGGCAAATCGACGCTGGTGCGCCACTTCAACCGGCTGATCGACCCTACCAGCGGCGAGATTCTGGTCGATGGCGAGGACATCCTGCGCTACGACATGGAAGCGCTGCGCCAGTTTCGCCGGCACAAGATCAGCATGGTGTTCCAGAGCTTCGGCCTGCTGCCGCACAAGACCGTGCTCGCCAACGTGGCCTACGGCCTGAAAGTGCGCGGCGAGACCAAGGCGCTGTGTGATGAGCGCGCCCGGCACTGGATCACGACGGTCGGCCTGAGCGGCTACGAAAACAAGTACCCGCACCAGCTGTCCGGCGGCATGCGCCAGCGGGTCGGTCTGGCCCGCGCGTTGGCGGCCGACACCGACATCATCCTGATGGACGAAGCGTTCAGCGCCCTCGACCCGCTGATCCGCGCCGAAATGCAGGACCAGTTGCTGGAACTGCAGGCCAAGCTGCATAAGACCATCGTGTTCATTACCCACGACCTGGACGAAGCGGTGCGCATCGGCAACCGGATCGCGATTCTCAAGGACGGGCGGCTGATTCAGGTCGGCACGCCGAAAGAAATCCTTCACTCGCCCGCTGACGATTACGTGGACCGTTTCGTTCAGCGCCGCGTGGCCACTCTTTAAGGACCGTTGCAGATGTCGCGAGCAGAACAGATCGTCATCGGCGACGCCCCGGCGCGCTGGCAGGATGTGGTGGCCGTCGCCCGGCATGGCGCGCAATTGGTGCTGTCCGACGCCGCGTGGGCGAGGATCGACAACGCCCAGGCCATCGTCCGGCAGATCGTCGCCAGCGGCGAGCGCGCCTATGGCGTGAACACCGGCCTGGGCGCGCTGTGCAATGTCTCGCTGGAAGGCGAACAGCTCAGTCGTCTGTCGCGCAACACCCTGCTCAGCCATGCCTGTGGCGTCGGCGCACCGCTGGCCGACGAGCAGACCCGCGCGATCATCTGCGCCGCCCTGCTCAATTACAGCCAGGGCAAATCCGGCATTCATCGGCAAGTGGTCGAAGCGCTGCTGGCCCTGCTCAATCGCGGCATCACGCCACAGGTCCCGGCGCAGGGCTCGGTCGGTTACTTGACCCACATGGCGCACGTCGGCGTCGCCTTGCTGGGCGTCGGTCAGGTCAGCTATCGCGGGCAGATCGTCTCGGCACAACAGGCGCTGGATGAGGAAGGTCTCAAGCCCATGACTCTGGGCGCGAAGGACGGCTTGTGTCTGGTCAACGGCACGCCCTGCATGACCGGCCTGAGCTGTCTGGCCATCGCCGATGCCGAACGCCTGACCCAGTGGGCCGACGTGATCGGTGCCATGACCTTCGAAGCGCTGCGCGGTCAGCTGGACGCCTTCGATGAAACCATCCTCGCCCTCAAGCCACATCCCGGCATGCAGATAGTCGGCAGCAACCTGCGAAGCCTGCTGGCAGGCAGCGAAGTGCTCGCCAGCAGTCAGGGTATTCGCACTCAGGACGCGCTGAGCATCCGTTCGATTCCGCAGGTACATGGCGCCACCCGCGATCAACTGGCACATGCCATTCGCCAGATCGAGACCGAACTCAATTCGGTCACCGACAACCCGCTGCTGCTCGGCACGCCCGACGCCTATCGCGTGGTGTCCCAGGCCAATCCGCACGGTCAATCCGTGGCGATGGCGGCGGACCTTTTGTGCATGGCTGTCGCCGAACTCGGCTCGATTGCCGAGCGTCGTCTGGACCGCCTGATCAACCCGATGGTCAGCGGCCTGCCTGCGTTTCTGGTCAGCCAGCCGGGCGTCAACTCGGGAATGATGATCGTCCAGTACGTTGCTGCCTCGCTGTGCGCGGAAAACCGTCAGATGGCGCAACCGGCGGTTGTGGATAACTACGTCACGTCCGGCCTGCAGGAAGATCATCTGAGCCTGGGCACCAGCGCCGCACTCAAGCTGCACAAGGTGCTGGGCAACGCGACGCAGATTCTGGCCATCGAATACCTGCTCGCGGCGCAGTCCTTCGAATTCCTCAAGACCCAGCGCTTCGGCGTCGGGACGAACATCGCCTGGCAACTGTTACGCGAGCGGGTGCCCGCCTATGACGAAGACCGCTGGCTGGCGCCGGACATCGCCAGCAGCGCAGCACTGATCAACGAACAACAGATGCTGGAAAGGATTTTCCAGCGCTGCCGCGAACACACGGCAACCCAATAAAAAGCGGTCAAGGCCCGGCGTTATCCACGCAGGGCCGACGGCGGCGCGTTCAAGAAGCGCGCACGCCCGACATCAATCAAGGAGTAGCTGCATCGTGACCACCTCATCTGCCCACGCTTTCAACCTGATTCCCGGCCAACTGACACTGGCGCAATTGCGCGCCATTTATCAGCAGCCTGTGACCCTGACGCTCGATGCCAGCGCTGATCAGCAGATCGACGACAGCGTGGCGTGCGTCGAGCGCATCCTGGCCGAGAACCGCACTGCTTATGGCATCAACACCGGTTTCGGCCTGCTGGCCTCGACGCGCATCGCCAGTGAAGACCTGGAGAACCTGCAGCGCTCGCTGGTGCTGTCCCATGCCGCCGGTGTCGGCCAGCCGATCAGTGATGAACTGGTGCGGGTGATCATGGTGCTCAAGGTCAACAGCCTGAGCCGGGGCTTTTCGGGGATTCGTCGGGTGGTCATCGATGCGCTGATTGCGCTGATCAATGCCGAGGTCTACCCGCACATCCCGCTCAAGGGTTCGGTGGGTGCCTCTGGTGACCTCGCGCCGCTGGCGCACATGTCGCTGGTGCTGCTGGGTGAAGGCAAGGCGCGCTACAAGGGCGAATGGCTCAATGCAGTCGATGCCCTGAAAGTCGCCGGCCTGATGCCGCTGACCCTGGCCGCCAAGGAAGGTCTGGCGCTGCTCAACGGCACGCAGGTCTCGACCGCTTATGCGCTGCGCGGCCTGTTCGAAGGCGAAGATCTGTTCGCCGCCGCCCTGACCTGCGGCTCGCTCACGGTTGAGGCGGTGCTGGGTTCGCGCTCGCCGTTCGATGCGCGCATTCATGCCGCACGTGGCCAGCGCGGACAGATCGATTCGGCTGCCTGCTACCGCGACCTGCTGGGTGAAAGCAGCGAAGTGTCCGAGTCGCACCGCAACTGCGACAAGGTTCAGGACCCCTACTCGCTGCGCTGCCAGCCTCAGGTCATGGGCGCCTGCCTGACTCAACTGCGTCAGGCTGCCGAAGTGCTGGAAATCGAAGCCAACGCCGTGTCCGACAACCCGCTGGTGTTCGCCGCCGAGAACGACGTGATCTCCGGCGGCAACTTCCACGCCGAACCGGTCGCCATGGCGGCGGACAACCTGGCGCTGGCCATCGCCGAAATCGGCTCGCTCAGTGAGCGCCGCATATCGTTGATGATGGACAAGCACATGTCGCAACTGCCGCCGTTCCTGGTGGCCAACGGCGGGGTCAATTCCGGCTTCATGATCGCCCAGGTCACTGCCGCCGCGCTGGCCAGTGAAAACAAGGCGCTGGCCCACCCGCACAGCGTCGACAGCCTGCCGACGTCGGCCAACCAGGAAGACCATGTGTCGATGGCGCCAGCCGCCGGCAAGCGGTTATGGGAAATGGCAGAAAACGTTCGCGGGATTCTTGCCGTAGAATGGCTGGCTGCGTGTCAGGGTCTGGACCTGCGCAATGGCCTGAAAACCTCTCCGAAACTGGAGCAGGCCCGTGCCCTGCTGCGCAGCAAGGTCCCGTCCTACGACAAAGACCGCTTTTTCGCACCGGACATCGAAGCTGCCAGCCAGCTGTTGTCCTCCACTTGCCTGAACCCTTTGGTTCCTGCACGTCTGCTACCGAGTCTGTGATGCACCGCGAGCCTGGCAGGGCTCGCCATGGTCAATCGCTGCGGGAAGCCGGATGCAGGCGTTCTCGCAGCTATAGCCATACCAGTAATGAAATGGACCTGAAATGACGTCACGAGATGGTTTGAAACGCGGGTTATCCGCCCGCCACATTCGCTTCATGGCCCTGGGCTCTGCCATCGGTACAGGGTTGTTCTACGGCTCCGCCTCGGCAATTCAACAGGCAGGCCCCGCCGTATTGCTGGCCTACCTGATCGGCGGCGCTGCCGTGTTCATGGTCATGCGTGCGCTGGGCGAAATGGCCGTGCACCATCCGGTGGCCGGTTCGTTCAGCCACTACGCCACGCGCTATCTGGGCCCGCTGGCAGGCTTCGTACTGGGCTGGACCTACGCGTTCGAGATGATCATCGTCTGCCTCGCCGACGTCACCGCATTCGGGATCTACATGGGCTTCTGGTTCCCGGAAGTGCCGCGCTGGATCTGGGTGCTGGGCATCGTGTTCCTGATCGCCGCGCTGAACCTGTGCAACGTGAAAGTCTTTGGCGAAACCGAATTCTGGCTGTCGCTGCTCAAGGTCGGCGCGATCATCGCAATGATTCTGGCGGGCTTCGGCATCATGCTGTTCGGCATTGGCAGCTCGACCACAGGCACGGAGATCGGCATCGCCAACCTGTGGGCGCATGGCGGTTTCATGCCCAACGGCGTCGCGGGTCTGATCGCATCGTTTGCCGTGGTGATGTTTGCCTTCGGCGGCATCGAGGTCATCGGGATTACCGCCGGTGAAGCCAAGGATCCGCAACGCTCGCTGCCGAGTGCGATCAATGCCGTACCGCTGCGCATCCTGCTGTTCTACGTACTGACACTGTTCGTGCTGATGTCCATTTATCCATGGCCACAGATCGGCACGCAGGGCAGCCCGTTCGTGCAGATTTTCGACAATCTGGGCATCGCGTCGGCCGCCACCATTCTCAACATCGTAGTCATTTCCGCTGCCGTGTCGGCGATCAACAGCGACATCTTCGGCGCAGGCCGCATGATGTATGGGCTGGCGCGCGACGGTCAGGCACCGGCCAGCTTTGCCCACCTGTCGCGGCAAGGCGTGCCGTGGATGACTGTCGTGGTCATGGGCGTGACGCTGCTGGGCGGCGTGGTGCTTAACTACCTGATCCCCAAGGACGTGTTCCTGTTGATCGCCTCGCTGGCCACCTTCGCCACCGTCTGGGTCTGGCTGATGATCCTGCTGACCCAGGTCGCAATGCGCCGCGCCATGAGCGCCGAAGAAGTCGCCGAGCTGAAATTCCCGGTGCCGTTCTGGCCGTATGCGCCAGCCGCCGCCATCGTCTTCATGCTGTTTATCTTCGGCGTGCTGGGGTACTTCCCGGACAACCGCGCCGCGCTGATCGTCGGCGCGGTCTGGATCGTGCTGCTGGTCATCGCCTACCGTCTATGGGTGAAACCCAAATCGCTGAAATCTGTCCCCTAGCCTGAGGAGGCCCTGGATGAAAACGCTCTGGAAGAACTGTCACATCGCAACCATGGCACACGGCA
>Ga0265798_10007117_pt1 | contig 14552 bp, 16 predicted proteins | sample P3T30metagenome_FD_192430 | JGI IMG/M metagenome (GOLD analysis project Ga0265798, IMG submission 192430) | Plant litter microbial communities from East Loma Ridge, Irvine, California - P3 T30 | ecosystem: Environmental > Terrestrial > Plant litter > Unclassified | place: USA: California...
ATGGTCGAATCGATGCCCTTGGCCAGGAACGGCGCGAACATGGTCACGCCGACGAAGCCGCCATGATCGGCGATGAACTTCAGCTCTTCATCGGACTTGTTGCGCGGGTGCTCCTTGAGGCCCGAGGGCAGGCAGTGCGAATAGCACACCGGCTTCTTCGATTCGAGAATGACTTCTTCACTGGTTTTCGAGCCGACGTGGGACAGGTCGCACATCACGCCGACGCGGTTCATCTCGGCGACGATTTCGCGACCGAATCCGGACAGCCCGCCGTCGCGCTCGTAGCAACCGGTACCCACCAGATTCTGGGTGTTGTAGCACATCTGCACGATGCCCACGCCCAGCTGCTTGAACACTTCCACGTAGCCGATCTGGTCTTCGAAGGCGTGAGCATTCTGGAAACCGAAGAGGATGCCGGTCTTGCCGATTTCCTTGGCCTTGCGGATGTCGGCGGTGGTGCGCACCGGCATCACCAGGTCGCTGTTCTCGCGCATCAGCTTCTGGCTCTTGCAGATGCTGTCGACGGTGGCCTGAAAGCCTTCCCACACCGATACGGTGCAGTTGGCCATGGTCAGACCGCCCTTGCGCATGTCCTCGAACAGCTCACGGTTCCATTTGGCAATGATCAGCCCGTCGATAACGATGCTGTCGGCGTGCAGTTCGGCTGGGCTCATCGGGCGGTCCCCATCAGGCAAGTCAGGCGCCGAATCGTATGTCGGCGCTTCATGGGGCCAGCATATGCCTGCGCGAACCGGCGACCGGATGCAAAAACGACAGGGGAATTGCCGAAAGCGTCAACGCCCGATCCAAACGATAGCCAACTTCCCCGTGGGAGCGGTCCTCGGCCGCGAAAGGATCGCCGTGGTGAATCAGGCATTGCGCGGCGGGCTCTTCGCGGCCAATGACCGCTCCTACGGTGGACCTGTCCATGCCACCACCGGCCACTGCATGAAAAATACCGCATGCCATCGCTCTGCCCCTATGCTTTGCACCGCTGCTGAGACAGAATCAGCGGCATTGTCCTGCTTAACGGGTTAGGTAGATTCTCATGAGATTCACGCTGCTGATGCTTGCCCTGCTGTCCTTCGCCGCCCAGGCCGAAGAGTCCGACAGCCCCACCCCGTGCGATAACGTCGAAACCGATCAGCAGAGCTACGATTGCTCGGCCTACAACCGCAAGACCTCGGAAGCCGAGATGAGCGGGTCGTACACCGACCTGCTCGATCGCATCAAGTCCCAGTTCCCCGCAGACTCGCCCGAGCTCAAGGCATTCACCGGCAAGCTCAAGGCCGCCCAGGACCTGTGGGCCAAGTCGCGCGAAGCCGATTGCGACGTGTACACGGTCAATGCCGGCAAAGGCACCCAGGCGTATGAGATCGCGCAGAACGATTGTCGCGCGCAGAAAAGCGACGAGCGCTCCGAATTCCTGCAGTCGGTGGGCCTGGAGTGAGCGTGAAAATAGCCGGGGTCGAGATCAAGGGCAGCGAAGCGATCTTCGCCGTGGTGGAGTACGTCGACGCCGATCTGGCGCACGTACCCGCTACCGTCAAGAAGATTGCCCTGGAAGACGATGACATCGCCGCAAACGTGCGGCAGTTCCGCACGCAAGTCGCCGCGTTCATCAGCGATAACGGGTTGAAGATGCTTGCCATCAAGAAACGCGGCAAGAAGGGCGAATTCGCCGGCGGGCCGACCACCTTCAAGATCGAAGGCGTGCTGCAACTGCTCGAAGGCTGCGAGGCGGTGCTGGTGTCCCCGCAGACCATCAGTGCCCAGGCCAAGAAGCTGGCCGAGTTGCCGGGCAGCCTGAACAAGTACCAGCACGAAGCCTACAAGGCCGCTTGCGCAGTACTGCTCAAGGCTCGTTGAGAGCTGCCTTTCATTCCTCCTCGTTCACCCGGCAGTTCAGGCTGATGTCGGTCGGATTGCCAGGGTCCTGCGCCACGAAGGCGCGGGTCTTGCGCTCGGCCTCCGCCAGGCTGTCGGCCTCCACGGGCAGATCCACCAGGGTGTTGTCCCAGGCGTCGGTGGCCTGATTGTCGATGACGCGACAGTCGTACCAGGCGGCCGATGCCGGTCCGGCCAGAGTCAGAAGCGCCGCAGTAACCAGGCTCGATGCCATGACGTGCTTGCCCATTTCGATGATTCCTTTATCGATGAATGAGCGCGCAGGTTAGCGGCCGTGTGGCGCGCAAGAACGGTACATATGCATTAGCCTTACTGACGCCTTCGCGGCCACAGACCGCTCCCACCGGACAAACACATTCCATCCGTGGGAGCGGCCAGTGGCCGCGAATGATTCAGCCCAGCCGCTGCATGAGCAATGATCTACCCCGACTCGCGGCCACGCCGATCTTCCCGCGGGCAGCGGGCAAACCGCGCCCGATAGCTGCGGGTGAAATACGACGGTGAATCGAAACCACAGGCGATGCTGACCTCCAGCACGCTCATCGGCGTCTGGCGCAGCAGTTGCCGGGCTTTCTCCAGACGCAGGCGCAGGTAGAAATTACTCGGCGTGTCGTTCAAGTGCAGCCGGAACAAGCGCTCCAATTGGCGTCGCGTGACCTTGGCCAGCTCGGCCAACTGCAGCGTGCTCAGCGGCGGCTCGGTGTGCTGCTCCATTTCGCCGATCACCTGCACCAGCTTCTTGTTGCCGATGCCGTAGCGCGAGGCGATCTGCATGCGCTGGTGATCCTTGCGCGGCCGGATGCGGCCGACCACGAATTGCTCCGAGACCTGGATCGCCAGCTCGCTGCCGTGGGCCTGGCCGATCAGATCGAGCATCAGGTCGATGCAGGCGGTACCACCGGCGCAGGTGATGCGCGCACTGTCGGTTTCGAACAGCTCCTGGCTGGCGCTCAATGCCGGATAGGATTCGCGAAAGGCATCCAGAGCCTCCCAATGCAGCGCCACACGGTGGCGCTCGAGCAGGCCCGCTTCGGCGAGGACAAAGCTGCCGGTGTCGATGCCGCCCAGCGTCACCCCTTCGCGATCCAGACGGCGCAGCCAGTCGCGCAGTGCCCCATCGAAGGTGGCGAGCGGCTCGAAACCGGCCACCACCAGCAGCGTCGCCCCCGGGGCCAACGCGGTCAGCCCGCCGTCGGCATTCACCGACATGCCGTTGCTGGCCAACACCGCGCCGCCGTCCAGGCTCAGCACCTGCCAGCGATACAGCTCGCCGCGGAAGCGGTTGGCCACACGCAGCGGCTCGATGGCCGAGATGAAACCCATCGCAGAAAAGCCGGGCAGCAGCAGGAAGTGGAAGTCTTGGGCCATGGTGTGCTCGGTGATTTCTGCGGCGCGATCCTGTGAGGGCGTGGCGGGCGGCGAGCCCTCTGCCCGCGAAGAGGGCCTATGGGACACCACTAATACCTACCACGTCGCCACTGTGCAAGAGCCGGTCGCTGCAGTGCGATTTTTCCCCGGAGGCCCTGCGTACCTTATGCAAACGGCGCACAGACGCCGCCCCCATAACAATTCGAACTGCCGCTTGAGGGAGCCATCATGAATAGATTGATCAGCTGCTGCCTGCTGATGCTCACCGGTACCGCGCTGTTGACCGGCACGGCCAGCGCCGCGGAACCGGCCAGTTGCAAGAACGTGCGCCTGGGCGTGGTCAACTGGACCGATGTGATCGCCACCAGCGCCATGACCAACGTATTGCTCGACGACCTGGGCTACAACGTCAAGCAGACCAGCGCCTCCCAGCAGATCATCTTCGCCGGCATCCGCGACCAGCGCCTGGACATGTTCCTGGGCTACTGGAATCCGCTGATGACCCAGACCATCACCCCGTTCGTGGAACAGAAGCAGGTACGCGTGTTGGACCAGCCCAGCTTGAAAGACGCCCGCGCCACCTTGGCCGTGCCGACCTACCTGGCCGACAAGGGCCTGAAAAGCTTCGCCGACATCGCCAGGTTCAAAAAGGAACTGGGCGGCAAAATCTACGGCATCGAGCCGGGCTCGGGTGCCAACACCCAGATCAAGGACATGATCGCCAAGAACCGCTTCGGCCTGGGCGACTTTCAACTGGTGGAGTCCAGCGAGGCCGGGATGCTGTCGGCGGTGACCCGCGCGGTGAAGCGCAACGAGGCCATCGTGTTCTTCGGCTGGGCGCCGCACCCGATGAACGTCAACCAGGACATGACCTACCTGAGCGGCAGCGAAGACGCCCTTGGCCCGAACGAAGGCATGGCCACGGTGTGGACGGTGACCGCGCCGGACTACGCCAGCCGCTGCCCGAACGTGGACAAACTGCTGGGCAACCTGACCTTCACCGCGGCCGACGAGAGCCGAATGATGCAACCGCTGCTGGAGCACAAGGACGCCTTCGACTCGGCCCGGCAATGGCTCAAGGACCACCCCCAGGACCGACAGCGCTGGCTGCAGGGCGTGACCACCTTCGACGGCAAACCCGCCTCCTGAGCAATTCCTGTAGCAGCGGCGCAAGCCGCGTCCGGGGCCGGCCGCGCTGCATCAGCCACACCGCATTCACCGCCGACGCGGCTCGCGCCGCTGCTACACCGGCCGGCGGCGCCTGTGGGAGCGGGTTCTACCCGCGAATGGTTCACCTCGACAGATGGATAAGACCGCGCTGCATCAGCAACACCACAAATACCGCCGACGCGGCTCGCGCCGCTGCTACACGCTCCCCGTTCGCGTTTGGAAATGACCGCGCTGCCATGACCACACACCTCAAGGATCCCTGCAATGAACCACGACGTCATCATCACCTGCGCCTTGACCGGTGCTGGCGATACCACCGCCAAAAGCCCTCACGTTCCCGTTACGCCGAAGCAGATCGCCGCTGCCGCCGTCGAAGCGGCCAAGGCTGGGGCCACCGTGGTGCACTGCCACGTACGCGACCCACAGACTGGGCGCTTCAGCCGGGACGTAGCGCTGTACCAGGAAGTGATGGAGCGCATTCGCGAGGCCGATATCGACATCATCGTCAACCTCACCGCCGGCATGGGCGGCGACCTGGAAATCGGCCCGGGGGAAACCCCGATGGCGTTCGGCCCCGGCACCGACCTGATCGGCCCCCTGGCGCGTCTGGCCCATGTCGAAGCGCTGCTACCGGAGATCTGCACCCTGGACTGTGGCACCCTGAATTTCGGCGACGGCAACAGCATTTATGTCTCCACCCCCGCGCAGCTGCGTGCCGGCGCCCGGCGCATCACCGAGCTGGGGGTGAAGGCGGAGCTGGAAATCTTCGACACCGGTCACCTGTGGTTCGCCAAGCAGATGATCAAGGAAGGACTGCTGCACGATCCGCTGTTCCAACTGTGCCTGGGCATCCCGTGGGGTGCGCCGGCCGATACCACCACCATGAAGGCCATGGTCGACAACTTGCCAGCAGATGCGGTGTGGGCCGGTTTCGGTATCGGCCGCATGCAGATGCCCATGGCCGCGCAGGCCGTGCTGCTGGGCGGCAACGTGCGGGTCGGGCTGGAAGACAACATCTGGCTGGAAAAAGGCGTGCTGGCCACCAACGGTCAGCTGGTGGAACGAGCCGGCGAGATTCTGACCCGGCTGGGTGCGCGAGTGCTGACGCCGGCTGAGGGGCGGAAAAAGATGAACCTCGTTCGACGGTGATTTTTTGGTGCTCTCAAAAGGCCTCTTCGCGGGCAGAGGGCTCGCCGCCCGCCCCGCTCCCACACGGTTCGTGCTCACCCCTGTGGGAGCGGGTCTCTGCCCGCGAAGAGGCCTCTCCATACACACTCTCCAGGAACAACCCATGACCTACATCACCCACATCAACACCTTCGCCGCCCTGGGCAGCGGCGTCATCGGCAGCGGCTGGGTTGCCCGCGCCCTCGCCCATGGCCTGGACGTCGTCGCCTGGGATCCTGCGCCCGGCGCCGAAGCCGCCTTGCGCCAGCGCATCGCCAATGCCTGGCCCGCCCTGGTCAAACAGGGTTTGGCGGCGGGTGCAGCCCAATCGCGGCTGCGCTTCGTAGCCACAGTGGAGGACTGCGTGCGTGACGCCGACTTCATCCAGGAAAGCGCTCCGGAGCGGCTGGAACTGAAGTTGGAACTGCATGCCCGAATCAGCGCTGCCGCCAAGCCCGACGCCTTGATCGGCTCCAGTACCTCGGGCCTGCTGCCCAGCGAGTTCTATGAGGGCGCCACACACCCGGAACGCTGCGTGGTCGGGCACCCGTTCAACCCGGTCTACCTGTTGCCGCTGGTGGAAGTAGTCGGCGGGCAACGCACCGCGCCCGAGGCGATCCAGGCGGCCATCGCCGTTTATGAAAGCCTGGGCATGCGCCCGCTGCACGTGCGCAAGGAAGTGCCCGGCTTCATCGCCGACCGCCTGCTCGAAGCGCTGTGGCGCGAAGCATTGCACCTGGTTAACGACGGCGTGGCTACCACCGGCGAGATCGACGACGCCATTCGTTTCGGTGCCGGCTTGCGCTGGTCTTTCATGGGCACTTTCCTGACCTACACCCTGGCCGGCGGCGACGCTGGCATGCGCCACTTCATGAACCAGTTCGGCCCGGCCCTGAAGCTGCCCTGGACCTACCTGCCCGCGCCGGAGTTGACCAACACGCTGATCGACGACGTGGTAGCCGGGACCTCGGCGCAGCTGGGCGAACACAGCATCGGTGCCCTGGAGCGTTACCGCGACGATTGCCTGCTGGCGGTGCTGGACGCGGTACGGGTGACCAAGGCCCGTCACGGCATGAGTTTCGCCGAATGATCACCTACCAGACACCCGTGCTCGCGGAATGGGTGGACTACAACGGCCATCTACGCGACGCGTTCTACTTGCTGATCTTCAGCTACGCCACCGATGCATTCATGGCCCGCATCGGGGTCGATCCGCAGCGTGACCAGCACTCGCTGTTCACCCTGGAATGTCATCTCAACTACCTGCATGAGGTCAAGCTGGGGACGGAGGTGCAGGTGCGCACGCGGGTGCTGGCCCATGACCGCAAGCGGGTGCAGGTGTACCACACGCTGCACCTGCAAAACGCGGACGAGGTGTTGGCGGCCAGCGAGCAGATGCTGTTGCATGTGGATTTGAAAGGGCCGAAGTCGGCGGTGTTCGGGGAGGCTTCGCTGGCGGTACTGGCCGAGGCTTTCGAGGCGCAGCGGCAACAGCCTGCAGCCGAGTATGCCGGGCGACGGATTGCGTTGCCCGGCTGAATACCACGTCGCGCCCTTCGCGGCCACGGACCGCTCCTACGGGGTTTGGGTTGGGCCGTAGGAGCGGTCATCGGCCGCGAAAGCTGCACCACGCACTTCCCGCCGCTCCACCGCTGCGGCAATCAGCGGCGCCATCTCGCGCAGCCCTTCGAGGCCGATCTTGCCCTCCTCGAACAAGCGCAACCATTGCCGCCGCACGCGCATCACGCGCTCGTCGTCGCGCAGTGGCAGGTGCTTGAGGGTGTACTCCGCTCGCGCCCGCACCGCTTCCGGCACGCGGTCGGTCAGCACCAATTGCAACGACGGCAGCAGCACCTCGAACCAGCCTTCGCGCACCTCGAACGGATCGAGAAAGTCCTCGGCTTTCTTGCTGCCCTTGGCACTGTTCATCCACGCATCGACATAGCGGTAGTTGCTCCACTCGTAGGCCATGCCGCGGTCCTGATCACAGCTGATGAAATGCTCCACAGTGCCGCTGGGAATGTACATGGCGCCGAAGGCGCAGCGGTTGGCGAAGCCCTCGCCCAACTCCGGGCGGAACGGCGACCAGTAGTCCCGCGGCCTGCCGACGTCCGGGTTGTCCTGCAACCAGGCATTGCCGCGCTGGCGGCAGCGCTCGTCGAAGCCATGGGGTTCGGGCAGTGGCTGAGCGAGCTCGATCATGCTGGCACCCCCGCCTTGGCCACGACCCAGGTCGGCCAGAAGTGATCCCCCGTGGGCAGGGTTCGCAGCAGCTGCGTCTGAATCGCCTCTTCACTGTCCAGCCCCTCGGGCAGGCCCGATCGCTCACCGCGCATCCAGGCTTCGGCAGCGCCAATCGCCGCTTCCGCTTCCACCGAGCGCGCCTGGCGCAGGCCGAAGCTCTCGGACACCAGCCAGTTCACCGCATCGCCCTGGGGCGCCCAGGGTTGCTGGTGCAGCTGCACTTCGCCGGCCTGCAGACCCAGGGTGAAGAGCGCGTCGCGAGATTCGACGAACTGGCTCTCCATGGAAGCCAGCACCAGTGGCGAGTGAGTGGCCACGATCATCTGCACCGCCAGGCGTTGGCGGGTCAGCGCGCCGACGACGTCCATCAGCGCAGGCACGATCCGGCGTTGCCACTGAGCGTGCAGATGGCACTCGACCTCGTCCACCAGAAACACCAGTTCATCGCTGGGCTGCACACCGGCCAGACGGCAGGCGCGGCGATGTCCCTCCCAGCTCCAGACCAACATGTAGGCCAGGGCCACCACGCGGCGGATCGCACTGGAAGTTTCGGGCAAAGGCACCCTTCCCTGAGGCCGCTGCAGGGTCGGGTATTCGGTTTCATCCAGCAGGCCGATGTGGCACGGTCGGCCGGGCAGCAACAGTTCTTCGCGCGACGGCGACAGTGCGCGCAGGACCTGCTTCAAGGCCGCGAATGCCTTGCAGCCGTGGGTTCGCTGCCAACGTACCCAGTCGTTGATCAGCCCATTGCACAGGCGCCCCTGTCCTGCCATCGGCGTACCCCGCCACAGCTGGGTCTCATCGAAATGGTAGGCCGCCAGCTCACCTGCGTTGCGCACCGGGTCCCAGGCGCTGAAGGTGCCGTTGGCGTGGGCATACACCACCAGCGCGCGGCTCGCGGTGACGTCGCCCACCGGCGTCCAGTGGTCTTTCTGCCAGGCCCATTGTCCGGCGCTGTGGGCGGCACCCGTGAACCGATAGTCGATGACCGGCAATGCGGCCTGGTCGCGCGCCTTGATGGGCCTGCCCGCCGCCCAGGTACGGGTCAGCACCCACCAGGCCGTGTCGAGCACGAAACTCTTGCCCAGGCCGTTGTCGCCGGTGATGAAGTTCAGCCGTGGCGCCAGGCCGATGGGGCCCAGGGCAGAAGCAGGGCCGACGCCCTGAAAGGAGAGAAAATCGAGCATGGCCATTGCCGTCCATTGAAAGTGAACGGCAAGGGTATTCAGGGCGGCGTCGCTGGGTGCCATACCCCAGTGCTACAAGGCTCGCTCGGGCCATGGCCGAACAGGCCAAAAACGACCTGCTTGTGTGCAATCCGGCCACACCGACCATCGCCACTTGCCGAGCGCGTGCGTGGCTCACAGAATCCGGACACCGTCCCCCTATTCGAAGAAGGATCGACACCATGATGCATGCAGACTTGATTGATCAGGATGACCTGCTGGGCCAGTTGCGCGCCCTGGGCTTCGAGATGCCCGCAGGCGCCACGGCCGAGCAGGCCTGTGAATGCGCAGTGCGCGGCCTGGACCGCGGCCGCGCCCAGGCCCTGCGCAAGATGGTGGAACAGATGCTGACGGGCAGCGCGACCATCCTGCCGGCCGTCCGCCAGGCGATCGACCGGACCTTGCTGCCGGCGTTGGCCCAGCATTTCAAGCAGGCCTGAATTCCAGCGCAACCCCTGCTGATGGCGGGTAGTCTGACCTATCGCGGCGCGCTCTTCGCGGGCAGAGCCCGCTCCCACAGGTGTGATGCAAGCTCTGTGTGATGTAAACCCTGTGGGAGCGGGGCTCTGCCCGCGAAGGCCGCGCCGCGGTATCAGATTCTTACACTGGCAAACGTCGATTCATTGCGCGCCTGGCTCAGTGCCGACAATGGTCCGGCCAAGACCATGGCCTGAGGGATCGGCAGCATCGCCACCTGCTGAGCGGTATTGGAGCCGACGCGCTCATCACGCGGCGGAATGCCGAAGTACTCGCGATAGCACTTGGAGAAATGCGGCGTTGACACGAAGCCGCACACCGACGCCACCTCGATGATCGACATCGGCGTCTGCTTGAGCAACTGCCGGGCGCGAATCAGGCGCAACTTGAGGTAGTAGCGCGACGGCGAACAATGCAGGTACTTCTGGAACAGCCGCTCCAGCTGGCGCCGCGACACCGCCACATACACCGCCAATTCGTCCAGGTCGATCGGCTCTTCCAGGTTGGCCTCCATCAGCGCGACGATCTCCTGCAGCTTGGGCTGGTTGGTACCCAGCATGTGCTTGAGCGGTACACGCTGATGATCCTGCTCGTTGCGGATGCGCTCGTAGACGAACATCTCGGAAATCGCCGCCGAGAGCTCGCGGCCATGGTCGCGGCTGATCAGGTGCAGCATCATGTCCAGCGGCGCCGTGCCGCCCGAACTGGTGAAACGGTTGCGGTCGAGGGTGAACAGACGCGTACTCATCGCCACGCGCGGAAAAGCCTCCTGCATCGAGGCCAGGCACTCCCAGTGCACGCTGCACTCGAAGCCATCGAGCAGACCGGCGCAGGCCAGCGCCCAACTGCCAGTACAGACCGCGCCCAGGCGCTTGGACTGCCGCGCCTGGCTCTGCAGCCAGCTGACGTGATCACGGCCCACCGCGCGCTGGATACCCACACCACCACAGACGATCACCGTGTCCATCGGTGCGGCCTTGTGCATGGCCGAATCCGGAGTGATCTGCAGGCCGTCACTGGCCCATACCTGGCCACCGTCGGCGCTCAGTGTGGTCCATCGATACAGCTCGCGCCCGGACAACTGATTGGCCATGCGCAGGGGTTCGACTGCCGAGGCCAGGGAGATCAGGGTGAAGTTGTCGAGCAACAGGAAGCCGATGGACTGCGGGCTGCGAGGCTGCGGTTGAGCGCCGGTGGTGAAGGACGTCATTGCGGTATCTCCTAACGCGAAGCGGATGGTGGCCTCAGGCAGGCTCTTGTTATTGCCCTCTGTTTAACAGGGGCTTTGCTTTGCTACGCAAACGCCATGCCGACAATTGGTCGGGAACTCCAGGGCGCCTGAAAACGACGTCGCGCAGGGCTATGCAGAGCGACGCAAGCGGTCGATGTCGGCACCCTTCGATTCTCGCCAAAAGCATACCTGCCGTGGTGTCTGAGCAATTTGGTAGCAATGGGTGAGGCATTGCACCGGCAAGTGTCACCGCAAGCACGTCGACCGTTGTGGCCGCCACTGGCGCGCGTCCACCGCAGCCTGGCCAAAGGTGCGCGCGAAAAAGAGGCGTTCAACCCACGCCTGCACGTTCGTGTGGCAACTTCATATAAGTGGATGTGCGCAGGTGTCGCAGGTAAGGTCGCTGCTGCAAGCCCCATGAGCTGTAAGCGACGTCACCGACACTGGATACGACTCTGCCCGCACTGGATACGACGCACCCTGTAGGCGGCTGATTTGCGCTGGTACATGATCACTCACGGCTCGATCGCCTGGCATTGTGGCGGCGCACCGACCACGGGCACGGCGATCGAGCATTCAAACAAGCGTGTCGAGCCTTCGGGTCACACGCCGAGAAAAACCGGGAGCACACCATGAAAGGTCCAACATCGATTCTGCTGGCCACCCTGCTGGGCCTGCCTGTACTGGCTCAAGCAGCGGAACCAGCGCGATGCGCCACTGTGAATTTCTCCGATGTCGGCTGGACCGACATCACCGTCACCACCGCCGTCACCAGTGCGGTGCTGCAGTCGCTGGGCTACAAGACCAAGACCACCATGATTTCCGTACCCGTGACCTACAAGTCCCTGGCCGACGGCAAGAACATGGACGTCTTCCTCGGCAACTGGATGCCGACCATGGAAAACGACATCAAGCCCTACCGCGACGCCGGTACGGTGGAAACGGTGCGCGCCAACCTGGAAAACGCCAAGTACACCCTGGCCGTGCCCCAGGCGCTGTACGACAAGGGCCTGAAAGATTTCTCCGATATCGTCAAGTTCAAGGACCAGCTGGACGGCAAGATCTACGGCATCGAGCCGGGCAACGACGGCAACCGCCTGATCCAGAGCATGATCGACAAGAACGCCTTCGGCCTCAAGGACGCCGGTTTCAAGGTGGTCGAATCGAGCGAGGCCGGCATGCTGTCCCAGGTCGACCGCGCGCAGCGGCGCAACACCGACGTGGTGTTTCTGGGCTGGGAACCGCACCCGATGAACACCCGCTTCAAGGTGCAGTACCTGACCGGCGGCGACGACTACTTCGGGCCCAACTTCGGCCAGGCCACCATCTACACCAACACCCGCAAGGGCTACACCCAAGAATGCAGCAACGTTGGCCAGTTGCTGAAAAACCTGCAGTTCAGCCTAGCCATGGAAAGCACGCTGATGGGCAACGTCCTGGACGACAAGCAGAAACCCGACGCGGCTGCTCGGGCCTGGCTGAAAAACAACCCGCAGGTGCTCGACACCTGGCTCGCTGGCGTCACCACCATCGATGGCAAGCCGGGTCTTGAAGCCGTCAAGGCTAAGCTCGCGCAATAACGCTGACCCGCAGGCCGGCGGTTGCCGGCCTCACTGGCCGGCACTTTGTTCCCTCGCATGCGGACACTCACTACCATGCTGACAGACCACAAGATCCCCCTGGGCGAGTACATCGCGGCGTTCGTCGACTGGCTCACCCAACACGGGGCTTCGACGTTCGATGCCATTGCGTCCACGCTCGAAGCGATCATTCATGGTTTCACCGCTGGCCTCACCTGGTTCAACCCCTACGTACTGACCGCCCTGATCGCCGCGCTGGCGCACTTCATCCAGCGCAAATGGGGGCTGACGCTGTTCGTGGCGTTGTCGTTCCTGCTGATCCTCAACCTGGGGTACTGGCAGGAAACCATGGAGACCCTGGCGCAAGTGTTGTTCGCCACCCTGGTCTGCGTGATCATCGGCGTGCCGCTGGGCATCGTCGCCGCACACAAACCCATGTTCTACACCATGATGCGTCCGGTCCTCGACCTGATGCAGACGGTACCGACCTTCGTCTACCTGATCCCCACGCTCACCCTGTTCGGGCTAGGCGTGGTACCAGGCCTGATTTCCACGGTGGTGTTCGCCATCGCCGCACCCATTCGCCTGACCTACCTGGGCATCCGCGACGTCCCGCAGGAACTGATGGATGCCGGCAAGGCCTTCGGCTGCTCGCGGCGCCAGCTGCTGTCGCGTATCGAGTTGCCCCACGCCATGCCGAGCATCGCCGCCGGCATCACCCAGTGCATCATGCTCTCGCTGTCGATGGTGGTGATCGCCGCTCTGGTCGGTGCCGATGGCCTGGGCAAGCCGGTGGTCAACGCGCTGAACACCGCCGACATCGCGCTGGGCTTCGAAGCCGGCCTGGCCATCGTGTTGCTGGCAATCATGCTGGACCGTATCTGCAAACAACCCGACGTCAAGATAGGGGGTGATGCATGAGCATTATTCGATTCGACAACGTCGATGTGATCTTCGCCAAGGACCCACGCGAAGCGTTGAAGCTGCTCGACCAAGGTCTGACCCGCAACGAGATCCTGAAGAAGACCGGACAGATCGTCGGCGTGGAAAAGGCCAGCCTGGACATCAACAAGGGCGAGATCTGCGTGTTGATGGGCCTGTCCGGCTCGGGCAAGTCAAGCCTGCTGCGCTGCATCAATGGGCTGAACACGGTGAGCCGCGGCAAGCTGTTCGTCGAGCATGAAGACCGCCAGATCGACATCGCCTCGTGCACACCGGCGGAACTGAAGATGATGCGCACCCAACGCATCGCCATGGTGTTCCAGAAGTTCGCCCTGATGCCCTGGCTGACGGTGCGCGAAAACATCAGCTTCGGCCTGGAGATGCAGGGCCGTCCGGAAAAGGAACGGCGCAAGCTGGTCGACGAGAAGCTCGAACTGGTGGGCCTGACCCAGTGGCGCAACAAGAAGCCCGACGAGCTGTCCGGCGGCATGCAGCAGCGTGTGGGCCTGGCCCGGGCATTGGCGATGGATGCCTACATCCTGCTGATGGATGAACCCTTTTCGGCCCTCGACCCCTTGATTCGCCAAGGTCTGCAAGACGAGTTGCTGGAGCTGCAACGCAAGCTGAACAAGACCATCGTGTTCGTCAGCCATGACCTGGACGAGGCACTCAAGCTGGGCAGCCGCATCGCCATCATGAAGGACGGGCGGATCATCCAGTACAGCGTGCCCGAGGAAATCGTGCTCAACCCGGCCGACGATTACGTGCGTACTTTCGTGGCTCACACCAATCCGCTCAACGTGCTGTGCGGGCGCAGCCTGATGCGCACGCTGGACAAGTGCACCCGCGTCAATGGCTCGGTGTGCCTGGACCCGGGCGTGGATTCATGGCTGAACCTGGGCGCCGGCAACTCGCTGACCAGCGCGCGCCAGGGCGATGCCGTGCTCGACCTGCAAGGCTGGGCGCCAGGGCAGGCTCTGGAAGGCCTGGGCCGCAGGCCAACGCTGGTCAATGCCGACATCGGCATGCGCGACGCCTTGCAGATCCGCTACCAGACCGGTCATAAGCTGGTGCTGCACGACAGCGACAAACAGGTGGTGGGCATTCTCGGGGATACCGAGCTGTACCATGCTCTGCTGGGCAAGAACCTGGGCTGAGCCTCGCTGGCAGGAGTCCTGACGCGGCCTGCCTGTCACAACCGCGCCGGCCTCTTCGAGGGCAGAGACCCGCTCCCACAAG
>Ga0265798_10007118_pt1 | contig 14550 bp, 11 predicted proteins | sample P3T30metagenome_FD_192430 | JGI IMG/M metagenome (GOLD analysis project Ga0265798, IMG submission 192430) | Plant litter microbial communities from East Loma Ridge, Irvine, California - P3 T30 | ecosystem: Environmental > Terrestrial > Plant litter > Unclassified | place: USA: California...
CATTCTTGCAAAGGGAATACGAACTCGCCAGATACTGCATCGAGGACACGAACGAGTACATCTGGTCGGATGTGATGCCGACAAGGGCGCTCACACAAGACAGCAGTCTCAGGAATACATACCTCACTGATCCCCATTGCAAGGGTTGCATAGCCGAACTCATTTACGAAGCTCGCACATCCTTGTCGAAGTCGCTACGCGTGATGGGTCTTGCTGAATTCCGATCAAACAGGCCTCTCGCTCTGGGCGATGTCAGCGACCAAACGTTGAAGTCGGGTGTGTCCGGCGAACCGCTTCGTACTTTGGCTGGGAAGATTGACGAGTGGGAGAAGCAGCAGAACGCTAAGGCCGTGCTGAGCTTGCAGGGCGGCTACATCATGCTCGCTGTCAGAGAAACTACGATTCGCCCTCTAGTCATGACAAACGTCGGGTATCTGCGCTACAGACCTTCCAGCAGCTCGTCGCGATAGAGAACAAAGAACAGACAAAACCTGGTCTGTCAGCATTGGTTGGTGCAATCCGTCCAAGGACGAGAGGTGCGAACGGAGGAACCGAAAGCGAGTCGGCGGACGTCTGACTTGGAAGTGATGCAAAGCGGAAGAAACTGTGAAACTGTAGGTACATCCAATATGACACGTTCTTTCCGTTTCACTGATTCAAGTGGAGGACGTCGCGTGACGAAGGCGATGGTTCACTACCATCGAGTGAAGTCTGAAAATGTCATGTGGTCGGTCAATCACCAGACGCTGCGGTTTCGACACCGCAAACACCACGAATGATGTACCATCGCCAGAGCGTCAAAAATGTCTTGCTGCGATCACACAAATCACTCATCACTTTCCCCACTCACCAACAGCTCCTTCTCCGGTCGTTTGCTCATCATGTGAAAATGCTGTAACGTCACGTGTTTGTGCACCCACAAACAGTCACATCAGGCATCAAACGCTGCGATCTCGACAGTGACACCGGCGATAGAAACGACACCTCCGGTCATTCTCGCTCACTTATTTATCCCCCCTGCCCATCCGCGCGACTGTTCTGACCTGCAACATCCACCTCGAGACATTGCACTCACAACCGGTCACCAGATCAACCACCACATCCGACGACCGACGCTGAACACAATGACATGAACAAGTGATTGTTTCGAAGGGTCTACAATCCGACCACAGCACAACCATGGCGCCCAAAAAGTGCGCTGCGCTGGAGAGCGTGCCATCAAGCAAAGTAGGACTCGTCCACCCAACCTATACATGCCAGATTCAATGCTAAAAGCTCTCCTAGAAGATCAAAAACCTCCCTCGACATCACCTCAAGGCGGGTTACTCGTTCCATGACTAACGATGCGCCGCGGCAAGCTGCACTCCAAACCACTGAAATTCTCGAGAACATTTTGAGCTACCTGCCGAATCGGAATTTCTTTGGCGTTCAGAGGGTCTGCCGCCAGTGGAAAGATGTAATTGCTGGTTCACCCACAATCCAGGACAAACTTTTCCTGAAGCTTCGAGATGAGACGCCTGAGACGTGGATCTTGACCAATCCTGTCTCTTTCGAATACATTTACGACCATGACAATTTCGATATCCGAACTGTCAAAAAGAAGTTCCGCATCGCTAGTGCCGCTCAAGTCAAATCGAGGGACAAAACTAGTTTTGGTCAGGTGCCATTGTTCATGCCAGTGACCTTGAATCCTCTACTAGAGCGGTGGAATGTGACCGGCCTGTGGATCGAAGAACATCCTGTTGAGCACGCTGCGATTTTCTCCGCGGAAGCGCACTTGACACAGTTCGCACAGCATGGCAGTGCAAGGGCCACCTTCATTACCGATCCCCCATGCAATGAGGTCAAAGTAATGCTGCACTATAACCCTCGCCCGTCTCGTCCAGGTTTCTACTTCCTAGCAGGCCACGTCAAGTTTCGTTCAGACAGACCACTCACCGTCGGGGATGCCATCGATAAGGCGTTGGAGTCGAGGATAATGTGGTGGCGGCAAACCTACAGACACACCTCCACCGACGTTCTGGGAGACCTCACTGCAGCGCAAAAGATCGACGAGCTGGAAAAGGAGCACAGTTGTAAGCTTGTTCTTTCGTGCGTCTCTATCACGCTCGCCCTCAATGACACCAAAATTCAGCCTCTCCCACTGACCGACGCCGAATACCTCCGTTACAAGCCGACGAGACGTAGACCTGCGGGAGATGACAATTCGGAAGAAAGCTCTTCGGGAAGCGACTCATCGGAAGACAGCTCTACGGAAGACGATGCTACGGAAGGTGAGCAGGGTTGAGATAGGCATATGGAGCATCCGCCACAGTACAGAACAACGAAGAGTGGCGATTGGTCGCTCAGAACTAGCTGCAGTGACTCCATGCAGGGCAATGTTGGGTTGAGTGGGATAGGTGAGTCGGATGAGCGTTGATCGAGAGCCCTTGCATTGATTGAGTCGTGAACTGTAAGAATACACGGAAATTCGAAGTTCGAATTACACATCGTTGACCCACGGCATCGGCATCACACTCAGAAAGATGAAGTATCGTATTCATCGAAGACCGGAATGTACAATGTACGTTCGTCTACCGCTCTGACCTCATTCGCAAGCCAGTTCACGACTTCACATCACCGCCCCGATGCGCCGCCTGCCACTCCTCCACCAACCCAGCAAAGTCCCTCGGCGCATAGGGCTCAGTGAGCTCAGCAAACCAGCTCCTCTTGCGAATGTGCTTCAGCCCCAGATCCCGCAGCAGCATGTCAATATAAGGCAGTCCCTCGAATACAAAGTCCGGCAGACTAGCGCCGTACCCACACGGATAACGCCACTTGCCCCATTGCGTGTGTAACATGATCTCCTCTGTTATCTCATCGTTCGTACTGGGAAGGCGGTCGAGGCGGTTGGAAAGATAGGCAGCTGTCCAGTGGCCTTGTACTGTGGCGCAGAGGGAGGTTGAGACTGTGGAGACGGCGCCTACCCACGCGATGTTCCGAGAGAAAGCGTAGCCAGAAGGGACGATGAAACGGTAGAGGCGCAGGGGATCGGACGTTTTGGGCGTGAATCGGAGTTGTGGTTGATCTCGCAGGCGAGGGAACATTGTCAAAACGTCTTCGTCGGCTTTTTGGTTGAGCTTTGCTTTTTCAGCAGGCGAGCCATCCAAACCGAATTCTCGAGGACCAAGACCTTGGAATTTAATCGGCGACTCCTTCTTCCAACCTGTCGAGCAAATGACAACGTCGGCGTGCAATCTGGTCCCGTCTGCTAGGACGACGGTCTTTTCTTCCATGTGATCAATCTGGCCAATGTGCACTCGAATCTTCCCTTCTTTCACTAAATCGAATAGAGGCGTTTGATAGTTTAGAATACTAAGTCCACTTCCGATCCAGAAAGCCGAATGCCAGGGCTTGAGCTTCTTGAGTTCAGGGTGAGAGTCGTAACCATTCAAGCTGATGACATCCGCTGAAAGAATTTTCCAAAAAGTGTCGACGATCCAGCGTCCAAGAAAAGTACCATGCAGGAATCCGCGGATCCCGCCAAAACCATCTTCGGATCCCCATGGGCATGGAGCCATCCAAGTCATCCAGCGGATGAGGAGAAGTTGGTCTAGTCGCTTCTTGAAAGGTGTCACAAATGCGGGAGCAATCCACACGGGGCCGTGGCCGTCGTCTCGGATCACGAGGTCGACTGTGGAGCCTGCTTGGACTTGGGCGTACGCCACGTCGAAAGCTGACTTGGCGCCGCCGACTACAACTGAGTTCTTGACGTCTTGTAGCTCAGGCGCCCGGGCGCAGAATTCTTTGGCATGGAAAAGGGGAGCGCCGAGGTTCTCCTGGCCGTTATAGGTCGGCATGTTGGGGGTAGACGTAAGACCCGTGGCTAAGATCAGCTTTTTGGCAATGACTGTCCTGGGCGTGCCGGAGGCGTCACGCAGGAACAGCTTCCATGCATCCTCCACCGGCTCGATGGCATCGACGTTGGTTTTGAATTGGATCTTTTCGAAGAAGCCGAAGTGATGGGCGAAGTCTGTCAGGTACTGATTGAGCACTGTTCCGGGAATGTGCGTGTTGTGCTTAACGCCGTATTTGGATTCCAGCATGGGGAAGTCCGGGTACTCGTAAGTTCCGATCATGTTGTTGGATTTGAGACCCGGGTAGAGTCGGTGTTTCGACCAGGTGCCGCCGGGGGTTTCTGAGCTCTCGAAGATGGCCATGGTCTGGTCTGGCATCAATTGTGAAGCGGCTTTTGCTGCGGCTAGGCCGAACCAGCCTGTTGACATGAAGATTTAGTCACAATTCTGCAATTCTGGTGGATATCGGGAGCCGCACTCACCAGCTCCAACGACGACAATACCGTACGTGTTACTCATGATTTGGCTTGTGTTAAAGTCAGTTCAATGGCTGACAAGTCCCTCGTTCGCTGTTAGGAGAGAAGGTCACAGGACAGTGAAGATATCGAGTGATGTCGAACGAACACATGGCTACATGCATTGGCGGATACGTGGACGCCTTATAACACCCTTGTACCAGCTAAGGACAAATCCATCCACTAAAGCTTGAGTGCCGATAGCTGCTGTCGCCGGAGTAATCGGCTATCATAGCGTCCCTCTCAACACACCGTATCCGCCATTGAAGGACCCATTGGAATCCTATCTCCACTGTGAGTGGCGGCCCGCCAGTCAATCCACAAGACACCTCAGAGTCGGTCCCGGTGAGCTGGTTGTGTGAGCAGATCCTCATCCTGCTCCTGTTCTTTGCAGAGGGGAACCTGCATGCGAGAGGCAGGTTATTGTTTGCGGGGTTCTATTAGAGTTTGAACCTTAATGACACGGACCTTCTCGGTTACAAGAGAGGATAACGCCAAGGTGTCCTCTATTGGTGGCGTCTGGAGGTCGAGAAGATAAGAGTGAGTATACCCGACAATTTAAGTTCGCAATTCGGTTTTGTGCCCTGCGGCGGTTCGCTCTGGCGTTCCGTTCAAGGAGTCGGCAAAGGGACGACAGAAGGATGTTCGGCACCGATCAATGGTGAGTGAGTCTCATTTGGCTGGAGGCTAGCAACTGAGCGGAAGAAGTCACTCTGGCCTTGTGTATCGAGGTGTACGTTCCGATATGTCTTGGTGAGAACGCGGAAGACCGCCTTCTCAATGATGCAACGCTCGATCTACTTCTCATAGCTAATCAACCCGTCAATGGTACCGGCATGCAGACCGCCGGTGATGGCGATATCGGCAGAAGTTGTATGGATGGAAGCATCGCTCAGGAAGTAGACGGCAGCACCTGTGAGGTCGCTCTGCTTGCTCAAGCGCTGATTTGGAGGAGCCAGCCACATCTGTTCGCCCTCCCTCTTGCTGGGCTTGGCTTCTCTGATGTTTCTGGTCTGATCAGAGTCCACGAAGCCGGGCGAGATGGTGTTGACGCGGATTCCGTGGGGCGCCAGCTCTACACCGAGCACTTTGGCAAGCATCATGACGCCGCCTTTGGAAGCGTTGTACGCAGCCATTCTGTAGCCCGGCAAAGCGATGTGGGCGGATTGAGAAGCGATGAGTAGGATGCTGCCGGGCTTCTTTTGCTCGATCAGGTGTCGGGCGACCATCTGAGCTGTAAAGAATGTGCCGCGTACCTTGGACACGGATCAGTAGTTTCCCTGGTTGAATCTTGAGGTTCTTGATCTTACATTAATCTCTTGGATGCGGGTAAATTCTTCCCACGTCTGGTCGATGAACGGCTTGTCAATAGCGATACCGGCGGAAGGCACGCATCCATCGACGGTGTAAAAGATGTCCAGTGTTTTCTTGAAAGCAGCTTGCAGGCTCTCTTGCTTAGTGACATCCGTCTGAACGTAGAGTGTCTTGCTGCCGAAGGTCGAGCTCCAGGAATCGAGTTCCTTTTGGTCAACAGGCTTTTCTTGGATGTCCCAGATGGCGACGTTGCCGCCCATCTCGCAAATGGCTCGAGATATCGTGAAACCGATTCCTTGTGCGCCGCCAGTGACGATGTAGTTGCGGCCGGTGAGCTCGAAAGCCGAGCGAACACTGTTTGCTGAAGACGACATGTTTGGTGGTGGAGGTGTTGATGGTCCTCGGGTTGATGGTGTAGTTTGCGCTATTCAATTGCTGTTGGCTTGTGTAACAACGAAGCCAGCCACGCCGGTGCGAAGCTTCATGGTGCGATCTTCGGCTTCGGTGCTCTAGATTTTGTCCGTCAACCGCCGAGAAAAGTCTTTACCTTATGATATCGGCCCGCAACTTGTTTCGTTATACATCTCAAATCATAACGACATGCCCCTCGGCTAAGGGGAAAAGCTTATCGCAAGTGAAAGTGCAGTTGCCGAACAAGGGCGTTGCCGACTGTTGGCTCAATTTGAGCCAAGAGAGGAAGTCTGTTGACCTGTCAGTATCATTGTGATTTCCGTTTATCGACTTCGTTTCCCAACGAATACAATCAAAATCTGGGTGAAAGGTTCCTGCTGTCCCAACAAATAGTGGATCGTACATTGAAGGTTCAGCATACTAGAGATTTCCTGATACTAATGAGATATCCATTGATTAGGGGGTCAGACCTTCAGCACAGCTGTCTACCCAGTCCGTTCAACAAATTTTGACATACAGCCCCACGAGGGGTCTTGAAATGATCGACACATCTGCAATCAATGACTGGTGCACGTCAGACGCGGCGTGATAAGAGCTAGAGATATGTATATGTAAGTAGTGCAGACAGATACACCTCTAAAGAACCGAAGATTATAATACTAGAGCCACGTCAATCGAGTCACCATGGGGTCCATAGCATATGCCGACATCACGCAGGCTCCAGCACCACTGCCTTGCGCAAAACTACAAGTCCTGAAGCCTGGCTTGTCTTTACAGCCTCCTTTGACAAGATTGGGCCACGGACCCGGCCTCATTCTCCTCACGACACCAGAGGTCTACGATGAGCAAGTGACGCAACGCGACGATGCACCTACGGCGGTGTTGAAGTGGGCTGAGGAGGGTTATGCTGTCTTCCAAATCTCTGCCGAAGCATTCGGGTCATCGAAGATTGAAGCAGTGTTTGAAGAAGCCTTCCGCGCTTTCGAACAATGCAATGCGTGCCAGCCGAAAGATAAAGTTGGGCTAGTTTGTGAGCCTCATCCGTTTCGATTCATTCGCTCGAATGTCGTTAATCTCTCCAACAGGCTACTCCGAAGAGATTTGGGACACCACAAGACCAGCCCTCGCAAGATTCCCCAGCATCGTTGCCAGCGTCGTCTATGTCGACGGCGGAGAAGAGAGAAACACCGACGAGGACCCGTCTTTGTCTCTGCTGAAGCATGTCTCTGGACCACGCAGGCAGGTCACTTCCAAGCCCTTCAACAAGTCCAGCAAAGAATACCTGTACCCCAAAGTGAAAGGCCAGTGGTTCTCAGCCGGCGGTCCGGACTTTGATTATGCTGCAGACTCGGTGGCGCACACGCGGAATCTGCAGTTCCTAAAGCCGAAGATGGGCGGTCCTTGTTTCGACTTGGAAGCGATCTGGGAAGAGCATACCTACTACGAGTTTGCCGACAGGTCGGTCGAGCATACCATGAGCACCATGGTACAGGAGCCATACGTCAACCACATTCCTACCGTAAGTGGAAGTATCATGGGCTGCTCGAGGCATCCGCTAACAAACTTGGCAGCTCACTGGCGGCGTCGGGAGAGACAATCTGAGCGTCTTCTACCGCAACAACTTCATCTTCAACAACTCGGCAGATACCGATCTGGAGCTCGTGAGCCGCACAATAGGCATCGACCGCGTAATCGACGAGTTCATCTTCAAATTCACACATGATCGTGAGCTCGACTGGCTGTGAGAACCTCCCTGCAACTCATCCGTGTTTCTCACAACATGACTAACCATATTCAGTCTGCCTGGCGTCCCGCCCACACACCTCAAAGCAGCCATCCCATTCACTGCCGTCGTCAATATCAGAGGCGACAGGCTCTATCACGAGCACATCTCTTGGGATCAGGGAACGGCTCTCCGCCAATTGGGCTTGTTGCCGGAGTATCTTCCCTTCCCGCATCCTTTGCCTGCGGGCAACGCTTTGCCTGAGGGAGCGAAAGTGGAGTATCGTGTGCCCGTCCTTGGGGTTGAGACGGCGGATAAGCTGCGGAACCGGAAGGCGGTGCTGTCGAATGGGATGTTCGAGTATGCTATCCGGGAGAGGAAGGACTAGATAGGTCGGTAGCTCCATGTCTGGAGAAGCCTTGCAACAGATCTCGATGCTCTCAAAATGGATGTATCATTGTCTTGCGTGATTGCAAGCCTTCTGAGGCCTGTGTGTGTGTAGAGACATTCACATGCATCGCAGCCGCTTGTTTCCGTTGGGTGGCCAAAGAACGGCTAGCCCAAACCGGCGATCTTCGCTTGTCGTAGGCCGACTATTGATAACATCTGGACAGCCGTGCCCTCTCGATTTGAACCATGTTCTTGTACTATTGCGAATGATATTTGCATCACAAACGTGCCTTACAGCTTGACACTCGCTTGGTAGAATAAACGTAATTAGAAATTACATGGGTATATGAAGAACTCAAGCACTAGCGCCAATAACGACGCCATTTGGTAATTGCAATCCCACAGGCAAGCCGCAGATGTAACGGTCAGCATACTTGACGTTCTTGCCTTCCGCCATCTTCTCCTCAATATCGCGGTACATGTCGTAACTGAATCACTGGTCAGTACGATGGACTCTGCAAATAGCACGCAGCCGGGGTATGACTTACGCATTCATCTCTTCGATCGTCAGCACATTCTTCGGGTCCTCGACCTTGTAGAACGGAAGATCCTTGTTGTTTGAGAAACCGATGCGCTCGTTGATGTTGTACGCTGCTTTGGCAGCCGAAGATTGCACCTTGGTAGCACGGGGCAGTCGGACCTTGTTGTAGATAGCGAGAGCCTGCTCGACGTTGCCGTCGAAGTAATCAGGGCTGAACAAGATGCCGAGAGCAGCAGCATCCTCGATCGCCATGCAAGCTCCTTGACTTTGATGCGGCAACATCGGGTGGCCTGCGTCGCCAATCAGGCAGACTCGTTGTTTGTTCAGGTAAGGGTAGGCCTCGTGGATCCAGAGTCTCCAAGGCTGGATGTCTTTGCCAATGCCCAGGTGGCCGAAGACCTGGCGGTCGAGTTCTGGGTAGTGGTCCAGCAGTTCTGATACAGGGCGGTCTTCGGCACCCCAAGCTTGGCTGACGGAGTCTCCTTGCTCGCGGGCGAAAAAGCAGTAGTATGATAGCAGTTTCCCGCCGTTGCAAGGGGACAAGACGATCTTGTCCCACTTGCCTTCTTGCCCGCCCCAGTACTCCAGGGACTCGTTCTGTGAGTAGTCGATGAGGCCGGCTTTGACGGCGTCTTCGGTCATGACGTTGCAGTGCAGACATTGTTGGTCTGCTATTCTTCTGCTGGGGTGGATACCGATGATACCGCGGACGATGGATCCGATGCCATCTGCTCCAACGACCAAGTCGTGGTGTGCTGTAACGCCGTTGTCAAAAGTGATGATGTTAGCTTCGAGGTCGATTGTGCTGCACTGGACGTGAAAATCAGCATTTTCGCGATCGATGACACATCCTGCAAGACTTGAATCATACCTTGTGATTGACTTTAAGTGTAGCTGGCGGACCTTCCCCTTCCTCGCTCAACGCACAGTCTTTGAGGATGGCATGCATGTACTGTCGGTGGAACATGTTGTAAACATGTCCCCATCGCTCCTCGTAGTCATCCAGACTGTACTCGCTGACGGGCTCACCAGTCTTCCAGTCTCTGTTGATCAATCTCTTCAGAATGACTGGATCCCCTTTGGCGACGTCGACTCCCCATTCGTGCAGCCATCTTGTGCCGTTTGCTGCACATGAGACTGATGCTCCAACCTCGCCGGCAAAGTCTGAGCGTTCGTAGATGACCACATCGTGACCGGCGCGTCGAAGGGCGATGGCTACGGACATGCCGCCGATACCACCTCCGATCACGCCGACGTTTAGTTTCCTCCAGCCAAGGGCCATTTTGACGTAAGATTCGGATGCAGAAAAGTGAGGTGGTTGTTCCAACAATCCGGTCTCTCTGCGGTCTTGAGTGCGAAGTTAAAAGTGATGTCGTGGATTGAATCCGTGCAAGCAATTTGAGATGAGGCGTTACACAAAAGTTGTCGGCGACAAGAAGACATCTTATGAGCTTCCTGCTATCAATAGCTATCTTCCTTATCGTTTGGGGACTTACGCGACACCATCCGCAGCTCACCAGCTGACCAGGATCTCCGATATCAATCGGTTCTCTAGCCGTCTAGACCAGATCATGGTGGTTGGACTGGCGGCTGTGCAGTAGCCGACCAGCTGAATGGACCACATCCGCCCATCGCGGGTATAGTACCGCCTGTGCGTAGATAACAAGGCATCCAGGCGATTCTCTCAATGATAGCGAGAGCTCACCTTAATTTGAGTGCGCTTCCGGCGATGAGTATTCCCCAGATATTTTGTTATCCAAAGATGGCATGTGTCTTGTAAAGTGAAGTGTCTTCGTCACGAAGCAGGCGGGAAAGAAGTGCGATTCTCGGGCCGGGATTCTGGTTGCCTTGCCACCTGTTTTCTCGGCCTTGCTCCTCGACTCTCATCCGCCACCAACAACACTTTTTGGGATGGGGTTGAGCGGATACCGCACCTCAAGTCGTACTTGGCCGAGAGCTGTAACCCGATCATGGGGCACCTACGAGCCGCGGTATTCACGCGAGGTGTAAGTAAGAACAATACGGCTGATGAGAGAGGGGGCAAATCAAGCGTCTTTGAACTACTGAACGAACATTTGTCCAACACCAAGTGAGCTGGAAGTCCGCTCTCCTTCAACTCACCAGGAACGAACAGTCGCTCGCCTTTCTATCCGCAAATCATCCTCCACCATGGGATCCATCGCCGAAAGTGGCCCTCTGGGCAAAGAGTTCACCCAAAAGGTCGTGGACGCCATGGGTCCCAACACGCCTCCGCGGCTCAGAGAGATCATGTCCTCACTGATCCGGCATCTACACGAGTTCACGATTGAGACACAGCTTACCACTGACGAGTGGATGCTTGGCGTGAACACCATCAACTGGGCTGGCCAAATGAGCGATGATAAGCGGAACGAGGGCCAGCTAATGTGCGATGTCCTCGGCATCGAATCATGAGTCTCCCATGAGCCTTGCTGCTGTTTAGATCTGAGACTGATACCGCGCACGCTAGTAGACGACATCACATTTTCTGCCGCCACGAAGAGTTCAAGCGGCCTGACTGCCTCTGCTATCTTAGGTCCTTTCTGGAGGGAAGATCACCCAGTACGGCCGAACGGCACAACCATCAGCTTCGATACTCCAGACGATGCACAGGTCGCTTTCATGCACGGCCGAGTCACGGACGTGAAGACTGGCGAGCCCATCGCCGGAGCGACAGTCGATATCTGGCAGGCATCTACGAATGGTAAAATAGTGAACGTCGATTCCCCGAGGGAAAAGCATGTGCTGAGTACTTTACAGGACTCTACGAGCAACAAGACCCAAAGCAACGCGACTTGAATCTTCGCGGCCAATTTGTCACAGACGCACAAGGCAAATACTCACTGTACTGTCTGCGGCCAACTCCTTACCCTGTCAGTATTCTCCGTGTTCCAACATCCCGCATCAGCTTCTAACGCCTCTCAGGTCCCCGGCGACGGTCCCGCAGGACAGCTCCTGAAGATGATGGACCGTCACCCCTTCCGCCCCGCACACATTCACCTCGTAGTCCGCCACGAAGGGTACAAGCAACTCACAACGCAGATCTTCGACAAAGACTGCAAATACCTGGCCGACGACAGTGTGTTTGCCGTCAAAGACGAGTTGAGCGTGACTTTTGAGCCACGCAAAGATGACCCTGAAGCGAAATTGGAACTACAGTACGACATAACTTTGGCGCCTAGGTTTTGAGCGGATGTACACAGGAGTCTTGTTTAACATTCGATACGGCTTTGAGCGATAGGATCCTACCAGAAGTGTGGTCTTCAATTCCGCGGCATGTACTGTATCTCCAGTAATGTCAAATTGTCTGATCCAGCTTCTCGATCGGGTCATTCGCAGGGCAAATCTTCTCAACCGTTGTCGCAAAACTCGTACCAAAGACGCAGCGTGCTTCCCATCCATCAGATCTGTCCTTGCCAGACCCCCCACAAACCCGCCTTGCAACAACCACGCATGTCTACGGCTGAGTAAAATAAGTCTATTACGACCTAATTCCTGCCGCTGTAGTTGGTTGCACATGTCTCCACACCCTACCAACACACTAAAACTCCACGGTGTGGCATTCGCTCTATCCCTCCACAATCCCATTGAATCGTCTTCTCAGACGGACCTCCTGTGCGCCGTGTGCCTCACGCGGATGGACAGGCTCAACGTCCACAGCGGCGTGTTGCGTGAAGTGCGGGAAACTCGAGACCGAGCGCTTGCAGTGCAGACACGAACGGTCCCCGAAGAAAGAATCGAAAACGGTTCGGAAGTGGATGATGATACAGTAGACGTGGACGCATCTAGATCGAATTCGTTGTCAGCTCCACCTCGTACAACGGCATGTTGTGCGTTATTCGAGAAAGGCAAGACGTACAGATTCATGATCATCGGAGCCAGGACGAAGATGCTGACCGTGCCGTGTCGTGGGTAATGGACGATCCAGTCCCAACTGTGTGGCGTACGCTCGTCAGCATCGCGGCAAGAAGGAGTGATCTGTTGCACAGCAGATGCTGATTATCTGATGGGGGGTTTCTTACTTGAAGACAAAATATGCCAGCATCAAGACTGCGATCAACATATCGGCGCCAGTTCGTAGGACGGTGGAGGTCCTCTGACGGATTAGAGTGTTTGCTCCCAATAATGCGGACATGCACAACGGTACGAGGCCAATTATGGTCACATCCCGGAACTTGGAAAGGCCGAATGCAAGCACTAGTACCAGAACTGGGAGGACATTCGCGATGCTGATTAGGCGGACATGGATGTCCAGTCGGTGGCGGAATGCGACGACCATTTTGGCGGTATATGAGGATCCTGGGATGTGAGGTGTTGGCGGGACATAAAACTACTGTATGCAACAAGTGTGGCGTGATGTGGGAGTTTGTTCCAACTCTCTTTGTTACGAGATACTTAGATAACTACCATCAATGCTCCCAAGAGACTAGGCGGCTAATTTCGTCCAGCGAATCCTTCGGGGTCCCTAGGCATCGAGATTCAGGTTGTCGTGGTTGGTTCGATGTTCTGGAAACACCTGACGATTGAGAATCGTCGAAAGGCCACCTATGTTCTGGAGAGACTGATGCCTGGTAACATCATAGTACCCAAAAGTGAGACGTATCAACTTCTGCACGCTCTAGGACATACTTCCCCCTTCGGACCTTGGGCTTTCGACTTGAGTTTGTTTCTTTGATGGGACTAAGAGTGCCGAGCCTCGAATCAATGCCTCCAAACTCGCAAAAGCGTTCTCCAAATCCTGACTTTGGTCCTGAATCCTTCGGACGTCATTGAATACACACGATCAACAGCAACACCACAACTTGCAAGAGCCATCAACCACTAGGTAACAAGAGAACCTTCCAAACGCAACAGTAGTACAGCATGTCCGTAGAGCCTACAACAACCGCCCCAAACTCTTCTCCCCTGTCCCCGGACGGACTATGCCGTCAGCACGCAACGACCCTCCAGGAACTCTTCGATGGCACCCTCACACCGAGAGCAGCAGCGACCAAACTATCGAAGATCACGATCCCGAATCCGAGGATTAGAAGGCACAGATATGCCTATTCCATCCAGCTCCTGTTCGAGAATATCATCTCATCCCTACACACGCATCCTCATCGAGTCGAGACCGTGGCGGATCTGATCATCTCCATCTCACAACTTCCGCCCATCTGGGCCAAATCGGATCCCGGAGCGCCGAAGCACTTCATTCCAGACGAAAACACCTGTATCTGGGACGACGACGGGTCGACTTTCGCTAGAATCCTCAACGATAAGTGGGAGCGTGAGTGCCAAAATCGATACCCCGTGATGACAACGGTAACTTCGCTAATTTTTGCCTCACCAAACACAGACCTGACCATCCCGACCGCCGAAACCACAAAGCGGCAGGCAGTCATCGACGGCTTCGTGGCGGTGAACGAACTCGTCGCGACGCTGATTCTCTACGACGAGGAACGGTTCAAGTATCATCTATTCTTGCTGTGGAGTTTGAGGAGCGCGCTGGAGCGCCCATCGTGGGTTGTAATGGCAGGAGATCGCAAAGCCATTCTGGAGTGCTATGTGAAAGCCGCTGCGAAGCTGATTGAGATTGCAGGGCCCGAGATCCGCCACTGGGAGCATGAGTATGAGCATGGGCCGCTGGTCGGAGATCCTGGAAGTGGTGGTGATCTGTGGCAAGGTAAAGGTGGGTTTTGCAAAGACAGGTGGGAGCTCTGGCGGCGGAGATTTGGGGAGTTGAGTGTTGAGGAGGGATTAGGAGCTGAGGCGAGGGGATGTGCGATGCGCGCTGGCGAGATGATGGCGGAGATTGACGAT
>Ga0265798_10007119_pt1 | contig 14550 bp, 14 predicted proteins | sample P3T30metagenome_FD_192430 | JGI IMG/M metagenome (GOLD analysis project Ga0265798, IMG submission 192430) | Plant litter microbial communities from East Loma Ridge, Irvine, California - P3 T30 | ecosystem: Environmental > Terrestrial > Plant litter > Unclassified | place: USA: California...
TGTGATCAGCCTCGGCGGCCTTCCCGATCTCGAGGCGACGGCGGCCACCCCCGCCAATGGCTGCGGTACCGAGGTCGTCGCCAAGCTCGTCGGCACGCCCACCGAAGCACGCGCGGACGTCTATGCCGACACCTCGGTCCCGCGCCTCCTCCCGCTCGGCATCGCGCAGGATCTGGTCAACGGCCGCGAGGACCGGATCATCCCCTTCCCCTTCGCCACCGACTATGTCGCCAAGGCAAGAACCGCCGGCGACACCGCAGTCCTCCACACCATCCCGGCGACCGGCCATGTCGAGCTCGTCGCACCCGAGACGCCCGCCTGGGCGGAGGCGAAACGGCTGATCGCTACCGCCCTGAAATGACCCTAGACCCGCCCGCACCCACAAAGGCCCGACCATGACCCGCGACGAAGCCCGCGCACTCGACGCCGCCGATCCTCTAGCAGCGTACCGCGAGCAGTTCGCGCTGCCCGACGGCGTGATCTATCTCGACGGCAATTCGCTCGGCGCGCTCCCCAAGGCGACGCCCGCCGCGCTCGCCGACGTCGCGACCCGCCAATGGGGCGACCGCCTCATCCGCAGCTGGAACGAAGGCTGGATCGACGCGCCCCAGCGGATCGGCGGCAAGATCGCCCCGCTGATCGGCGCGGCCGCGGACGAGGTCATCATCGGCGACACGACCTCGACGCATCTGTTCAAGGCGCTGGTCGCCGCGCTCCGCGCCAACCCGGACCGCCACACCGTCCTGAGCGAGTCGGGCAATTTCCCGACCGACCTCCACATTGCCGAGGGCGCGGTCGCCTGCGTTCCCGGCGCCCGACTGAAAGTCGTCGCGCGCGCGGAACTCGCCGAGGCGCTCGACGACGACACCGCGGTGCTGCTGCTGACGCACGTCCATTACAAGACCGGCGAACGCTTCGACATGGCCGCCTGGACCGCACGCGCGCAGGCTGCCGGCGCGCTGATGCTCTGGGATCTCAGCCACAGCGTCGGCGCGGTGCCGATCGACCTGACCGGCGCCGGCGCCGATCTGGCGGTCGGCTGCACGTACAAATATCTCAACGGCGGCCCCGGCGCGCCCGCGTTCCTCTACGTCGCCCGCCGCTGGCAGGAGGCCCTGGCCAGCCCGCTGTCCGGCTGGATGGGCCATGCAGCCCCGTTCGCGTTCGAGGATGCCTATCGCCCCGCGCCGGGGATGAAACGCTGGCTGGCGGGCACCCCCGCGATGCTGTCGACCGCGGCGCTCGAAGCCGCGCTCGATCTCTGGGCGGACATCGACCAGCACGCGGTCGCCACCAAGAGCGCGCAGCTCTTCGACATCCTCGCCGCCGCCGGCGACGCGCTCGGCCTCGAATGCGTGAGCCCGCGCGACCCCGCGCAACGTGGCAGCCATATCAGCTTCCGCCACCCCGACGCCTATGCCCTCACGCAGGCGATGATCGCCCGCGGCGTCATTGGCGACTTCCGCGACCCCGACATCCTTCGCCTCGGCCTGACGCCCTTGTACCTGAGCCACGAGGATGTCTGGCGCGCAGGCGGGATCATGCAGAAGGTCATTGAAACCGGCGAATGGCGCGCGCCCCAATATAGTCAAAGACTTGCGGTCACCTGACCATTTTCACCCAACGTTGATCCTTATGATTTCCAGCCCACACTCTATCTTTTGCCCCAACCCCCGCTAGCTCTGCACTTGCAGCCTGCCGACCAATACAGTCGAAGCATGGCAACAGCGGTGCAGCGGGGGCGCAGGCATGACGAATCAAAGATCGGGGCAGGCCGAGTTATACGGCGTACAGATGTTGCGCGCCGTCGCCGCGCTTGCGGTGGTCGTTCATCACACGCTCGAGCAATCGAACGGGGCGGTCCACCGATTCAGTCCGGACTGGCTGACCATATCGGGCGCGTCCGGGGTCGACATATTCTTCGTCCTCAGCGGCTTCATCATGCTCCACGTCAGCTTCCGCGGCACCGACGCGCCGCCGACGCCGGGCGCCTTCCTTCTCCGTCGTGCGACCCGGATCTACCCGTTTTACTGGCTGTGCTGCCTTGGCGTCCTGACGATCTCGGCGATGGGATTCCTCGCCACGCATCATTTTCCGGCGAGCAGGGTGGTCGCGGCCCTCCTGTTGCTCCCGGGCGATACGATTCTCGGCGTTTCGTGGACGCTCGTCTACGAGGTCTATTTCTACCTGTTGTTCGCAGCGACCCTCAAGGCGCGTTCCTCGACCGTGTCGGTGTTTGCCACGACGGCGGCGATCCTGGCGTTGCAGGTCGCCGGCGCGCTTCTGCCTGCGAGCGACACGGCGTCGTTCCTTAAGAGTCCGTTGCCGCTCGAATTCTGCTTCGGACTGTTCCTGGCCTACGCCTATGCGGCCTGGAGTCGCCGGAACCGCAGCTGGCCCGTGCCGCCGATCTTGGCACTGGCGCTGATGGGGCTGATGGCTGCCGTGCCGCTGTTCGTCATGCATGACGGCACGGCCGGCCTGCCGGCACTGCCGCGGGTGTTCGCGTGGGGCATTCCCGCGACTCTCGTCGTCGCCAGCGCGCTCTCGATCGGGGCAGCACCACGTGGCGCGATCGCCCGGTTCCTCGTCCTGCTCGGCGACGCGTCCTATGCGCTTTACCTCACGCACGTGTTCGTCATGATGGGCTATGGCCGCGTGATGAAGATCGAGGCGTTCCGTCACCTGCCCCAGCAGGGCTTTGTCGTGCTGATCGTCCTGCTTTGCCTGGCCGTCGGGCTGGTCGCGCACCTCTGTCTGGAAAAACCGCTGCTGGCCGTGGTCCGTCATGTGACGCGCCACCAGCCTCGTCGCGCAGCACCGATCGACCAGCCCGCGTGATCGGCGCCGCGCGTAACGCATACCGGATAGCGTACCGATCCGATTGCACCCCCCGCGCCCTTCGCCTATAGGCGCGGCCTATCCCGGCTCCGGCTCCGCGATCCGTTTCGTGGGGGCCGGGGCCGCTCACTTTTCAGGGGACCGCGCATGGCTCGCCGCCGCCAGATCTACGAAGGCAAGGCCAAGATCCTCTACGAGGGTCCCGAGCCCGGCACGCTGATCCAGTATTTCAAGGACGACGCCACCGCGTTCAACGCCCAGAAAAAGGGCACGATCAACGGCAAGGGCGTGCTCAACAACCGGATTTCCGAGCACATCTTCACGCTGCTCGATCATATCGGCGTGCCCACGCACTTCATCCGCCGGCTCAACATGCGCGAGCAGCTGATCCGCCAGGTCGAGATCGTCCCGATCGAGGTCGTCGTGCGCAACGTCGCCGCGGGCTCGATCTCGAAGCGTCTCGGGATCGAGGAGGGCACCAAGCTGCCCCGCACGATCATCGAATATTACTACAAGGACGATGCGCTCGGCGATCCGATGATCTCCGACGAGCATATCGCCGCGTTCGGCTGGGCGAGCCAGGAGGAGATGCACGACATCGCCGACCTCGCGATCCGCGTGAACGATTTCCTGTGCGGGCTGTTCGCCGGCGTCGGCATCCGCCTCGTCGACTTCAAGCTCGAATTCGGCCGCATCTTCGACAACGACTATGGCCGCATCATCCTCGCGGACGAGATCAGCCCCGATGGCTGCCGTCTGTGGGACATGGAAACCAACGAGAAGATGGACAAGGATCGCTTCCGTCGCGATCTCGGCGGCGAAGTCGAGGCCTATCAAGAGGTTGCACGCCGTCTTGGCCTGTTGCCCGAAGGTGGCGACAATTCGGTCCTCGACCTCGAAAAGCATCGCAAGAACCGGGGCAAGTAAATGAAACTCAAGGTTTTCGTGACATTGAAGCCCGGCGTGCTCGACCCGCAGGGCCGCGCCATCCACCACGCGCTCGGCAGCCTCGGCTTCGACGGCGTGCAGGACGTCCGCCAGGGCAAGCTGATCGAACTCGAGGTCGCCGACGATACCGACGACGCGACGATCGACGGCATGTGCCGCAAGCTCCTCGCCAACACGGTGATCGAGAACTACCGGGTCGAGCGCGCATGAAGACCGCGGTCATCGTGTTCCCAGGCTCCAACTGCGACCGCGACATCGCCGTCGCGCTGGAGGAAGTGACCGGCGTCAAGCCGCTGATGGTCTGGCACGGTGACGCGGACCTCCCCGCGGATGTCGGGCTGGTCGCAGTGCCCGGTGGCTTCTCCTACGGCGACTATCTGCGCTCGGGCGCGATCGCCGCACGCTCGCCGATCATGCGCGCGGTCGTCGAGCAGGCGGGCAAGGGCCTGCCCGTGCTCGGCATCTGCAACGGCTTCCAGGTGCTGACCGAAGCGGGTCTGCTCCCCGGTGCGCTGATGCGCAACGAGGGGCTGAACTTCGTCTGCCGCGACGTGGCGCTGACCGTCGAAACCGCGCAGTCGCGCTTCACCTCGGGCTACAAGGCGGGCGAGCGCGTCTCCTTCCCGGTCGCGCACCACGATGGCAATTACTTCGCCGACACCGAGACGCTCGATCGCCTCGAGGGCGAAGGCCGCGTCGCGTTCCGCTATGCCGAAAGCGTCAACGGCTCGGCGCGCAACATCGCGGGCCTGCTCAACGACACGGGCAACGTGCTCGGCATGATGCCGCACCCCGAACGTCGCATCGAAGCCGCGCACGGCGGCACCGATGGTCGTCGCCTGTTCGAAGGCCTGATGGAAGCCGTCAGCGCCTAAACCGTCAGCGCCTAACCCGTCAGCGCATAGACCGTCATCTTGGGCGAGACCCAGGATCCAGGGCCAAGAACGGCATCGTTTGTGGCTCTGGATCCCAGCCTTCGCTGGGATGACGGACCGTCAAACCCGCGTGCGGAACGGCGAGAAGTCCGTCCCCTCGTCATAGACATCGACCCCCTCGCGGCGCTTGAGCCATCCCACCGCGAGATAGGTCAGCGGGGTCAGCAGCACCTCCCACGACACTTTCAGCGCGAACTGGCTGATCATCACCAGCAGCATCGCCTCGACCGGCCAGTCGGGCGCGCCGTAAAAGGCGAGCGGATAGAAGATCAGGCTGTCGAACGCCTGCCCGACGATCGTGCTGCCGATCGTGCGCGTCCACAGCATGCGGCCCCCCGTCCAGATCTTCATCCGCGCGAGCACGAAGCTGTTCGCGAACTCCCCGACCCAGAAGGCGGCGATCGACGCGAACACGATCCGCGGAACCTGCCCGAACACCGACTCATACGCGGCCTGCCCGGTCCACCCGGCATCGGGCGGCAACGCGACCACGACCGCGGACATCACGACCATGAACAGCATCGCGCCGAACCCCGCCCAGATGCAGCGGCGTGCATGGGCGTAGCCGTACACCTCGGTCAGGATGTCGCCGAGCACGTAGCTGACGGGGAAGAACAGGATCCCTGACCCGAACGGCCAGACCCCGACCAGCGGCAGATCGATGACCGCGCGCTTGCCCGCCCCGATGACGTTCGACAACAGCAGGATGGTGACGAATGCCGCCATCACGAAGTCGAAATAGCGGAACCGGCCACCCTGTACCGCATGCGCCGCGACGGGTGCGGGGGGATCGTTTTCGACGATATTCATCGCCGGGTTATGATCATGGTTCCAAGCCCGCGCAATGCGCGCTAATCGGTGGCCGTGCGCGCCCGTAGCTCAGTTGGATAGAGCAAGGAGCTTCTACCTCCTCGGTCGGGGGTTCGACTCCCTCCGGGCGCGCCATCCCCATGTTCTTTGCATTTAAGCCTGCGCCGATTTTGCAAATGATACGATGCGGCGCGCCAAGCGAATCAGATCGGCAGTTGCCCCGTAAGGTAGGGATCGACGAGCGGTTCGGCCGGCACCGTCACCGCACGCACTTGCCGCTGAGCCTGCTCCGCGATCCATCCGTCGCCAGTCCGTTTCCGGATCGCTCCATCCGACCGTCCTGAAACCGATCCGAAGATCGGCTTGCGGCCGTGTCCCGGCGCACCGTCCCCGAACGCCCAGGCGATGTTGCCGTAGGCAGAGGGATCGCGGTCATCGAGGCTCAGCGGATCGTTCAGGTAGCAGGCGGTGGCCCAGCCCGCCTCGGGCGGCGGCATCATGGCGATGATGCGCTTGGACCAGTACATGCGCAGGTTGTTGTGCATCCAGCCGTCGAGGAGGAACTGCTTTTTACAGGCGTTCCACGTCTCGTTCGCGGTCTGACCCAGCGTCAGCGCCTCAAGCGTCTCCAAGCCTGGCCGCTCGACGCGCGTGTTCGGCAAGCTCGCGACGCGCCCAGTCGGGAACGCGATCGATAGCCGGCATAAACATCCAGCCGATGGTCAGGGCCGCCACGGCATCTCGATGTCGACCCGGCCGACGCGGAATGAAAGCCGCGTCGAGCCCGCGACCTGCGCTACGCGCTCGATCACGAAGCCGCCCGCGCGCAGCAGCGGATGATCCACGACCGCTGCGAGCGGACGCCCCACGCATGCCGCCGTGACGGTGGCAGGCAACGATCCCGCCAGCTTCAGTTGCGCGGTCCCCCCATGGGTCGACAGTTCGTAGCCATCGCTGCGCAGGACGATCTCGAGACAGTCACCCAGGATGGACGCTTCGATCCACTCTCCCGGTGCTCCTTCCGAGATGATCGCGTCACCGACCAGCGGCGTCAGGGGATAGGTAGACGTGCCGGGGTTGGCGAACGACGGGGACGGGGCGACCCGGCGAAACAATGGCGGGGACTGCGGACGGCGCCGCACCTTGCGCACCATCGTGCTCCCCGGCCACCGGTGGCCGGGCCGGATCCGCTGCAGCGCGGACCCGACGTCAGACCCGGCCATGGCCAGCACGTCAGGCACGATCGCCGACATGGAGTGGACCGTAGCGACCAGGTAGGAGCGGAAGCTCGCAAGGCGCATGGTCTCGACCAAACGGTCGAGCATTAGACCCTCCTTGCGCGCCCGGGCTCCGGCCGCGTCGCGGGCGAGCGTCCGCTCGTCGGCGATGGTCAGTTCGGCCATGCTCATATCGGCGATCATGCTTCACCTCCCGGCGCCTGCGACGCCACGATTAGGCCGAGGAGGTGCTGCGTGAGCACGTCCGATCCCCTGCGGTGGGCGAGTTCACCCCAGTCGTCCCAACGGTGCACGCGCGTCGCCAACCAGCCGAAGAAGTCGTCGCGGACCTCGGCATCCGTGAACGACGTCGACCACGAGACGCGAAAGGTCGGCATTCGCACGCCGGCGCCGGCCGCCATGCCGGTCAGCGTGACGAGATGCGTTCGCCCGACCTGTTCGCGTGCGAAGAGATGGCGGCGGCGACCGATGGCCTGCTCGAAGGAGCGAAGCGCGCGGTCGCGATCCTCGTGAGCCGAGCCTCGGCCTCGCGCCACGACCGCGTCGACGACTTCCGGCAGGAGCAGATCCTCCCATTCCGGCTCGCGCGTCGCCTGCAGCATCAGCATGACCGATCGACCCTCGGTGCTGAGCGGTGCCTCCAGGCAACTGACCGGACGCCCAAATCTGTCAGCGGTCTCCAGCAGGCCGATGCTGGAAAGCCAGCACATGTAGAATCGCCACATGGCCATATCGCCGTCGAACAGGTCATGCCTGCCCGCTGCGACCGGCCCGCCGATCGGGCGCAGGCCGCGCGGGGTCTGCACCATCTTCCGCTGCATCTTCGCAGTTACGATCGCATCGATATGTTCGAACCCAACCCGGGCGACCGGCAGCTTGCCGTATTCCTCGCTGAACCGGCCGACGATGCTGCGGACCTTGCTCTGGGTGATCACCGTGGGGCCAAGGCGCGTCGGGGTCGCGAAGTAGCGCGCGATCAGGTCCGCGATTGTCCCCGGAACGGCACGGTCGACTGCAACCGCGACTATCTCACCGGCATCTACGAATGCGCGATACTCGGTGCGGAAATCCTCGGTGCCGAGGGCCGACTTGACGCTTATTGGCAGAGTGACCGCGCCCTCAGCCGCTCTTTTGACGGCGAAATCTGTGACTGCCGGTCCGGCCCAACAACACGAGGCAGGTGATTTGGGGCGAGAATTGCACGCGGATGCCAAACGCGAAGCGAACAATATCCGGCCGAAAGGAATGATGCCAGTGTTGCCGATCTCGTCCTCGGCCCAACGCATTTTCGATGCAGGCAAGGTGCTGCCAGATAGCGACAGCAACGGACTTGCAAGGCTGGCCGCTGCGAAGGGGAAGCAGCTCAGCCTAAAATGGGTATCATACGGCAATCGACCGGCGGGACGTCGCAGGAGATAGTGCACGGGTGAGAGAGTTGGGCAACGTTTGAGTGAATAGGGCACACAGCTCCATTCATCGGAAGCATAGTATTACGGCCAACTACGATACAAACCGGGATTGTATCGTCCTTGCGTAGTGGCGGATATATCGCAATTTGCCGCCTATCCTATGCTGCCGCAGTAACAAGCTCGCCGCGTGAAAGGCGCCGGAACGCATCATTAAGTCATAGTCCAACTCGGCATACCGAACTGTAGCACGGCCCAGCGCCGCATGATAATTCGGGTCTATTCCCTCTGATAAGGCGCTTGGAAAGCTCGATATAGGTCGTGCAGACTTTCTCGACGTGGTCGCAAACCCTAGATCCGAGTCTTCAACATGAAAGATAGTCCGCTCGGATGGGTCCCAGTATATCGAGCCCGAGAACAGCACTCTGAGCCAGAGCCAACTGTCTTCTCCGTATCGACAGCCACCTTTCGTAAAATAGCCCCCGACTTTATCAAACGCACGCTTTCGCACCACAACCGATGACGAATGCATCGCGTCGACGGTCGCCTTCAGCGCGCGGCCATCTGCCAGGGAAGGTGGTGGATAGAGCCCGGCGTTCGGGTACCGTTCAACTACCTTGTTCGGCCTCTGGCTACGGAACGCACCTGCATCGTATCCGCAAACATATGCAACCGCTGCCGTGTTCTGATCGAGAGCAGCGACGGCAGCAGATAGATAGCTGGGCTTCCATTCATCGTCTGCGTCGAGGAACGCGAGTATCGGCGCATTCGCTAAAGACGCGCCTGTATTTCGAGCCGCCCCGGGGCCAGCGTTAGCCTGAAGCACAACCCTTACGCGAGGGTCGCCTATCAATGATACCGCCGCGCGAGACGAATCGGTGCTACCGTCGTCAACGATCACTATTTCAAACGAGACATGATCTTGATTAAGCACCGAGCGAACGGCGCGCTCGATCGTATTTGCTTTATTATACAGCGGTACGATAACGGAAACCGCAGGAGCCGGAGTCACTTTAGCAAACCACTAGTAACTTTGGTGAGTCTCATCATAAGCTCCTCCGCTTTTGCCTTCAGTATTGCCCCATCGCTAAGATAACCCGTACGGGAAGCGTGCATGGCAAGCGCCTGGGCTGTCCGTTCGACCCGGCGGGCGTCTAAACCCGAACTAAAGTGTTTGAAAGTTGGTCGTTTCATTAGCCTAATAGGCATCTTGTGGAGATACTTTTTACGGAACGCTAACCTTTGCATAGCTGCGTCGTCACTGCCTCTTATGCGTGCTTGCAAATGCGCCATTGCAAAATCAGAAGACGGAGTCTCGAGATAATTTACACTATTAGATATTCGCTGCGCCCAGCTATCAAATGCGCCGCGAATGGATGGAATTGGCAAACGTTGAGGTTCGTACGGAACTTGTAGGGACATTGACCAATCTAGCCATTTAAAAGTGCTGATTTGATCGCTGGACGCAACCGGTATCCATGGCACACGCAAGGTGTCGGCGATTATTGCCGCGTGCATTGAGTCAGCGATAACGAGCCTAGCGGTGCGGATACGTTCGATAACTTGGTGACTATCTTCCCGCGGATCGACAAGATCAACACCGGCCAAATCACAAGCCTCCTGCCACCCAGCAAAGTCCAATGCTGTGTGATGCGGAATGAATATTACATTTCCACGCTCTGACTCGGGGATCGGCGCAAGCTCTTCAAGCATCGAAAGAAGTAGTGCGCCGTCGGCCACAGCAGCCTCTGCTGGTAAGCCTAATACTCGGGCTGTCAGGGGACCACGAACTGCGGCAACCACCCAACGATCGCTACCCCAGTCGGCAGGTATTTTACTGTAGCCGAACCCGCTACTAAATACGATGGTTCGCGATGAAGGAGGCATCGGGTTACCGATGATAGTACCGATGCCGCTAAATAGCGTATCGCTACGATCATCCCATTGCCCCGGCGCCAACCGTTCCCAAAGCCACCCATTTAGGTCGTCACCGAAGTTGCCGTGCTTCGAATGATAGTAGAATAAGCGCACGGTATCTCACCTTCCATCGGGCATCCCGCATGGGATTCGTATCGATTAACGAAACCGCATGCACTGCAATGCGCTACTAAAACAAATGTGTCGGCTCGGCTATGGCGGGATACGGCTCCACTCGCGTGGGTGTATCGCCCCCATGCCGGCGGCAGTCGCGCCTTTTCTAAGCTGCTCGCTTTGATAGCCGCCTTACGAATCGATCGGCTCCGAAAATTGCCAGGATCGACAGCAAAGCACGGCGGGACGACGATATGCACAGTCCGCCCCCCAGCGCGAATACGGCACCAAGCGCGAGCTCACAGACGGCAAGGCCCGCCGTTGAGATAGGAGTAACGTGAGAGGCAAGAGCGACTGCGCCACTACCGACCCCTGCTCCAATTGCCAATGGAACGCCCGGTAATGCCGCTGATAGCTGATCTTTAACGGTGACTGGGCCTTTGCGGCCAGCCACGATCATTCTCAAAACCGCCGCTAATATGGTTGAAGCGGTGAACCCCACTGCGGTGGCAAATAGGCCGAATTGCACACATACAGCGATCGTGCCCAATCGAATCACCATCTCGATGAGGCCTAGGTTTCGTAATTCGCCTGCCCGATTTTGCGTGATAAAGAGATCACTAATTGAATAAGCAAGTGCGACGGCAAAAAGCGAAGGTGCGAGGCCCGCAAACGCTACGCCCGCATTATGCCACCTTGCCCCCAGAAGCGTTTCCAACAAAGGAACGGCCGCAACTGTCAGTGCAACCGACATAGGAAACAGAAATGTACATAGCTTCGTGACCAAGTCCAAATAAGCAATGCGATACTCGACAGGATCAGGGCGAAGCCTTGTAAGCAGAGGCATAACAGCTTGAGCAATTGGTTGAACTAGATTCGTATTAGGTATTTTATACAGAGTCTGTGCTCTATTATAGTGCCCCAGCGGCACGGGTCCGAGAAAGTGTCCTAACAGGATTGACGCACCATTGTTTGACAGGAACGTCGAGATCGAGAATATCGAAGCATTTGCCCCAAACTTTAAGAGTTCCGACAGGTTTTCAACTTTTTGCGGCCTGCCCGGCGCCCAACCACTGCGAGTAACATACAAAATAGACGCCGATATTGACTGTGCTACACTACCACAAACGATCGCCCATACGTTACCCCACAAAAACGCGAGTACTAGCGTGGTCGAAAATCCAATTGCAAGGGCAGCTGAATCTATCATCGCAACCGAGCCAAATCTTAGATCCCGCCCCATGAGTGCTCGGTGCTGAAGTGACAGCCCTCCAATCACAAAGCCAACCAACGACAAATATATAACGTATTCAACGATAGGCTCATGGTAAAACCGGGCAGCAAAAGGTGCCCCAACCCCTAATATAATCGCCAGGGCTATTGTTGCCGCCGCATTGAACCAAAACAAGAAGCTCATTTCCGCAGGGTCTATTTTACCCTTTCTCAGGATGGCATTTGTAAGGCCAAATTCACGAAATACTTGAGCAAAGGCAAGTATAACAACCGACATATTTGCAAGACCATACTCGCGCGGATCTATAAGCCTTGCAACGGTTACCGTGGATGCAAACGTTATAGCTATACCAAACGCTCTACGCGCCAACAACAGCAGCGGCCCAGACCTAGCGCGGCGCTTGGCTTCTTCTATTTCCACTTTGCATCCCTAACAGTAATAATGTGCCTTAAGCCGAAGGCCAGTTTCGCGAATTTGAATTCAAGTAACTAAGCATTTCTCAGTACGACCCAATATTATCAATCACAGACCCAGGCCGATTGATTTCCTTTGTATTGAACATGTTCAAAGCCCATGAATAACGAGGCAATATCGATATTTGGGTGATTATAACCTGTTTTTCACATTGATCCCGCGCCACCTTCAGCTTCGAGAGCAAAGGATAGAGGCGCTCCCACCTCTATTATTGACGATCTTGTCGAATAGCCGACAACGGGGTAAGGCTAATCAGCCTTTTCATCCGTTACATTTCGATCAACTATTCCATCGACGCACAGCTGAATTTTCGGCACACCGTATACGAGTTCAACCATATCGCGGCCTCGGCAAGGTTTGAGACGTTCACGAAACGCCATAGCCGCTATTTGTGGCGAAACAATATCAGGTCAGCGTGGACGCCCCCGTCTCGCTAAGGGCTGGCATGTCTGCAAACCCCAGCCTGCGCGGGGGCGCGCCACCCCAACCCTCACGTTCGTGCTTTGACGCGGAAAGGTCCGCGCTAGCTTAGTTATGGTGACGCACAAGCCGCCCAGGCCAACTCATGTACATACCTTGCCTGATGCCCCCTGCGCCGTAACTCATTGATATTAATGATGCCGGTTTTGAAGGCGATTCGGGCAAGCGTCGTTGAGAACAACGGAGATTAGGACTTCACAGCTAAAAGGCCGCTTCATTAGACTTAGCACTGATCACTGCCGCCGTCGCGTTGCGTTTTAAAGAGGTGGCAGACTTAGCATATCCGCCGGGTACCATACGGCTTCCGGCCCGCCTTGTTTGCGTCGCTCGACAGCGCAAGCTCGCAACATGTCGTCAGGTACCTGACGGTTAATATACCCAGCAGAGCCTTTATCAGATATTCTTTTAGCCGGAATGCCGGCAAGTACCGCACCTTCACTATCAGATTTCACTACCACGGCATTGGCGGCAACGGCGACATCGCTACCTATTGTTATAGGTCCAGTTATCCTAGCTCCAGAGGCAACAAACACCCTGTTTCCGATAACAGGCGATCCGATGGTGGCCCCGCGATTGGTTTGCCCAAAGAGGATCATGGGACTCAAGTTAACGTTCGCCCCGATAATGCAGTCACCGTTTATATATATCCCGCCAAATCGCGTCACAAATAAGCCCGGTCCAATGTCCGCATATTCCGCGATCGCCATACCAAGTATATGGCGCTGCCTTAACAATATCATCTTAAATAATGGGTACAGCGTGAACCGGTTGAACTTATCAATTTTAAGATAACCGGTCACACGCATGAGCGCTGTATAGCGATAACCGGGATTGAATAGAAATAGCTTGAGCCATTTTGCGCGTCCATTCCCTTCATATCGCCAGAGGTCTGCGCGTAGCAGCAAGCCAAGCTCCTTCACACTGCGAGCGCAGCCGCGCGTGTGAGGCTTGGACAATTTTGGAAGATCGGTTTGCGGAACATGAAAAGGCGAGATAAACATTTGGATTCCGTCAACAATATGTTTTGCTTACAGGACTTATCGGCGCGTCAGTCGGCTTAGCCATCCGCGCTGACTGCTATTGCCAGACGAAATGGTTTCCGACTTCACCATCTTATCCGCAATATCCGCAGTATAGTCGGCAAACGCGATAAAGTCATGCAAGCGGAACTCCATGTCTATGACACCACCCTCAACACCATGCGGAATTACGACCGAGACCATATTGCCGTCCTCGCCCTCAAATGTTCTGAACTCGACAACACCATTCGGCTGAACTTTACGCGCGGGGCGCATGCTAATTCCACTTCTAGGATAGACGACACTAAGGCAGCATCAACATTTTGGCGCTGCACGCTTTAGTCGCTCGCGTCATGCACCGTAAGCCTATGGCGCCTTTGAGCCTTTTTTTAAGAATCACGGGCAATCCTGCTGTCGTAAGGATGGTGTAAGGTTTACGGTTTGCCAACCCGAAAAGCGGTACTGCGAGATAACCTAACCCCGTCTTACAACGACCCATGGTCAGGCGCGGCCACGTCAACGCGTTTTCTCTCTTGAACAGACGAAGATGCGTGGGGCCAATCGTGCTGTGACGAACGACACCCACTGCCGCATGTAATCGGCCGAGGCACAGGATGACGGGGCAGGTGGCCAGGAACCAGACGTGCGGGCCTTCGTCGGTAAAGCTAAAGCTCACTCCGGGAGATATTCGTGCCATCGGGTATCGATGGCAACTTTATATGGCGTTCTTGCTGTCGTTTGGGGCCTCCCCGTCGCTGTCATTTCGGCGACAACGATCGGTTGTGAAGTGTCACCGAGACTTGCCAAATATGTGCGGACGCGTCTCGGAATTTAACGCCACCTATCCGTTACTACAGACTGGCTACGGTAACGTTCGAAGGGTTAGCCATCAATGGCGGGATGCCGCAGAACGCCGTCGCTATTCCCGCATAGATTAGACAACGCATGAAATTGATTATGCACGATTATTAAACGCCCTCCGGGCGCGCCAATCCTCGTCATTGGCTTGATCGCGACCAGCTGTACGGACCTACCAGCGTCCCCGTGAAGCCACCTGCGGTGCGCGTCGACAGGAACCGTGCATCGACCGTGTCCGCCAGCGTCCGACTGGTCCCAGCAATCGTGTAATCGAAT
>Ga0265798_10007120_pt1 | contig 14550 bp, 12 predicted proteins | sample P3T30metagenome_FD_192430 | JGI IMG/M metagenome (GOLD analysis project Ga0265798, IMG submission 192430) | Plant litter microbial communities from East Loma Ridge, Irvine, California - P3 T30 | ecosystem: Environmental > Terrestrial > Plant litter > Unclassified | place: USA: California...
AATTGCTGGATGACGTTGCCGTTGCGGTCCTCAATGCGCGTCACAATGCGCGGCTCGGAGCGGAAGCCGTTGTTCATGAACGTGGAATAGGCATCCACCATTTCGTACACGCTCACATCGCCGGCCGAGCCCAGGCCGATGCTCGGTACCGGCAGCAGGGGGCTGGTAATGCCCACTTTGTGGGCGTAGGTCGCCACCTTGTCCCAGCCCACTTTCTCGGTAAGCTGCGCCGTCACGGAGTTCACGGAGCGGGACATGGCCGTGCGCAGCGTCATGTTGGTGCCCGTGTATTCGCGGGTCACGTTGTCGGGCTGCCACTGCATGGGCTGGCCTTTTTCGACGTAGTTAATCGTTACGCGCTGGTCGCGGATGCGGTCGCAGGGCGAGTAGCCGTTGTCGAGGGCCGTGAGGTACACGAAGGGCTTGAAGGTGGAGCCAGCCTGGCGCTTGCCCTGCTTCACGTGGTCGTACTGAAAAAAGCGGTAGTCCAAGCCGCCCACCCACGCTTTGATGGAACCCGTGTAGGGGTCCATCGTCATCATGCCGGCCTGCAAAAAGTGCTTGTAATACGCCAGCGAATCGAGCGGCGACATCACCAATGTCGTATCGCCGTCAGTCTTTTTCCAGGTAAATACCTTCATCGGGCGCTTGGCATTCAGGGCCGAATCGAGGCGAGCAGGCTGGCCCTGGTAGCGGGCGGCCAGGCTCTTATAGCTCTGGGTGCGCTTCATTTGGGTGGCGATGAAGTCGGGGATTTCGTTGCCTTCCTCATCTACCCAGGGGTCCTGGTGGCGGTTGCGCCAAAAGTTATCGAAGTTTTGCTGGAGCTGCTTCATGCGCTGGTGCACGGCCTGCTCAGCGTGGTCTTGCATGCGCGAGTCGAGGGTGGTATAGATGCGCAGGCCGTCGCGGTACATGTCGTAGCCGTTGGCTTCGCACCACTTATTCACCGTTTGGCTGATAGCGCCCCGGAAGTAGTTATCCGGGCCATCGACGTGCTTTTCTATCTGATAGTCAAGCACAATAGGCGACGCCTGCAAGGCCGCCACCTCGGTAGGCTTAAGTGCGCCAGCCTGGCCCAGGCGCTGGAGCACCACGTTGCGGCGGCGGCGAGAGGCAGCCGGGTGAAACTTCGGATTGAACGCCGTAGGGTTGTTGAGCACGCCGATGAGCGTGGCCGCCTGCACGGCCGTGAGGCTATCGGGCGTGGTGCTGAAAAACGTTTTGGCCGCCACCTTAATGCCGAAGGCATTGGAGCCGTACTCCACGGTGTTGAGGTACATCCGCAGGATTTCGTCCTTGGTGTAGCGGCGCTCCAGCTCCACGGCCGTGAGCCACTCCTTGGTTTTGGCTACCACCGTGCCTACGCCGGGAATGTGGCTGAGGCCGCCCCGGTTTTCGCTGCGCCGGGTTTTGTACAGGTTCTTGGCTAGCTGCTGGCTGATGGTAGAGCCGCCCCGCTTATCGCCCCGCAGGCCGTAGTAGATAGTCGAAACCAGCGAGGGCGCATCAATGCCCGAATGCTCCTTAAAGCGCGCATCCTCCGTGGCAATGAGAGCCTTAACCAGCCAGGGCGACATCTCGCTCAGGCGCACTGGCGAGCGGTTTTCACGGAAGTAACGGCCAATGAGTACCCCATCGGCCGTAAAAACCTCGGAGGCCTGCTCCACCTTGGGGTTTTCCAGCTCTTCCAAGCTCGGCGACTTACCGAAGAGAAACAGGAAGTTGCTGCGCACCAGCAACGGGTAAGCCAGGAAAAATCCTACGCCCACCAAAAACACGGTCCAGGCGACGCGCACTAGGCGACGCGTACCCCGGCCGGGCCGCTTGGGGGCGGCGGCGGGCACGCGGCCGGGTTTGGAATTGGGAATAGCAGGCGGCAGTTTTTCGTCGGCCATGAACGGCAAGTCAGAAGCAGGAAGCGGCAAAGATACCAGGCAAGGCCAACGCTACGCCGGCCGCATCAGTGCCCGGCGCAGGCTTCGGCGCTCGCCGTAGCGCTGATAAGCGATTTCGGCCAGCGCGGCCAGGGTAAAGAGCAGGCCCAGCCCAAAGCTCCACTTGAGGTAGCGGAGCTGCCGGGCAGTGGGCGCCGCATACGCGTGCAGGTAGAGGCTGAGACCCCACAGCTCATCCAGCAGCGTGAATACCCAGAGGCGGGCGGCGACCCGCCGGGGCATGCGCCCCCGCACCATTACCCAGCGAAACAGGTATAGCACTAGCCCCGGCAAAGCCGCCAGGGCCAGCAGCGGCTGCGCTAGCAGCAAGGGCACGCCCAGCAGCACGATAGTCAGCGTTTCCTTACCGAGCTGCGCGGCGGCCAGCCCCCGGCCAAGGGGCGAGAGCCGCTTGGGCTGCGGCAGCGTGGGGGTGGCGGGGTGGGACATAGCGCGGGAGGTGAACCGCTGGCAAGTTAGGGGCTAGTGATTGAAAAGAGTTAGCCAGGTAAAAGGGCAGCCTTAAAACTGTACCGGGGCCATTCTACCGCTGTCATGCTACCCTTTGCTTCTTCCCGGATTACCGCTACTGCGCGGCGCGCAGCTGGTGGCTGGGCCACTGCCAAGCTCCCAGCGGCCCCACCGGCTGCGCTGGCCCGGCCGGCTGCCCGCCGCGCACGGCAATGAGGCCATCGGCGCGCTGCATGCGCTCGGTACGGGCATATTCGGCCGCGATGGCCGTGAGAAAGCTAAACAGCCCGTAGCCTCCGGCTTTCATGGCTGAGCGGCTGGTGGTATAGGCCGCCAGCGCCGCCCCAGCCATGAGCCCCCGGTAGGCCTGGCGGCGCAGCCACGCCCCCACCCCGCCGCGCCCCACGGCCAGGGTCCGCAGCGTAAAGCACTGAAAATTGAGGTGCATTTCTTCGTCCAGCATAATGCGGCGGCACAGCTGCTGCAACAGCCCCGAGTACGTAGCGCTGAACAGCGCCCGGTAGTACACGGCGGCTACCACCTCGGCCACGAGCAGCACCCGTATCGTGTGCTCCAGATTCAGCACCCGGCGCAGGCCCCGGAATACGTTATCGAGCCAGTGGCCGCGCAGGCGCGGAATGCCCTGCTGGTCGAGAAAGCGCCCAAGCACCGCCGCGTGGGTTTGCTCTTCCTTGATAAACAAGCGCATGGCGGCCGTATACTCGGCGTCGCCGAGCTGCTTGGCGCGGGCGTAGAGGTAGTGCCCCTCCGAGCTTTCGCCCCGCTGAAAGGTTTGGAGCGACGAGCGCACGGCACGCAGCTCGTTGGGCGTAAGCTGGTGCGGGTCGTCCCAGGCGAGGTCGGCGTAATGGCCCTGATTGGCCTCGAAGTAGGTTTTGAAATCGGTGAAAGTCATGGGAAAATCAGTGGGTAAGAACAGGGTAAGCCCAGGCTGCCCCCTAGGTGGCGGGCACGCCCGGATGATGGCGCATATACTCGTATTTTCTAGCTCAGAAAGGCAGCTTGCGTAAGCTAGCCAGTGCCCCAATACCCCCTGCAAGCTGCTTGGTAGGATTGGGCCGAAGGGCTAGCCAAAAGAGAATGGGGTAGCTATATACTTGTCAGCCAATTATTTTCAATCCTGCCACTAGGGCGAACCACCAATAGTCACCGGCCAGAGCAGTGCCCGCAACGGCAGCAGGCCCAGCAGCTGAAATACCAGCAGCGCTACCCACCACAGCACCGCGATGACCAGCGGCCACGCCGGGCCAGCGGCAGCATCGCGGTAGAGTGCCCACACGCCCCGCACCACCTGCCACCACAGTAGCAAATGGGTGCCCACGGCGGCTAGGCAGGCTAAGCGCCACAGCGCCCTCTCCCAGTCTTCCGCCGCTATCTGCTGAAAAATGATTGAAAACAACACGGTGATAGCCGCCATGCACCAGGCGCCGAGCAACGCCATCGCACTGGCAAAGCTGCTGAATGTCCACTCCGTTACCCCATCGGGACGGCCTAACAACCACCTACTCATGGCCGCAGGTGTTGATAAGCCCGTTCGGCTACCCCGGTGCGGCTTTGCCAGTCGCGCTGGGGGTACTCGGCCCGAAACCCGGCTAGCCGGGCGCGTAGCTTTTGGTGGGCCGCCTCGGGGGTGATGGTGTGAAAATAGCCGTCATTGCCCTCCTCCACCAGTTGCTTGGCCTTGTCAATCAGCGCTTCGCGCTCGGCTAGCACGGGCAGCATGCGGGGCGGCATCGTGAGCAAGAAGCCGATATTGAGGCGCGTAAAGCGGGGCTGGAGATTGTATTCGGCAATCCAGACTTCCCAGTTGCCGGCCGCCAGCAGCAGCAGCACCGCGTAGGCGGCCCACGAGTTGAGCCGCAGCAGGCTGAAAGCCGAGCGCCGCTGCCAGATTTTGAGCAGCACCGTGCCTAGCCCAAACAGCGTGAGCAGCAAAAATCCATACACCCCAATGCGCTTGTAAGCCAGCTCGGTAGCCTCAATGTAATAGTAGTTGCGCAGCCCCACCGACACGGCCAGCACCGCGTTTTGCCCCACCCACAGCGTAGCGCCCCAGCGCAGCAGCGGCAGGCCCCGCTGGTAGAAATTGAGGTTGCGCCGAAAAAACCACAGCATAATGCCGGCCGCTAGCAGAATACTGAAAATCAGCACGTAAGTGCCCTCATGCACAAATTGCGTAAGGTCGAAGCCGGGCGCGGCCTCGAAGCCAAACCATAGCCACTGAATATCCACCGCATTCACCAGCAGCAGCAGCACGTTGAGCAGGCCAAAGCAGAGCACGGCTGCCAGCCATTCCTTGCGCAGGTCGAGCGCCCGGTGCCGGGAATCGGCGAAGCTGGGGTGGCGCACGCCAAAGGAGGCCACCCGGTCGCGCTGTCGGCGCACAAACTCACCGAAGCGCGCCTCATAATCCAGAAAATAATGCGTGGGCACCGTTACCAGCGCCCCCGCCGATACTACCGCACACAGCAGCAAAAACAGCAGGTGCGCCACCGAAATCGCGGCCAGCAGGCGGGCTAGCCAGCTACCCAGCGCGGCCCACACCCCGGCGCTCAGGGCCGCATACTGCGGGTTGGCAAATGCAAACAACGCCTGAAAAACCACCAGCGCCAGCAGGGGCAGGCCCAGCAGCCGCCCGTAAAACCAGCTCCGCCGCAGCCGGCCATCCAGCCCCTCGGGCACCCGCAGGCTGCCCAGCACCCGCACTACCGCCGGCTGCACGCCCAGCAGCGCCGTGAGCACCGCCGACCCCGCCAGCCGCAGCTGCGGCTGATTTACCAGCCCCACCAGCAGCAGCGCCGAAGCCACCGCTGCCAGTTCGGCCGCTCCCGAGCCGTACCAGGCCACCAGCCCACCGCTCAGCACACAGCCGCAGCCCGCCACCCAGAAGCCCGCCGTGCGCCGCACCGGGGCGTAGTGCGGTAGTAGCGCCAGGTGCGCGCCCACCAGGAATACCATGTAAACCAATACGTTCACGCCCGCATTTTCTTCCCAAAAGAGGTAGTCGCCCAGCAAGGCCGACCCTACCAGCAGGCTAGCCAGCCGGGTCGAAATAGCGTGGGCCGGGGCCGCGTATCCCTTATCGCCGGTGGACCAGAAAGCAATATTATTCATTTTAAAAGAACTTTGTTTTTCAAAGTACAACTATCAAAAAAAAGCCACTCGGCTACGTCGGGCGGCCTGGCAGCCCCTTGCCAACTGCTTTTGCTAAGGCCGCAGCAGCTTTTCGAGAGCCGTTAGGTGCTCCTGAAACGCCTGCTTGCCTTCGGCGCTGGCAGTATAGGTGGTATTCGGCTTTTTGCCCACAAACTGCTTGTTAACTACTACGTAGCCAGCCTTTTCCAGGGCCGCTACGTGCGAGGCCAGGTTGCCGTCGGTAAGGTCGAGGCTTTCCTTCAGGTCGTTGAAGCTCACCGAGTCGTTGGCGAGGAGCACGGCCATCACGCCGAGGCGCACGCGGTGGTCGAAGGCTTTGTTGAGGGTATGGATAGCGTACTTCACGGGGCCGTAAAGTTCGCGCCGGTTGCGCGTTCGTAGCGGTTGTACATCAGCAGGCCGTAGCCAATGTGGCCCAGGCCAAAGCCGGCGCCAAACAGCAGCAGGCCGTAGGCAGGCAGCAGCAGGGCCACCAGCCCCAGGGCTATTTGCGTCAGGCCCAGGTATTTAATCTCATCCAGCGTGTACTTGCTACCGTTGAGCAGCGCCAGGCCATAAAAAACCAGCATGCCGGGCACCACCAGCTCGGGCGCGCCGCTCAAAAAAAGCTTCAGGCAAAAAAGCCCGCCCGCTACCAGCGGCACCAGCAGCGCCACGGCTAGCCGCCGGGCCGGGGCCGTCCACAATGAGCGCAGGCCGTCGCGCCGGGTGCGGCGCAGCGTGAAAAACGCCGCCACCAGCAGCGCCAGCACTATCATGGCCACGGCCAGCGCCGCCAAAAACGGCAGGGCCTCCAGCCGCTCGGCCATCGAGGTTTGAAACAAGCGCTGATAGCCCTGCGCGCCATACTCTTGGCTGCCATACTCTTGCAGCAGGTAGTAGTGCGCTACCACCGTGCCCACCAGCGCCACCACGCCCGCCCCTACCCCGCTCAGCCCGCTCAGGGAGATAAAACGCGAACTACGCTCCATAATGGCGCGGATTTCGGTAAGCTGGGCCAGAGGGTCTTGGGCGGCGGGCTTCATGCGGGTGGTTGAAGTACTTTGTAGTACAAAGCTACTGCCTTTTCCTAGTTTTGCGCAATGATGCCCGGAAATACTTCTTCTCCCACCCTGGCAGCAGCGGCTACAGAGGCGGCTTTGTGGCGACACTTCTGGGCGCACTTGTGGGTAGGCATGGGCATCTGGCTGGTGGCTGGCAGCCTTTTCACCCTCTTCGAATTCGTTTCCGCTGCCCGCATGTACAAAGGCGGTTACCTGCCTGCGGGCACGGCCATTGATGTAGCAGCATTCTGCTTGCTTGAGCTGGTTGTCCTCGCTGGCTTCAGTTTACTGGCCGCACTGGGTGGGTTGCTGCGGCTGCCTGCGTTGGGCTGGCTGAGCCGCCGGGCGCGTAGCAGGGCCGCCTTCCTGGCGGGTTCGCTGCTGCTATTTGAAGCCACGGTTGGCATCGCGGCCCTGGCTGGTTGGGTCATCACCGGGGTGACCCCGGCCAGTCAACTATCCACTTGCTTGTTGGCCTGCTTTCTCATCAGCCTACCGTGGCTGGTGGCTACGCTATGGGCCTCGTGGCGCTTGGCTGCCAGGCTGCCGCTGCCTTGACTGCCCGCCCCATTTCCCAGGGCCTTTGGGCTTGGCTTGGCAAGGCAGCGTCGGCAAACAACCGGCGTTGGTAGAAAATATTCTTTGGGAGCGGTAGCCTGGTACGTCTTTTGGAAAGTGAATTACCGCCGCCTTCGCTTTGGAGAACCTTCGCCGGGGCGCCTATCCTTTGTCCTATCATAAAGCTGGCTTTTTAGCTTCTATTTTCCGTCATGAAAAAACGTTTGCTCCTTGCGCTGCCCGTGTTGGCTAGCCTGTCGCTCACCGCGCACGCCCAATTCAGCCTACCCAGCAGCATCGGTGGCTTCAAGCTGCCGACCAAGAAAACCACGACTACGACCACAACCACGACCACTGGCGTAGCTGGCCTCACCAACACGGAGGCGGCCAACGGCCTCAAGGAGGCGCTCATCCAGGGTATTTCGAAAGGCTCGGACCAGGCGTCCAAGGCCGACGGCTTCAACCTGAACAGCCTCATCCGCATTCCCTTCCCGCCCGATGCCCAGAAGATGGCCACCACGCTACGCAAAATCGGCCTGGGCAGCCAGGTCGATAAATTCGAGCTGTCGCTAAACCGGGGCGCCGAAGATGCAGCCAAAAGTGCTAAGCCCATCTTTATCAGTGCCATTAAGCAGCTGACGTTCACCGATGTGTGGAACATCCTCACCGGCCAGAAGGACGCGGCTACCCAGTACCTCAAGCGCACTACTACTTCGCAGCTCACCACGGCCTTCATGCCCATTATGCAGCAGAGCCTGGACAAAGTAGACGCCACGAAATACTATACCAGCCTGAGCACCACCTACAACCGGCTGCCCCTCGTGACGCCCGTGCAAACCGACCTCAACCAGTATGCCACCGGCAAAGCCATCGACGGCCTCTTTACCCTCATCGCCCAGGAAGAAGCCGATATCCGCGAAAACCCGGTAGCCCGCACTACCTCGCTGCTGAAAAAGGTGTTTGGCATCGGCGGCAAATAGCGCTTCTTCGCCTCTCTAAAAACGGTTGTCCTGCTGCCTAAGGAAGCATCTTAGTAGGTTGCCACGGCTTGTGCTGGCGCAATAAGTTGCTTCTTTCATCAGCAGGACAGCCATTTTTATGCGTAGCAAACGGTTTTTTAGAACTTGTTTTTACGGCTAGCCCCACCTCACCCGCCCGCCGCCCGTAAGGGCTTTTTGTGAAGCTGCGCCTGCATTTGTTCGAGCTTGAGGACCTGCCCTGGTTTCCGGCCACCATCCGGGCCGGGATGATGGATTACCTGCGCTTCATGATTTCGTGGCTGGGCACCTACCGGCCAGTGGCCCCGCTACTGGCCGAGGGCCTGCGCTGCACCCAAACCACGCACCTGCTGGAGCTAGGCGCGGGGGCCGGTGGCGGCACCGAAACTGTGCTTGCCGCCCTGCGCGCCCAGCAAGTGCCCGGTGCCACCATCACCCTCACCGACCTCTACCCTCAGCCCGCCGCCTGGGCCGACGTAGCCCAGCGCACGGCCGGCGCCATCTGGGGCCACGCCGCGCCCGTCGATGCGCTGGCCGTGCCGGCCGACTTGCCGGGGTTTCGGGTAATTTTTTCGGCCTTCCACCACTTTGCGCCGCCGCAGGCCGAAGCGCTGCTGCGCAATGCCGTGGCCGGCGGCGTGGGCATCGGCGTGTTTGAGGGTGCGGCCAAAAGCTGGCTGGAAATCGGGCTGGCGCTCACGGTGCTGCCTGTGGCGCAGCTGTTGCTCACGCCTTTTTTTCGGCCGTTCCGGCTTAGCCGGCTGGTTTTTACCTACCTACTTCCCATTATTCCGCTGGCTACCATGTGGGATGGCTCGGTGTCCATCCTGCGCATGTACCCGCCCGAGGCGCTGCTAGCCCTGGCGCAGCGCGCCGACCCGGCCGGCCGCTACCGCTGGCAGGCCGGGCAGCTACGCCACTGGTGGGGGCCGCGCGTGACGTATCTCATCGGCTGGCCCGCTACCGCCGCTGGCTAGCCTGCCTACCTTCGCCCATGCTGCCGCCCGCCTACCGCCGAGCTTTTGCGCTGCTGCGCCTGCCGTTTTCGCTATTTTTGATGCCCATTTTCTGGTTTGGGCTGAGCGCGTTGCGTGAGCCCTTCGGCTGGGGCCGGGCGGCGGCGGTATTCGCCATTCTGCACCTGCTGGTGTACCCGGCCTCCAACGGCTACAACTCCTACTACGACCGCGACGAGGGCAGCATTGGCGGCCTGGCGGCCCCGCCGCCCGTCACGCCCGAGCTGCTACACCTGGTGTGGCTGTTTGAGACGCTGGCGCTGCTGGCTTCGCTGCTGCTGGGCTGGCCCTTTGCGGCAATGGTGGTGGTGTACATCCTGGTATCGCGGGCCTATAGCTACGAGGGGATTCGGCTCAAAAAGTACCCGCTGCTGAGCACGGCCGTGGTGGTGGTTTTTCAGGGTGCCTTCACGTTTATCATGGCGCAAGTGGGCGTGGGCGCTGGCCCCAGCCAACTGCTGGCGCCCACCAATTTATTACTGGCACTTGTCAGCACGCTGTTTTTGTGTGGCTCCTACCCGCTCACCCAAATCTATCAGCACCAGGAAGATGCGCGGCGTGGCGACCGCACCCTCAGCCTGCGGCTGGGTATTCGGGGCACGTTCGTGTTTGCGGCGGGCGGGCTGCTGGCTGGCGCCAGCACTATGGGCGCGGCCTACTGGCTGCGGGGCGAATTGCGCAGCCTGCTCATTTTTCTCGTGGCCACGGGGCCGGTAGTGGCGCTGTTTGCACGCTGGGCCTGGCTGGCCTGGCACAATCCGGCGCTGGCCAACTTTACCTGGACCATGCGCATGAATAAGGTGTCGTCGGTGTGTCTGAGCCTGGCTTTTATCGCCATGCTGCTGTGGCGCACCGCTGGCTAGGGCAGGCGCGCAAACGCCGCCGATATCTCGTACTCAATATCTTGCACTATCAGCAGGCGCTCTTCCTGAATGGAGGTGCGGTAGGCCTGCGCAGTCGCTGTTTCGGGCGACATCTCCCAGCGCGATAGCGCCGTCAGCGTCTCGATGCGCTGCAACGACAGGTCGATGCGGCCGTTGATGGCGGCCCACAGCGCTTGCTCGGGCGCGGCCAATAGCTCCAGGTCCAGCAGTTGCATCGTCAGCTCGGCCATGCGCTGCAAAACGGTTTGCTCCTCGGCCGTAAACTGGCGGGGCTTCTTATCGAGCACGCACAGTGAGCCGATGGGCTGGCCGGCAGTTGTTTGAATGGGGTGGCTAGCGTAGAAAGCAAAGTCCTTCTGCGCCTCCGCGCTTACCCAGCGGCAAGGCTCGGCGCGCAAGTCGGGGAAAACGGTGGTCGTGTTGGGCCGGTACACGGCTACGGCACAAATACTGTCGGCCCGCGCCAGGCGGCTAGCCAGCGGCGGCGCGCCCACGTTGCCGGGATACACTACCTCCTCGGCATCGACGAGCGATACCTGGGCCATCGGCGCGGCGAAGAGCCTAGCCGTCAGCTCCGCTATGCGCTCAAATACCTGGTGGTGCGCTTGCGCCAGGGCCCGGTATGGTTTCAGCGCACGCAGGCGCTCAACTTCCTGCTCAGCGGATATGGGAAGAACGGCAGCCATGAGTGGGAAAGTAGGATAATGCAAACAGGGGCCAAACCTTACCCCCTTGCGAAGGTAGGGTTTGGCCCCTGCATATGCATGGGCTAAAGAGGCTAGCCGTTCATGGCCAGCAAGAATTCTTCGTTATCCTTGGTGCCTTTCATGCGGTCCTTGAGGAATTCCATCGCCTCGGTGGCGCTCATGTCGGTCATGAACTTGCGGAGCACCCACACGCGGCTGAGTTCATCGCGGCTCATCAGCAGGTCTTCGCGGCGGGTGCCAGAAGCCGGGATGTCGATGGCCGGGAACACGCGCTTGTTGGCCAGCTTGCGGTCGAGCTGGAGTTCCATGTTGCCAGTGCCTTTGAATTCTTCAAAGATAACCTCGTCCATCTTCGAGCCGGTTTCGATGAGCGCAGTGGCGATAATCGTCAGCGAGCCAGGGCCTTCGATGTTACGAGCCGCGCCGAAGAAGCGCTTGGGCTTTTGCAAGGCCCCGGCGTCGATACCACCCGAGAGGATGCGCGAAGAACTGGGCTGCACCGTGTTGTAAGCACGGGCCAGGCGGGTGATGGAGTCGAGCAGAATCACCACATCGTGGCCGCACTCCACGAGACGACGCGCCTTGTCGAGGGCTAGCTCGGCAATTTTTACGTGGCGGTCGGCCGTTTCGTCAAAGGTCGAGGACAGCACCTCGGCCTTCACCGAGCGAGCCATATCCGTTACTTCCTCGGGGCGCTCATCAATCAGCAGGATAATGAGGTACACCTCGGGGTGGTTTTCCGAAATCGAGTTGGCGATTTCCTGCAAGAGCACCGTTTTGCCGGTCTTAGGCTGGGCCACAATCAGGCCGCGCTGCCCCTTGCCGATGGGGGCAAACAGGTCGAGCACGCGGGTGCTTACCTGGGTAGACTTGGTCGAAAGCTTGAGCTTTTCATCAGCAAAAAGCGGCGTCAAGTGGCTGAAAGGCACGCGGTCGCGTACTTCTTCCACCGTACGGCCGTTGATGCCTTCCACGTGTACGAGGGCAAAATATTTCTCGTTTTCTCGGGGCGGGCGCATGGTACAGTTCACCGTGTCGCCGGCCTTGAGGCCAAACTGCCGCACCTGCTGTGGCGATACATAAATATCGTCGGGCGAGGTCAGGTAGTTGTAGTACGGCGAGCGCAGGAAGCCGTAGCCGCCATCGGCCATGAGCTCCATCGTGCCCGAGCCGGGCACCACGAGGTCGAGTTCGGGGGCGCGGGGCGGGCGGGCCGGCTGCTGGGGCTGGCGTTGGGCCTGGCCATCAGCCGATTGCGGGCCGGCGGCGGCAGGCTGCGTAGCCGTAGCCTGGTCGCCGGCAGCGGGCTGGCCGTCGGTGCCGAGGCGCTGGCGCTCTTCGCGGCGCTGCTGGCGCTGGGCTTCGCGCTGGGCGTAGCGCTCTTCGCGGCTCAGGCGGGGCTGGTCTGTGGCACCGGCGCCATTAACGGGGCGCGGCTCGCGTGGCTGGTCGTTGGTGAAGCGGCTCTGGGTCTGGCCCTGATTAGTACTGCCTTCACGCGGCTCGCGGTTTTCGCGAAACTCGGTGCGGGGCTGGTCGTTGCGACCCAGGCGCTGGGGGTTGTCGCGGTTTTCACGCGGCTCGCGGCCATCGCGGTTTTCACGCTCGAAGCGCTGCTCGCGGGTTTCGCGGCGGTCGGCGGTCGGGTCGGCAGGGGTTTCGGCGGCTGGCTCCACCGTGTCAGACGAAGCGAAAGCCTGCGCATCGGCCGGGGTAGCTTCGGGGCTGGTGGCCGCGGGCTGGCCGGGCTCGCGGCGGGGCAGCGGGCGGCCGGCGCGGTCCACGCGCTCGCGCCGCTCACGGCGGACGGGGGCACTCTCGCCTTCTGAATGCGTTTCGGCGGTGGGATTGGTTTCGGTGGGCGGCACGGTAGCCTCCTCGGCCACTACCGATACGGTAGCAACCTGCTGCTCGTCGGCTTCTACTTTTTCGAGGCGCGTGGGCTGCAAAGCTTCTTCTACCTCAGCTACTTGGGCAGCCTGAGGCGCCGTAGTTTCGGCTACCGGCGCGGGCGTTTCGACGGCAGGCGCGGGCGCAGCTACATCGGTAAAGGGCTGCTCTACGACGGGCGTAGCGGCGGGCCGGCGGCGGCCAGCCCCACCCCGGGCACCGCGTGGGGAGGCAGCGGCGGGCGGGGCGGTTTCGGGGGCAGCCGCAGTAGCTTCAGGCGCGGCGGGGGCTGCGGTTTCGGCGGCGGGGGCTTCAGCCGCCGCCGCTTCAGGAGCTGGGGCAGCAGCGGGGGCCGGGGCGATGGTTTTTTTGCCAGGGAGCTGGTCGGCGGGCAACACGGCCTGCTGGTCGAGGATTTTATAAATCAAATCCTGCTTGCTCAAGCGTTTAAAATTGCCAACGTTCAGTTGCTCAGCAATTTCCTTGAGTTCGGACAGCAGCCGGTCCTTCAGCTCGTTAAGGGTGTACATAAATAGGGAGGGAGGGTAAATCAGCCCGGGACGGGCCCGGTGCGCTGCGGAAAGGTGCTGGCTGCCAAGCCAAGCGAAGCCGCCCTGGCCCCTACGGGCAAGAACCAACGACACGAAGCGCCAAAGCGCCACACAACCAACAGAGCGGCAGGCAACAAACAGGAAATGAGTGAGGTGTGAGAAGGAAAGCCGGCAGCTCCACCAAAAGCAACCTGATTGAGCCGGCTACGCAGCAGGCTAGCCCAGTAGGCTACCCTGGCCGACCCCGTGGGCCGGCTTGCTGCTGCAATATTAAGTCATTACGGGCAAATCGCCAACAGGTTTAACGGTAAGAAACGGAAAATGGAGCCCGCAGAAAGAAGAAAAAGGGACTGGAGAATTGCTCCTTGCGTCTTCTTAACTCGCCATTCTTGTTCAGAAAACTACCTTTGCCCGCATTATGCTGCAAATTTCCGTTCTTAAAGAGCAGACCGCCCGCGTGCTGGCCGGCCTCGCCAAGCGCAATTTCAAAACGGCCGAAGCCGATGTGCAGGCCATTCTCGACCTCGACCAGCGCCGCCGCGCCCTGCAAACGCAGCACGACGCCGCCCAGGCTGAGGCCAACGAGCTGGCCCGTCAGATTGGGGGCCTCATGAGAAGCGGCGACAAAGCCGGCGCCGAAACGCTGAAGGCCCGCACCGCCGAGCTGAAAACCCAAATCAAGGGCCATGCCGACGAGCTAGCCACTGCCGAGCAGCAGCAGACGCAGCTGCTCTATAAAATTCCGAATATCCCGCACGAAAGCGTGCCCGCCGGCCGCTCGGCCGAGGATAACGAGGTGGTGCGCGAGGGCGGTACCAAGCCCGAGCTAGCCGCCGGGGCCCTCCCCCACTGGGAGCTGATTAAGAAGTACGATATTATTGATTTTGAGCTGGGCATCAAAATCACTGGGGCGGGCTTCCCGGTGTACAAGGGCCAGGGCGCGCGCTTGCAGCGAGCGCTGATTAACTTCTTCCTCGACCAGGCCCGCGACGCGGGCTACACCGAGGTGCAGCCACCCATTCTGGTGAACGAGGCCAGCGGCTACGGCACTGGCCAACTACCTGATAAGGAGGGCCAGATGTACCATGATGCGCAGGACAACCTGTACCTCATCCCGACCTCGGAGGTGCCGATTACCAACCTCTACCGCGACGAGATAATCCCGGTGGAGAAGCTGCCCGTGCGCAACACTGGCTACACGCCCTGCTTCCGCCGCGAGGCCGGCTCGTGGGGCGCCGACGTGCGTGGCCTGAACCGCCTGCACCAGTTCGACAAGGTGGAAATCGTGCAGATTACCCAGCCCGAAAACTCCTATGCC
>Ga0265798_10007121_pt1 | contig 14546 bp, 17 predicted proteins | sample P3T30metagenome_FD_192430 | JGI IMG/M metagenome (GOLD analysis project Ga0265798, IMG submission 192430) | Plant litter microbial communities from East Loma Ridge, Irvine, California - P3 T30 | ecosystem: Environmental > Terrestrial > Plant litter > Unclassified | place: USA: California...
CCGGTGGTATCGAACCAGCGGACCATCCGGCGAACCGGCAACCCGCGCTGAATTTCGAACTGCGAGAAGCGCCCCGTCCGCGCCCGGACGATGGCCGCATCGGAGACGTCGGTCGCGATGATTTCCGGCATCGCGGCGCCAGTGGTTTCCTGCCGTTCCGCAAACAGCATTGCTAGTGACAGCGGCTCCTGCCCGGTCGAACAGCCCGCGCACCAGATCCGCGCACGCTGACCCGTGCTTTCAGCAGCGGCGATAGCCTCGACGATCGTCTCGAAAATGTGCGCGTCGCGAAAGAATGAGGTTTCCTGATTGACCAGCGCATCGACGATCCGGTCGCCGATCAGCCGGTCGCTTCCCTTGAGCAGCTGTGTCACCAACTGATCGAGCGTATCCAGCTTCTGGTCGCGCAACAGCGGTTTCAGCGCCGTATCGAGGCGCCATGATCGATAGGCCGCGATCTGCTGCCCGGTCCGCGCCTCCAGCAATGCGGTGAGAACGCTGACCGCGGTCGGCGAGGCGACCGACGTGGGGAGCGACGCGGGGAGTGCCGCATGGGTCATGCGCGCCGTCGCGATGCGACGAGGCGACCGATCGCGTCGGGCGCCAATACCGCGTCCGCAACGCCCGATCCCACCACGGCGCCGGGCATGCCCCACACCACGGACGTCTCCTGGTCCTGCGCGACGACGCAACCGCCCGCGTCGTGGACCCGCCGCGCCCCTTCGGCGCCGTCGCGGCCCATGCCGCTCAGCACGACCGCCATGACCCGGGCGCCATAGACTTCGGCGAGCGACGCCAGCATCGGGTCGACCGATGGCATGCACCCGCTTGCGACGGCCTCGTGCGTCAGGCGAAACGCCGCCCCACCATCGCTGAGCCTGACGCATTTGAGATGCGCGTCGCCAGGCGCGACGACGATCCGGCCCGGGCGTATCCGCAACCGGTCGACCGCGACTTCGCAGACCCGCCCCGACAGCAGCGCCATCTGCGCGGCGAAATACGGCATGAACGATGCCGGCAGATGCTGGGTGATGACGATCGGCAAACGAAAGCCGCTCGGCAGCTCGCGAAACATCCGGCTCAAGGCGTGAATGCCGCCGGTCGACGCACCGATCGCGACGATGTCGTAATCGTCACCGGTCGCGCGGCGCACCACTGGCGTCGTCGGCATGCCTATAGAGCGCGAGACAGCAGGCTGGGTGATGGGGGAATACGATCCGGGAAGCGGCGATGGCGTGGATCGAACCACGAGCGCCGGCGGCAACTGTCCCGGATGCTCGCAAAGCTTTTCCAGCTTGGCGACAAGCGCCGCGCCGAACCGCGCCGACAATTCGCTCGCGGTCGGTTTGACGAGCGTCTCCGCGGCCCCCATCGCGAGCGCCTGAACGGTCGCCGCGCCGCCATTATCGACCGACGACGACACGATGATGACCTTCGCGCCGTCCCCCGCCGCGATCAGATCGGGCAACGCCGTCAGTCCGTCGACGCCCGGCATCTCGATATCCAGCAGGATGAAGTCGACCGTCGCCCGCGCGAGGAACTCCAGCGCGGCCCCGACATTGCCAACCGCCCCGACCACGGAAAACCGATCGCTCGCGTCGATCAGCCGCGCGATCACGGCGCGCGCGACGACCGAATCGTCGACGATCAACACGCGTGTCGTATCGGCGAAGGTGTCCGCGATGCGCCGTGGAGAGGGATGAGGCCGGGCCGTCATCGAATCGCTCGGATCAGGCCATGCCGACGATCTGGAGCTTCGATTCGAGCGTGTCACGGTCGAACGGCTTCATGACGTACTCGTCCGCGCCGGCTTCGATCGCGGCGCGGATATAGGCCATGCCGTTTTCGGTGGTGCAGAACACGACCTTAGGACGCCGCGGGACGTCGGCCTCGCGCAGCGCACGTAGGAAATCCATGCCGTTCATGACCGGCATGTTCCAGTCGAGCAGGATAACGTCGGGTACCGACGCCATGCAGGCCTGCAGCGCCTCGCGACCGTCGCACGCTTCGGTGACGGTGAACTCGAGCGTCTCGAGAATATGACGGGCGACCTTTCGGATCACCTTAGAATCGTCGACGACAAGACAGGTCTTCATCAAAAGCCTTCCGGGGAAATCGTTGGGGTGATGATAGCCCGCAAACCGTAAGCGGCGGGTTAAGGGTAGCGGATCAACCGCTATTTCCCTTCACGCCGCCGGCTCACACTACGGGCGCCGATGCGGGGATGAGCGCGGCCAGATCGACGATCAGCAACGGTTCGCCATCGCGCTCGACGATCCCCGTCCCCGCCGTGGCCCAGCCGTGCTGCAACGCCAGACCCGGCGACAAAGCGAGTCGCTGGAACGGCGCAACGTCTTCGACCGAGTCGACCAGAATCGCGTAATGATGCCCCTCGACCATCGTGATGACCGCGCGTCGCGCGGTATCGGGCGTCGGCGCCAGCCCGAGCGCAGTGCCGGTGTCGATCACGGTGACGACCCGGCTACGCAGCGCAGCAAGACCGCGCACGAACGTGCCGGCCCGCGGCACCGCGACGATATCGCCGATATCGACCACCGAATCGACCTGCGCCGCATCGATCGCGACGCCGCGCCCCGCGATATGCGCGACCAGAAACAGATCGCTCATTGCGCTCTCCGTGCCGCGATCGCCGCGATCAGCGCGGGCCGATCGTATCGATAGATGCTGCCATCATCGTCGCCTTCGGCGGTGCGGAAGCGCCGGAGCATGACCACCGGCGCGGCGGTCTCACGGATCGGCGCGTCTTCCATCGCCAACGCGACTGCCGCGGTTTCTCCCGCTGCGAGTGCCGTGACGCAACGATAGCCGGACGCCTCCAGCGCGGGCTTGAGGAACGTCTCCATCCAGCCCGACCCGTCGACCTGCAACAGGCAGACCGGCGGCGCCGCGGCCTTCATCGGTTCGCCGGCGAACAACGCATGCGGGTCGACCAGTTCGACCGGCTCGCCGTCGATCAGCACGACCCCCGCGATCGGTCCGCCACCCCCGGGAATCGCCTGGCGCGCCGGGGCGACCTCCGCCGGCAATTCTACGATCTCGATAGCGTCGGTGATCGCGTACGCCATTTCACTTTCACCGTCGGTAAGCCGCAACACGGACACGTCGGCGCGGCCACCGAACTCGCCGACCGCGTATAGCGGAACGAGGGCACCGCCGACCGACAGCCGCATGGCGCCGCCGCTCCACCGGATCGCGTCGGTCGGGACGACTTCGACCCGATCGATCACCGCGAGCGCGATCGCGCGCCGTTGACCGTCCAGATCGTCGAACAACAAGGCGGGAATGCCCGGCACGACCGCTTCTTCCGCCGCCGCATGGTTTGCCAACGTCGGCGCGAACAGCAGCCCTGCGACCGCAGCGATTCCCGACGTATCGAGCAGCAACATCGGCAGACCGTTGTCGGGAAGCGTCTTGCCCGCATAGACGCCGGTTGCCATCACCGCGGGCGACGCCGGCTTCACCACCAGTTCTTCGGTATCTACGACGCTGTCGACCCCGAGCGCATACTCCCCCTCACGGGTCGAAACGATGACCAGCGTCGGCGGCGGTCCCGCCCCCAGTCCGAACAGCGATGCGAGTGCCACCATCGGCATGCGACGTCCGCGCACGGTGACGGCGGCCGCGTCGCCGATCGTCTCGATCCGGACCTGGTCCCCGCGCACCGTCACGATCTCCTCGATCGACTGGCGCGGAATCGCGAACCGCTGCGTGCCGACGCCGATGACGATCGTCGACAGGATGGACAACGTCAGCGGCACGTGGACGACGATGCGCAGCCCATGGCCGGGATCGTTGGTCAGGGCGATCCGGCCGCCGATCTGGTCGATGTTCGCGCGAACCACGTCCATGCCCACGCCGCGGCCCGAGATGGCGGTCACTTCGTCGCGGCTCGATAGGCCAGGTGCGAAGATGAGGTCGAGCTTGGCCGCGTCGCTCATCGCCGCGAGTTCAGCCGCCGAGTACAGCTTCTGCTGCTCGGCCTTCGCGACGATCCTTGCGACGTCGATGCCGCGTCCGTCGTCGGCGATCTCGATCAGGATCTGGTTGCCGGACTGACGTGCAGACACCACCAGACGGCCAGTTTCCGACTTGCCCGCGGCGCGTCGCATCCCCGGCACCTCGATGCCGTGGTCGATCGCATTGCGGACGATGTGGACGAGCGGATCGCGCATCAATTCGATCATCTCGCGGTCGAGCTCGACGTCCGCGCCTTCGATGACGAGATGGACCGCCTTGCCCAGTTCCGCGCTCGTGTCGCGGACCATGCGTGGCAAGGCGGAGAACAGCGCGTCGACCTTTTGCATGCGCGTCCGGGTGACCGTATCGCGCATATCGGCCACCGTCAGCGAAAGCCGTTCGAGCGCGGCCTCGACCTGCGGATCGACGCTGCTCTCGCTGTCGCGCAACCGTCGGGCAAGCTCGTTGCGCGCCAGCACCATCTCGGACATCCCGCTCATCATGTGATCGAGCAGATCGACATTCAGGCGGACGCTCCGGCTCGCGGCGCGGCTTTGCGGCGCGCTGGCCACATGCACCAGCGGTTTGGCGTCCGGTGCGAGCGCGGCGATCAGCAGGCTTTCGCTGGTATCGTCGAGCGACGCGCCGGCATCGATCGCCTCGACGAGTTCGCCGATCCGGTCGACGATCGCGAGTACCGCGTTGACCATCGCCGTATCGGGAACGCGCGATCCATCGCGCACCGCTGCCAGGACGTCCTCCGCCGCGTGGCTGAGCCGACCGAGCCGCGGCAGATCGAGGAACCCGCAGCTGCCCTTGACGGTGTGGACGAAGCGAAAGATCGAATCGAGCCTGGTGCGATCGGCGGGGTCCGATTCCCACGCGACGATCTCGCCGGAGATCGCCTCCAGCGTTTCGCGCGTCTCGGCAATGAAGTCCTCTAGCAAATCGTCCATGCGCGCCCCGCGTTTCAGACACGGTCATGCCTAGCGGAGGTTAAGGGCGCGTTAGTGTCGATGCGAGTCTTCGACCGCGACGCCCGAGCCTGTGGGAGCCCGGTTTCGTCGCGGAACGGGTCAGCGCGCGTCGAAGACGGCGCCGAAGATCATGATACCGTCAGCCGGTTCGGACACGATCACCGTACCGCCCGCCTCTTGAACGAGCGTGTTAATGAGATAGGCTGCCGCCGCGCGCGGCGTGACGCTGTGCTGGCCTTCGCCTTCGACCAGCGTCCGACGAATCTCCGGGTCGAGCACGATCTTGGCGCCTTCGATCTTCACGACGATCTCGAGCTGGCCCTCGTTATCTTCGCCGCCGACCTCCATCGTGCCGCCGCGCACCAGCGATTCGGTGGCGACCAGCACGAGGTTGAGCAGTACCTTCACCGCAGACTTGGGCATCGCCGATGTCTCGACCGCCCACACAAACGTGATCCGCTTGTTCTCCGCGACCAACCCCTCGATCGCCGAGCGCGCCTCGCGCGTGTCGACGGCCTCGCCGAACCCGCCGGCCGCGCCAAATGCCAGGCGGAAGAATTTCAGCTTGCTGGCCGACACCCGCGCGCTGTCGTGGAGCAATTCCATGCACCGCTCTCGCATCGCGGGATCGGTTTCGTCGGCGAGCAACTCGAGCCCGTTGTTGAGCGCGCCGACCGGCGACAGCAGATCGTGACACAGGCGCGAACATAGCAGGCTCGCGAAATCGACCGGGCTGACCGTCATGAAAATCCCCTAATTCTGCAGCGTCTTGTGGCGACCGGGCGGCAAGTGCGCAATGCCAACTTCGCATGCCGTGCATGGGAGAAGTCGCATCAGGAAAGGCGCCGCCCTAATTCCTCATACCCGGGAGGGGGAGCCACCGCCTCACTTCCCCCCTGCCTGAAAGGGAGGGGGCGGGGGTGGGTCGGCCGGTTTGATTCACGACCGATAGATATGCGGAAGCCAATTCACCCCCAGCCCCTGCCTTTCAGGGAGGCGGGAGAAGGTCTGCGTCGCTAGCCAACGACCTCGATCGCCTCCTCGACAAACGCCCCCACATCAGTCGATCGCCACGCCCGCGCCACACCGCCGCCCAGAATCACCCAAACCGCCCCGTCCCCCATAGCCTGCGCCGCATCCCGAGGAGACGGAACCGGCAAACCGGACGGATGCGAATGGTAGTGGCCGATGACCGCCAGCCCCCCGGCCCGAGCCCGGCGATGCGCCGCAAACAAGTCCACCGGATTGATCTCGAAAGCCCGCGCAGGATTAGCCGCCACGTTCGTACACACCTCCGCCATCTCGATCCGCTCCGCCGCCCCGAACAACAGTCCACACACCTCCGCATCCGGCGACGCGGCCGCCTCTGCGACCAACCGCTGCAGCAATTTGCTTGAAATCGTCACGCTCATCGCCACATCGGTAGGACATGGACCGGGGGGTTTCCATCGTCGAAGCATCGATCACGCCGACCACGGATGGCTGGCGGCTTGACCGCGCGCTCGCCGAAGTACTCCCCGATATGTCACGGGAGCGATTGAAGGCGCTGATCGCCGCGGGCCAAGTGTCGCTCAACGGTCGCGAGTGGCGCGACTCGGCGAAGAAGGCAACGACGGGCCAGGTTTTCGCGGTTGCGATCCCGCCGCCGACGCCGCTGCACAACGAAGCGCAGGATATCCCGCTTGTCGTCGCGTACGAGGACGACGACCTGATCGTAATCGACAAGCCCGCCGGGCTCGTCGTCCACCCCGCTGCGGGCAATTTCGACGGGACGCTGGTCAACGCGCTGCTCCACCACTGCGCTGGCAACCTGTCCGGCATCGGCGGCGTCGCGCGACCGGGCATCGTCCACCGCATCGACAAGGACACGTCGGGGCTGATGATCGCCGCCAAGACCGACCGCGCCCACGAAGGCTTGGCGAAGCAGTTCCACGACCACAGCATCGACCGCCGCTACAAGGCGATCGTCGGCGGTATTCCGCGCCCCCCGAGCGGGACGGTCAACGCACCGCTCGCGCGGAGTCCGCAGAACCGCAAGAAGATCGCGATCGTCGAGGGTGGCAAGCGCGCGGTGACGCATTTCTCGACTATAAAGACACTGCGCGATGCGGCGCTGATCGAATGCCGGCTCGAGACGGGCCGGACGCACCAAGTGCGCGTGCACATGGCGTCGATCGGCCACGCCTTGTTGGGGGACCCGGTCTATGGTAGAACAAAGCAAGCTCAGAAGTCGCTGCTCGAAACGCTCGGTTTCCGCCGGCAGGCTTTGCACGCGGCGCATCTGGGGTTCATCCATCCGGTGAAAAGCATCGCTTTGGCGTTCGAAAGCGAAATGCCCGCAGACATGCAGGAACTGTTCACCCAGCTTCACGTATAGATAATCGGTCCTATGCCGCATTGCGGCAATCGGGGTCAGCAGAAAGGGATTACGACAATGGCAGCCCGCTCCAACGTTCCAGCGACGATTCCTGCGCTCGGCAGCGAGGCGGGTCTCAATCGCTATCTCGCCGAAATCAAAAAATTCCCCCTCCTGAAGCCCGAGCAGGAATATATGCTCGCCAAGCGCTTCCAGGAGCATGGCGACACCGAGGCTGCGGCGCAGCTGGTGACGTCGCATCTCCGCCTCGTGGCGAAGATTGCGATGGGGTATCGCGGCTACGGCCTGCCGACGTCGGAACTGATCTCCGAGGGCAATATCGGCTTGATGCAGGGCGTGAAGAAGTTCGAGCCCGAGCGTGGCTTCCGTCTCGCCACCTATGCGATGTGGTGGATCCGCGCCTCGATCCAGGAGTATATCCTGCGCTCGTGGAGCCTTGTGAAGATGGGCACCACCGCCGCGCAGAAGAAGCTGTTCTTCAATCTGCGCCGCATGAAGAGCCGCCTCGATGCGTTCGAGGACGGGGATCTGCGTCCCGAGCATGTCACCAAGATTGCGACCGATCTGGGGGTTGCGGAGACCGATGTGGTCAGCATGAACCGTCGCATGGCGATGGGCGGCGATACGTCGCTCAACGTACCGATGCGCGAAGACGGCGAGGGCCAGTGGCAGGATTGGCTGCAGGACGATGCGCCGCTGCAGGACAAGATCGTCGCCGATGCGCAGGAGGCGGACGTTCGCCACTCGATGCTGGTGTCGGCGATGGACGATCTCAACGAACGTGAGCAGCATATCCTGACCGAGCGCCGCCTGACCGACGATCCCAAGACGCTTGAGGAATTGTCACAGGTCTATGGTGTGTCGCGCGAGCGCGTGCGGCAGATCGAAGTGCGCGCGTTCGAGAAGCTGCAGAAGGCGATGATGCGCATTGCCGGCGAGAAGCGCCTGCTGGCTGCGTAATATGGCGCGCACCGTCGTCATCGGCGGCGGTGCGGCCGGGATCGCTGCAGCACGGACGCTTCATGATGCGGGGCAAGAGGTCCTACTGGTCGAGGCCTGCAGCCGCTTGGGTGGCCGAGCTCACAGCTTACGCCTAGCCTCCTTGTTCCCCCGCGAAGGCGGGGGCCTAGACTGGCCCCCCGCCTTCGCGGGGGAACATGTTGACGCTGGTTGCGGCTGGTTACACTCGGCTCAGCGAAATCCCTGGACCGGAATCGCCGAAGCATCCGGCCTCAACGTCGATCGCTCGGACGCGAACTGGCGCACCCAGTGGAGGGACCTCGGCTTCCCGCCCGAAGACCAGGCTGCATCCGCCGACGCCTACCAAGACTGGAACGAGCGCGCCCTCGCCGCCGTTGAAGGCCCCGACCGCCCCCTCTCCCACTTCATCGACGCGCACGACAAGTGGCGCCCGAAGATCGACGCGATCTCCGGCTACGCGAACGGCGCGAATCTCACGCAAGTCTCGCTGCACGACTGGGCCGCCTACGAAGAGGCCGCCACCGACGACAACTGGACGGTGAAGGAAGGCTATGGAACGCTCGTAGCCAGCCACGCCGCCGGCCTGAACATCCGCCTCTCGGCCCCGGTGACGCGGATCGACCACAACGGCCGCCGCCTCAAACTCGACACCCCTGTCGGCACGATCGAAGCGGACCACGTTATCGTCTGCGTCCCCACCACCGTCCTCGCTCGATCGCAGATCGTGTTCGATCCCCCCCTACCAGAAAAGCACGCCGCCGCCGCCGACCTCCCGCTCGGGCTCGCGGACAAGGTATTCCTACACGTCGACCGTCCCGAATGGACAACCAACGCGCACTTGATCGGCGACCCGTACATCGCCTGCACGGCGAGCCACCGCCTGTCGCCGTTCGGCTGGCCGATCGTCGAGAGCTTCTTTGGCGGTGGTTGCGCAGAGATGCTGGAGGACGGCGATGCAGCACAGTTCGCGATCGACGAACTCATAGGACTTCTGGGAAGCGACTGGCGTAAGCGCTTCACGCCGCTGGCTGCGACCCGCTGGCGCCACGAACCCTATATCGGCGGCAGCTACAGCCATGCGCGCATCGGCCGGGCCGGCGAGCGCGCCGTCCTAGCCGCGTCGGTCGACGGCCGTATCCACTTCGCCGGTGAAGCATGCCACGCGTTCGACTTCTCCACAGCACACGGCGCGTACGAAACCGGCGTGACCGCGGCCCGCGCGGTCATTGGCGAGGCGGCGACGATCGCATAAGGAGCGGCGATGGGCCTTATCCGCATCGCCGCCAAGATCGTCTTCGCCTTCGTCCTGATCACGGTCGCGTGGGTCGGTATCTACCGCTTCGTTCCCGTGCCGTTCACCTGGACGATGATGGGCGACGTGATCAACGGGCACGGCGTGACCAAGGACTGGATGCCGCTGTCGGAGATGGACCCGGACATGGCACGCGCGGCGATCGCCGGCGAAGATTCGCGGTTCTGTTCGCATCACGGGTTCGATTTCAAGGCGATGGCGGGGGCGGCGGCGCGCAATGCGCAGGGCGGGCGCATTCGCGGCGGCTCGACGATCAGCCAGCAGACCGCGAAGAACGCGTTCCTGTTCCAAGGCGGCGGCTATGTGCGGAAGGCGTTCGAGGCGTATTTCACCGTGCTGATCGAGGCGATGTGGCCGAAGCGGCGGATCATGGAAGTGTATCTCAACATCGCCGAGACCGGGATCGGGACCTACGGCGCCAATGCCGGAGCGATCCGGTATTTCAATCACGATGCGTCGCGGCTGTCACCGACCGAGGCGGGGCGGATTGCAGCAGTCTTGCCGTTGCCCAAGAAGCGGGCTGCGATCGATCCGCATGGGTTTGTGCGAAAGCATGGGAATACGCTGTCGCGGCGGGTTTCGGTTGTTCGGAACAATGGGTTGGATAGCTGTCTGCGGTAAGGGCACCGCCGAGATATTCAGCTAAAACTACTACCCCCCTTGTTCTCCCGCGAAGGCGGGAGCCCAGGCCGGGTCCCGCCTTCGCGCGAAAATACTCTAGTTTACTGCGTTGACTTCTCGACCGCGTCGCCGGCCTTGTCGGCTGCACTACCGACGCTCTTTGCCGCCGAGGTGATCGCCGCATCCTTGCTGTTCTGCGCGCCTTGGCGGCTGAACAGGTAATAGCCACCGATCAGCACCGCGATTAACAACACGACGGCGATCAGCGTGCCGCCACCGCCGCTCTGGCGCTCGATAACGGTGGTGTGGGTGGACGGGGTTTCGACGATACGCTCTTCGGCCATTTTGACTCTCCCTGATGACTGGAGAGCGCAACGCCGGCCGAAGAACGATTGTTCCCGCGCCGAAACGAACCCGATTTGGTTCAGAACGGCAGCTTGAAACCCGGCGGCAACTGCAACCCGCTGGTCATCTTCGACATCTCGGTCCCGGACACCGCATCCGCCTTGGCGCGTGCGTCGTTGAACGCAGCCGCGAGGAGGTCCTCGAGCATCTGCTTCTCGCTCACCTGCATCAGCGAATCGTCGATCGCGATGTTGATGATCCGGCCCTTGGCGGACGCCTTCACCTTGACCAGGCCGCCGCCGGACGCGCCCTCGACCTCGATCGTGTCGAGGCTGGCCTGCGCCTTTTCGAGTTCGCTCTGGACGTTCTGCGCCATGGCGAGGATTTCATCGATATTCTTCATGCGTTGCTCCTTTGGCCGGGCCACGATTCTAGCTGGGCGTCGGGAAACGCTGCCACCGCGGCCTTCATGATGGGGGATTCGAGAATAGCCTGGCGCACCGCGGCGTCGGCGGCGTCCTGCGCCTCGCGCAGCGTCGGCGCGCCGGGGGCGTCGACGATCGACACTTTCCACGCGGTCCGCGTCACGCTCTTCAACAACGTGTTGAGTTCGGCGAGCGTGTCGGCCGAGACCGGGCGGCTGCCGCTCAGTACGAATTCGGGCGGCGAGTAACTGACGACGCGTGCGCCGTGGCGAAGGCGCGCGGCGATCGCGAGGCCGCCCGATTCGTCGAGCAGATCGACCAGCGCTTCGAACGTCGGCGGCAGGATCGGGCCGGTGGCGACGGGTTCGGGCGCCTTCGCCGTAGCTCCAGCGTTCCAGGGCGGCGCTTCGCCGGACGGGGGCGCAGGTGGCGGCGGCACCGTTGGTGCAGCTGCGGGGGTCGCACCGCTGGCGATCTGCCGCGCGAGCTCGCCGGGATCGGGCAGCGTCGAGGCGTAGATCGCGCGCAACAGCGCCATCTCCGCGGCCTCGATCGGCAGCGCGGCCTTGGCCACTTCATCATGGCCCTTGAGGAATAGCTGCCACAAGCGGTGCAGCGCGGGGAAGCCGAGCGATGCCGCCCATTCCTCGCGTGCCGCCCGCTCCTCCATCGGCTGTGCAGCGTCCGCCGGCGTGCCGACCTTCGTCAGCGTGATGCCGTGGACGGTCTCGAGCAGCGACCGCAGCACCGACAGCGGGTCGACGCCGTAATCATATTGGCGACGCATCGAGGCGAGCGCCCCTGCCCCGTCGCCGGCGAGGATCAGCGTCAGCAGATCGCGGACCGCGCCGCGATCGGACAAGCCGAGCATCTGGCGCACAGCATCCGCGGTCACGCCGCCGCCTTCGAGTCCGGCATGCGCGATCGCCTGGTCGAGGATCGACAAGCCGTCGCGCGCCGAGCCTTCCGCGGCGCGCGCGATCAGCATCAGCGCCTCGGGATCGGCAGTGACGCCCTCTTCGGTCGACACCCAGGCGAAGTGCTTGGCAAGCTGTTCGGCGGAAATCCGGCGCAGGTCGAACCGCTGGCAGCGCGAGAGGACCGTCACCGGGACCTTGTTCACTTCGGTCGTCGCGAACAGGAATTTCACATGGGGAGGCGGCTCCTCCAGCGTCTTCAGCAGCGCGTTGAACGCGTTCTTCGACAGCATGTGGACTTCGTCGATGATGTAGATCTTGAAGCGCGCAGTGACCGCCGAATAGCGTGACGCGTCGATGATCTCGCGGACGTCGTCGACGCCGGTGTGGCTGGCGGCGTCCATCTAGATCACGTCGATATGGCGGCCCTCGGCGATCGCTCGGCAGGGTTCGCAGACGCCGCAGGGGTCGATCGTCGGGCCACCGTCGCCGTCGGGGCCGATGCAGTTGAGCGCCTTCGCGATCAGGCGGGCGGTCGACGTTTTCCCGACGCCGCGGACGCCGGTCATCAGGAAGGCGTGGGCGAGCCGGTCGCGCTTGATCGCGTTGCCGAGCGTCTGGACCATCGCGTCCTGCCCGATCAGCTCGGAAAAGGTCTGCGGACGGTATTTGCGCGCGAGCACGCGGTAGGCGGGGGCATCCGGTGTTTTAGCCGGCTGCGGGGGTTCGCCCAGGTCGAAGGAATCTGACATTGCGGTCGTCATAGCGGGTGCTGCGCGTGCTGTCGAAGGGGTCGGAAGTTCACAAAGTTCACACGCTGGGAAGGGTCTGCACTTCGACGTACCCGGAGGCTGGCGAGTGGATTGTCGGAACCTGTGATGTGGGCAGTGCCGGTCATGCGCGGCTTATGCCACAACACTGCGGCGTAGGATAATTGTTTGGAACGTTGTGGGAACATCGGGGGTGGTTTCTACCCGGTTGCGCTTGGGTAACTGGTTCGCTGAGAAGTTTAGAAGTGCGCTGCGGCTTAGCCGCATCGTCAGACGGCGCTTTGCGCCGCTGGCCGCGCTCATATGTCGGAACGACATGTTCGCGGTGGGAGCCGGGACGACCCGGGGCTTAGTCGTTGTGGCTGCTTCCTTCCGGATCTGACCAAGTTGGCGACGACCACGTCCGCCCGACTCCCGCGGCGCATATGGCGGGGTCGGGCGGGATGATCAAGCCGCTTTAGCTTGAAGCGGGTTCAGCGCCCCGGCTCAACGGTTGTAGCGCACCGTGCGGCAGACGCGCTGGCGGTGATGGTTGCGATAGACGTTGCGGCAGACCTGGCGCGTGCGGACGACGTGGCGGCGATAACCGGGACGGCGATCGTCGTGGCGAACGACGGTGCGCTCATGGACAACGGTACGCTGCGCCGAGGCTTCGGCCGCGATGCCGACGGGGGCGAGGCCGGTGAGTGCGACGAGACCGGCGGCGGCGATGGTGAACAACTTCATAATACTCTCCTTTTGGGTGCGGGGCCTCCCGACCCCGGCAACCTATGTTATCAAACTAAAGGGGTTCGTTACGGTTCCGTACTAGCGGCGGAAGCAGCGACGAACCGGGCCGTAATAGCCACGCTCTATCCGGCAGACGACGCGCGAGCGGCCGTATCCGCGAGGTCCGCGATAGCCGTAGCCGCCGCCACGATAGCCGTAGTCGCCACGATACCCGCCGGCATAGCCACGATAGCCGCGATCCCTGCCGCGCCAGCCGCGGTCACCGTGCCAGCCGCGATTGCCATGCCATCCGCGGTCGCCGTGCCAGTCGCCACCGCGGCGGGGGCCGTCCCAGCCGTGGCGCTGCGCATCGGCGGGGGCGGACGCAAACAGGGTTCCCGCGGCCAGAGCGCCAGCGGCGAACATTGCGATGATCTTCATGTCCGGTACTCCTCTCAAGACCTCGTACATTGAGGCGATGAAGGGATAATCCGCTCCCGGCCGTGCACGTTCCCTGAACCGGCCGTTGTCTTCCTGTAAGCTTTGCTGTCGTTTATTCTGGGATGCGGACGGTCAAGCCGTCGAGAGCGTCGGTCAGGTGGATCTGGCAGGCGAGACGGCTGGTGCGCGTCGCATTGTGTGCGAGATCGAGCATGTCCTCCTCGTCCTCGCTCGCTGGCGGCAGTTTGAGGAAGTCGGCGGCATCGACGATGACGTGGCAGGTCGCGCACGCGAGTTGGCCTTCGCAGGTGCCTTCGAGCGGCTGGTTGTCGGCTTGCGCCACGTCGAGCAGGCGATCGCCGGGGTTGGCCGCAGCGGTGCTGACGGTGCCGTCGCGGGCGATGAAGCGGACGATCATGGCCATTGCGCCTCGGCTGCAGAGGCGATCGCATCGATCGCGTCGCGGAGTTCGGTTTCGGCGGTGTAGCGGCCGAAGCCGAGGCGGATGCTGGAGCGCGCCTGCGCTTCGGTGAGGCCGATCGCGCGGAGGACGTGGCTGGAGCGGCCAGACCCGCTGGCGCAGGCGGACCCGGCGGAGAAGGCGATGTCGCGCAGGTCGGACATCAGGCGGTTCACGTCGAGGTTTGCGCGGCGGACGTTGAGGTTGCCGTGGTAGCGATGTTCGGTCGAGCCG
>Ga0265798_10007122_pt1 | contig 14546 bp, 13 predicted proteins | sample P3T30metagenome_FD_192430 | JGI IMG/M metagenome (GOLD analysis project Ga0265798, IMG submission 192430) | Plant litter microbial communities from East Loma Ridge, Irvine, California - P3 T30 | ecosystem: Environmental > Terrestrial > Plant litter > Unclassified | place: USA: California...
CGGGCAGCGTGCGGATGTCGCCGAAATACTGGATGTGGCGGCGGACGATGTCCTGGATCGACGCCGAGGAGAAGAAATATTCCTGGCGCAGCCGCAGCTCCTGCCCGGCCGCGGTGGAGTCGTTGGGGTAGAGCACGCGCACCAGGCTGTCGGCGCGGAGCTGGTCCGCCATCGCGCCCTCGAAGTCGCCGCGGTTGAAGGCGTCGAGCTTGAACGGGTCGAGGCTGCGCGCGGTCCACAGCCGCAGCGTGTTCACCCGCTTGCCGCGCCAGCCGACCACGGGCGTGTCGACCGCGACCGCCTCGACCGCTTCGCCCGGCTGCCAATGGACACGGCCGGCCTCGTCGCCGGTCACCTCGCCGCCGAAGCCGACGAAATAGGCGCTCTCGCGCCGCTCGAACTCCCAGGGATTGCCGTGCGCCAGCCAGGTCTCGGGCAGCTCGACCTGCCAGCCGTCGTCGATGCGCTGGCGGAACATGCCGTTCACGTAGCGGATGCCATAACCGTAGGCGGGCAGGTCGAGCGTTGCCAGGCTCTCCATGAAACAGGCCGCCAGCCGTCCGAGGCCGCCGTTGCCGAGCGCGGCGTCGGGCTCCAGCTCCTCGATCGCGGCGAGGTCGACGCCCAGCTGGCGGAGCGCGTCGCCGACCTCGTCGCGGTGACGCAGGTTGGCGAGCGTGTCGCGAAGCAGTCGGCCAATCAGGAACTCGAGGCTGAGATAATAGACTCGCTTCGCGCCGGCGGCGTGCGCCTGCTTGGTCGATTCCATCCAGCGCTCGATGATCTCGTTGCGCAGCGTGAGGATCGTCGCCTCGAGCCAGTCGTGCGGGCGCGCGGCGCGCTCGTCCTTGCCGATGCGGTGGACGAGCGTGTCGATGATGGCGAGCGCGAGCGGCCCGCGCTCGCTGACGTCGATGGTCGCGGTCAAGTGTCTGGCCCCCGGGCGATGATGTCGGTGCGGACCCTAACCGCGCGACGCCGCGGTGGCTATGTCCGAGATAGCGGGAGGATCGGTCCGGCCGCGATAGGCCTGCACGTCAAGCGCGGCGCCGAGCAGGAAAGCGTAGACGCTGATCCACAGCCAGGTCAGCACCACGATGATCGCGCTCAGCGAGCCGTAGGTCGCGCCGTAATTGCCGAAATTGGCGACGTAGAGGCTGAACCCGACATTGGCGAGCAACCACACCGCGGTCGCCACCACCGTTCCCGGCGTCGCCCAGCGCAGCCGCGCGCGCGGACGATAGGGACCGAAGCGGAACAGCAGCGAGGCGCCGGTGATCACCAGCAATGCGAGGGCGAGATAGGTCGCGATCCGGATCACCACCAGCACCACCGCGGGGAACCACGGGATCAGCGTGCCGATGAACGCGGCCAGCGCGCTCGCGGCGATGCCGGTCAGCACCAGCACCACGCCGGCGAGCACGATCGCGAAGGAGGTGAGCGTCCAAGTGACGAAACTGCGCTTGTCCTTCACCTCATAGGCGACGTTGAGCGCGGTCATCATCGAGGTCGCGGCCTTGCTGCCGCCGTACAGCGCGATCGCCAGCGCCAGGATGATGCCGAGCCCCTTCTTGCCCTGCGAACCCGAGACCACCGTGTCGAGCTGCTGGCCGATCAGCACCGCCACATCGCGCGGGAAAGCGGCGAACAGCGCGCGAATGTCCTCCTGCACCGTCTGCGCGTCGGCGAAGAGGCCGTAGCCGAGCACGGTCACCGCGAGGATCGGCGCGATCGAGGAGATGATGTAGAAGGCCGCACCCGCCGCGATCAGACCGAGATTGTCGGCGTCGGAGGCGGTGTAGGCGCGCTTCAGCTGGCCCCACCAGTCGGCGCGGAAGGAGCGCCACAGGTCGGCGGAAGAAAGGTCGACTCGCATTATACCGGGCAACGCCGCAGCGCGGCGGAGGGTCCGTGGAGAAATGTTGCGCGAGGTGAAGGGGTTGGAGGGTTACCTCTGCACAGCCGCCGGTCGCCTGCATATCGCACACCGTGCCGACCTCGCGCTCACTCCTCACTGTACGTCATCCCCGCGAAGGCGGGGATCCAGACGCGCGAACGTCGCGCCTCATGACCACACGTCAGCGTGTCTGGATTCCCGCCTTCGCGGGAATGACGGAGGAAGAGAAGCGGGAGTGATCACTGTCGTGTCCTCCCGCCCCCTCACACCGTGAAGCTCTCCCCGCAGCCGCACGCACCCTTGGCGTTGGGATTGTTGAACACGAACCCAGCGGTGAAATCGTCCTCGACCCAGTCCATCGTCGAGCCGATCAGGTACAGCAGCGACGCGCCGTCGACGAACAGCACCCCGCCGGGAGTCTCGATCCGCTCGTCCATCGCGCTCGCCGCCGCGACGTAATCGACCGAATAGGCCAGCCCCGAGCAGCCGCGCCGCGGCGTCGAGAGCTTCACCCCGATCGCGCCGGCGGGCGCCTTGCCCATCAGCTCGGCGATCCGCGCCTCCGCGCTCGCCGTGAGGTTGAGCGCCGCGGGGCGCGCGCGCAGGGTGGTAGCCATCACAGCATCCCCAGTTCGAGCTTGGCGTCGTCCGACATCTTCTGCGGATCCCACGGCGGGTCCCAGACGAGGTTGACGTCGGCGAAGGCGATCCCCGGCACCGCGGCGACGCGCATCTCCACCTCGCCCGGCATCGACTCGGCGACCGGACAGTTGGGCGTGGTCAGCGTCATCGTCACCGTCGCCTGCCCGGCGTCGGTCACCTCGACCGCGTAGATCAACCCGAGGTCGTAGATGTTGACCGGGATCTCGGGGTCGTAGATCTCCTTGAGCGCGTCGATCACGCCCTCGTACAGCGCGCCGCCGGGCTCGTGCGGCGCCTCGCCACCGGCGGGCTGCTGCGCGAGGAAGCCAGCGAGATAGTCGCGCTGGCGCCCCTCGCCGCCCGCGGGCTCGACCGCGTCGGACACTTTGGCGCGCGGCGGCGCCTGCACCGTCTCGACTTCCTCGACCTTGATCGGGTCGCTCATCGTCCCTCGTCCCTATCCAAAACCGTCATCCGAAGATCCGGGCCACGCGCTCGATCCCCGCGGCCAGCGCGGCGACGTCGTCGGGGCCGTTGTACACGCCGAAGCTGGCACGTGCGGTCGCCTCCACCCCCAGCGCTGCCATCAGCGGCTGCGCGCAGTGATGGCCGGCGCGGATCGCGACCTTCGACTCGTCCAAGATGGTGCCGATGTCGTGCGGATGCACCCCCTCCATTGCGAAGGAGACGATCCCGGCACTGTCCGCGGGGCCGAGCACGCGCACCGAGTTGATCCGCCCGAGCGCCTCGCGCGCCTGCGCCACCAGCGCGGTCTCGTGCGCGTGGATGCGCTCAAGACCGATCGCCTGCACATAGTCGATCGCGGCGGCGAGCCCGAGCGCGCCGACGATATGCGGCGTCCCCGCCTCGAAGCGGGTCGGCGCGGGGGCGTAGGTGGTGCGCTCGAACGACACGCGGTCGATCATCGAGCCGCCGCCCTGGTACGGCGGCATCGCGTCGAGCAGCGCGCGCCGGCCCCACAGCACGCCGATCCCGGTCGGGCCGTACAGCTTGTGCCCGGAGAAGACGTAGAAGTCACAGCCGAGCGCGCGCACGTCGACCGGCAGCCGCGCCACCGCTTGGCAACCGTCGATCAGGATCGTCGCGCCGACGTCGTGCGCGAGCTCGCTCGCGCGGCGCACGTCGAGCGTCGAACCGAGCACGTTCGAGACATGCGCGAGCGCGACCAGCTTGTGCGCGGGGCGGAGCACCCGCGCCATCGCGTCGAGATCGATGCGCTGGTCGGCGGTGAGCGGCACCACGTCGATCGCGGCACCGACCCGCTCGGCCACCATCTGCCACGGCACGATGTTGCTGTGGTGCTCGAGCGTCGAGAGCAGGATGCGGTCGCCGGCTTTCAGCGTCGTGCCCGCGAACGACTGGGCGACGAGGTTGATCGCCTCGGTGGCGCCGCGGACAAAGACGATCTCGTCGGGCGTAGCGTTGACGAAGCGCGCGACGGTCTCGCGCGCGGCCTCATAGGCCAAGGTCATGTCCGCGGAGCGCTGGTACACGCCGCGGTGAACGGTGGCGTAATCGGTATCGTAGCCGCGCGTGATCGCGTCGATCACCGCGCGCGGCTTCTGCGCCGTCGCAGCGGTGTCGAGATAGGCCCAGCCCGCGGGAATGGCGGGGAAATCCGCGACGACGTCGAGCGGGCGCGCGGCGGGATCGGCAGTCAGGACGGTCATGCGCGCTCCCCAATGTTGAGAAAGTTGAGGGTGGAGGAGGGTGTGGGGCGGTGGGCGCGTGCGGCTTGACACACCCGTCCCGTCACCCCGGACTTGATCCGGGGTCCATCGTTCCGCGCACGCATCGGCGGCTGGGTACGCGGAGAGATGGATCCCGGATCAAGTCCGGGATGACGGGTGGGGGTGAGCCGACCGAACTCGCCCCCGCGAATGTTGCGAATGTTGAATCGCCGGCGCCCCACGCGCGCGTCGGTGTTCGAGGAACCGGGAGACATCACCCCCGCCCCTTGGCACCCGACTCGCGCGTAGGGCAGCGTCACAGCGCGCGCTCCAGCCACGCCGCGGCGTCGGCGGCAAAGGCCGCGCGCACCGTCTCGTCCGCGATACGGTCGAGCGCGTCGGCGACGAAGGCGTGCGTCAGCAACGCTTTCGCGCGCGCCGCCGGGATGCCGCGGCTCTGCATGTAGAAGAGCGCGCGCGCATCGAGTTCGCCCACCGTCGCGCCGTGCGCGCATTTCACGTCGTCGGCGAAGATCTCCAGCTCGGGCTTGAGGTTCACCGTCGCGGTGCGGTCGAGCAGCAGCCCGCGCAGCGACTGTTCGCCGTCGGTCTTCTGCGCGTGGCGCGCCACCTCTACCGCGGCGGCGAGGCTCGCCTGCGACTGATTCGCCGCGACCGCGCGCCACAATTGGTGCGACTGGCCGTTGGGCTCGGCGTGGCGCACGCGCACCGCGCATTCCTGCTGGAGCCGGTCGCGGGTGAGCAAGGCGCCGCCAAACTCGGCATAGCCGCCCTCGCCCGCCAGCGTCAGCGCGGCGTCGACGCGCGCGCCCTGGTCGCCCGCGGCGAGCACGGTCCCGGTGAAGCTCGCCGCCTGACCGAGCGCGATCTCGTCGCGCAGCGAAACGAAGCCCGCCGCCTGGGTCAGCCGCACCGCGCGCGACAGCCGCGCGCCGCGCCCCAACCGGACGCTGGTAGCACGGTTCGACCAGCCCGCGCCGACGAACGTCTCGACCAGCTGCGCGACCGCGTCATCGCCCAGCTCGATCGCGGCGCCGAGGTGGTTCTCCGCGCCGGTGGCGACATGGACGACCTGGATCGGATCGGCGACCGCCTGCGCGTCGAGCCTGAGCGTCCAGCCCCGCGCGGCGCGGCGGCCGAGCGGGTGGTCGCTCGGGGCGATGGCGCCGACGCTGACACGGTGGAGCTCGCTCGCGCCCTGGTCCAGCTCACCGTCGACGAACAGGAGCTTGGCGCCGGGCAGGTCGAGGAACTGAGCGTCGGCGCGAGCGACGGGCGCCAGCGCGGCGGCCGCGGCGATCCCGCCGAGATCGGCCCAGCGCCACGCTTCCTCGCGGTTGGAGGGAAGGTCGAGCACGCTCATGCGGCGACTCCCGCCCGGCCGGTCACCGTGTTGCTGCGTGCGCAGGAGCACGTCGCCGCTTCAACGCGGCGTCGCATGAACCCCGTCATCACGCCGCCACCTCGGCATAGCCCTCGCGCTCGAGCTGCTGCGCCAGCTCCGGCCCGCCGGAGCGCGTGATCCGCCCGTCCGCCAACACGTGGACGCGATCGGGCCGGACATAGTCGAGCAGGCGCTGGTAGTGGGTGATCAGCAGCACCGCCTTGTCGGGCCGGCGCATGATGCGGTTGATGCCGTCGCCGACCACGCGCAGCGCGTCGATGTCCAGCCCGGAGTCGGTCTCGTCGAGGATCGCGAACTTGGGGTCGATGATCCCCATCTGCACCATCTCGTTGCGCTTCTTCTCACCGCCCGAGAAGCCGACATTGACCGGGCGCTTGAGCATGTCCTGCTGGAGCCCGAGCGCGTCGGCCTGCGCGCGCGCCACCTTGAGGAACTCCGCCCCCGACAACGGCTTCTCGCCCCGGACGGCGCGCTGCGCGTTGAGGCTCTCGCGCAGGAACTGGACATTCGACACGCCCGGAATCTCGACCGGATATTGGAAGCCGAGGAACACGCCCGCGGCGGCGCGCTCGTGCGGCTCTTTCTCGAGCAGGTCCTCGCCGTTGAACGTGACCGAGCCCGCGGTCACCTCATAGCCGGGCCGCCCGCCGAGCACATAGCCGAGCGTCGACTTGCCCGCGCCGTTGGGGCCCATGATCGCGTGGATCTCGCCCGCACTCACCTCGAGCGTGAGGCCCTTGAGGATCGGCTTGCCGTCGATCTCGGCATGAAGGTTGTCAATCGTGAGCATCGTCATTCCTGAAGCCCCTCCCCTGCAGGGGAGGGGTTGGGGTGGGGCGCCGCCGCGGAGGGACGGCTTGAAGCTGGGCGAGCAGCGTGGCGAGCACGCCGTCGAGGTTGCGCATCACGTTCGCGTTGGCGAAGCGGACGACGCGATAGCCGAGCGCGCGCAAGTCGGCGTCGCGCACCATGTCGGCGGAGGGATCAGCGTGGGTGTCGCCGTCTACCTCGACGATCATCCTCGCCGCGGGGCAGAGGAAGTCGGCGACGTATCGTCCGATCGCCGCCTGGCGGCGGAACTTGAAGCCATCGAGCTGCGCGCGTGAAAGCGCCGACCAGAGGCGTTTCTCCGGCTCGGTCGGGTTGTTGCGGAGCGCGCGCGCGTTCGCCTGGACGCCGGCGATGACGTTCGCCGAGAGGCCCCACCCCTCAAGGGGAGGGGAGTTAAGGCGCCTGTTCTCGTCCTTGGGCGTCACCCCACGCTCCCCTCGAGCGAGATCCCCAGCAGCTTCTGCGCCTCGACCGCGAACTCCATCGGCAGCTGCTGCAGCACCTCGCGCGCGAAGCCGTTGACGATCAGCGCCACCGCCGCCTCGGCATCGAGCCCGCGCGACATCGCGTAGAACAATTGGTCCTCGCTGATCTTCGAGGTCGTCGCCTCATGCTCGATCTGCGCCGAGGGGTTGCGCACCTCGATGTAGGGCACGGTGTGCGCGCCGCACTGGTCCGACAGCAGCAGCGAGTCGCACTGGGTGAAGTTGCGCACGCCCTCCGCGGTCGGCGCGACGCGCACCAGCCCGCGATAGGTATTGTCCGACCGCCCCGCCGAGATGCCCTTCGACACGATCGTCGAGCGCGAGCCCTTGCCGAGGTGGATCATCTTGGTGCCGGTATCGGCCTGCTGGCGGTTGTTGGTCACCGCCACCGAGTAGAACTCGCCGACGCTGTTCTCGCCCGCGAGCACGCAGCTGGGATATTTCCAGGTGATCGCCGAGCCGGTCTCGACCTGGGTCCAGCTCACCTTGCTGTTGCGGCCCTGGCAGAGCGCGCGCTTGGTGACGAAATTGTAGATCCCGCCGACGCCGTTCTCGTCGCCCGGATACCAGTTCTGCACGGTCGAATATTTGATCTCGGCATCGTCGAGCGCGACCAGTTCCACCACCGCGGCGTGGAGCTGGTTCTCGTCGCGCATGGGCGCGGTGCAGCCCTCGAGATAGCTGACGTACGCGCCCTTGTCGGCGACGATCAGCGTGCGCTCGAACTGGCCGGTGTTCTCGGCATTTATGCGGAAATAGGTGGAGAGCTCCATCGGGCAGCGCACGCCCTCGGGCACGTAGACGAAGGTGCCGTCGGAGAAGACCGCCGAGTTGAGCGTCGCGAAGTAATTGTCCCGCTGCGGCACCACCTTGCCCAGCCACTTGCGGACGAGATCGGGGTATTCGCGGATCGCCTCGCTGATCGACAGGAAGATCACCCCCGCCGCCTTGAGCTCCTCGCGGAAGGTAGTCGCCACCGAGACCGAGTCGAACACCGCGTCGACCGCGACCTTGCGCGCGCCCTCGACACCCGCGAGCACCTCCTGCTCCTTGATCGGGATGCCGAGCTTCTCGTAGGTGCGACGGATCTCGGGATCGAGCTCGTCGAGCGACGCGATCGTCTTCTTCTGCTTGGGCTCGGCGTAGTAATAGGCATCCTGATAGTCGATCGGCGGCACGTTGAGCTTGGCCCAGTCGGGCGCCTGCATCGTCTGCCACAGCCGGAACGCCTTGAGCCGCCAGTCGAGCATCCACTCGGGCTCGTTCTTCTTGGCGCTGATGTAGCGAACGGTGTCCTCGCTCAGCCCCTTGGGCGCGAAGTCCTGCTCAATGTCGGTGGCGAAGCCCCACTCATACTTCTTGGCGACGGCCGCATGGGCCTCGGCGTTCTTCGTGGCCATGTTATGCCTCAACCTTCATCTGTTCCGGTGCGGGCGCTGCGGCGAGCGACGCCAGCGTCACCCCCGCGAGCGCGCCGCGCACCGCCTGATTGACCGCGTTCCAGTGCGGCTTGACGCGGCAATTGCCCTCGATCGCGCAGTCATGCTCGGCGGCGTCGACGCAGGCGGTGAGCGCGATGGGTCCCTCCACCGCCTCGACCACGTCCGCCAGCGTGATCGTCGCGGGCGGGCGCGCCAGCCGGATCCCGCCACCGGTGCCGCGCGTGCTGTCGATCAGCCCTGCCGCCGCCAGCCGGCTCACCAACTTCTGCGCGGTCGGCAGCGGCACGCCTGTCTCCTCGGCGAGCGACGTAGCGTTCATTCGCGCCAGCCCGCCGCAATGGCGCGCGGCGGCGGTGAGCAGCACCACGGCATAATCGGTCAGGCTTGAGAGGCGCATCGTCCCACATTCGGTAGTTGCGACCGACTCTCAAATCGGAGTAGATCGTTCCGATTGCCATGTGGCCGCCCGATCGGGCAAAATCAACCGCGCCCGGCTGCGGCGGGCGCAAAAAAAGGGCCCGGCAAAGGCTGCCGGGCCCTTGAGGAAAGAACTTCCGTTCGGAAGCCCTTCGGGTCGCAGTCGCGTTATGCGCACGACTCGTCGTGCAAGGATTGGACAGATTCATCTCGCTCAAGTCGAATCTTTACAGTTCGCGCGACTTGATCTCCCCTCGGGACGCGACGACAGACGCGATATGGCGATCTCCTCCCTCCTCCACCGCGCCGCGCTGGCGCTGCCGCCCGAGCGCGCGCACGACGTCGCGCTCGGCACGCTGGCGCGCTGGGGCGCACTCGGCGCGCCGCTCGCGGGAACGATGCCGCGGCTGCCGACGCGGGTCGCCGGGATCGACTTCCCCAATCCGGTCGGGCTCGCCGCGGGGCTCGACAAGGACGCGCGCGCGATCCCCGGGCTGATGCGGCTCGGCTTCGGCTCGGTCGAGGTCGGCACGCTCACCCCGCGCCCGCAGCCCGGCAACCCGCGGCCGCGGCTGTTCCGGCTGGCGGAGGACCGCGCGATCATCAACCGCATGGGCTTCAACAACGGCGGCCTCGCCGCCGGCGTGGCGCGCGCCGCGGCGGCCCGCCGCCACGGGGGCGTGCTCGGCATCAATGTCGGCGCCAACAAGGACGCGGCCGACCGCGTCGCCGACTATGTCGCAGGGGTGAGCGCGGCGGCGTCGGTGGCGGATTACGTCACGATCAACGTCAGCTCGCCCAACACGCCGGGTCTGCGCGACCTCCAGCACGGCGCGGCACTGGCGGAGCTGCTCGCCGCCTGCGTCGCCGCGCGCGGGGCCACGCCGCTGTTCCTCAAGGTGGCCCCCGACCTCGACGCCGCTTTGGTCGACTCGATCGCGCGCGCCGCGCTCGACGCGGGTTTGGATGCGCTGATCGTGAGCAACACCACGGTGAGCCGCCCGCCGCTGCGCAGCGCGCACGCGGGCGAGGCCGGCGGGCTGTCGGGCGCGCCGCTGCGCTCCCTCGCGGCCGAGCGGCTCGCCGACTTCCGCCGCGCCACGGGTGGCGCGCTGCCGCTGATCGGGGTCGGCGGGATCAACAGCGGGGTGGAGGCCTATGCGCGGGTGCGCGCCGGGGCGAGCCTGGTGCAGGTCTATACCGCGCTGATCTATGACGGACCCGGGCTGCCGCGCCGGATCGTGTCAGAGCTGGCGGCGTGCCTCGCGCGCGACGGGTTCGCGAGCGTGGCGGAGGCGGTGGGGGCGGACTAGTGCGCCCTGAACGCCCAGAGACCGTCATCTCGGCCCTACCCGTCATGCCGGGCTTGACCCGGCATCCATGGCGCCGCGTACGCTTCAGGCGTTGCGGATACGGAGACATGGATCCCGGCTCAAGGCCGGGATGACGACCTAGGAGAAGAAAGACGAACAGTGAAACGAGCGGATCGCCGGGAGTGAAGCCCCCCGTTACGCTTCCTCGTCCTCCTCCTCATCGGCGCCGAGCTCCTCGGTCAGCGCGGCGATGATCGCCTTGTTGAAGGCGGGGATGTCGTCGGGCTTGCGGCTGGTGATGAGATTGTCGTCGACCACGACCTCCTCGTCGACCACCTCGCCGCCGGCGTTCTCCAGGTCGGTGCGGATCGACTCGAACCCGGTCAGCCGGCGCCCGTCGATCACGTCGGCTTCGGCGAGCAGCCAGGGCGCGTGGCAGATCGCCGCGACGATCTTGTCCTCGTCCATGAAGTCCTGGACGATCTGCACCGCCTTGGCCTCGACGCGCAGCTTGTCCGGGTTGGCGACGCCGCCCGGCAGCACCAAAGCGTCGTAATCGTCGACCTCGACCTCGTCGAGCGTGAGGTCGGGCGTGGCGGTCTCGGCCTGGTTGATGTCCTGCTTCATGCCCTGGATCGGGTCGCGCTTGATCGAGGCGAGCGAGACGGTGACGCCCGCGGCTTCCAGCGCCTTGCGCGGTTCGAACAGCTCCACCGTCTCGAAGCCGTCGGCGGCGATCATCAGCACGCGGGCTTGCGACAGGTCGGCCATGGGAATTCTCCTGATACGTGTCGGTACGACGCGGTCCCAACCCCGCCGCCGCGCGCCCGTTCCGGAACGATGCGGCAGCCCGCGCATTTCCCGCGACATGAGCGTAGAAGCGGAGCGCACGACCGGGAACGGCTGCCATATCGTCTATTTCGACGACGGCGAGCCCGGCATCACGCGCAAGAAGACGCGGCACGGCGCCTGGGCCTATTATGACTCCGACGGCGCGCGGATCACCGACCGCGACGAGATCGACCGGCTCAACGCGATCGGCCTGCCCCCTGCTTATACCGACGCGTGGTTTTGCCCCGACCCGACCGGCCACATTCAGGCGGTCGGCTGGGACGAGAAGGGGCGCAAGCAGTACCGCTACCATCTCGACTATCGCGCGCAGCAGGAGGCCGCCAAATACGACCTGTGCGCCCCGTTCGGCCGCGCGCTGACCAAGCTGCGCGCGCGCGTCGAGGCCGATCTGGACAAGCGGACGCACAGCAAGGAGCGCACCGTTGCTGCGATCGTCAAATTGCTCGACATGGCAGCGCTGCGTCTCGGCAACGAGACCTACGCCAAGACCAACAAGAGCTACGGCCTGACCACGCTGCGCGATCGCCATGCGCAGATCAGGGGCAGCACGCTGGCGCTCCAGTACAAGGCCAAGTCGGGCAAGATCCGCAAGCTGCGCATCACCGACGGCAGCCTCGCGCGCTTCGTCAAGAAGTGCCAGGATCTGCCCGGGCAGAAGCTGTTCCAGTACGTTGGCGACGATGGCGCGCCGCACGCCGTGACCTCGTCCGACGTCAACGCCTATCTCCGCGAGGCGATGGGTGACGGCTTCACCGCCAAGCATTTCCGCACCTGGGGCGCGAGCGTCGTCGCGTTCGAGGCCTTGGTCGAGGCGCCCGCGCCGATCGGGCTCAAGACGATGCTCGAACCGGTGGTCGAGCGGCTCGGCAACACGCCCGCGATCGCGCGCAAATCCTACGTCCACCCCGCATTGATCGAGCTCGGCAAGGACAAGGCGGCGCAAGCCGCGTTCCGCCAGACGCTACGGCTGCCCCGCGCCAGCCAGTATCTCACCCGCACCGAGCGCGGGCTGATCGCCTTTCTCGAACAGACTGGTGCGTGCGAGCTGAAGGCGGCCTGAGATGAGCGACAGCAAGGCGGCAGCGGCCAAGCCGGCCGTGTCGATCGACGCCGGCCGCGTCGGCGACCAGGCGCAGGCGCTGCTCGGTGCCAGCGTCACTTGGTTGCAGGAGCACTGGCTTCAGATCCTGATCGCACTCGGCATCGGCGTGGCGATCGCGCTGCTGCTCTTCTGGCTGCGCGCCTTCGGCCCGCGGCTGGCGCAACGCAGCGCGTCGGGCAAGGGCTGGTCGGCGGTGCTGGGGCGCGCGGTGGAGCGCACCAACGCCTTTTTCATCATCATGCTGTCGGCGCGGCTGGTGAGCGGCTATGCCGCGACCCCGCCCGAGCTGGACGCGACCATCGCCTTCCTGTTCAAGGTGGCGGTCACCTTCCAGGGGGCGATCTGGGCGCGCGAGCTGATCCTCGGCGCGATCGAGCACCGCACCCGCGGCGAACATTATACCGGCGAAGCGCTGATGAGCGCGATGGGGCTGATCCGCCTCCTCGTCAGCGTCGCGGTGTTCGCGATCGCCCTGGTGGTGGTGCTCGACAATCTGGGCGTCAACGTCACCGGCCTGGTGGCGGGTCTCGGCGTCGGCGGCATCGCCATCGGCCTCGCCGCGCAGGGGATCTTCGCCGACCTGTTCGCCGCGCTGGCGATCATCTTCGACCGACCGTTCCGTCGCGGCGACAAGGTCAGCTACGGCACGACCAACGGCGTGATCGAGTCGATCGGGCTGAAGTCGACGCGGATCCGCTCCTTCACCGGCGAGCTGCGGATCATCTCGAACCGCAACCTGCTCGACAAGGAGATCCAGAACACCTCACTGCGCGACCACATCCGCGTGTCGTACACGATCGGCGTCACCTATGAGACTCCGCCCGACACGCTGGCGCGCGTGCCCGCGATCCTGACCGAGCTGGTCGAGGCGGAGGGCGCCAAGGTGGCGCGGTGTGGCTTCGAGACGTTCGGCGCGTCGAGCCTCGACTATGCGCTCCAGGTCGATACGCCCGGCGACGACTGGGCCACCGCGCACGCCACGCGCGACCGGCTGATGGTGGCGATCATGCGGCGCTTCGCCGACGAGAAGATCGGCATCGCCTACCCCACGCAGACCACGTACACCGCCGCGCCCGACGGGACGCTGGTGATGCCCTATGCGGAAGTGGCGCGGGGCTGAGGGGGCGACTTCGCCCCTCCCCTTCAGGGGAGGGGTTGGGGTGGGGCCTGTCCACCAAGACTGCGCCCGCGGCGAGGCCCCACCCCCAGCCCCTCCCCTGAAGGGGAGGGGAGAGGCTAGCGCTCTACCTACCTACCTACCTGCCTACACCCTCACTCCCGCGCCCGCGCCGCGCCCACCAGCCCCGGCGCACCCGCGACGAAGCGGTCGAGCACGCCATCCGCCACCTTTACCGTGCCGTCGAACCTTGTCGCGCCGGGGATCGTCTTGACCGCCGCCGCCTGCGCCGCGAGCCGCCCCGCCGCGGCGAAGTCGCGCGACGCCGCCGCGCTGCGGTCGAGCGCCGCACCCAGCCCGGCCGCGGTGAGCTGGAGCGCGCGCCCCCATAGCGCGGTCGCCTAGAGCCACGGCGCCGCCTGCGCCGCGAAGCCGGGATCGGTCACGCCCGCGCGGATCACATCGGGCGCGGCCGCCAGCGCGTCGGCGCGCGCCGCCAGGGCCGCGACCGCCTGGCGCCGCGCGCCGTCGTCGCCGTCCGCCAGTGCGAAGCGGACGTCGTCGAGCACCGCCTTGAGCCGCGGTGCCTGCTCCTGCCACGGCTGGCTGCCGAACGTGGGGGCGAGATGCTGCGTGTCGAAGAAGTCGAGCAGCGCCGCCGCGGTGCGCGCGTCCCCGCCCGACAGCGCGTCCGCGGCGAAGCGCCAGCCCTGCGCCGGATCGTAGCCGCGGTCGTTCCACGCGAACGCCGCCACCCCCGCCACTGCGACGCGGCTCGGCGCCTCCTGGTTCATCGGGTTGGAGAGGATGCCGCTCAGCTCGCCCGCTAGCCCGGCCTCGCGCCGCGCATAGGGCGCCAGCAGCAGCCGGCCGGTGGTCTGGGCGTAATCGTTGACCGGGTAATTGTCCCACAGCAGCGTCTTGCGCCCGAACGCCGTGGTCGCGGTCTTGGCGTCGCCGATCGAGATGGCGGGCGGCACCACGTCGGTGCCGGTCCATTGCACCACCACGCGCGGGTCGAGCTCGCGCCGCAGCGCCGCTTTGTAGGGCGTCTCCTTGGCGTCGTAATATTCGGTCGGCACCATGATCAGCGGCGGCGCGGCGCGGTCCTTGGCGATCAGGTCGCGCTGTACCGCGTTGAGCAGCCGCGCCTGGGCCGTGCCGGCAGCGGCCGCGCCCGAGGTGCCGAACGCCGCCTCGTCCTTGGCGCAGTTCCATTTCTTATACTCGATGTCGTCGAGGGCGACATAGAAGCTGCGCACCCCGATGCCGCGCAGCGCGTCGAACTTGCGCTCCAGCGCGGCGGCGTCGGCGGGGTCGGAGAAGCACAC
>Ga0265798_10007124_pt1 | contig 14542 bp, 13 predicted proteins | sample P3T30metagenome_FD_192430 | JGI IMG/M metagenome (GOLD analysis project Ga0265798, IMG submission 192430) | Plant litter microbial communities from East Loma Ridge, Irvine, California - P3 T30 | ecosystem: Environmental > Terrestrial > Plant litter > Unclassified | place: USA: California...
CGCTGCCTGCGCCAGGTCGGCGTCGCTCACGTCCGCGGCGCAAGCCGCGTCATTCGCGCCCGGCGCCACCACGATGCGGTTCTCGCCGTGCACGTCGAGCGTGATCAGGGCGGTGCCGGTAGCCTGGCCGGCCACCCTGCGCAGCGCAGCCAGCTCGACGCCTGCATCTTCCAGGCTGGCCAGCGCGGACGGCGCCAGGCTGTCGTCGCCCACCGCGCCGGCCAGCGCCACCCGGGCGCCGTTCGCAGCATAGCGGCGCGCCGCGTGGGCCTGGTTGGCGCCCTTGCCGCCGGCGCTCATCAGGAGCGCGCCGCCCAGCACCGTTTCACCCGGACCGGGCGCCTGCCGCACCGGCACGCTCAAGTCCAGGTTGATGGATCCGAATACGATCACCATGCCGTTGTTCCCGTTCACTCAGTTGGCCTCGCGGTTGTTCCACGCCAGCCGCGCCAGCGCCGCCGCCATGGGCCCAAGGCCGTAATCGGCGTTCACCGCGCAAAATTGCGCCAGCATAGCCTGCGGCAGCGCCGCGCGTCCACCCATGGCGCCGGCGATCGCGCCGGCCATCGTCGCGATCGAATCGGTATCGTTGCCGCTCGACGCCGCCAGCGCGATCGTGCGCAGCGGATCGGCGTGCGCATACACCAGGATCGCCAGCGCGCACGGCACCGATTCGGCGGCCAGCACCGAGTTGCCGACTTCGCGTTCGAGTCGCTCCAGGAAGCGCCGGTCGTCGCCGTCCGGCTGCGCCTCGCGCGCGATCGCCAGCGCCATGTGGGTGCGCGCCAAAAAGTTGGGGCCGGCCGCCAGCCGGCCATGATCGCGCGCCAACGTTTCACCGTAGGCGCCGCCTTCCAGCGCGGCCGCGATCACGGCCGGCAGCGCGGCGCCGTCCACCGCCGCCGAAGTAGCCGCTGCGATGGCGCAGGCGGCCGAGATGGCGACATCGGTGTCGTGCGACGGCAGGCACGTGGCCAGCGCCTGCTCGCAGGCCGCGCGCGGGTCGCCCGGGTGCAGCAGGCCCACCGGCGCGACGCGCATGGCGGCGCCGTTGGTGGTGCCCACGGTCGTCATCTTGCGCCGCGAGGCGCCGATCGTGCCCACCAGGCCGGTGTCGCGGCCCTCGCGCAGCGCCTGCACGATGCCGGCGGTGCTCGGGCCCATGAAGCCGGCCTTGGGACTGTGCGCGGCCCAGTCGAGCAGGCATGCGACCCAGCCATCCTGGTCGAGCAGGCCGCCGGCGCGCACCAGGGCCTGGGCCAGGTAGTACATCTGGCTGGCGTCGTCGGTGACTTCGCCCAGCAGGCCGCCGTTGGCGCCGGCGAAGGTATCCAGCGGCGGCGCGATGAAGTGCTGCAGCAGGCCGCCATGGGCGGCGAAGATTTCGGCGATGGTCCACTGTTCGGTGGGCGCGCCGAGGGCGTCGCCCATGCCGGCCAGCGCCAGCGATGCAAAGATCCGGTCTTCGAGTTGTTCGGCGAGTTGTTCGGCGAGTTGTTCGGCGGGTTGTTCAGTTGTCACGCTAGCTTCCTTGGTGGTTTATCGAGATGGGCGCGGCGCCAGCCCGGCAGCGCCAGGACGGCGATGGTGATCGCCGGTGGCAGCATGGCGAACAGCTGCGGCGGCAGCGCGCCGGCCAGCGCCAGGCCGCCCAGGCGCGTGGCCAGCACGCCGGCTGCGCCGAACAGCAGCGCTGCGCCGCACACGCCGGCCAGGCTGCGCCGGCCGACGAACACCGCAGCCAGCGCCAGGAATCCCCGGCCGGCCGTCATGTCGGCCTGGAACAGGGTCAGGTACCCCATGCTCAGGTAGATGCCGCCCAGGCCTGCCAGCAGGCCGCTGCCCAGCAGCGCCAGGTAATGCATGCGCCGCACGGGAATCCCGGCGGCGTGGGCGGCGGCCGGGTTCTCGCCGGCCGCGCGCAGCCAGGCGCCGGCGCGGGTGTGGGCCAGGAACAGCCAGGCCAGCAGCGCGATGAGCGGGCCGCCCAGCACCAGCAGGTGGTGGCCGCGCCCTCCTTCGCCATTGAACAGCAGGTCGAGCGTCGGCCAGCGTTCCAGCCCCGGCACGTGCAGCGCCGGCAGCGCCGGCGTGGCGAAGCGCGCGGTCGAGCCCTTGTCGCCGGCCAGTTCGGCCAGCAGGAAGACCGTCAGCCCCGCCGCCAGCAGATTGAGCGCGATCCCGGCCACGATCAGGTCGGCCCCGCATTCGAGGTGCAGCACGGCCAGCAGCAGCGCCAGCAGCAGCGCGGCCGCCAGCCCCGCCAGCAGGCCCCACCATGGCAGCAGTGCCGGCGGCAGGCCGGCTGGCGGGTGAATCGCCGCGATCACGCCGGTGAAGGCGGCCACCAGCATCAGGCCTTCGAGCGCCACGTTGATCTTGCCGCTCAGTTCGGACAGCAGCCCGCCCAGCGCCGCATACAGGATGGGGGTGGCGGCGCGCAGCACCGCCAGCACAGCGAGAATGACCAGCGCGAGCGTCATGCCGCCCTCCAGAACAGCCAGCGGCGCGGCCACGGCCAGCGTTCGGCCATCACCAGCACGATCACCAGCGCCTGCACCACCAGCGCGATCTCGCGCGAAACGTCGCTGCCGCGCTCCATGGCCTGGCCGCCGGCGCGCAGCCAGGCATAGAAGAAGGCGGCGCCGAGAATCGCGCGCGGCTGGTGGCGCGCCAGCAGCGCCACCAGCAAGCCTTCGAAGCCCAGCCCCGGCGCCAGATCGACCGGCAGCCGGCCCAGCACCGCGTGGCCGATATGAAAGCCGGCCAGGCCCGCCAGTGCGCCGCCGAGCGCCATCGACAGCACCGTGGCGCGCCCGACCGGCAGCCCGGCCTGCAGCGCGAACGCGGGCGCGGCGCCGCTGACGCGGATCTCGTAGCCGAGCGTCGTGCGCCCCAGCAGCAGCGCCACCGCCAGCACCGCAAGCGGCGCCGCCAGCAGCATCGGCCCCACGCCGGTATCGGGGATCCAGGGCGTGAAGCTGGCCGCGGGCGGCAGGAACGGCGTGGCCGGGAAACCGGCATCCGGGTCGCGCAGCCAGCGCGTGATGGCCAGCCGGTAGCATTCGATCGCGATCAGGTTGAGCATCAGGCTGACCACCATCTCGTTGGCGCCATAACGCCATTTGAGCACGCCCGTGGCCCCGCCCAGCAAGCCACCCGCCAGCAGCGCCGCGATGGCGGCCAGCGGCAGCGCCATCCAGCCGGGGCCGGGCCAGGCCAGGCCGACCACGGCGCCGGCTAGCGCGCCGAGGAACAGCTGGCCGTCGGCGCCCAGCGCGAACTGGCGCGCACGGAACGGGATCAGGACCGCCAGCCCGAGCAGGGTCAGGTTGACCGTGTCTTCCAGCACGGTGCCGAAGCGCACCAGGCGCTGCCAGTGCCAGCCGCCGTCCGCGCCCTGGCGCAGCTCGGGCATGGCGCCGCTGAGCAGGATCAGCCAGGCGCGCAGCGGTTCGTCGCTGACGCAGGCGATCAACGCCAGGCCGGCCAGCAGGCCGATGCCGGCCGCGGCGACGGTGCGCCGTCCCGACGGCGGCGCCAGGAAATCGGCGATATGCTTCATGGTGTGCTTCATGGTGTGCTTCATGCGGCTTCCTGGCCGGCGGCGGCGAACGGCGCGTCGATGCGGGCGCTGGCGCCATCCTGGCGGCGGGCCCCGGTCATGTAGCCGGCCAGGGCGCGCGCGTCCTGGCCTTCGCCGCGGAAATGCCCGACGATGGCGCCGCGGAACATCACCGCGATCCGGTCCGACAGTTCGAGGATCTCGTCCAGGTCGGCCGAGACCAGCACGATCGCCGCGCCTTGCGCGCGCAGCGCCAGCAGGCGCTGGCGCAGGAAGCGCGCCGCGCCGATGTCGACACCACGGGTCGGCTGGCAGGCTACCAGCACGCGCGGTTGCCCCGCCAGCGCGCGCGCCAGCACGATCTTCTGCATATTGCCGCCCGAAAGCGCGCCGATGGGCTGATCCGGCCCGGCCGCGACCACGCCGAATTCGTCGATCATGGCGCGCGTGGCGGCGTCGATCGCGTCGGGCTGCAGCCAGCCGTGGCGCGACAGCGGCGCCGCATCATAGGTCGAAGCGATGGCGTTTTCGGCGATGCTGAGGGTCGGCGCCACGCCGTCGTGCAGGCGGTCTTCGGGCACCAGGGCCACACCAACGCCCGTGGCCAGCGCGCGCGCCAGCAGGCCCTGGCCGTTGCCCTCGACCCCGGCGATGCCGAGGATCTCGCCGGCCGCGACGTCGAGATCGATCCCGTCCAGGCATTCGGCGACGCCGGTAGCGCGCCGCAAGCCGCGCACGCGCAGCAGCACGTCGCCGGCCGGCATTGGCGCGGGCCGCTGCGCCGGGGCCAGCGGGCGGCCGACGATGTGGGCGGCCAGGCCCGGGGCGCTGGCCTCGCTGGATGCGCCATGGGCCACCACCCGGCCGGCGCGCAGCACGGTATAGCGGTCGGCCACGTCCAGCACGTCGGCGATCTTGTGGGTGATCAGCAGGATCGTCATGCCGGCGTCGGCCAGCGTGCGCAGCGCCGTGAACAGCGCGTGCGCTTCATCGGGACTGAGCACGGCGCCCGGTTCGTCCAGCAGCAGCAGGTCGGCGCCGCGGTACAGCGCCTTGAGGATCTCGACGCGCTGCTGTTGGCCCAGCGACAGCGTCGCGGCCAGCGCGTCCGGGTCGGCGGCGAGACCGAAGCGGCGCGCCAGCTCCCCGACCGCGCGCGCGGCGGCGCCGTGGTTCAGCCAGCCCCAGCGCGCCGGCTCGGCGCCGAGCGTCACGTTGCGCGCCACCGAGAACGACGGCACCAGTTGCACGTGCTGCGGCACCAGGCCGATGCCGGCGCGGATCGCCTGCGCCGGGGAATCGAAAGCGACGGCGCGCCCATCGAGCACGATGGCGCCGCTGGAGGGTTGCTCGAGACCGTACAGCATCTTGATCAGCGTCGATTTGCCGGCCCCGTTCTCGCCGATCAGCGCGTGGATCTCGCCGCGCGCCAGTTGCAGGTCGATGCCGTCGTTGGCAAGCACGCCGTTCGGATAGCGCTTGCCGACGCCGCGCAGCTCCAGCCGCAAGGGGGATGGGTTCATGGCGCTGCTCCCGCAACCGGATCGAAGGCACTTGGCACCCGGACCTGGCCGGCCACGATTGCCGCCTGCTGGCGCGCCAGCTGGGCCGCCAGCGCCGGCGCCAGGCCGTCCATGATGCGCGAATGCGGGGCCAGGCGCACCCCGCCCTCGGCCAGCCCGATCGATTCGAGACGGCCCCAGGCCAGTTGCCCGTCCAGCGCCAGGCGCAGCGCCCGCACCAGGCCGACGTCGACTTCCTTCATGACCGAGGTGACGATGGCGGCCGCGCGCGCGGGATGCTGGGCGCGGTACAGCGCGGCCTGGTCCTGGTCGACGCCGATCGCATAGCGCCCCGCTTCCTCGGCCGCCTCGTTGACGCCCTGCCCGGTGGCGCCGGCCGCATGGAACACGATGCCGGCGCCGCGCGCGAACTGCATCCGCGCGATCTCCTTGCCGGCGGCCGGATCCGAGAATGCATTGGCGTACTGCGCCTGCAGGTCGATGCCCGGCGCCGCCGCGCGTGCCCCGGCCGCGAAGCCGACCAGGAAATCCTCGATCACCGGCAGCTGCATGCCGCCGACCACGCCCAGCCCGCTGCCGGCCGGGACGCCTGGCAAGCCGTCCTGCGCCAGGCGCGCCGCCAGCCAGCCGGCCAGGTAGGCGCCCTCGTTCTGGCGAAAACGCATCGAGTACACATTCGCACAAGCGCAGCGGGCGTAGTCGACGCTGGCGTCGAACACGATGAAGCGCAGGCCGGGATAGCGCTGCGCCAGGCGCTCGATGCCCGGCGCCATGGTAAAGGTGCCGGCCACGATGACGTCGTACTCGCCGCTGTCGGCCAGGTCGGCCAGCGCCGCCTGCCAGCGGGTCGGGTCGATCCCGCCCTCCACCACCCGGGCGCGCACCGGCAGCGTGGCCGCCGCCATGCGCACGCCGCGCGCGGCGGCGTCGAAGAACGATTTGTCGCCCAGCGTGCCGTTGACGAACAGCGCCACGCGCAGGCGCGCCTCGCCCGTGGCCGGCCGCCCGAGCCGCTCGGCCAGCGCGTTCATGCCGGCCAGGCAGGCCACGAGCAGCAGCGTGCGCAGCGCAATGGCGCCAAGGCCGGTGATGCGCGACGGCGCGTTCGTCATCGTCGGCGCCCGCTCAGAAACGGCCGCGCAGCGACAGGTACAGCGCGCGCGGGCTACCCAGGAAATAGCGGCCCGAGGTGAGCGGATTGGACGTGGTCAGCTCCGATCCGATGCCGCCCAGGTAGCGCTTGTCGAACAGGTTGTCGACATTGAACGATACCTCGGCGTCACGCAGCCAGGCCAGGCCGAGGCGCGGCGCATAGCGCGCCGACAGGCCGACCACGGTGTAGGCCGGCATGTACTCGCGCGGGTAGAAGGCCGGGCCGCCGTTGGCCAGCGTGTTGCGCACTTCGCCATAGGTGCCGGCCGCTTCGCCCGTGTACTTGGCGTTGGCCGCCAGGCGCCAGGTGCCGGCCGGCTTCCACACCGCTTCGACGAAGGCGCTGCGCTTGGCCGCCCCGAGCACGGGGTCGCCCGCACGGATGCCCTCGAACGGCGTGTCGTCGGCATACTCGGCGTTGTTGTAGGCGAAGTTACCGTACAACTCGACACGCTGGCCGGCCAGGCGGCCGCTCAGTTCCACACCGCGCGATTCGATGCCGCCCTGGTTGATGAAGCTGGTGGTGGCGTCGCGGTTGAAGATGTCGCCGTTCGGGTTGCCGTTCTGGGTCGAGATGCGGTCGCGGAAATCGATGTCGTACACCGTGATCGCGAAACCGGCGCCGTCACGCTGCCAGCGCAGGCCGATGTCCTTGTTGACCGAGGTTTCCGGCTCGATGCCCTTCTTCGAATCGATCGCGGCCGAGCCTTCGAACACCGAGTCGGGAATCGAGCTGAAGTTCTTCGAGCCGCTCGCGAACACTTCGAGTTCGTCGCTGATGCGGTACAGGGCGGCGAGCTTGGGCAGCACGCCCGACGACACCGACAGCGAACGCTCGCCGGCGAATTCGACCTTCGAGTTGTACGAGGCGCGGAAGCGCTGGTAGGTGGCGCCTACGTCGACTTCGAGGCGGCCATCCAGCAGCGTCATCTTGTCCTGGATATAGGCCATCGCGGTGTTCTGCGAATAATGACGGTCCTGGGTCACCGAGTACAGATCGCTCTCGTCGTACGCCGAGCTGACCGTGGGGTCGCTGGCGCCGAACCAGTTGCGGATCTTGGTACGGCGGGTGTGCTCGTACCAGCCGCCCAGGCGCAGGCGATGGCCGTCGGCGACCGTGAACGACACTTCGCTCAGCGCGCCGCGGCGGTTGATGCTGTTGTCGCTGCGGCGCGTGGTGGCTTCGCGCTCGCCCCAGGTATTGAGCGGGTTCATCGCATAGTTGGCGGCCGCCGGGCAGCCTGCCGCGCGCAGCGATGCGGCCGTGACGCCGGCCGGCAGCGTGCCGGCGGCGACCGGGCTCAGGGCGCCGTTGGCGTCACGCCGGTACTGGTTGGCATAGCATTCCTGCACCGTGGCGACCGGCCGGGCGCCTGGCGCGACCGTGCTGACCACCTGGCCGTTGACCGGCAACTGGCGGTACGGCACGTAGAACCAGCCATTGCCTTCCTGGGTGTGGATGTACGGCTTGACGGTGAACTTGCCGGTGCTGCCGAAGCGCTGGGTCCAATCGACGTGGGCCAGGATGTCTTCGCTGTTGATGCCGCGCGTGCTGCGGTTGTTCTGGTCGAGCGCCGGGTTGCCGGTCCAGCGGTCGAGCAGGCCGTCGGTGTCGGGATCGATCTCGAACACCGCCTTGTAGCCGGTGCCGACCACCGAGCGCAAGGCCACCGCGTCATAGTCGTTGTCGTGGAAATCGTTGTAGCTCACGGTCGCGCGCAGGCTGGAGCCGCCACCCAGGTCGTGCAGCACGCGCAGGCTGGCATTGCGGCGGTGGTTCGAGCCGGATTCCTCGCCCGGCCAGGTATTCACGCTCGATTGCGACAGGCTGAGGTAGGCGCTGGTGCCGGCCGCCGACTTGCCGGTCTCGATGCGGGCGTAGCCGCGCTTGTAGCCGTAGTTGCCGCCGGTGAGTTCGATCTCGGCGCCGGCGTCCTTGCTCGGGTCGCGGGTCTGAAAATTAATGTAGCCGCCGAGCGCCTGGTCGGATGGGGTGCCCAGGTCGCCCGCGGTCTGGCTGGCGTCGATGCGCACCAGGTTGCCCGTGTCGAGCAGGCGGGTCGGCATGGTGCCGCCATTGGACAGCGTCGAGCCGTTCGGCACGCCGTCCACCGAGATGCCGATCTGCTCCTTGTTCAGGCCGCGCATGCCGAGGCGCATCGAGAAGCTGCCGGTGAGCGCATCGCTCGAGCCCACCTGCAGGCCCGGCACGCGTGCCAGCAGTTTCAGTGGATCGAGGCCCGCCGGCTGGGCCTGGATGGTCTCGACATCGATCACGCTGTTGGCGCGGGTTTCGCCCCGGCCCAGCAGGTTGCCGGTGACCTGGACCACGCTTGCCTGGCCCTGGGCCTCGGGTGCGCCACCGGGAGTTTCCTGCGCGGCCACGGCGCCGCTCCACTGCATCAGCGCCATCGAAACGGCGGCCGATAATCCCACATGCTTGTACACGATTGTTCCCCTTGTCTTGGATGATGTAACGGCGCAAAGGCCGCGCAATGTTCTCCGGGTGCCGCATCTCGTTATTTTGACGAGAGCATATACTGGTACGTACCAGTACTCAACAAGGTTTTTGTTTGTCCAATCAATAATGTGTTGGCGTGCAACAGATGCGAAAATAGCGGTTGCAGGTCACGACGCAGTCATAAATGGTACGTACCAATATGGGATCAGCGGAAGAGCGGCGGTGTCGTGGTGCCAGCCGGCGTGATACGATTCCAGGCTCGACGAAAGCAGGACAATGGGACAACTTCTAGACGACAAGCGCGGTGGCGCCGACGCGCCGCTGTACCGCCAGCTGGCCGCCACGCTGCAGCAGGAACTCGAACGGGGCCGCTACGCCCCCAACGCCGCGCTGCCGGCCGAGCGCGAGCTGGCGGCGTCGTTCAACGTCAGCCGCGACACGGTGCGCAAGGCGATCCGCCTGCTCGAAGAGCAAGGCGTGCTGTACAGCGACCATGGCCGCGGCACCTTCGCCGCACCGGAGTCGGTGCGCCAGATGTCGCGCTTCCTGGACAGCTTTACCGATGACGCCCTCAAACGCGGCGGCGTGCCTGGCCAGCGCATCCTGGCCCTGGCGCCCATGAGCGCCGACCTGGCGTTGTCGAGCCTGCTGCAAATCGAGGCCGGGGCGCCGCTGGTGCGCTTGCGCCGCCTGCGGTTGCTGGATGGAGCGCCGGTCGGTTTGCAGGATTCCTACCTGAATCTTCCGTCCGGCACGGCGATCAAGCGCCAACGGCTCGAAGCGCTTGGCTCGCTGTACCGCTTGCTGGTGGAAGAATTGGGCGTGACGCCGTCGGAATGCCTGGAGAGCCTGAGTGCGGTGGCCGCGCTGCCCGAGGAGGCCGGGCTGCTGCAGGTGGCTGAAGGCAGCCCGCTGCTGGCATGCGAGCGCATCACGCTGTCGGACCGGAGGCAGCCGATCGAGTATTGCGAGATGCGGTATGTGCCGAGTTACCGGTACAAGACGCGGATTAACAAGTGGAGTCTGGGATAGCGGCTCATTTGCCGATGCTGCCTTTGGCATCCCACCATTCGCCCAGCCCTGTTGAACTGCGACATTCTGTGATCGACAACCGGGCCACTCACGGCTGATGAACGTGGTTGCCAGGGACGGCAGCTTCGCCTCTTTGCAGACCCTTGCTCCATTGTCGGATCACGCAATTCTACCCCCGATGACGGACTGGGCCACGTCGACCACAAAGTGGGGAGCATTGCAAGGAGGGTTCAGCTTGTGAGGATGTCGGTGGCGACATGGTCGTCCGGCACGCCAGCGACCAGGAATATCGCTCCGCTGGCGTGAGCAGTACGCAACGGCAGGATTTCCTGATATGCCGGGGAGGCGTACCATCCACGCGCCGTCTCCATATTGGGAAACTCGATGACGATCAGGTCGCCGCGGAACTGACCTTCAAGTAACTCGACAGGGTCACCGTGCACCCTGAACTTGCCGCCGAACGGCGCAAGGGTTGCGTCTATCCCTTTTAGGTAATCGACGATGGCTGGCCCCATTTCTACCCCGATAAGATGGCCGACTGCGAATGCACTCATCCTGTTCTCCTCATTAAGAATGTCTCGAGCAAGCGGGTCAGGCCACCGCTAAACGCGGCGTTGCCGCAACTGCCGAGCCACTCAGCCCAACCGACTCAAACCGGGCAATGACCAGTACCAACACAGCCTGCGACAGCAGATATGCAACGCCCAGCCCGCTTGGCGCGGCCAGTGCGGCCAGCGCGACGCAGGCCACGGCCCATCCAACATTGCCAATAACGACCAGCCCAACCGTCGCTTTCCACACCGCCTTGCTGCTGGCGAGCACGATCAGCAGGCCCACGTACGCAGCGAGGAACACTGCGCTGCCCTTCAGCAAAACGTACGGCAGCTGGAGCTGCTGCACGAGGAGGTCCGGCAGGCTAAGCTGCAGCATGACAATTGCTGTGCAGATAAGCGCGTCGGCGATCAATGCGTACCGGAGGAAACGGGTTGGATAAATCGATTTCATGGCAATCTCCTTAACTGCGACTGGCCGGGATGGCTGTCAGTGAGTACAGTGTCGATCGAGGAACGATCCGCGGCAATTACCTACGACGTAATGGTCGCCAGATTTGCGTATGCTAGAGTTTCTGCATCCCGAGGCCTCACTGAAGGAGCACCCAAATGCACACGACAGCGGCCCCCCACGGGTCCTCGCACGATCAGTATTTCAACGATTTTTCGGCTGCCTTGCGCTATTGGCGCGGCAAGCGCGGCTACAGCCAGCTGCAGCTGTCCGACATCGGTGAGGTCTCGCAGCGCCACATCAGCTTTCTCGAGAGCGGCCGCTCGCAACCAAGCAAGAGCCTGATCCTGAAACTGGGCACCGTGTTGGACATACCTCTGCGCCAGCGAAATGTCATGCTCCTTGCTGCCGGATTTGCCCCGGCCTATCAGGAGCGCAGGTTGTCCGATCCAGAGATGTTCGTCGTCCAGCAGGCGCTCACTTTCATGCTTGCCCAGCAGGCACCATATCCGGCCCTGGTCGTCGACCGCCTGTGGAACCTTCAGCTGAGCAACTCGCCCGCCGCGGCGATGATCCGCTGGCTGCTCGGCATGCCCGCCGACCAGCAGATTCCCGACGATGGCGCAATCAACGTGCTGAGGCTGATGTTCGACCCCAATGGCCTGCGTCCGTACATCGTCAACTGGCAGGAGGTCTTCGCCGACCTGCTGCAATGGATACAGCGCGAAGCGATGAGCGACGGCCCGGGCAGCGAGGCAACCGCGCTGCTGGCCGAGTTGGCGCAGTTCGCCGGCCCCGTGCCTGAACGCGACGCGCCAGCCACTGATCGCACGGCGCTGCCCTTCTTGCCCGTCACGCTCCGCAAGGATGGGGTGGAGCTAAACCTGTTCACCACGATCGCCACCCTGGGCACGCCGCGCGACGTGACGCTTCACGAGCTGCGAATCGAATGCTTTTTTCCAGCCGACGAAGCCACCCGCGAATGGTTCCAGGCGAGATATGAATGACAATCTTGGGGTTTCGATTCGCACGAGCATCCGCGACCTGGGCGACACGAAGCTGTACGTGGCGGAGAAAGTGGCGGATGATCCGGCGCTGCGCTCAAGGATTGCGGGCAATTCGAATTTCGAGCACCCGCGCGCGCACTGGGACGATCTGCTGCTTCTGGCTGCCTCAATTTAGCATAGCGCTACGGCGGCCTCTCGTGATGCTGCGCGAATCAGGCAGCTACTCGCGCAAGTTGGGCTTGCGATCGCGCTGCGCGAGCAGGGCCGCATCGAACGAACACTATTCATCCTGGTCGTCGAACTGCGCCGGTGCGTGTACGCAGGCCAGACCAATGGAGAGGCGCGCAACGCGCTGGCTGGGCGTTCATCTACCGGCTGGCCAAGCCCGCGACCGGTTCTTCGAGCGGCAGCGATACCGTGCCATTGGCCTGAACCTTGTGACGGCGGCCATCGTGCCGTGGAAAACAGTCTACCTGTAGCGGGCGACGCAGTCCGAGCGCGAGTCGGGTAAGCTGACCGACGCCGGCATGCTGCAATTCCTGTCCCCGTTGGGCTGGGAGCATATCACCTTGACCAGGCACTACGGCTGAAGATAACAGAGGTCAGCGAGGGCAAATATCGGCTTTTGCAGAACGTCAGGATTGGTAGCCAAGGCTTGGCGCCCGATTCTTCCGGTTTCCCTATCCGCCCCCGACACCGCGCTGCTCCCTACCGATTGGAATCGGTGGCAAGCAAAAGTGATGATCATAAGCCGGCGCAGATACGGATATCATTCTTTCAGTCGGCGGCAGGCGGTGCTGGCAATCAGGGCGCTGCGTCACCAGCCTTTTCAGCGAACGGCCTCGCGTAAAGCACCAGGGTAACGAGCATCTTGCCTCGCTCCTCGTTGAACATCTCGTGGGCGGAGTTCTCGAACCAGACCAGCTTCTTCGACGGTGCACGCACCTTCGCAAACCATTCTGCTGCTGCACTAGCGGAAACGTTGTAGTCATGCCTGCCATTGATCAGGATTATGGGGCAATCGAATCGGTCATAGCCGCTGAAATCGAGTGTAAGTGTCTCCGCCAACAGATGGTCTGCTGAAAAATCATTCGCTTTCCACATCGAGCGCAGGTCAGCGTCGGTGTATTCCGGCGACAGGCGAGCGGCGGCAGCTTCATGGTCGAAATTATGACGTCCAAACACGGCGCCGCCGTAGTAACCTAGCCATTTGCGCTGCTTATAGAGATCAGTTAATGTAATGGTCCGGCCTGGGGCTGCATAAGGACCGAGCGCCTCAAGTTCGCGTACCGCCTGGTCGTTCTTGTCAAAGCGTGCTGCTTCCAGCGCAAAGCGAAATCCCCGGCGCTCGCTCTCAGGCGAGTTTGTGATTTGACCCATGCCGATGTAGGCATGCAGCCATTTCGGGTGACGGGCCGCCAGTTCGATCCCAAGGGAACTTCCCCACGAATGTCCCAGCACAAAAATGCGTTCCTTGCCGAACTCGCGTCGTAGCCAGCTAACCATTTCTTCCGCGTCGGCTATCATTCTGCTTCTGGTCATGGTTGGCGCGACGACTGCGGGGTCGTTGGCGGCATAGGTCTTGCCAGCGCCACGCTGGTCCCACTGCACCACTGTGAAGTATTCTTCCCAGCCACGCTGGAAGTACCAACTGGTGGGCATTGCCACATAGCCTGGTCCGCCGTGGAGCATCAGAATTATCGGATTGCGATGATCGGTGCCGCGAACCGAAATCCATTGATCGATTCCGCCGATGTGTACCGTCTGGGTGCGCTCGATGCCGCGCGGCGTAACGATGCGCTGCATGTCGGCAACTATGTTCACCGCTTCGGCTCGGCTGGTTGGCTTTTGGCCCAAAGCGGGGAGAGACAGGCAAAACAGCGCTAGCACGCAGGCAAACCGGGAAATCATAGAGCTCCTGGTGAGTGAATATCAATGACTTTGGCACAAGTCTACATGACATTCCTGACATGACCAAAGACCATGGGCATCCGGTTCAATGTACTGAGCCAAGCGATCAAGTAACTCGTGCGTGGATTTGCATTTCCCTACATTCGGCCGTGCAATCAATAAGTTTCACAACGACATCCCTACTGAAGTTAACTGACCGCTTTTGGCCGAACCCGGACAATTGCCTAGCTCAGCGCGGGAAGCCGTCGCATCAAGGCAGATTCTGAGACGTTATTATCCCGGCTTAATCCAACGTCCAAACGTATTGAAGCAATACCCATTCTTTCTTGAGCTGACCGTCTTGCGCGGCGACCGTAAGCTTGCAACGCGCAGTCGCCTCTAAGGCAACTTTGTCTTGCATTTCGTGCCTGCTCGACTTGACGATCTCTTTTTCAAGCACAGTACCATCGGTGTCGATCAGAAACTTCATTGTGACCGTTCCAGTCATTTGTCTGCGAAGCGCTTCGCGAGACCATGCCGGTCTTTCGCAGGGCATGACTGGCATTGCTGAGCGAAGCCTAGGGAGCGCACCAGCGTTCTCAGACGCGCCACTGCTGTTGGGCAACGTGTCAGTCTGTGCTTGACAGGGGGACGCAATGATTGCGGCAGCGACTACGAAGCGAGATAAGCCTCGATACAGAGCCCGCACACAAATCGAAAAGTTAAGGTTTAGATGCATTAAGTCGGCTTCCTACGCAACACCTCATCGGGCATTGAACCGAGCATAGCAGGTTCTTCCAGCCCAATAATCGCTGACTGTAACAGACGGTCGGAACCGACCCGAAGCGGACGGTCAGGCAGGAGGAAAATCCTCATACGACCTGGGCAAGTATCCCCAGATCCTGAGTAC
>Ga0265798_10007125_pt1 | contig 14539 bp, 11 predicted proteins | sample P3T30metagenome_FD_192430 | JGI IMG/M metagenome (GOLD analysis project Ga0265798, IMG submission 192430) | Plant litter microbial communities from East Loma Ridge, Irvine, California - P3 T30 | ecosystem: Environmental > Terrestrial > Plant litter > Unclassified | place: USA: California...
GTCAGCGAGCACCTGCGCCGCGCGATCCAGCAGGTGCTCGGCATCAAGGTCAAGTACGTCGCCAAGGTCGAGGGGCCCACCGAGCCCGGCGACGCGGGCCGCGGCCCGTCCGCCGCACCCGCAGCCAGGCCTCCCTCGTCGGTGCCCGCCCCCACCTCGTCGGCCCCGTCGGCGTCCGCCCCGGCACCGTCGGAGTCCGCGCCGACCCCGCCGGTCGGGGCCCCGTCGGCAGCAGCCCCGACCGCGTCCGCAGCAGCCCCGACCGCGTCCGCCGGCGCGCAGGCCGCGGCGTCCACTGCACCGTCCGAGCGTCCGTCGTCCGCGGCGGGAGCGCCGGCCGAGGGGAGCGCCGCACCGGCCGCCCCGGCCCGCGCTGCCACGGCGCCCTCCGCGCCCGGCCCGGCCCGGGCCTCCGGCCCGGTGACCGGCTGGGACGTCGCGCCGATCCCGCAGTCCGGCCCGCCCGAGCCCGACGAGCCCGAGCACATCACCGAGGAGCCCCCGGGCGGCGCGCCCACGGTCGACGCCGCGCCGGCACCGGCGCCCGCGGTCGACGGGGCACCCGTGGCGGCACCGCCCGTCGGCGGCGCGCCCCGCGGTGCCGCCTCGGCGCCCGCGGCACCTGCCGCCGCGGCTCCGGCAGCACCCGCAGCGACCGCTGCCGCACCCGCCGGGCCCTCGGCGGCCCAGCGTCGCGCCGCGGCCGGCGACCCCCTGCGCGGGGTGCCCGCCGGCTCGCGCTACGGCGAGGCGGTCGTGCGCGAGATCCTGGGCGCGCAGTTCCTCGGCGAGGAGACCATCGCGCCCGCCGTGACGCCCCGAGGGAACGAGTAGTCCGTGTACGAAGGCATCGTCCAAGAGCTGATCGACGAGTTCGGCCGGCTGCCCGGCATCGGGCCCAAGTCGGCGCAGCGCATCGCGTTCCACATCCTGCAGACCCAGACGTTCGACACGACGCGGCTGGCCGAGCTGCTCACCGACGTGCGCACGAAGGTGAAGTTCTGCGACATCTGCGGCAACGTCTCCGAGCAGGACACCTGCTCCATCTGCCGCGACCCGCGGCGCTCCCCGGCCACCATCTGCGTCGTGGAGGAGGCCAAGGACGTCCAGGCGATCGAGCGCACGCGCGAGTTCCGCGGGCTGTACCACGTGCTCGGCGGCGCCATCAGCCCGATCGACGGCATCGGTCCCGACGACCTCCGGGTCCGGCAGCTCGTGCAGCGCCTCGCCGACGACACCGTGCAAGAGATCATCATCGCCACCGACCCCAACCTCGAGGGCGAGGCGACCGCGACCTACCTCTCGCGCATGCTCGCGCCCTTCGGCCTGCGCGTCACGCGCCTGGCCTCGGGGCTGCCCGTGGGCGGCGACCTCGAGTACGCCGACGAGGTCACGCTCGGTCGCGCCTTCGAGGGCCGCCGGGTCGTCCAGGGCTGAGCGCGCCCGCGTCGTCACGGGGCCCGCACTCGTCGTAGGATCGCCGGGACGCCCGGCGGGCGCCCGAGCACCCGCCGCACCCCCACCTCCTGGAGCGCCCGTGAGCCTGATCGTGCAGAAGTTCGGCGGATCGTCCGTCGCCGACGCCGAGAGCATCAAGCGCGTCGCGAAGCGGATCGTCCAGACGCGCAAGGCCGGCAACGACGTCGTCGTCGCGGTGAGCGCGATGGGCGACACGACCGACGAGCTGCTCGACCTCGCCGCCGAGGTCACGCCGATGCCCGGCGGGCGCGAGCTCGACATGCTCCTCACCGCGGGGGAGCGCATCAGCATGGCGCTGCTCGCCATGGCCATCCGCAGCCTCGGCGTCGAGGCCCGGTCGTACACGGGCAGCCAGGCCGGCATGCTCACCGACGCGCAGCACGGCAAGGCCCGCATCGTCGACGTCACGCCCGGGCGCATCCGTGAGGCCCTCGACGCCGGCTACGTCGCCATCGTCGCCGGCTTCCAGGGCTTCAACCGCACGACCGGCGACATCACCACGCTGGGCCGCGGCGGCTCCGACACGACGGCCGTGGCCCTGGCGGCTGCCCTCGGGGCCGACGTCTGCGAGATCTACACCGACGTCGACGGCGTCTACACCGCCGACCCCCGCGTCGTGCCCCGCGCCCGCAAGCTCGACCGCATCACCAGCGAGGAGATGCTCGAGCTCGCCGCCGCCGGCAGCAAGGTCCTGTACATCCGTGCCGTCGAGTACGCACGGCGCCACGGCGTCGTGCTGCACGTCCGCTCGTCGTTCACCAACGCCGAGGGCACACTGGTCGTCGACCCGAACGAGGGAGAGCACGTGGAAGAGCCGATCATCGCCGGCATCGCCGGAGACCTCAGCGAGGGCAAGATCACGGTCGTCGGGGTCCCCGACGTCCCCGGCAAGGCGGCGCAGATCTTCCGCACCGTGGCGCGGACCGGCGCGAACATCGACATGATCGTGCAGAACGTCTCGGCCGCGTCGACGAGCCGCACCGACATCTCGTTCACGCTGCCGAAGTCCGAGGGCGCGAGCGTCCTGCAGGCCCTCGAGCAGGACCGCGTCGAGATCGGCTTCGAGTCGCTGCAGTACGACGACCAGATCGGCAAGCTCGCCCTGGTCGGCGCGGGCATGCGCACCAACGCGGGCGTCTCGGCGAAGCTCTTCACGGCCCTCTACGAGAACGACATCAACATCGAGATGATCTCCACGAGCGAGATCCGCATCTCCGTCGTCACGCGCGCCGACACCCTCAACGACGCGGTCCGCGTCGTGCACACGGCGTTCGGGCTCGACGGCGAGGCCGAGGCCGTCGTCCACGCCGGCACCGGCCGCTGACCCGGCCAGCGACTCCGGCACCCCCTCCCCCCACCCACCCGCACGAGCCGGACCGCCGGCACAGCGCGCCCCGCGAGGGCGACGGACAGGAGCACCAGATGACCGAGGGCCTGCGCGTCGGCGTGGTCGGAGCGACCGGACAGGTGGGCGCCGTCATGCGCCGCCTGCTCGAGGAGCGCGCCTTCCCGATCGCCGAGATCCGCTTCTTCGCCACCGCGCGCTCGGCGGGCACGACCCTGCCCTTCGCCGGCCGCGAGGTCGTCGTCGAGGACGTCGCCACCGCCGACCCCGCGGGGCTCGACCTCGCGCTCTTCTCGGCGGGCGCGACCGGGTCGCGGCAGCACGCGCCCCGCTTCGCCGAGGCCGGGGCGCTCGTCGTCGACAACAGCAGCGCGTGGCGCCTCGACCCCGACGTGCCGCTCGTGGTCAGCGAGGTCAACCCCGAGGCGATCGACCGGGCCGTCAAGGGCATCGTCGCGAACCCGAACTGCACCACCATGGCCGCCATGCCCGTGCTCAAGGTGCTGCACGACGAGGCCGGCCTCGAGCGCCTCGTGGTGAGCACCTACCAGGCGGTCTCGGGCAGCGGCCTCGCCGGTGCCGACGAGCTGCTCGGGCAGGTCCGCTCGGCGCTCGAGCAGCCCGTCGAGGGCCTCGTCCACGACGGGCGTGCCGTCACCATGCCCGACCCGACGATCTACGTGCGCCCCATCGCCTTCGACGTGGTGCCCCTCGCGGGCTCGATCGTCGACGACGGCCTCGGCGAGACCGACGAGGAGAAGAAGCTGCGCAACGAGAGCCGCAAGATCCTCGAGCTGCCCGACCTGCGGGTCAGCGGCACCTGCGTGCGCGTCCCCGTGCTCACCGGCCACTCGCTCTCGATCAACGCCGAGTTCGCGCGCGACCTCACGCCCGAGCGCGCCCGCGAGCTCCTCGCGACGGCGCCCGGCGTCGCCCTGGTCGACGTGCCCACCCCGCTCGAGGCCGCCGGCGCCGACCCCTCGTTCGTCGGGCGGATCCGGCACGACGAGGGCGCCCCCGGCCACCGGGGCCTGGCGCTCTTCGTCTCGAACGACAACCTCCGCAAGGGTGCGGCCCTCAACGCCGTGCAGATCGCCGAGATCGTCGCCGCACGACGCGCCGGAGCGGGCGCCGCCTGAGGCGCGAGGGGCGCGCCGGGGCCGGGTCCGCGACTCCTGCTCCGCTCACCGGCCGCACGGCGGTCCGGCCTACACTGGAGCGGTGAGCGAAGCGAAGAAGCCCGTCGACGTCGCCCTGATCGGTGGCGGCATCATGAGCGCCACCCTCGGCGCGATGCTCCACCAGCTCGAACCCAGCTGGACGATCCAGGTCTACGAGGCGCTCGGCGACGTCGCCCTCGAGAGCTCGAACCCCTGGAACAACGCGGGCACCGGCCACGCGGCGCTCTGCGAGCTGAACTACACGCCCGAGCGGGCCGACGGCACCATCGACACCTCGAGCGCCGTCAAGGTCAACGAGCAGTTCCAGGTCTCGCGCCAGTTCTGGTCGTTCCTCGTCGCCGAGGGCGCCCTGCCCGAGCCGGCCGCGTTCATCAACGCGACGCCGCACATGAGCTTCGTGTGGGGCGAGAAGAACGTCGAGTACCTCCGCAAGCGCCACGAGGCCCTGCAGGACCACCCGCTCTTCCGCGGCATGGAGTTCAGCACCGACCCCGCGGTCATCCGCACCTGGGCGCCCGCGCTCATCCCGGGCCGCTCGAAGTCGCAGCCCATCGCGGCCACCCGCATCGAGCAGGGCACCGACGTCGACTTCGGCGCCCTCACCCGGGCGCTCCTCGAGCACCTCGAGGCCGACGGCGCCCGCATCGAGCTGTCGCACCGCGTGACGAACCTCACGAAGCTCGCCGACGGCACCTGGCGCATCAAGATGCGCAAGGAGGTCGGGTCGACGCCCACCACCGTCGACGCCCGCTTCGTCTTCGTGGGGGCAGGAGGCGGTGCGCTGCGCCTGCTGCAGAAGTCCGGCATCCGCGAGATCCGCGGGTACGGCGGGTTCCCCGTGAGCGGGGAGTTCCTCCGCACCGACGACCCCGAGGTCGTCGCCAAGCACCGGGCCAAGGTCTACGGCAAGGCCGCCGTCGGGTCACCTCCCATGTCGGTGCCGCACCTCGACACCCGCGTCGTCGACGGCTCGGCGAGCCTCATGTTCGGCCCCTACGCCGGCTTCAGCCCGAAGTTCCTCAAGCACGGCTCGCTGCTCGACCTGTTCGCCTCGGTGCGGCCGCACAACCTCGTGCCCATGGTCCGCGCCGGGCTCTCGAACCTCTCGCTCGTGAAGTACCTCGTCGGTCAGCTCGTCGCGAGCAAGGAGAGCAAGTTCGAGGCGCTCCGCGAGTTCATGCCGTCGGCCGAGCCGGCCGACTGGTACCGCATCACGGCGGGCCAGCGCGTGCAGGTCATCAAGAAGGACCCGCAGAAGGGCGGCGTCCTGCAGTTCGGCACCGAGGTGGTGGCCGCGGCCGACGGCACGATCGCGGGCCTGCTCGGCGCCTCGCCCGGAGCCTCGACGGCGGTGCCGATCATGTTCGACGTCGTCGAGCGGTGCTTCCCCGACCGCATCGACGCCTGGCGTCCGGTCCTGCAGCGGATGGTGCCGAGCTACGGGACGACGCTCGCCGACGACGAGGAGACGGCCGCGCGCACGCTCGGCGCGACCTCGGAGGCGCTGCACCTGCCGAGCTGACGACTGCTCCTCCCCAGGGCACGCGACCGGTGCGCAGGGCAGCCGCGTTGACACCCGTTCGAAGATGTGTTCGACTCGACCCATGCGGTGGAGCGAGCAGTCGATCACGAACGAGAAGCCGTCGGCCCTGCCCGGGTTGGCCCGGCTCAGCACCCTCGTGCAGAGCGTCAGCACCCCCGAGTTCGCCGGCGTGACCTTCCACGAGATCCTGGCCAAGAGCGCCCTCAACCGGGTGCCCGGCGGCGACTCCTCGCTGCCCTTCGGCTGGACCGTCAACCCGTTCCGCGGGTGCAGTCACGCCTGCGTCTACTGCTTCGCGCGTCCGACGCACGAGTACCTCGACCTCGACGGCGGCGACGACTTCGACCGTCAGATCATCGTCAAGCTCAACGTCGCCGAGGTCCTGGCGCGCGAGCTCGCGCGGCCGTCCTGGCAGCGCGAGCCGGTCGCGCTCGGCACGAACACCGATCCCTACCAGCGCGCCGAGGGGCGGTACCGGCTCATGCCCGGCGTCGTCGCGGCGCTGGCGGGGTCGGGCACGCCGTTCAGCATCCTCACCAAGGGGTCGCTGCTCCGCCGCGACGTCCCGCTCCTGGCCGAGGCCGCCGAGCACGTGCCCGTCGACGTGGCGATGTCGATCGCGATCTTCGACGACGAGCTGCAGCAGTCGATCGAGCCGGGCACGCCCTCGACCGCCGCGCGGCTCGCGACCGTCCGGGCGGTGCGCGAGGCCGGCCTGCCCTGCTCGGTGTTCCTCAGCCCCGTGATGCCCTGGCTCACCGACTCCCTCGACCACCTGCACGCCGCGCTCGCCGCGATCCGCGAGGCCGGGGCGACGAGCGTCGTCTACAGCGCGCTGCACCTCAAGCCCGGCGTCAAGGAGTGGTGGTCGGCCTGGCTCGAGCGCGAGCGCCCCGACCTGGTCGAGCGCTACCGCGGGCTCTACGGCACCGGCACCTACGCCCCCGTGGGCTACCGTCGCTGGCTGGCCGCGCGCCTCCGGCCGCTGCTCGCCGAGCACGGCCTCGCGCGGGGCACCGGCGACCCGGCGACCGGGTCCGCCCGGTCGTCGGTGCACGATGTGACGCCCGGCCTGCGTGCCGCCCCCGAGGGGCTGCACCCGCTCCTCCGGCAGGAGCTCCCGGCCGGTGCCCGGTCGGCCCATCCCGTCCTGTTCTGACGGGGCAGGGTGGGCGCCCCGGTGCCCGTCAGGGCACCGGGCGGCCCGAGTCGGGGGACAGGGCGAGTTCTCGTCTTCCTGGTCCCGCCGGGCATCCCCCGGATCCGGGGTACAGCAGGGCGCCGCCGACGTGCCAAGATCGGTGCTGACCAGGTACGAGGGGAGGATCGACCGTTGCTGCTCGGACTCCCGGCGCACCTCGCCGCGCAGAGCACGGCGCAGGCGATCTCCCGCGCGTGCCACGGCATCGCCGGCGTGCTGCTCGTCTCCGTCCTGGTCGTCGTGGCCGTCATCCAGGCGGCGACCCCGTCCCTCCTGCTCTGGCCCGCCCTCGTGGCGCTCCTGTTCCTCGGGGGCCTGCTCGTCGCCGCGGACCGCGCCTCGACGTCGACGGCGACCGTCGCCTACCTCCTGGTCGGCGGCGCGGCCCTGTACCTCTACGCCGTCACGCTCTTCTCGCAGGTGGCCGTGGTCGAGGCCTCGGACGCGTTCACCCTGGCCCTGCCCAAGATCGCGCTCGTCATGGTGGGCGGCAGCGGCCCGCAGCGACGGCACGCGCTGGGCTGGGCCACCGTCGGCCTCGTCGTCGGCGAGCTCGCCACGCAGCTCGCCACGCGGCAGACCGGTCAGGAGTCGCAGGTCGACGTCGCGACGCTCCTCGCCTACGGCCTCGTGGCCGTCACGGCCCTGCACGCCGAGCTCGCGCGCGACCGGGTCCGCCGGGAGCAGCCGACGCTGCACCGTGCGGCGCGCGACGAGGCGCTCGCGTCCCTGCGGCACGACCTCGAGCAGCAGGCCGCCGCCCACGTGCACGACACCGTCCTCAACCACCTCGCGGCGGTGCAGGCCGCGGGCGCAGGGCCGCTGCGCCCCGAGCTCGCCGCGGCCGTCCGCGCCGACCTCGACGACCTCGTCGGCGGCGACTGGCTCGGCGGGCAGGGGGCAGGAGGCGCGCCCTCCTCCGCCCCGGACGCCCGGCCCGCCGACGGCGTGCTCGAGGCGGCGCTCGACCGGGCCCGAGCCTCCGGCCTGGAGGTGCGCGTCACCGGTGACACGGCGGTCGTCGCCGCGCTCGACGCCGCCCGGGCGACCGCCCTGGCGGGCGCGGCGGGGCAGGCGCTCGCCAACGTGCGCCGGCACGCGGGCACGGACCACGCCGAGGTCGTCGTCTACGGCGACGGCGGCGACGTCACCGTCATGGTCATCGACGACGGCGCGGGCTTCGAGCCCTCGGCCGTGCCGGAGGGACGCCTCGGCCTCAGCGGCTCGGTCGTGGCGCGCATGGCGCGCGTGGGCGGCGTCGCGCAGGTGTGGTCCGCGCCGGGCGCGGGCACCTCGGTCGTGCTCACGGTGCCCACCGTGGTCGCCGCGGGGGAACGCTCGTGACGGCCCTGCGCACCGGGGCCCCCGGCGACGGTGCGCCCGACGCCCGCGCCTCCGACGGTCGCGTCCCCGTCGCCCCCCGGTCGTCGCCGCAGCAGGTCGACCCCCTCGGGGCGACGGGGGCCCGGCCCCTCACCCTCGCGGCCGGCGGGTCGGCCGTGCTGCTCGGCGTGGTCGCGACGCTCACGGGCGCGGACCAGCTGACCGGGCCGGCGTCGGCCATGGCCGCGCTCGCGCTGGTCGCCGCGGCGGGGCTCGTGCTCTGGCTCGCGTCGAGCCCGGCGCGGGCGCCCTTCCCCACGCTCGCCGTCGTCGCCGTGGTGCTCTGCGGCGCGGCCGCGACCGTCGCCGCGGCGCACGCGACGTGGGGGTCCAACGTCGGCGTCCGCGACGACTGGGCGCCGTTCGCGCTCGGGGTCCTCGTGCTCGGCCTCGCTCCCTACCGGAGGGCCGCGGACCTCCTGCTCGCCGGGGCCGTCCTGGCGGCGGTCGTCGGCGCGGTCACGCTCGCGCAGGCCCCGGGCTTCGCCGCGCCGGTGCCCGAGGCCGTCTTCGTCGTCGTCGCGGTCACGCCCGTGCTCGCCCTGTCGGCGGGCGGGGCCGTGTTCTCGGGCACCTTCGTCCGGTCGGTGGAGGAGTGGCGCGATCGCGCCCGGCGGCAGCGCGCCGAGACGACGACGGCGCTCCGCGACCCCCTGGCCCGCTCCGTGCAGCAGGACCGCGTGACGGTCCTCAACCGCGACGCGGTGCCGTTCTTCGCCGACCTCCTCCGGCGGGGCGAGGTCGCCCCGGCCGACGTCGCCGAGGCGCGGAGGGTGGGCGACGCGCTGCGCAGCACCCTCGTGGCCGAGGCGGACCGCTCGTGGCTCGAGGAGCTGCTGACCTCGCCCCGCGACCGAGCCTCCGGACGGGTCGACGACCCGGACGGCGCCGCGGCCACGCTGCCCCGCGACCGGCGCACGGTCGTGCGCGCGCTCCTCGTGGCCCTGGGCGACTCGGACGTCGTCGACGGCAGCGACCTGCACGTCGAGCTGAGTGCCCGCGACGGCCGCGCGGACGTCGTGGTGAGGGTGCCGACGACGGCGCCCGAGGCCCTCGTCCGTGCCCGGCTCGAGCCGTGGTCGGCGGTGCTCCGGGTGGTCTTCGACGACGCCCGCGTCGACGCCTCCGGGTCCCCGCTGACACTAAGGTTCTCGTATGACCAGCACTGAGTCGAGCGGCCGCTCGTCCCTCCGTCCGGGCCAGACGGGTCCGGTGCCCGTGCCGTCGTGGAGCACGGCCGGGTCCGGTCCCGACGCCGCGCGGGCGCGCCGCGTCCGCCTCGCGATCCTCGACGACCACGAGGTGCTCCTCGACAGCCTGTCGAGCTGGATCAACGTCAACGCCTACGACTTCGACCTGGTCCTCACGGCGCACACCTGGCTGCAGCTGGTGCACAGCGACAACTTCCCCACCGACCTGGTGTTCCTCGACTTCCAGCTCAAGGAGCCCGTGTCGATCGAGGCACGGGTCCGCACCTGCCGCGCGGCGGGGGCGAAGGTGGTCGTGCTCTCGAGCCTCGACACGAGGGAGAGCCGGGAGCGCGCCCTCGAGGCCGGCGCCTCGGCCTTCCTCTCGAAGTCGCTGCCCATGCGGGAGGTCATGGACGCGGCCCGTCAGGTCATGGGGGTCTCGCGCGACTCGGCCCCGCAGCGCGACTGGCGGCCCCTGCCGTCCGGTGCCGCCGCGCAGACCCGCCCGAAGCTCAGCGCGGGCGAGGCCGAGGCGTTCCGCCTCTACGTCTCGGGGTCGTCGACCAACGAGGTCGCGCAGCAGATGAACGTGCAGTACGAGACGGCCAAGACGTACCTCCGCCGCGTGCGCGAGAAGTACGCCAAGGCGAACCGCCCGGCGAGCAAGAAGGCCGAGCTGATCCGGCGTGCCGCCGAGGACGGCTACCTGCAGTAGTGGCGAAGCTCTACTTCCGCTACGGGGCGATGAACAGCGGCAAGAGCACGTCGCTGCTCCAGGCCGCCTACAACTACGAGGAGCGCGGCCAGCGCGTGCTCCTGGCCAAGCCGCGGGTCGACACGAAGGGCGACGACGCCATCGTCTCGCGCCTCGGCGTCACCCGACGCGTCGACGTCACGTTCGAGCCCGACGGTGACGTCCTGGCGACCTTCAGGAGGCTCCGGGCCGAGCTCCGCGCGGCCACCGGCTCCGACATCGCCTGCCTCCTCGTCGACGAGGTGCAGTTCTGCACGTCGCGGCAGGTCGACGACCTCCTGCGGGTCGCGATCCACGAGGACGTCCCGGTGATCGCCTACGGCATCCGCACCGACTTCCGGACCGTGGCGTTCCCGGGCAGCCGGCGGCTGCTCGAGGTGGCGCACTCGCTCGAGGAGCTCAAGACCATCTGCCGCTGCGGCCGCAAGGCGGTGTTCAACGCGCGGACGGTGGGCGACCGGTTCGTGTTCGACGGCGACCAGGTGGCCATCGACGGCGTCGAGGTGGGCTACGAGTCGCTCTGCGGGGCCTGCTACCTCGCCGAGAGCGGCGACCGCCTCGCCTCCTGACCATGGTGCCGCCCACAGGGCGACACCGTGTGCACCACGAAGAATGGCCGGACCCAGTGGTCCGGCCATTCTCTCGTGTGTCGGGGTAGCGGGATTCGAACCCACGACCTCCTCGTCCCGAACGAGGCGCGCTACCAAGCTGCGCCACACCCCGTCGTCTCGCTCGCGTGGTGCTGTGCGAGCGTGGCAACTCACCAAGGATAGCGGATCCCGGGCCATGCTCGTGACACGGCGTGTTGTCAGGCGGTGAGGGTGACGACCACGGCCTCGGGTGGGCAGGCGAACCGGACGGGGGCGTAGATCGAGGTGCCGAGGCCGGCGCTGATCTCGAGGTGGGCGGTGTGCCGGGCGTGCGACCAGGTGGTGAGGCCGCTGACCTTGCTGCGGGGGAGGTCGCTGTTGGTCACGAGGGCCCCGTAGCCGGGCACCTGCACCTGGCCGCCGTGCGTGTGGCCGGCGAAGACGACGTCGGCCCCCTGCGTGACGAACGCGTTGAGCACGCGCTGGTAGGGGGCGTGCGTGACGCCGATCGAGATCGGCTCCGGTCCGGTGGGGTCGTCCTGCCAGCCGGCGTTCTCGCGGAGGTCGTCGACGTTGCCGGGGAGGCGGTCGAGCCGGTCCCACCCGAGGTGCGCGTCGCTCGTGCCGAACAGCTCGAGGCGCGAACCGCGCAGCTCGACGGCCCGCGCGGCGTCGTTGAGGTCGAGCCAGCCGAGCTCGTCGGTGAAGAACCGGTGCATGCGGTCGACGTCGAGGTCGACGGGGGCGGCGGTGGGCTTGCTCGGGCCGCCGAAGTAGCGGAACGGGTTCTTGGGGACGGGACCGTAGTGGTCGTTGCTGCCGTCGACGAAGACGCCGGGAACGCCCCGGAAGGGCTCCAGGGCGTACTCGAGGGCCGTGTGCGCGTCGGGGTGGCCGATGTTGTCGCCGGTGTTGACGACGAGGTCGGGCTCGAGGACCGCCAGGCCCCGGATCCACTCCTGCTTCTCGGCCTGCCACGGTGCGAGGTGCAGGTCGCTGAGGTGCAGCACCGTGATGCTGCGTTGCCCCGGCTCGAGGATCGGCAGCACCTCGCGACGGATCGTGAAGCGGTTGCGCTCGACGAGCGAGCCCCAGGCGAGCGCCCCCAGGCCGACCGCCGCCCCCGCGAGAGCGGTGGCGGCGGTCGCGCGACGGACGGCGTCGGTGGTCACGCGCAGTTCCCGGGGTCGGAGCCGTCGGGCCTGCCGAAGAGCGTCACGCCGACGGCAGCGTCCTTCGCCACCGACGATCCGGCGGCCGGGTCGGTGCCGACGACCTGGCACTGGTTCTTGCCGTCACCGGCCTGGTAGCCGTTGACGGTCACCGTGGCCGGGTCGAACCCGGCACCCTGCAGCTGCCCGACGGCGTCCTTGAACTTCTTGCCGGCGAGGTCCGGGACCGTCGCGCCCAGCGAGCCGTCGCTCGTGTACACGGTCACCGAGGCGCCCTTGGCCACCAGGGTGCCCGAGGCGGGGTCGGATCCGTCGATCTGGCCGGCGGGCAGGGCGCTGGCGCGTGCGCCGCCGTCGACGTACTTGAGGCCGGCACCGCGGAGCAGCTGCTGGGCCGCGGCGGGGGTCGTGCCGGCGATGTCGGGGACGCTGATCCCGGTGCCACGCAGGACGGCGTTGGACGGGGCGGGGAACGCGTCGCCGCCGTAGACGGTGTTGTTGACCGTCTGCACGTCGCGGAAGAACTGGTTGCGCAGCGTGGCGTAGGGCGAGCGGCCGCTGATGTTGGGCGAGTCCGTCCGGCGGAGGCTGGTCTTCGCACCGTCGGTGTTGCCCTGCCAGACGGCGGTCGCGAGCTTGCTCGTCGATCCGATGATCCAGACCTGGTCGGCGTCGTCGGTGGTGCCCGTCTTGCCGATCTCGGGGATGCCGTCGCGGGGGAGCGCTCCGCCACCGGTGCCGCCGGTCCAGAGGCCGGACATGGCCCGGATGGCACCCGCCGCGATCTGGGGGTCGAGCGCCTGGCGGCACGAGGCGTCCTGGCCGCCGAGGTCGACGCCGTCCGCGTCGCGGATGTTGTCGATGACGATGGGGTCGCAGTACGTGCCGCCCGAAGCGATGCCGGCGTAGGCCGCGGCCATCGTGAGGGGCGCGATCTCGTTGGTCCCGAGGATCGACGACGCGTTGGTCGTCAGGGGGGCCCCGTCGGCACGGTGCACGCCGAGCTTCTCGGCGACGTCGGCGATGTCGGCGACGTCGAGCTGCTGGGCCATGGCGGCGAAGGCCGTGTTCATGGACCTCGCGGTGGCCTGGGCCGCGGTCAAGCGACCCGGCTTCTCGTTCGCGTCGTTCTTGGGCGTCCAGTTGCCCAGCGACTCGCCGTCGGCCGTGAGACGGAACGTGCGGGGGGTCGCGTTGACCGACTCGTTGACGCCGTGGCCCTGCTCGAGCCAGTCGATCAGCGTGAAGGGCTTGTAGGTGGAGCCGGCCTGGAAGCCGGTCGACCCGCCGTAGGGGTAGTCGGTGCTGTAGTTGACGGACGACTGCGTGCGGTCGTCGACGGCGAGCTCGTTGAAGGTCGTGTTCTGCGCCATGACGATGACGCGGCCGGTGCCGGCCTCGACGCTGTCCACGACCGAGCCGAGCTTGAGGCGCGTCTCCGTCGCGGGGGCGTAGGTGTCGATCTGCTGCTTGGCGTTCTGCGTGAGGTCGAGGTTGATGGTGGTGAAGACCTCGTAGCCGCCGGTCGCCCAGTTCTTCTCTCGCTCCTCGGCGTTGGCGCCGAGGACGGCGACGTCCTTGATCGACTTCTTGACGTAGTCGCAGAAGTAGGCGGCGGACGGCACCGAGGTGGCCGAGCAGCCCTGCGTCGAGGGGGTGAGCACGACGTAGGACGCGACGTCGGTGGCGATCGCGGCGTCGGCGGTGGCCTGGTCGATGGTGCCCTCGGCGAGCATGGAGCGCAGGATCACGTCGCGGCGGGCCTTGTTGGCCTCGTAGTTGTCGGGCGTGGCCAGGTTGCGAGAGTCGGGGTACTGCACGATCGCGATGAGGCTGGCCGCCTCGACCGGGCTGAGGTCCTGTGCGCTCTTGTTGTAGTAGTGCTGGGCGGCGGCCTGCACGCCGTAGGTCTGGTCGCCGAAGTAGGCGATGTTGAGGTACGCGAGGAGGATGTCGTCCTTCGAGTACTTCTTCTCGAGGCCGATCGCGAACTTCATCTCCTGCAGCTTGCGCTCGATGGAGGTGTCGGTGGCCTCGGCGTAGGCCGCCTTCTGCTCCTCGGGGTCGCTGAGCTGCTGGGCCTGCGTGATGAGGATGTTGCGCACGAGCTGCATGGTGAGCGTCGACCCTCCGCCGCTCGCCCCGAGCTCGCCGGCGCCGACCGTGCCGACGGCTGCGCGCACGAGCGACGTGACGTCGACGCCGCCGTGCTCGTAGAAGCGGCGGTCCTCGCCGTCGACGGCCGCGGACTTCAGGTTCGGGCTGACCTGGTCCCACTCGAGCTCGACGCGGTTCTCGCTGTAGAGGGTCGCGAACGGCACCTGCTGGCCGTTCGAGGTGCCGTAGAGCGTGTTGCGCTGCTGCAGCTTGCCCAGTTCGATGTACTCCGGGATGCTCTCGAAGACCCCGATGGAGCTCGACGCCGTCATGCCGGCGACGGCGATGGCGGGCGTGACGCCGATCGTGACGAGCAGCCCCGCGAGGGCGCTGAAGCCGACGAACCCGAGGAGCGCGCCGACGACGGACGTGGGCTTCGATTTCTGGGCAGACATAGGATCAGGGTAAGTGATCCCTCTGTCCCCTGAGCTGAACGGAACCACAAATGGTCCTCTGGGAGTACGTGACGACCCCCCTCATGGTGCACAACAGCACCGCGATCCTCAACAACTGGGGGAGCGAGGGCTGGGAGCTGGTCCAGGTC
>Ga0265798_10007127_pt1 | contig 14538 bp, 20 predicted proteins | sample P3T30metagenome_FD_192430 | JGI IMG/M metagenome (GOLD analysis project Ga0265798, IMG submission 192430) | Plant litter microbial communities from East Loma Ridge, Irvine, California - P3 T30 | ecosystem: Environmental > Terrestrial > Plant litter > Unclassified | place: USA: California...
CGCACACCGAGCCTATTAGAAATGATCTTGCCATTACTGGTATAGAAATTCTTCTTACTGAATTCCATGCGTAGGGCTGATGAAAAGTATGTATGCCGCACCGTTAATGCTCGTGCTGGAATGTGCCAAGCTGCTCTACCGAGTCCGTGGCTGCATTAATGCCAACAGGTGTCAGGCACTCTGCAGGCGGGACCCAAGGAAGAAGTAGAAAGGTCATGCATGACAGAGGTGGGCTTCGCCGCATGAATCCATTGCGGCTGCTTTGCTTCGCGTTCTGTTGCCGAACGGGACGCTCTCAGAGGTGTTTACCGTCAGCGACAAGCGACATACCTCAGTGTCATAGACATGACTACCTCTTGCGATTCGAAGTCCCATCTGGTTTCGGGGCAATGTGAATTCCACGACGATATCTTTACTCTCCTGTCGTTTGCGCTCGCCGTGGGTGCTTGGCGACAGATCCACAGATCAACCGCGCCGCGATGATAGCGTTCAAACAATGCTCGACGTGACAAGAGTTAACAAGGAATCGAATTCTGTAGCGTTCCGTGTCAGGTCGTCCACCGCCGATAGTGACAGTTTCTTCGTTTCGTCAGACTTGCAGTGTCGTCAACGGCCCGAGTTGGATACCCGTTGAAAACAAAACATAGCCAGTAATGGTCGACTTCGGCCCTAGCCTGTAAATAAGCTTCCAATTCGCGTTTGTGCATTGAAGTCCAGAGTCTTGTACCACACCCAACAAGACGCAATTGGAGTGCTTCGCGCTTGTGGGATCGTTGTTGTTGATTGATGGAAGCGGGATGTGTGTGCTTAGGCGAAGACAAGTGACAAAGTTTTCTTGCGATGCGCTCGGTTGCGGTGATACTTTACTCAGGTCGTCTCATAGAAGATCGCCGTCCATGATTTGTGGCGTTTCAGTCGACCAGGGTCTCCGTGAAGATTGAAAGCGCATACCGCTTGTTCGTGTATCTGCACGCCACGGAGATGGAAGCGCCCACGAGCAATAGTCTGGGCCAAGTGTAAGGTGATCTTTGCCATCGGTCGTACACAGGGCTAAGGAATGGCACCAAGCGGGTAGCATAAATGACCATTGCTCAATGGTTTCCGACTCAAGGTTCCGTTCGCCTGAAGTCAGCCACGATGGTCGCCAAAGAGAGGACGACGATCCTAACCCGCGCAAGCTTCGCATGCCACTACCACGATGAGACCAGTAACCGTATTCGGGGCAGTCTGAAGGTAATGTAGCACTGATTGGCAAGTGGCTGACATCGATTGGCTTTCGAACAGAGATGATGCGTTGCACAAATTTTGCTCTTTTGCATCGCCTTACAACAGATGAGCACGATGCCCTGTCGCATAGCCACGACATGTCATGCTTGCATGAAGCAAAGTTTCTTTGATCGTAAGTCCAGTGTGCCCTGACATGCGAAGACCATGCCGGATGCCGGCATCGCGGATGGTGGGTTGTGGCCTGGAGTTGTCTTGGGCTTTTAGGGGAGCACGAACAGCTGCATTCCCCCCGCGTTCGACAATGTTTACGGAGGCGCTCCCATCTGTCTGACTACTATCTGAGCAGGCGTATCCGTAGTTCGGCTCCAGCATACGTCCAAGGGTCAGCAATGACTCTTGACAACGGTCGGTGCCGTCCACATCCAGCAAAGAGTATCGTCAAACTGCTTCCGGTGTGGTTCATCGAAACATCGTCCAACTCAGCAGGTCCCATACCACTTTGAAAGCGGAGTCGGCTGCGTGCTTCAGTTAGGCCAGAGCGCTGAGCCCAAGAGCGCGTCTTACCATGAACAACTCGGTCCCGCATGAAGAGGGTACTGGAAGTTGGTTGCAATCGCATTGGGGGTACCACGACCAAACGGAAAGAAATACGCAGCATTGGAACGGCGAATCGGGAGGGAGTGTCCATACGCAGCCCCAAGCTCATCAAGCGGCGCTTGATTATTCGTACTGGGATCGCGGGTCGACGTACCAAGCCGAAGGTAGCTTGGACACTGATCCAGTCCATCCTCCCACCCAACGTCACACGCCAGTAACAGCTATCCTTGAGGATGACCATGGAAAAAGACATGGGGATGGCACAATTCCAGTGCCGTATGTGACGGGGGCTTTGGCAGGACGGTACAACGGCGCACGAGACTATCATGGTCAGGCTTTGTACGTATGTAGGTGCACAGAAAGCAGTGGCAGAACCTTACTGTGAGCAGGCAGCATCGGCCGTACTTCGAAGAACAGTACAACTTCCAAGCGGATCCCTCACAGGTGATGTCGGCACAGTCGAAAGCTCCTCTCATATCTACCGAGGCACTTGGGTAAGACGATCTCTCCAGATGGTATTCGCCACTGACGGATGAAAGAACTTTTTTCGGTACTGGAGACAGGCGATTCACGAGCACTTGTAGTCGTGGTCCCTCCCAGAGTGCATCGACCGTAGACGCCTCCTCGCCTGGGCATAGCGGACCGAATAGCGCTGCTGACTCCAGTCTCGCTTGTCCAAATGGCTGTGGAACGGTGCTGACTGGTACACATGCGGCTGGGAATCTTGCTAGACATCTGAGGACGACTTCATGCGGGGTAGGCAGGGTAAAGCAGCTATACTACTGCCCTGCACAAGGCTGCGGCCGCGTATATCAGCGATCCGATGGTGGTAAGTGCGGTTCTTTGTTTTCCAGTTGTTCTTTCCATGATCATTGCGAGGCATAATTTACTGTAAATAGATGGTATCTGGATACCGTGCTTGAATGGTCGCCTTGAGTTCATATTTTCGCACGCTGACTGTACGGCTACGATTAGTGAAGGTCCACATGCGCAAGCAACACGGGGCGCCTCCTGCACAACCAAGATATGGCCCGATAGTAGTTGACGATGATGAGGAAGAGGATGAAGATGGTGTTGGTGAGGATGAAGATGCAGAGTAGACAAGGTTTGGTACGACCTTTGAACGTGCTAGGTCCTGCTCGTGCAGGCAAGCGGGGCATGAGGAGACTTCACCAAGTCAATGTTGTATCTTGCGTGACGTGGTGCATGGCTTGTTCATGTTTCTTTGTCTCTTTGCCGTGGATGGTGCTCTGTTGTCTGACAGATGAAGAGAAGGAAGTCACCGCGATCACTCGTCGCGTTCGGGGTCGGAAGCAGGTACCCTCCGTACTAAATTCTGTTTGGGTAGAGCGTGAACTTTGCCGATCGTAGCGTCTGACTCGCGAGATAGCACAGACAGTTCACTCGGAATCGCCCTGTCGTTAAGTATGTGGAGGCGGAATCAGATGGTGGTGGGGAGATGAGAAAAGGTTAGGAGAGGTACCGTTAGCAAAAGAGGTAGTCACACTAGACCCACTTCCCGGTCAGGTCCGCGTAAACAACACAATGTTGCATACCAGTCATATGTCATCGTCGTCCACCTGTTCTCTACCTCGAACAGCACCAGGCGACAATTCGCCTGAAAAGAGAGCAAACCTCATTCACATTCTGCTGCTCTGAAGCAAACGGCTTCTATCATGCTGACCAGGCAAAAAATTGAAACTGCTCTACGAGGCCAACGAACTCACCATGATGTCTCCGTGAGGGACACTCCGTCCCATCGCACTACGCTGGATCGGCTCTGGCCACGTTCAGCCACGACAAGGCAAGACGATCCACCACTGACTGAGCAGAAGGATGACAGTAGTGTGCCCCTCGTATGCTTGCAGACATCTTATTGCGACTGACATAGACAGAATATATGGGATATACCAGGCTGTATACACTCTACCACATACTTGCGCGAAGTTGGCATCTTTGAAGAGAACTTGAGACACGAGCTTGCAGGAACGCTTCGTGTCTTGTGTATTACTTCGTCCAACTATACAGTGCAGTAGAAAGGCTGCTATACAAAGCGCATCTAAGCCCTTCGACCTCTTTGTCTTCGAAGTGCCATGGTCAATGCCTGTACTGCTCCAGACGTAGCCATTAAGCTGTACGCTCGGTCTGGCTGTGACAGCGAGCCCGAGCTGAACGGCAAATGATACCCACCAAAGTATGTGGCTTCCGCACAGGGGGGTATGATTGGTGTGCCTGGTGGGTATAGGCTTCGAAAAGCGACCATGCTTCAACGCAACGCTGCCCCATATCACTCCTCAATCTTAACCTCCACCTCGTATGCAACCTCACCCGTCCTCTCATCACCTCCTTGCCATCCAACCAAGGAAATCAATTATCCACATTCTCTCCCTCATCCATTTCCTACGCCCTAACCAATCCATAAAACAGCGTCCAAGTCAATACAAACCCACTCAATCCCCCCACCACCTCCCCCAACCACATATCCCCCAGCGGCCTATAAAAATACGCCCCAGGCTTTCCCTCCGCTTTGAGCGAATATAGTAACAAGGACACGACAAGCGTGCCCGCGAGATAGAATATGAAACCAGGGTATGATTCGAGACCGAGGGTGCCGGCGGCGATGCCGAAGAGGGAGGCGGTGAGGTTGCGGATGTTGGATATGACCTGTAAGATGGGGTTAGTGGGAGGGTGGGTGTGCGGGCGCAGGAGATGTAAGTACCTGGTTGTTGTGCTGCACGCTCGTAGACACGATGGGATTGATAGCGAGTTCGCGCTCCTCGATGAGCGCTGATGCCGCCATGCTTCGGGGCCGGATTCGATGTTCAGCGCGTGCGAAGCCTCGGGCGGATTGTTCGTCCGATTGATGAGTCTGGGCGTGTGTTGTCGCGTGGCCGGAGGATTTCGGGTTCACTCGCCACAGTATAGGCGACGATGATTGATCTGAGGTGTAGAAGACGGCGTTTGTGGATGTTCGAAGCGCGAATGCGGGAGCGGAAGCTCTCCAAGTTCACCCGCGGATTTGGTAAGCGGCGCTAGTGCGGGTGTGGCTCGAGCGTTTATCTTGATGACATCAAGTTCATGTGCGCGTACGGAAACAGAAAGAGGCAGAATACATTTCTAAGCAGAGGGTAATATGTGTACTATTTTTGTCTACTAATCTAGCGCAGATACATGCATTTGCGAATTCTGCATGCAGACCAATCGTTGTTGCTGCCCGCCGATCAAGCGGCTGGATACAGGGGACTGTATTCTTCTAGATATCTGCACTTGATCAGCCTTGTTAATATCATGAAAGTGTGTGGTACGTACTGCTGTTGATGCGTAGGCAGAGTGTAGTCTGCCATAGCGGCGGCCTGGCGAAGGTATGCGATGGCTTGTTGGAAATATCGATCGTGGATCCTAGACGAGGTCACATTTCCTAGACTCATATGCGCTTCTGCGGCCTGGTCAAAATCAGATAAGATCTTTCGATCAGGGAGCAACATACCGTCGACAGTAAGGATCCAGTCACACTGCTCTGGGCATGGGCTGTGTCTACCGCGCGTTGCAGGTACTCGATCGCTGGCAGAAGGATGCCTCTTGCCTCGACGTAGTCTGCCGTGTATAATCGCTGCTCTGCTTCGGCAAACGCTCGCGCCGAATTGGTTTCGTGATCAGGCCATGGAATTGCCACGCTCGCTGCACTGTCGCTCGAAGATCCGCGCTCTGCTCTGGAGACATTCGCCAGTGACTTCTGTGCTCGCATGAGCCAATTTCGGCCGATCACTGGAAGCTGTCAATCAATTTGGATAGAAACAGAAAGAATGTACTCACGTGCAAGAATCTCGACATCGTTGGGATACAGATGCAGCAGTGTCAAGGCCTGCCGCAAACACCAATTGGCGACATCCTGCACTGCACCGTTGTCCGCATCAGCAAAAGCCACGCGCTGGAAAATGCTGATCAAGGGCAGTTGCCATCGTTTCCGCGCTTGTTCAGGGTGGTCATCGAGTAGTTCTAAGCACCTGGTAATGGAGCGGATGGCTTGCAGCTGCTCACGCCAACTTTCCGGCCGGGTATCAAGATTGGCGGATATTAGCTCGATAGTGGAGATCAGGTTCTGTACTGCATTCTCATCCATGGTTGTGAATTCGTGAATTCGTGAATACGTGACACTTCGAATGAGAGGATTGGTAAAGAGTGGCTTGCTTGACAAAAGGCAGAGGCGCAGTCTTGAAGTAGAGACCACGGACTTGATACAGGGAGAGGTCATCAGTGAGACTTTGGAGGAGTCTCAATTGAGTCAAACCATGCGAAGCGGGTATTACTTCCTCCATGTCCTAATGGCTACCGTCGTGCGTGACGGTAGCCTGCGCCCATCGTCGCATCGAACGAACGCGCTGTTACCAGGATGAAAAGCTGCAGCATGAAGATCGTCCTGTATGATGGCGAGGTTTGCGACTGTTGCTCGCGCCAGACCTGAAGAGGCGTTTAATTGCCACCAGCAGACCAAATAAAAGCAAGTAAGTACGCCATGTTTACCATATCATTTCAGCCATCGCGATAAAGCCCGATACCCACACCTTGGTGACGGTGGCGATCCAAGAGCCGGACTTAGGATGGTGTACTTACATATTCAGCCCTATGGCGACGGCCGATCGAAAGGTTTCGGTGAAGCACCGAATCGTACGAGGAAAGCCGAGCAACCATGGTTCCAACAATGTGCCTCGTCTACACTCACATCCAATCTAGTCCATCAACTCTGGTGAGAGTACACGACGTCGGGAGTCGGCAAGACAGGAAACGTGCTCGGTCGCATAGTAATCTTCTCTTCGCAGGTGGCTACCTTGGCAGCACTGGCCTATCGACGGACGGTAAACAGACCGAGATGCATATGCAGCCGCAGTCGCACCCATGGGCAGGCCGATCGTGCATCAGTAATGGCTGTGGGCATATGCAGCCCTATAGCCTTGCTTACGGATGGCGAGTGACAGTAATCATCAGGTGGGTGCTCAAGGAAGACCACAGAACCATCACGGGCGAGGCCAGACCAATAGCGTGCTGAAGCCGTTCGGGAGTCGTGAAGTAGATAGTTGCTGTCGGTCGCATAAATTGCCGGAACAAGAAATACGCACGAAGGCATCGATGAAGGTGACGCGCGCGTAGAAGCTTGAAGGCATGTGGAGTCGAGACGGGAGGGGCGGACGTTTCCAAGGTTAGCGAGTAGACTAGTGATTAGCCTAGATGGGCCAACATCCGCCTCAAACACACCAATCACATGCTCACAAGACCGCAGCTCATTTCCGTGGTCACCTGCGACTACGGTGTACTCTCCTTTCACATTCACCCCTCAGGCTTGACATTGGACATTGAGGTTTGCCAGCACGCCAAATACTGCGCCTCGCCACGTGCTTCCGACTCCGCGCAGTGATCGACCACCCCAGACAGCATCCGCGATCAGTGACGCCATACCGCGAAGGGGAGACGCTGGGCCGACGACCTCGCACGATGCGGTAGCGCAGACATGGAGAATGTGGTACTCGAGGATTCGCCGCTGGCCCAACTCCTAGAAGGCACGCCGCTCCGCCGATAGCCTATCATTACTCACCGCAACGAGCCACGCTGACGACTAGCCAGGTGCAGGAAGAGGAGACTCCCGTCCACCGTCGCCCACGACATCGTCGGCTTCACGGGACAACCTCAGCTTCGCGCCTCGAGGACCGTCTACGCTACAGAGCCGGATACGGGATAGGCTCCCACAACCGCTGCGGATACATGGCCGTCATGGCTCCATTGCGCGCATACACACCGCATGCTCGGTGCGTTAAGACGTCCGTCCATATGGCACGGCGCACAGCTAATAGGAGACACAGAAGGCGGTTAACTCGCGGCTTGGGCGCAAGGATAATGAGCGATTTCTGGAGCAGTTTCGCTACCTCATCGTCGCCTCTCAGTTGCTTGGCGATCAAGATGGTATGCGCACCACAGCCAGACCCAGCTTCGCGGCAGACGGACGCCCAGTGCCACAAGAATTCAAGGTTGCCACCATAAGCCCTACTGGCGCAGTCGTCACGAGCGTGACTGCATTCTCGCTGGTATGGCTCCTTCACTGGTCACGGCGCCAGCCAGGCTTCAGCAAGGGGAGGACGCTGCTCGTGCTCGTCGTCTTCATCGCCGTGGGCACGGCTGTGTATGGGCACATGCGCCGACAGTGGCTGCAGTACCTTAGGCAGGAGGCAGTTGAAGGTGCATCTGCCCTAGTCACTAATCTGCAGGCTTTCGAGGCATCGACGTCTTCGGCACTCGCGCTGATCCAGGAGGTGGAGCTCGTCTCGCGTGGCTACAGACTGTAAGCCCCAGCCATGCCTAACGTATGTCCCACACCGCCCACTGACCCCTTCTAGCAGCAGTCCTCTCCCACCAATCTCGCGCATGGAAGAGAAGGGGCAAACTCGCCGATGCCTGCGCTTACGACGGAGTCTCCGAGCCGCCTTTGCTGCGGTTGTCCCGGTGCTTGTGGAGCAGTGCCACACTCTGAAGCAGCTCATCCTCGAAGACGACCTAGAGAAATACCTCGACGTGTACGACATCAGCAACCCTGACCTGCAAGACGCAAAACTAGGCTATTCGGAAGAGGAGTTTGAAGACGCAGAGACTCTGAAAGCTCTGCGTATCTTGCAATATCGTCTAGCCATCCTTCGCCGCGTGTACCTATGCTCATTTCTGGCTCTCGAAGCAGACGGTGGTAAAATTGACTTTAGCCGATGGTCAACTGCAGTGGACTCGATGCAGGCAGTCGCTCGCCTTGCTGGAGAATGGGGAGAAAAGTTCAACAACATTCTGGCCGAGGAAGAGCAGTTCATCATACCGTCGCCGCTACACGTCACGCCTACGCCTGGAAAAGAGAAGCTCCGCAACTCGGTTCGAAAACTCTCAGGATTGTCACAAGGTATTCGTGGCCTGCAAGCCAAAATGCAGGTGCTCCGTGAGGAAACCACCAAGTGCTTAGAAGACACGGAGGACGTACATGAGCTCGGTCGCCATCTCATGTCACAATATGATTCGATTGGCGCCGATCTCAAGAGCTTGATGCAAGCATGGGAAACTGGAAAGTCCGCGTTGGCACTCAACATCGATCGTCACGAGCGCCGCATCTCGCAAGCTTCCAGCGGTCTTCGCTCGCCCGTCCCCAGCCTAGGCGGGCTGACTGCCGTTGATGAGGGCAGTCCGTCTGATGCCCTGCGTGCCCTCAACGGCGACTTGCTGAGTCCGGAACAGAGTGCCCCGTCGAGCGACCTAGGCAGCAACTCCGACGACGAAGTGTTCGAGGCCATTGCGATACCCAAGACACGACTGACCATGACGAGAGAGGAACGAATGCACAAAATACAGGAAGATCGCGCGCGACAGGTTTCGGCGCGTGAGCAACGTGATGCGAGTACGAATATGCTGAGGGAGCTTGAATCGGTCATCAATTTGAGGCCGCATAGGGCTACTGCTCCTGCTGGACGAGTCACGAGTCTTTGATGTCTTTCCTTTGGCGTCTGGCCCTGCTGATAGTGTTTCATCTAGTATCGCATCTTTTCGTCATGTTTGGGAGAGGGTTTGGGAGTTTTTGGTCTTTCTGGCATCTACATTTCGCCATACCGTGGCGTCGGTCTCATGTATCTGGGAAACGGCGACATGACGTCTTACATGTATATACGAAGACGCTGCGATCAGTGCATCAATCATTATTACAATCACGTCTACAACGAGCTACAGCAATATTTGGACAAATCAAAGTGTCTGTGATGGGCTTGGCAAACGTGGCCCAAGCTCGTTCCTTAATTGATTTTTAGCGCGTAATTGTCGACGCGCCTTCTTCGCGTCCCGCCCTCATTGTTGCCTCAAACACTGTACAATTCTGTCAATCAACACACAACGCCATACTCTTGTTTTCCTCTATTCCCCCAGAAATCACAAGTACACAGCCATCAGTATGATCATTGTTTCTCTAGCAAAACAAGCTCTAACTGTCTACAGTGCTCGAGGCACGCCTAGACCAAGCGAACATGCTGAAGAAGGTTTGTACACACACATTGGACTACAATCCCCAATCTCTGTTCTGACAGCAACGCAGGTGGTCGATGCAATCAAGGATCTCGTCCAGGATTGCAACTTCGACTGCAATGACTCCGGTATCGCCCTGCAAGCCATGGACAACTCCCACGTCGCTCTTGTCTCCATGCTGCTGAGATCTGAGTCCTTCTCGCCCTTCCGATGCGACCGCAACATCGCCCTCGGCATCAACCTCGGCTCACTCACAAAAGTCCTCCGCGCTGCGCAGAGCGACGATGTCCTGACGCTCAAGGCTGAGGACGCGCCGGATGTGGTCAACCTGGTTTTCGAGAACGCGACCAACGACAGGATCAGCGAGTATGACATCAAGCTCATGGACATCGACCAAGAGCATCTGGGAATACCAGAGACGGATTACGCGGCGACCATCACCCTGCCAGCTGCTGAGTTCCAGCGCATTTGCAGAGATCTGAGTGCGCTCTCGGAGTCTGGTATGCCATTCGACATTCGATGATACGCTTCGTAGGCTAACAAACAAAAGTCTCAATCGAGTGCACGAAAGAGGGTGTCAAGTTCGCCTGCCAGGGTGACATTGGCTCTGGATCCGTCCAGCTCAGGCAGAACAGCACCGTGGACAAGCCCGAGAACGCCGTCGAGATCGACCTCACTGAGCCCGTCTCCCTCACCTTCTCCCTGAAGTACCTCACAAACTTCTGCAAGGCCAGCGGCCTGTCCGACACCGTCAAGCTGTGCCTATCCAGCGAGGTTCCCCTGCTCGTCGAGTACGGTCTGGCAAACAACAGCTACCTGAGATTCTACCTCGCGCCCAAGGTATGCCACATGTGTCGATTTGTGTCCAAAGCAATGACTAACGTGGATAGATCGGCGACGAGGAGTAATTGTGTAACGACATATGTTGGCACGAGCAATATGTTTCCAAGAATCATGTGGGGGGATCATCGGCGCAATGCTTTTGACATGCATTCACAGCGTCAGTTATTTAGCTTGCAGGTTAAGCGTGTTGGATCAGCGAAAGAGGTGCATTCGGAGGTGTTCCGCACAGCGGTCGCAAAAGCAAGGGTACCGAGGCCCTGCCCCACCCTACTTTTTCGCGTCATCGCTCGCGGAGCTTCAGATAAGGAAATCAACACAGTACACTACCAGCCTTTCGCGCCTTGTCTGCTCTTGTTTCACGCATTTCCTGTTGTGCATACTGATAGCTGCCTCCTTCAACGCGACATGGCTTCAGACCCGCTCATACCAGACACACGAGTCCTCGCAATCGCGAGCCATGTAAGAGCACACGCGCGCAGCTACATACAGCCAAACAGACAGTTAATCCGCGGCAGGTAGTCCACGGGTAAGCCTCCCTCCTCGCATCCGCATGACGCTGGCTGACCAGCACTGAGATATGTCGGTAACAAGATGGCCACCTGTGTGCTGCAGTCCATGGGCTGCGACGTGTCTGCGATCAACACGGTGCACTACAGTAAGCATGCTTCAGCCAGTCGCGTCTCACTCTCGGGCTAAACAGCACCAGGCAACCACACCGCATACAAGCAAGTCAAGGGCACCAAGACCTCAGCCGAAGACATCCTGAAGCTCTACGACGGCCTCCGCCAATCGAACCTGACCAACTTCGACATCCTGTTGACGGGCTACATGCCCAGCGCTGAGGCCGTACAAGCGATAGGCAAGATCGGCAGGGATGTCAAGTTCAATGCGGGCACGAAGCCGGGGAGCTTCTTCTGGGGTGCGTGTGGAGACAAAGATGTGCCGGGTAAGGCTGACACGAGACAGTGCTCGACCCAGTCATGGGCGATAACGGCAAGCTGTACATTCCGGAGGACGAGGTGCCTGAATATAAGGCGCTGCTGCGCGAGGCAGATCTCATCCTGCCCAACCAGTTCGAGGCAGAGTGTGTGCATACACTTTCCTGAAGAGGTAGTTGCTAATAACATGGTGCAGGCTGCTGTCCGATACGCCCATTACCGATCTCAAGTCCCTGGCTGTGGCTATTCAGGTCCTGCACAAGACATACCAAGTCCCACACGTGATCATCACCTCCTTGCGACTGACACGCGACAACACAACCATTTCCTCCCGCGCGCCGTCCAAACCCGGCTCCGGCGCCCATACCCCGAACCATCTTGACGCAGCAACCTCGCACCCCTCAACATGGCCCACATCAGCCTCATCTCCACAAACAACTCCAGAGATCAATCTCGCCGACGTCGAGTACCTCACCATCATCGGCTCAACCGCAACATCAGACTTCAAGCCCCGCCTCTTCCGCATCGATACGCCAAAACTCCCCCTCTTCTTCTCGGGCACAGGCGACATGTTCGCCGCTCTGACTATACCGCGGCTCATTGAAGCCGTGCGCGCCGTGCCAGATCTTTCTTCCAAGCCGTCCTGGCGCTCACCCGACGACGTTGCGCCTGACGATCTTCCGCTGGCTAGAGCGTGCCAGAAGGTGCTTGCCAGCATGCAGAGTATACTTGGCAAAACGGCAGAGACGTGTAAAGTGAAGATGGAAGCATTCGACAAGAGGAATGGCAAAGAGGAGGGCGAAGAAGCAGAAGGCGATGGAGGCGTGTCGAGACGACATCTAGCACTCACAAACGCGAGTGAAGTCACAGTCCCACGATACGTGAACGACATCCTCGACCCACCTGACATCGAGCGCTTCAAGCCAAGTGCTGTCGATGAGGGGAATCACGTTCCTGACGACGTTGGCGTGAAGGTTGCGGATGGACTGGATGTGTTGCATCTGGGTCTTGGGCCCGAAGGGCAGGGCGATGTTGGATTTCAGACGCAGGTTGGGGAGACGCAGACGGAGGAAAGTTTGGGGAGGGCGAGGGCGGAGAGGGATTTTAGGGGGAGTGGGTTGGGGAGGGTGGAGGTGGGGGTTGTTGGGAGGGAGCAAGAGCAGGATGAGGAGGAAGTAAAGAGGATGGATGGAGAGGAAAAGCAGAAGGTGCAGGCGAAGGAGTCGTGACATTGACTGTGAGGTAGGTACGTAGGTAGTCATACAGTATAGCGCTGCTATTTCGGTACGCGCCCATCTAAACTCGATAAAGCAAGCCATTAATCATCATCATTCCTCCTCTGCCTCCCCTTCCCTACCACATCCCATCTACGCACCCACCCCAAATCCCCCCGTACTCCCAAACCCCCCACTCCCCCTAACACTCTCCTCCAACCTCTCAACCACCACGACCTCCGGCATAACAATCTTCTCCACAATCAGCTGCGCCACGCGATCCCCAACCTTAACCTCAAAATCCTTATCCGACAAATTCGCTAGAATCACGCCCACGGGCCCGCGGTAATCGGCGTCAATGACGCCCGCGAGCGTGTCGATGCCGTGTTTGTGCGCGAGGCCTGAGCGGGGGGCTACGCGGCCGTCTGTGTTAACTCATGTCAGTTCATGTTCCCAGCGTATGTTGTGCTTTGGTTTAAGGTTGGAAGTAAAATGACTTACACGTCCCAACCGGCACACTTATACTTATATCCGTGCCCACCAGCATGCGTCCCCTCGCTGGGATCGTAATATCCTTCGCACTATACAAATCGTGTCCGGCGCTGAATGGACTTCCTTTCGTGGGCGCTTTTGCGTGCGCGCTTAGGAGGAGGACTTGGAGCTGTTGTTCGGCGCTCGCTGCGGCTGCGATCGAGGGCGCGATGGGCGCGGGGCCTTGCAGGGTCGCCATGCTCGCTGCGCTGGGGAGATGTGTGCTTGTGTTTGCGAGGGGTGTGGGTGTCGCGGTGCCGGTCTCGTCGTTGCTGCGTGGGAGTGTCGAGACGTTGGAGAGGGGCGTGGGGTCGATTACTTTTGTGCGTTTTGGGAGGGGGGAGGACGGGAGGGATGGGGGATCGTGGGTGGGTTGGGGGGTTGACATTTCTTGTGTTGTTGTGTCGAGGATTGTCTGGTGAAGGCGGTGAAGGATTGTTGGTGTGGTTGGAGGGGTACGGGCGCGTCGCGTAGTGGGGATGTGGGGTCGTTAGCGTGGAAGGAACGCGTCGGCACGGACGTTGGAGGTTCTTGACTTTTGGGATGTGTAAGGTCGTTCTTGCGACTACGACAAGATACGGAGGGTTGTTCGCACCGAACTACATGCATGAGCTTATGGAGTCCGCATAGCATGTCCCGGAATTACGGCATTCCCTCATCGAACATCCTCCAGCCTGCTGAACGATATCTTCGAGCCACTCCACTTAAGTTATCTTGATCCATGGTACAAGTAAGAATGTGAAACCGTTCGCTCTTGATGATCATGGCTATTGAATCGGCATTGCGGAACTTCCTCTCACTTCTCAGTCGGTTGAAATGTATCTCAGTGTTTCCATCGTGTTTAGACGTCACTATGAAACCCCAGTCAATACTACTGACTGCACAGTATAGCGCGCGGCGCTGATGACACTTACGATGCAGATTTCTGAGTTCCCACTAGTGCCTCACGAAACTGGCGAAGAAAAATTGAGCGGTCGATTGCCATACACGCGGCAGTTGCACACACTGTGCCTTCTACAGAGGACAAACCTCAAGATCCTCTCCAGACATCCGCCCATTCGTGTGCCCTTCGACAAGACCTGCGCCACGCAATTGGACGTTTCCACTCTATGCAGTCAAGCTGCTACCTGTCGACATGGCTCCAATCACACGCGTCT
>Ga0265798_10007130_pt1 | contig 14534 bp, 11 predicted proteins | sample P3T30metagenome_FD_192430 | JGI IMG/M metagenome (GOLD analysis project Ga0265798, IMG submission 192430) | Plant litter microbial communities from East Loma Ridge, Irvine, California - P3 T30 | ecosystem: Environmental > Terrestrial > Plant litter > Unclassified | place: USA: California...
GCTCCTGTTCGTTGAAACGAGCGGCCTTGATCAGCAGATCACGGATGGCGGCGCGACCAACGACCCTGTCACCCCCGAGCCATCCACTACCGAGGGCGATCTCAGGTGCTAGAATGAGGAGGCCATAGGCGTCAGGCGAAACATGCTCGATTATGACGGTAGTGCCCTCTTCGCTCTGATCTCAAGTTCATTCTAACCTGCGGATCTCGGCTTGGCGACCGGCGGGCGTTCGGACCCAGTTGCGGACACTCACAACGCCCTGCTCACTTCCCAGCTTCAGATGTTCATTCATAATGAGATTGTGCCGTTGATCCTCAGCGGAAAAGCGATAATTCTTGGGGAAGTGCTACGTCGAGGGTTATCACGGCATGTGGTGACCAAGCACTCGAATAATAACTCATAAAGCTCCCAAAGTCTTTACATTTTCTTCAAATCACCGCTTCGACGCATGCCACGCTGCAAAGTTCCGCTGGCTTGCCGATCAGGAACCCCTGGACCTGATCACACCCCCACTGCTGCAACAAAAACAGCTGTTCTTCGGTTTCAACCCCTTCGGCGACGATAATGAGGCCCAGACTTTTGCCAAGCCCGATCGTCGCCTTGACGATCGATGATGATGACGCGTTGTCGTGCATGGTGGCCACGAAGCTCCGGTCGATCTTGATCTTGTCGAAGGTAAATTCCTTGAGATTGCTGAGTGACGAGTGCCCTGTTCCGAAGTCGTCCATCACGATTTTCGCGCCGCACTTTCCCAGCTCCCCGAGGGTCGCGAGAACGTTGTCCCTTTGAAAGCCGAGGAGTGTCGCGCTTTCGGTAACCTCGAGTTCCACTCGATCAAATGCGACGCGCCAACGCCGTGCGCTATCGCATAATTCGGTGACAAGCCCGTCGGAGCGAAACTGTATTGGCGATAGATTCATCGCCAGTGACAGTTTCGAGTCCCAAGTCGATGCAGCACGGAGTGCATTGTCGATCACCCATGAGCCGATAGTCCTGATGAGCCCGCTCGACTCGGCGATAGGTATGAAGATGTCCGGCGGTATGTCGCCAAGAATAGGGTGCCGCCAGCGAAGAAGTGCCTCATACCCGACGATCTTCAACGAAACCACGTCAGCGATCGGCTGGAAAGCTAGACGGAACTCGTTGGCAGAGACGGCATTCTCGAGGTCTCTTGCGAGTCGCACGCGCCGGCTCTCCTCGTCCTTCAAATGCTTGTTGTAGATGCGCGCCGTGTTCCTGCCGTCGGCCTTGGCACGATACAGCGCAAGATCCGCAAGCTCGTGAAGCTCGTCTCCGGTCTGTCCAGGCTCTGAGAGGGCTACTCCGACGCTCATCTTGATCGCTACGCCCTCGTCCGACGGCGCGGAGGCCATCTTGAAGATGCGCGATATCAGTGTTTCCGTGGCTGCTGGTTGGGAGCGCGCTACTTGGATGACGGCGAATTCATCACCACCGATACGGGCAACCAAGTCATCGCCGCGAACGCACGAAGACAGCAGCTGCGCGGTGCGCTTCAGCACCCGGTCTCCGCCCGCATGACCCAATCGGTCGTTAATAGCCTTGAACGCGTCCAGGTCGATCGCGAACACTGCTACAACGTCACCTGTGCGCGCGCTCCGACCGAGTTCGTGGGCAAGACGGTTTTCGAACAGCAGGCGGTTCGCAAGCCCAGTCAGCATGTCATGGTTGGCGAGGAATTCTGCGCGGCGCTCGGCGGTCCTGCGGCTCTCCACAGCCTTACGATATTCGTGAAGTCCGCGCGCCAGATCACCGAGCTCGTCGGGCCGCTCAAGACCGGGTACGTCTCGATCGCTTTCACCTATCTGAAACTCGCGCAGCCGCGCCGCCATGATCGTTATCGGCAATACCAGTCTTCGCCGAAGCCAGATCGCCATGCTGAATATGATGGCAACGATCCCGAGTCCGCCGAGGAGCACTGATATGATGTCCCGACGGCCGTCACGTCGGTTGCTTTCTGCTGCAAGTCCGATCGCCAGGGTCAGTTCCTTTCGCGCCTGACTACGGCTCATCTCCAAGGCCGTTAGCGCACCGAGGAAATGTGGCATGGCCGTTTTGATGCCGGAGGGGTTTAACCGGCTCGTTTCGATTAGATGGTCGGAGGCTGCAGCAAACACAGTTACGGCTTGCTGCCGCTCCTGAATGATACCCGATCCAGATTCCAATCTGCGATCAGGTGCCTGGGCTACTTGCAAAGATCTTAGTCTAAACTGCGCGATCCGCTCGTGCAGTACCGCCCATCTTGCGTCGGGTACCTTCACCCCGTGTTCGGCATCCCGGGTCAGGCGGCCAACGTCCTGACGCAATTGCCGCTGTACCTGGTCCAGCCGATCCTCCCGACCGAGCGCATCACTGAGAAGTGTAATGCGCAGGTCAGCCTGATGAATCTTGTTGCCAACCGATAGGCCGATAGCCAGCAGTGTCAGCGCCATTACGATCACAGACGTGCAAGCAATTGATACACGCGCCGATACCGATAGTCGCACAGGCTTCTCCCTGCGCCGCGCTTGACGCCAAAGCGTTACGTTATCGTTAGAGGATGGTAGCCGCGCCCGCTGCCAGCGCCTATAGCGCCCTAAATCCAGGCATTGGGATAGGCGAACCTGATAGGGCCGGAGGCCGCCGAGCGAAGTCGAGTGTCAATAAAGAACCAATAATGGTCGTTCAGCGCATTTCGTCGGCATCGAACAACCTGCCGCTTGTTCATCGCTGCAAGCGATGGACCTCATCAGCAATGGGCGCCACCACCGCGTCGCCGACTACTGGCGTCGACCGATCGATCGTGTCAGACTTCGTTTTGGATTGGAGGAGCGGCAGATGTGACTGCAGTGCGGAGCAGCGCGCACGCCGCCGCTCGGAAAAGGAAGGACGTGTTGACCGCGACCCTCAACCGCAGAACGACGATGAAGGCTGCCGCGGGCCTGCTGACCAGCACCTTCCTGCCGACCGGATGCGTCGCAGGAAAGCAGGACGTCCTCTCCCCCCGCCTCAATCAAGTTGGCTTCCGGCTCGACGCAGCCAAAAGGTTCGTGCTTGGCGGCAGCGCAGAGCGAGCACAGCCGCTAACCTTCTCGATCGAAACGCTCGACGGGACGAGGGTTTTCGAAGGCCGGGTGGATACCACGGTTCATGACCTGACGCGCACGACGGGCGAACACGTCCAGGTCGGTGATTTCACCGCCTTCAGGGCGCCGGGGCGCTATCGGGTCCGTGCCGGTTCAACCGTATCGCACCCGTTCGAGATCAGCGATGCGGTCTACGCGCCGGTTGTTCGTGATGCGGCGCGCGCCTTTTATCTGATCCGCGCCAACGTCGGGCACGATGATCCCGTAACCGGCATCCGCCACGCCGCGGGGCATCTAACTGAGGCAAGGATGCAGGTCGACGGCACCCAGCGGGATCTGACCGGTGGCTGGTACAATGCCGGCGACTACGGAAAATGGTCTCACATGGCGGCGATGAGCGCTAGCTGTATGATGTGGCTCCACGAGCTAAGGCCCCATGCCGCACGCAACCTCGTGCTCGCGGTGCCACAGACCTATCGCGGCATGCCCGATCTCTTGCAGCAAGCGCGATGGGGCCTTGAATGGCTGCTGAAGATGCAGAACCCGGACGGGTCTGTGCTGCACAAGATCGACGCCAACGATCACTTTGCTTCGGGGTCCCCGGAGCAGGACACCTTCCCGCGCTTCGTCTATGGAGCAACGAGCCTAGACGCGGGCAATTTCACCGGCGTGATGCTGCAGGCCGCCCGCGTTTTCTCGAGTTTTGATCGTGGCTTTTCCGGACGCTGTCGTCTTGCTGCGCAGCGTGCGTGGCAGTGGCTTCAAACCCATCCAGCGATGTTGGGAAAGGACGTCAACTACCTCGATCCCGATCCGCGGCAGGAGATCGCCTGGGGCGCCTTCGCTATGGCGGCGGCGGCCAACGATGCGCAACTAGCGCAGCAGGCGACCGCGCGGCTAGGGGCCGTCGGCATCTTTCCGGTGTCGTGGCAGGCGCCGCAGCTGCTCGGTGCGATGAGCCTTGCGCGCAGCATTAGCCCGGCCCGTGACGCGGCCGGGGAAGTGATCGCCACCGCCGCCGAGCTGATCGTTGATCGGGTCGCGGCCGATCCGTACGGCTTCTCTGCCAACCCCGACGATTACTTTTGGGGCTCCAACGAGGCAGCCCTGTACGCCGCCGTGCTGTGCCTGTTCGCCGCCGAACTGACGCTCCAGCAGCGGTTCCGCGCAACCGCGCAGCGGCTGATCGACTATGTGTTAGGATGCAACTCGCTCGATCTCAGCTTCGTCACCGGTCAGGGCCAGCACAGCGTCAGCCGGCCCTATCATTGGACGTTCCGCGTCTGGGGCATCGTGATGCCGGGATGGGCCAGCGGCGGTGCGAACCATCTGCCGGACAGCGTCGATCCATTGCTCAAGGCCCTAATCGCCCGCGGCACTCCGCCGGCCCGCTGCTTCGTCGATGCTTGCGGCCCGGATGGCTCCTGGGGTTCGAACGAAGGGCAGACCAGCGAAAACGCCGCCCTGATCCTCGCGACCGGCCTGATTGGCCTTTAGCACTAACTGACATCCCGCTAGTGGGAGCGATAGACGTATCCTATTCGACCCAGAAGTCGACGCTCAGCTTGCCGTTTGCGCTTTCAAACTCTGGACATTCGTTCATGATCGAACGGCGCATTCATACGCCCACTCACTGCATGAATACGCGGGCATCGAGGCTCCAGGACGCTCAGAACCGGAATGTGGCGAATAGTGTTGCGTAGTTGATGTTGCTGCCGTCCCCGCTCTCTCGTAGGTAGCGACCGGCCTCGACGTGATTGGCATAAGCGCCGACCGTAACAAACGGAGATACGAGGTAACGCGCGCCGAGCGTGCCCCGCACCCCGACCTGCCTCGAACGTCCCTCGTTGGCGCCGCGCAACAGAACGCCTGAGCCTAGATAGATGCCGTCGCCGCGACTGGTCCGCAGGATGTCGTTCACCGTCGCATCGAGCGTCAGCCTTTTCGTAGGAGTGACGGTTACCGATGGTCCAAACAGCGTCACATTCGACCGGTTAAGTTCTCCGTTGAGCGTCAAAGGCCTGGCGAACAGACTGAAGTAGGTGTTCATACGAGCGTCTGCGGCGTCGCGATCGCCCGAGCCCCGCTCGAACCGGACACCGATCTTGGGCGCCCACGCGCCACTCAGCAGATAAGAGGCGTTGGCGGACAGGTAATTGGCACTGACCGCCTGGTTCGCCCACCGACCGTTTTGTAGCGTGCCCTCCACGTCATAATCGACGCGAGATCCACGACCGTTGACCCGAAGAGAGAAGGTGTTCCGCCGTTCTGCTGCCGTTCCGGCATTGTACGCCGCGACCTGGCGATCGCTGCGGATCCATAATCCTTCAATAGTACTGGCCATACTGCCGATCCGCATCGTCCTGGCGAGACGCGCACCGTAGAAACCGAAATCATGATCCGTATGATTGTCAAACGCGGTCAGCGTTTCTCTCTGCGCATAGCCGCCGAGTATTTCACCATTCCAGGAACCCGCTTGAACCAGCAACCGTGCCGCATCGAGCGATCGCCGGACATTCAGGCCATCGCGCATGTCGAACAGGCGAAAGGCACCGATACCGATTTCCTGCCGTCCGACCCGAAGGGCGATCCGGCCGGTGGAACCCAAGCCCGTGCGCGCTTCGACGAAGGCCTGCCCGATATCGATGTCCTTGCGGTCGGAAACCGTCTGCGGAATGTCATAGCCCTGCTGCAATCCGCTCTTTAGTTCGACGAAGCCCCGCAGATGCTCGCCGACATGCAAATCGGCCCAGGTTCGAAAACGGAATTCGAGATCGGCATCATCCTGCGCCCCGCGCCCAAAACGTTGCCCACCGCGTGACTCGAAACGGGTTCTTGCTTCACCGCCCAAAGTCACGAAGATGGATTCGGTCAATGGGATATATTTGAGTCTGGCCCATAGCGAAGCGCGCGGTTCAGTACGCAAGCCACTGTAATCTTCGTCGAACGGCAATTCCTTGAACTGTGGATGATTCTGTAGTTCGGTATCACCGGTCTTAACCGGTTCGGCCTTTGACTGTGCGATTACGTCGCTGGCGCCGGAACCGGGTTGCGCCGGTACCGACGCGACTTGGGGAGCCGCCGCCATGGCGGCGACAGCAAATACTTCCATCATCAAAAAATTCCTAACAGGCTGAGGCCGCTCTCAAGCGGCGGGACACAGCGTGTCAGTCCGTCAGGGTCGATGCGCGCTCATGGCCGCTCTCCCGGAAAATCTGCGATACAGTCGATGCCGTCGGCGTCGCGGATCGCGTTTGAATGTCAGGTCAGCTCGTGCCCGTGCGAATGACGGTCGAGGAACTCGATAATGGCCTCGATCACCAGATCGGGTGCCTGCAATGGGGGGACGTGCGCACAATGCGGCAGGATGCGCAGGTCAGCCGCAGAGACGAGCTGGACAAATTCGGTCGCCATCGCTGGGGGGGTCGCGGCATCCTGGTCGCCGACCATCATCAGCACAGGCATCGCCAAATCCCCGACCTGCTGCGTAAGGTCGAGTGTGGCGAGCGACAGGCAGGCCTGCTCAAATACCGCGATATCGGTGCGCAGGAAGGCCGCCCGCCGCTCGGCCATCAGATCCGGATGCGCAGCCTGGAAGTCAGGGGCAAACAGCCGGGCCATTGCCGTGTCGGCGACGGCTGCCAGCCCCCGCGTGCGGCCGATGGCGGCCATATTCCGGAACGCTTCCCTTCCGGGATCAGAGAAGCGCGCGCCGCAGCCTGCCAGCATCAATGAGGCGACACGATCGGGGTGGCGGAGTGCGATCTGCAACGCCACGAACGCGCCATAGCCGTTGCCGAACAGCGTCACCGCGTCGCCCGGCGCTATGGTTTCGAGGAAGGCTGCCATATGGTCCGCGACGTCGGTCAGTTCGCCCCCGATTGCGGGTGAGCCGCCGAAGCCGGGCAGATCAGGCACGATCACGGTAGATCGTTCGGCGAGCCGGGGCATGACCGCGTCGAAGCTCGCGCTATCCGACAGCAGTGAATGAAACAGAACCAACGGCGGCCCGTCACCGTACGTCCGGGCATGCACGCCGGCGCCGACGATTGCGGTGGTCATCCTGTCAAATCCTCTCGTTAACGCCGCAAGGCTATGCGACATGCAATTGGCAAACAAGCGAAATATCTCGATTTTTGGGTTGCGTGAAATATCACGCTAGCCCATATGGTAAGGAATGATGTCCAATATGCTGCTACGGGAAGACGTGTATGGCCGCATCAAGCGCGACATATTGGCCTGCGATATCGTGCCCGGTGCGCAGCTACGGGAGCAGGACCTGGCAGAACGTTATGCGACGAGCCGTCAGCCGGTTCGCGACGCTCTGCTCCGGCTCGAGCAGGAGCATCTTATCACAGTTGCGCCTCGCCAGGGATATCAGGTCAACCCCATCTCGCTCCGGGATGCGCAAGATCTTTTCCGATTTCGGCTTGCCATCGAACCTGCCTGTGTCGCCGAGGCGATCGAGCGCGCGAGCGATGCGACGCTTGCCGATCTCGATCGATACCGGACGCTGCCCGCCGATATGGCGTTCATCGACTACAACCGGGAATTCCATTGCGCGATCGCTCACGCCTCCGGCAACAAGCGGATGGCCATCGTGGCGTGCGATCTGATCGCCCAAGCCGACCGCCTCGTCCGCGTATCGCTCGACACCATCCTGGGTCGCGATCCCGCCGCACTGGTCGCCGAGCATGGTGCCATTATCGATCATCTGCAGCAGCGCGATGTGCGCGCCAGCCGCAAACTCCTCAAAACGCACATATCCCAAGCGGAGAAGCGCATCATCACGGCGCTGTCGCGAAGCGCCATCCGCTCTTGAAACCCAAGGAGTATCGATCTTGAACGCGATTCCTACCCACGATATCGAAATCGAGCAGCACGGCAATTTCGTCGACGGCAAGCAGGTCGAGGCGGGTGGCGCCGAATTGATCGACGTACACGACCCGGCGACCGGTGCGGTGATCGCCCGCATTCCCAATTCGACGCGCGACGATGTCGATCGGGCGATGCGCAGCGCCCGTGCGGCCTTCGAAGGCAAGGAATGGGGCGGCATGGACATCCGAGCGCGCGCCCGGCTCATCAATCGGCTGGCCGATGCGTTCGAAGCCAATCTGGAGACGCTCTACCGGCTCGAGACCCGTAATAATGGCCGCCCGATCAATGAAACACGCGCGCAATTGTCGCGCCTGCCTGATTTCTTCCGCTATTTCGCCGGCCTGGCGCTGTCCCGCCGCGACGATGTGATCCCCGTTGAGGGCAACTATCTAAATTACACGCTTCGTACGCCGATCGGCGTCGTTGCGAACTGCACGCCGTTCAATCACCCCCTTATGATTATGTGCAAGTCGTTGGCAGCGGTGCTGGCGTCCGGGTGCACGACGGTGGTCAAACCCTCCGAATATACGCCCCTCACCACGCTCAAGCTTGCCCAGATCTTCACCGAAGCGGGCCTGCCGGACGGCGTCTTCAACATCGTCCTGGGTTACGGCAAGGATTCGGGCCGCTTCCTGTCGGAACATCCCGACATCAACAAGCTGGTGCTCACCGGCGGCACCGAGGCCGGGCAGATCGCCGGCAGTGCAGCCTCGAAGGTATTCGCTCATCAGACGCTGGAGCTCGGCGGCAAGACGCCCGTGGTAGTATTCGATGACTTCAATGTCGATCAGGCGGTCAACCTGGCGGCATTCGGCGCCTTTATCGGTGCCGGGCAGACATGCGTTTGCGGAAGCAGGCATCTGGTACAGCAGACCATCTACGACGAGTTCGTCGAGAAGCTCGCAGCAAAGGCGCAGGGCATTCGCGTGGGCGATCCGTTCGACCCCGCAACGCAAATGGGCCCGGTGATTTCGCAACGTCAGCGGCAGCGGGTGATGAGCTATGCGCAATTCGGGCGTGACGAAGGTGCGCGCGCCATCGCCGGTGGCCATGAGGCGACGATACAGGGCTTTGAGAACGGGTATTTCGTCCAGCCTACCGTCTTCGCCGACGTGGCGTCCGATATGCGGATCTTCCAGGAAGAGGTGTTCGGTCCATTCACCAGCATCACATCGTTCTCCGATGAGGCTGATGCGCTGCGCCTTGCCAACGACTCTCCCTTTGGCTTGGGTGCGGCGATCCGGACGAACCATGTCGCACGTGCCCATCGTGTTGCCCGGGACATCAAAGCCGGGATCGTCTGGATCAACGATCACCATCGCCTCGACCCGGCTTCGCCGTGGGGTGGCGTCGGGCTGAGCGGGATCGGCCGCGAATTCGGCACGGAGAGCTTTAACGATCATTTCGACGTCAAGAGCGTCATGGTCGCGATGAACGACGAACCGCAAGATTGGTATGGTGACCCGGAGGGTCGCCGCCGCCTCAACTAACCTTCAGTGCCGGCCAGCCCACGCAGACGGGCAGCCGGCATTTTTCTACATTGATTAGGAGAGATGCCATGGCGGCTTCCGTCATCACGGGCGTCAACGCGGGTGGGCGACTAGACCGCTTGCCTGTCGGCCCGTTCCACTATCGGATCATGTGGTTGATCGGGGCCGGCATGTTCCTCGACGGTTTCGACATCTACGTCGCCGGTACCGTCCTTGGCGCAACGCTGCACAGCGGCTTTTCGACACTGGCACAAAATGCGATCTTCGTTTCGATCACCTTCGTCGGCATGATGATCGGGGCCGTCGGCACCGGTTTTCTCGGCGATCGCTACGGACGGCGCTTCACCTATCAGATGAACCTGCTGCTGTTCGGCGCGGCGTCGCTCGCAGCGGCGTTCGCCCCTAATATGACCGTGCTGATCCTGCTGCGGCTACTGATCGGTATTGGCCTGGGTGCGGAAAACGTCGTCGGCTATTCGACCATGACGGAATTCGTGCCGGCCGCCTCGCGCGGTCGATGGCTAGGATTGATGGCGGTATTCGTGGTGACCGGCCTGCCGATCGCATCGTTGGTCGGCTGGCTCGTTATCCCCCTGCTCGGCTGGAGGGCAATGTTCGTCATCGGCGGATTGGGCGCGCTGGTGATCTGGTACATGCGCAAGAAGCTCCCGGAGTCGCCGCGGTGGCTGGAGTCGGTCGGAAGAACGAACGAGGCAGAAGCCTTGATGGTCGAGATCGAGACGGAAGCGGCCCAGACTGCGCCACTGCCGCCGGTAGCCGCTGCGCCGGTATCGACGAGCCCTGCAAAGATGGGCATGGCGGACCTGTTCTCCGGCCTGATGCTGTCCCGGCTGCTGGTCGGCTGCATTTGCCTGATCGTCATCAACACATTGCTGTACGGCTTTATCACCTGGCTGCCGACCTTTTTCATCCAGCAGGGGCTGAGCGTCGCCAATTCGTTCGGCTATTCTTTGGTCATGGGCATCGGCGCGCCGATTGGATCGGCAATCGGTGCGATGACCGCCGACGCCTGGGGCCGCAAGCCGACGATCATCGGCGCGTCGGCGCTCGCCGTGGTCATGGGGCTTATCTATCCCAACGTATCCGATCCCACCTTCCTACTGCCGGTCGGCTTCCTGCTCACCGTGCCGATCTACGTCCTCGTCGCGCTGCTGTTCGCGATCTACATTCCGGAGCTCTTCCCGACCGAGATCCGCCTCCGCGCATCAGGAATTTGCCAGTCGGTAGGACGCGCCGCGACCATCGTTACCCCGTTCATCGTCGTATGGCTGTTCACCAACCACGGCATCGGCGGGGTGATGACGCTGATGGTGGGCTTGCTGATCGTGCAGATCCTCGTCGTCGCGCTGTTCGGCATCGAGCCGCGTAATCGCCGCCTCGAAGAGCTCGACGGGGTGAAGGTCAGAAACGCTGCTGGTTGATCCGCACGACTTCGTCGAGAAAGTCGACGACGGCACGGATACGTGGCAGCCGTTGCTGGTCGGGATGTAGGAGCAGCCAATAGCTGCGCATCACCTCGACCTCCGGTAAAACGCGGCGCAGGCGGGGATCCTGTTCTGCTGCGAAGACATGCAGAATTCCGAGCCCCAGCCCGTTGGCGACCGCGGTTTGCTGCGCCGCCAGCGAGCTGGAGCGAAACACGGTCGGTGCGTCGCTGACGATCTGATCAAAATAGCGCAGTTCCGGCATGTCGATCAGTTCGTCGATGTACCAGACCAACGGATGGGCCTTGACGGCATCGATCGTATCGATGGGAGGATGGCGCTCAAGATAATCGACCGCCGCGTACAAGCCCAACCGGTAATCGATCAGACGCCGCGCGACCACCCGACCGCGCGGTGGCCGGGTCAGCCCAATTGCAATGTCGGCTTCGCGTCGCGACAGGCTGACCGACCGGCTCTCGGGCGCGAGCTCAAGCTCGATCGTCGGGTGGCGGGCGTGCAGGAGATGGACGTTGGGTGCGACCAGATAGGTCCCAAATGCCTCCGGCGTCGCCAGTCGCACCGCCCCCCCCACCGTTCCGGCGACGTCGCCGACCACCGCGCCGGCTGCGAGCAGTTCCGCCTCCATACGCTCGGCATGATCGCGCAGCAGCTCTCCGGCTGCGGTCAGCACCACACCGCGCGGCGACCGGTCGAGAAGACGGGCCCCCAGCGAAACCTCAAGTCCCGACACCCGTCGGGCCATCGTGCTGTGGTCGAGGCCCAGCGTCCGGCCTGCTGCCTGCAACCGCCCCTCGCGCGCAACCGCCAGAAACAGCCGGACATCATCCCAATTTACCCTCTGCATATTTGCACAACGGTTGCGGTTTTGCGGCGGTTCCTGTGGCGATCTGCGGAACCTACCTTGACAAAAGCATCTTGGAAGGAAACGCATGCGCAACGTCACACATTTCATCGGTGGGCAGCCGACGTCGTGGTCCGGCACGCGGACCAGCGACATCTTCGATCCGACGATCGGCGAAGTTCAGGCGCAGGTCGGTCTCGGTACGGTCGCCACCATTGCCGAGGCGGTCGCCAACGCCCGTGCTGCACAGCCGGCCTGGGCCGCGACCAATCCGCAGCGCCGTGCCCGCGTGATGTTCCGCTTCAAGGCGCTGATCGAGGAGCATATGGACGACCTTGCTGCCCTGCTCGCGTCGGAACATGGCAAGGTGATTTCTGACGCCAGGGGTGACATCCAGCGCGGGCTCGACGTGGTCGAATTTGCTTGCGGCATTCCGCATCTGATGAAGGGCGAGCATACCGAAGGGGCCGGACCGGGAATCGACGTATATTCAATGCGCCAAGCGCTCGGTGTCGTCGCCGGGATCACGCCGTTCAACTTTCCCGCAATGATCCCGCTCTGGATGCTGGCGCCGGCGATCGCCTGCGGCAATGCCTTCATTCTCAAACCATCTGAGCGCGATCCCTCGGTACCGGTGCGTCTGGCCGAATTGGCCATCGAGGCCGGTCTGCCGGCAGGGATCCTCAACGTCGTCCAAGGCGACAAACTGGTCGTCGATGCAATTCTCGATCACCCCGACATCAAGGCGGTGAGCTTCGTAGGATCGTCCGATATCGCGCAATATGTCTATGGCCGGGGGGCGGCAGCCGGCAAGCGGATGCAATGTATGGGCGGTGCCAAGAACCATGGCATCATCATGCCCGATGCCGATATCGATCAAGCCGTTGCCGACATTCTCGGCGCCGCTTATGGATCGGCGGGAGAGCGTTGCATGGCGCTGCCGGTCATCGTTCCGGTGGGTGAAAAGACGGCTGATGCATTGCGTGAGAGGCTCGTGACGGAGATCGCGACATTGCGGGTTGGTGTGTCGACCGACCCGGATGCGCATTATGGTCCGGTCGTCAGCGCCCAGCACAAGGCGCGCGTCGAAAATTATATCCAAATGGCAGTCGATGAGGGCTCCGAGCTGGTGCTCGATGGTCGCGGCTTTGCCTTGCAGGGCCATGAGGACGGGTATTTCCTCGCCCCGACGCTCCTCGACCATGTCCGCCCCGACATGCAGAGCTACCGGGACGAGATTTTCGGGCCGGTGCTGCAGATCGTGCGTGCAGCCAGCTTCGAGGAGGCGGTGCGTTATCCGACAGAGCATCAATACGGCAACGGCGTCGCTATCTTCACCCGCAACGGCGACTTCGCGCGTCGTTTCGCCAGTGAAGTCGAAGTTGGCATGGTCGGGATCAACGTACCGATCCCGGTCCCGGTGTCCTACCATAGCTTCGGCGGCTGGAAGCGATCGGGGTTCGGCGATCTCAACCAGTATGGCACGGACGGCATACGGTTCTACACGCGTGTGAAGACCGTCACTCAGCGCTGGCCGAGCGGTGGATCGGTAATCGACCAGAGCTTCGTCATCCCGACGATGTAGAGATCGGTACCTCGATCAACTAGAACCCAACCGGCTTCCGACCATCCCCAAGCAAGGACATTCCTAATGAGCAGCAGCGATTCAGAGCCGAAGGTGAGTCAGCCGTCGGTCCCAAACCCCGCAACTCCTGAACGCCCGAACACAGGCAGCCCGATGGACGATGAGGCTGAGCCCGGTACCGATCCGCTGCATGAAGGACCGTAGTTAAACGAAAGCTATGCGGTCCTTCGCCTGATAGCCGCGTGTCCGGCACAAGCTATCGAGCGTAAGGATCGTATCGGCACGCGACAGCTTGCCCTTACTGCCTTCATGACCCAGCTTCGGTCATCCGCAGCTCAATTTGGGCGGCCCCGACCCGGACATTCAATCATATGCGAACCCGGAGCTTGAGGTGGCGGGGAATAGGCTCGTTTTGAGGGCGGAACTAGAGGCTTGCCGGAGCGCTGGCGCCTGACCGGAGCGCGATGCTCCGCCAACGAGGAGCATGCGCATGTCCGCCCCTGAAGATCTTAATGACATCTACGTCGACGAAATGAAGGACCTCTGGTCCGCCAACGACCAGATGCTGAAGGTGCTCAAGAAGGTCACGACGAAGGCCAGCGATCCCAAGCTGAAAGAGATGCTCACCACCTCGCACGAAGGCATCACCAAGCACACGGCCGTGCTGAAGGAGCTGATCGCCGGTCAGGACGAGAAGGTTTCGAAGGAGCATTGCAAGGGCATGGAAGGCCTCGTCGCCGAGGCGACCAAGCACGTGCTGGAGGAAGGCCCTAAGAAGGGGCCGCTGCTCGACGTACTGATCATCGCGCAGTACCAGCGGATGACCCACTACGGCATTGCTGGCTTCGGCACGGCAGCCGCCTATGCGGAGGCGCTCGGCTTGAAGGATGACGCCAAGATGCTGAAGGACGCCACGAAGGAGATCTACGGGGGCGACGAGTTCATGACCAAACTCGCCGAGACGTCAGTCAATCTGCAGGCAGAAGACGCCTGAACCAGTCGGTCCGCCCGCCGCAGGCTGGGCGGACCCTACCCTTGTAGGCGACTTCACATCATACGCGCCCGATGACCTTGAGCAGCCAGCTTCCATAATCAGCGGCACTACGGGATGGCGATCACTAACGCTGCCTCGTAGCATTCCGCTCGTAAGAACGAAGTCGCAGGTCGTTGCGGCGTCCGTGCTTTTGCACA
>Ga0265798_10007134_pt1 | contig 14529 bp, 22 predicted proteins | sample P3T30metagenome_FD_192430 | JGI IMG/M metagenome (GOLD analysis project Ga0265798, IMG submission 192430) | Plant litter microbial communities from East Loma Ridge, Irvine, California - P3 T30 | ecosystem: Environmental > Terrestrial > Plant litter > Unclassified | place: USA: California...
CACTCGTCTTATGCTTTAATGGCCTATACGAGCAATCGAAAAGCGCCTTCATCGCCGGTGTCATGCTCATGGTCATGAAGAAAAGATTGAGTGCCGACGTTCGCAACGCTGTCGGGCGCTATGTCACAATCGAAGAGACGGATAGTGATAATGATTCAATGGACGAAACGGACCTAGAGTTTTCACATCCAATTCGTTCGGAGCTCATACTGCCGGGTACAAACCTCAGCGACGATCCAAAGTCGTGGAGATTGAAGAATTTGGTGGATGATCCTAGGAGGTATTCGGGGTAGCAACAGAATGGGAAGCGATTAACGCGAATAATATTGATATGCAGATATGACAGACGAATGAGGAATGAAGCAGGCACTTGATGCGTTGTTCGACCATATGACGACATTGATCCCAGCGAAGCTCGACCTGAAGGCTGACCTCGGGAGTGTGTCAGCCCTTTGACCACGTGATGTCTGTCTGGGGGTTCTTCGGAGTCGCACTTCAGGTAGAGTGCGCGACCAATGTTGTTAGCAGCAAAAGGAAATGCCAGCCACATGGCCAGATCGAAAGGATCGATGACCCTTTCATTTCTCATGCCAGTGCTGCCAGCCGTATCTTCATAGTATATCGATATTGTGGCGCTGCGCTGACTAGAGGTTCAAACTCTCGTTCATCATCTACGGTATGATCTCCGGATGTTAAAGCGCCGTCGCGTCGCAGATGATGCACGCGTCGCCGAAAGAAGGTAAAGGGAGAGGCTGACCCGGTAAGTCTTCGCCTCAACTTCAAGTTTGACGATTCGAAGAACGCGAGTCGTGTTGTGTAATGCCTGCAAATGCCTCTCTCCGCAAGATTTGTTGGAATCCTTCACTGTGTAGGACGCGATGCAGCAGCCCTGGAGGCGTTCCAGAAGCGGGACAGAGAAGGCTGCCAAGCCACTAACTAGTCAAGCGGGGCGCTGACGTCGATCTTCGGTCCGTACTTTGCGATGCAAGCAGCTACGGCCTTTTCTGCTGTGCCGGATCTGCAAAGATCGGTTTTATGGAAGGTGAAAGACGCTTTCTGGGTGACATCAAGGTCTTGGTCGAACTGCGACATATCGATGCCAAAGACTTGGGCTTTCTGTGATAGGAAGAGGAGGGTCGTCGCGAGGCCAATGCCGCTGCTACAACCCGTGATGATGACAGTTTTGTTGTCGAAAGATGTCATGGCGACGAATTATGATCTCCACCTGGAGGTAGGTACCATGTAAACCGCTCATGGCTACCCGTCTTTTATACATCCCTAACACTTGTCTTTGTGGCCTTCGCGGATGCGTACAGACCGTATGAGTAGTTTGTCTTTATCCACATGTCCCGCAATCTAGATGCACACGATGTCGAATCGGGCTATCTGCGCGACCCAGCTGAACAATTGGCCAACCAGAAGCTTGACCATCCGCGAACGCTGAAAGCAGGTAACACCTCCGACCCTGAGGCGTGACCTATGGGGTCTTTCTGACCGGCGTGATTGTTGCGTTCTCCCAACGACGGTTAAGATACCAAATGGGTATTTGTACCTACCTAGGTAGGTATGCTTGAGGAAGAGGACGATGGCCCGTTAGTTCTCGGTAGGAGCCGCGAGCGCATCCAAGAGCTCCTCTGCATGCACATGATTCGAGAAGATAGAAATGACTCATGAAGCTCTTGAAGCCTGCGGTAAAAGCGAGTATGAATTATGCTATGTCGACCGTGGGTGTGTTGACTGCGCCGCTGGGATTGTGGCCAGAAGAAGGGCTGACGCCAAGCTTCCCGAGGTTGCCCAGATGGCTGCGCGTCTGCGCGCGCGAAACCGCGTCGCCTCTACATTTCATCCATCCTGCATCTTTTGTCAAAACTATGGGCAACCTAGATAACTATCAATTCACGTTTGAGTTCCCTGTGGGCCCATACGTTGACGAAGGACAGCGTTTTCGGGATTGGACGTTGTATGACGTCTTCTCGGAAGGTCTGTACACACCTCCCAATGTCTGTATCGTACTGACGGCCGAACCAAGACATGCCCGAAGAGGTCTTCAAGGCTCTAACAGATCTGCGTCGTCTCGTTGACACAGAAGTTTTCGACCTCGTAGTCTACGATAGGTTCAGGACCACGTTATCCTTCCTCAAAGTGGCGTGGGATCGCGGTAACACCTGGGACAAGCGGCACCTTAACGGGCCCATAAAGGATGATCCATTGGGAAGATACTTCCGCCGGATTTTCCTACCACGACTGCTCCACATGATGCAGAACTTGGCCGATGAAGCTGTCGGTTGCTTGGACATAGCAGTCGACTGGTATACGACCACGAAAACGGAGTTGTTACACAGGGAAGAAAAGTTCTTCGGTTGTTCTTCTAATCAGGAGCTCGATAATTTCTTGCTTCGAACATTCTACGGCTGGAAAAAAAGAAAGACCCCCACACATGGCGAGGAATTCTATTGCAAGCTTATACTATTTGTCGGGGCCGCTGAAGCATGTAGAGATATCCGAGAATGGGCAAGAGACATGCTTGCTTGTCCTATTCATCATGAGTGGGAAGTCCTCGACGAGAACTACGACAGATGGGATGGGTTCGACAGAGACGGCTGCGTCCAGTCCGACTTCGTGGCAGCCTACAACATCTTTGAACGCCAGGCTTATGCCGAAATCAAAAGAAACGTGTATCACATCGTAGGACTCAGGTTGCCGAGAGAGCTTACAGACATGGTGTTTGACTATGCGCTTATAGTCGAGGACATACCCAAGGATCTCACGACGTATAATGACTTTGAACCTGATTTCGAAGTATGCGGAGGAGATCAGTATGTACAAATGTCTATTCGGCAAAACAGCTGCCCTCGCTATCGCTAAACACACTCATCGAATCACAAATTGGGCAACCCATATCAGACACCTGGTAGCAGGGAAAGAGTGGGACCCAGGAGAGCGAATCCAGTAGAGATAATCGGCGACGTCATTAGGAGACTTTTCGGCATGAAGTCGTAAAGTAAAGGGGTTATATCTCGACGCTGACTGATGCTTACTCTGGAACAAGATCTGCACTCCACCATATCGAATGACAGGCTGCGATGCCTCCTTACCGTCAATTGAGATGCTACACACCTCCAAGCTGCCCGGAGATGCCGAAGGCTCGCCAGCGCATGCTCCCGAATGAGATGTCCTGAACAAAAAGAGGAAGGCTGGATCTGACAAAACGTCATCGTCGTCCAAATTCTACTCAAAACGTAAGCTGCACCGAGATCTGGGTGGGGAGTGGAGCAGCATGTCGCACAACAGCTGCCAGAGCTGGCCGATCACATGCTGGAGTATTTGTAAGTATTTTGTACTCGGCGAGCAGGAAAGGTGATTTTTCAAGATGACGTCCCTGACGCTAACAGACGGTGCCCTGCATAATCGGGCCTTTTCCATCGTAGCTACCCCGCATGTCGTCACATTGAGCAAGGTACTCTCCAGTGGAAAGCTATCGAACTTTTCATAAAAGGTTTAAAGACAACGACTCTACGCACCAACTCACCAAATCAAACACATCATACCTTCAAAATGTCCAAGCCAAACATTCTCTTCGTCCTCACCTCGCACAACAAGCTCGGCGACACCGGCAAGTCCACCGGCTGGTACCTCCCCGAGCTCGCCCACCCCTACCATGTCCTCCACAGCAAAGCCAACATCACGGTAGCATCGCCCAAGGGCGGTGAATCACCTCTCGACCCCGCATCCGTCGAAGCCGCGAAAGATGATGTATCCGTCAACTTCCTCAAGAACAACGAGCAGGTCTGGAAGACAACCCAGAAGCTGAGCGACTTCAAGGGCAAGGCGAAGGACTTCGACGCCATCTTCTACGTTGGCGGTCACGGACCCATGTTCGATCTCGTCGACGACGCGACCTCGCAACAACTCATCAGGGAATTCTGGGAGGCGGACAAGATCGTTTCGGCTGTGTGCCATGCACCGGCTGTCTTCTACGATGCCAAGCTGAGCGACGGAAGTCTGCTTGTTGCTGGCAAGGAGGTTACCGCATTCACAAACGCTGAGGAGGAACAAGTTGGCCTCTCCAAGGTCGTACCCTTCCTGCCCGAGGATGCGCTGAACAAGGCGAGTGGAGGCAAGTTCGTCAAGGCAGCTGAGCCTTGGGGCGAGAAGGTCGCCATCTCTGGTCGCTTGATCACTGGACAGAACCCTACCAGTGCTACAGCAGTCGGAGAGGCTATCGCAAAGGCATTGGGCATCTAAGGAGGAATCATCAAATTTAAATAAGGGCCATGTAGAACAACTTCTATCATGATTATACGAATGTTTTTCATTTGCGAAGGATAATATATACATCCAATTTAACACATCTCTCGTGATCCTCCCTTCAAACTACTTCTCCTAATCTAGGCTAGCTTATACGTACATGTACGTAACTTCGGTGACAGTCTCGTAGACGGTGGCTGGTGGGCAAGCAGCAGCGGGAGCGGAGTGCTCTGGTGCCATGGTGGTGACGGGAGCGGGAGCGGGAGCATGCGACTCTTCAACAGGCGCGTGAGAGGGCTCGACAGGCAGGTAGGTAGTCTCATAGGGCTTCTCAGAGGTCATGAGAGTGCTGGAAGCATGCATGGTAGAGTTGCCGTACGGGACGGTGGTGTTGAGGTGCTTGTGAGGGATGGTGATGGGGTATGCGGTAGCCGCCTCGGAGGTTGCGGTGGAGGTAGCGTTCGCAGTGGTGACAGGGATGTATGAAGAGATCATAGTAGATGGCTTCATCATGGTGGTGGTAACAGCTTCCTTGCTGACAGTCAAGGCCTCGGAGGAGGCTGGTGCGACGACTGTGCTTGTGGTCTCAACCGGTGCGACGGTCGAAGAGACCTCAGGGGTAGGGGTAGGAGTAGCTGAGCTGACAGGTGCGGCCGATGAGGGCTTGACCAGGAGAGGTGTCAGCTTGCTCACGATCCAGTTTGATGCCTCCTCGGTGTAGAGCTCGAAGTAGTTCAGATGCTGAGCTACATCGTTTCCATTAGCGCAGACTGGGTCACCGCCGGCACAGTACGACCTCAAGACGGAGGAGTAAGTGTTCAAACGCTCAAGGTTGGAGCCGGTACGGCCCCAAGCTTGCTTGTCTGCTCCGTCGAGGACGTTGTAGACTTGGTTCGCAGTGTGCTTGACATCGCCCCAGAGAAGAGCTGCCTTGACGGCCTGACCAGCTTGCGAGTTGGCATCGAGACCGGTAGTCTTGGTGTCAACATCACAGGCGTCGGCGCCTCCGCCACTCAGAGTAGCTCCGGCAACCATGGCACCTTGAGAGTAACCGTTGACGACGATCAAAGTATCCGGGCACTGGGCGTTGTACTCGGTGATTTGCCTGACGCCGTTGACGGCACCGTCCTGGATAGTAGGGCAGAACTCCACGCCGAGGGTGGCATCGAAGACGAGGTCCATGTAGTCGCAAGAGTTTCCCTGAGCCTCGAATTTTGCGCAGACGGTATCTCTGAAACCTGAGGTACGGCCATCGCTGTAAGGTGCGTCATTGCCGCGGGCCATGAAGATAGCGACATCGTTACAGGCTGCGGTGAGCTTGGGAGGAGTGGTGCCTTGGGCACGAGCAGCCAAAGGAAGAGCTGCAAGAACAGCAGTGGCGAGGCCCTGCTTCATGATGGTCGTGGAAGGCATATCGAAGTTCGTGAATAAGGCGTTGCTTGTTTGCTGTGACTCGGAGACTTTGATCGACGAGTGGTATTAGAGATCGATAGATCTAGTAGCGAAGGTCGTGAGAGTATGGAGTATTAATTATTAGAGAAGATATTATAGCATGGACTATCTCCCTTTGATCTGATGTGTGGAGCGAGTGTGGATGGCCGAGCGAACGGACAAGTACTACACAAAGAGTAGAGTGTGATGGAGAGCGTGAAGTAAAGGCCTCAATCAACAGAAACATGCGACATGATATGCCGAACTGACTGTGGAGCCCCCCGTATCGAGAACCACCATCAGAGGCTCTGTGTAAGACCTTGGGGCGAACGGCCTCGTCGTGCAGGAGCGCATGCTTGCAAGCGCATGTATTTTGGAGGCTTCAATCGAACAGTCTGCGGCCCTAGCAACTTGGACTATTGTGTATCCACAGATCTCGTGTTCATTCCAGGTTAGCAGGGCGCCGCTAGCACAGGAGAGGCAATACAGTTCGCTCGCTATGACTCGTGCGGCATAGTCGGCATTACAACCACCGGCATTATCTCGTATCAGGTGTGAGAGATAGGATAAGGCTGCAACCGTTGACACCTCGTGTGCTGCAGATGTTATCCGGAGTGGAGAGTATGCAGTCGTTGAAGGTCTCATGTCCAACGCGCCCCTCTCTTGGGATCGTTGTGGCTGAGGAGAGAAAATTTGCATAGCTCAATGTTGAGAAACTATGTCATGTTAGCTTTTGTGGTGGTCAGATCATTGTCCGTAGTGCGCGAAATCACAGGGTTCAATCGACACTACAATGATCTGAGACCCTGGCCTCTGCCAGCTGCGCGCTATCATGCTCTTGAACCAGAAAACCGTTCTTCTGCCAACGTGCTGTTTCTGAACCGCCAAACGGGGTAGCCCCGGCTCTTCGGATCGCTGACAGGAGCGTCTACATCTCTCGGGCCTTCCAACAGAACAGAGGCGTGTGTTGTCTGTCTGACTGTGCTTGGGCGATGAGACCAAAGGTTAAAGATTGAAGATGACGTTTCTTTTTGCTCGGCGACGGATCGGCTTGAGAACCCGGGCTTTGAGGCCATGAGACGTGTTGGTCATGGTTTACTGTGGGTTGCTGTATCGGTGGCGGAGGTGGAGATGTGCCATGTGTATTTTGGGACGCTTGCACCTTCGCCGTGGGTCGAGATTCTCCCGAAAGTCGTGGATCGAAGAACTCGCTACTTGCGTTAGGCCTAGCGCCCGCTATTTCGAGCGATCCCACGCCTTGCGATGACGAAATGCGGCAGGGATGGCTGCGATGCGAGGTTCTGCGGAGCAAAAGTGATTTTCATGGCCGATGTGCCGCCCGTGTCGCGGTATCGTGGTTATCAGTGATGGAGGAGACTGGAGGGGCTCACTCGACGTCACGTGCCTGTCGGCCGAGAGGCTTCTTGGCTTCTTGGACACTTGAGGAACCTTGGCTCTAGCGAGACAGCGAAAGCCGGACACAAGCTGGTAGGTCGTCTTCTACCTCTACTGCAACGCCTCTAAAGAAAAATATAAGGAGACCATTTTACTCGCAGCTTTGCAGAGTATACACAGTGTTTTTCCTAGAATTTATTTACCACGTTGTAGTGCAGAACGGTGGTGTTGCTCAAAATCCCTAGGTATTTTCAGGCTTTCGCTGTCCTAGAGCTTGGAAGCCCGCAGCTACCACTTGCGCAACGAAATCACTCATCTCAACAATGGCATTGCTGTCAATCAGCTACCCCAGGTCATACACCGGAGTACCGTAGCGCGCCATATAGGGTCGAGTAGAAAGTGCTACCAACCAATCAAGGATGAGACGGTGTAAGCACGATGTTAAAAGCGTGATATAGTGTTCAAACGGTCTTAGGATAGTGTCTGTGCTCTGTTGTAGCCTCCAACACCATCTCGTCCTTAATTACTTAGGCAGTTGGTAGTAACTCCTCCTCTACCCTCGTTTGGGCGGTGAGTAAGGGCGTACAGCCCTCAGAAGTACCTAGGTAGCCTGATGACCTCTTAAACAGTGACTTCATCGCATGGCGCGGCCCTCTACGCGTACATTCCACCATTGCCCATTCCGTCTCGAACCTTATTTTACTGTTCGCCCATTCCGCTCCGAACTTTATTCTGCTGTTAGCTTGGTCATACAACAACGTAGACGTATACCCAAGATCATCCTCGTTGTCGGTGATACCAAGGTCATCTTCACTCCGCATGGAAGTATTGGTCAAAGAAAACCATCAGAACCGAGCTGAAGGGGCCAAAATCGCTACAGCCTGCCTGTATGGGTGCACACAGCGACTTGAAACGGGTGATTGGGCACGTCCTGGCTCGCGAACCATCTAAATGAGGTCGAAGATGAGCGTGTATCAACTGAAGAGAGAGAGTCGGTGAAGCGTGGACAACCTCAGACCGTCGACCCTAGCCAATACTACCTCACCGGTCGCGAAGACCACGAAAGCAAGAAGGCAGTGTCACACCGAGTAATCAAAGTGAAGCTGAAAGAAAGTTCAGCGGTTGGAATATATAATCCCTTCTTCCGCTGGTAATCTTGTATCATCCACCAACTCGAACAGTTCCCTCAACCGCATCTACCATCTTCAAGACTACCTTCTCACTCCGCAAACTTCCACTCTCATCCAAAATGCGTTTCTCCATCGCCTCCACCACTGCCGTCATGGCCGCCCTCGCTGCCAGTGGAACCGCCTTCGTCATCGATACCTTCGGTGACCGTCACTGCGGCGGCAATGTCCAGCAAACTGTCAACATCTGGGACGACACCTGTGCAGCCTGGCCACAAGGCTTTGGATCCTTCAGGATCACGACCTGGGGAGGAAACCACCAATTCGCATACTTCTTCGCGCCCGACAGCTGCGGCAACCCTTCCGGAGCCATCGGATCGGGCTACGTAGACTCTACGACGTTCGATTACGCCCAGGGAAGGTGCTACAATTTCAACGGGGCTAGTGCCAATGCGATTGCTTCGTACTACAAGGCCTAGAGAGATGTACACGATAGTAAGCTTCCAAAATATAAGCGCTAAAGTAGGGCTGACTAACTCGCGACAGTATGGGAAGTGATGAGAAATGGTAGAAAGATCAGCTCTCTTGTTCTCAAGCACATGTTCAACTCTCATCCACTCTTTGAACAAGCTTTTGTGTGTGTCGAATAGAGTCTATCATGTAATAGCGATGTAATCAATCTCGATCCTATTACCTCTCCAAAATATGCCTTACACTTTGCGTAACATCAGCTACCAACACATCAGCGTTACATCACATGAACCAGACAAGACACAGTGTACATATCATACCCTATATCCTTCACCACAGTGAAAGGCTCCCTACCCAAACTCGTCGCCCAACAACCCAGAAAACTTACACCTCACTCGCACCCACAGTCGGCACCACAACCGCCGTATTGCAATACTTCTGATCACAGAAAAACCTCGTCGGTCCAGCCAAAAGCACTGGAGAGCCACATGATAACCAGAAGGTGCAGTCTGAGCCGAGTGCATAGCATCGAGCCAAGATGTGAGAGTTTGAAAACGTGGCTGTGTAGTCGCAAGAGCAGAGGCCGGAGACTGCGTTGTAGTTGGGTTAGTGGAATCGGGTTACTAGATGAGGAAGTTGCGGATTTGCTGAAGGATGAGGCGAAGCTTACACTGTCCATCCGTTGCGTCGATCCAACCAACTAGCGCCGGATCACTTCCGGATGATGTACGCTGGGCTGCGAGCTCCGCATGTGGGGTGATAAGTGGATTGGGTGGGTTCGTAAACGCTGCGACGAGGAATTTGATGGCCATTGCTGTGATTGTCTTCATGTTGAATGCGTGCATATTGCTGAGTTTGGGCTGGACGCTCAAAACTTATGTGGTCGACGGCGTAGCGGCATGCGAGAGTAACGTGGTGTTGGATACATCGGCACAGATCAAGCCACTCAGTAAGGTCCGCCAGAAGGGTGATTAGACGTCCAAGAAGCGAGGTGGCGACACCCGAATTACCCGAATTGAGGTTGAGAAGAGGACAAGAACAGCAAGAATGGTGAAATGGTAAGCAGACAAATGTTGGTATCTCGATTGCAGAACAAGAAGCAGAAAGACAACGTCAAAAGCTGAAACATATATGAAGAAAATAGGACGAGCCTACAGCGCCGTACCCAATCGCGAAACGTACAATCGCAGAACGGGCAAGACATGAGGAAATATCGACGTGTTGCCGAATTATCCGAGCGGTGCAGAACACCATCATCAGGCGCACTCGCCTCAATCCCGTTTCTCCGTTGCAACAGGCACATCCTGATGACTCTCAGACCCGCTCGCAACCTGCGACGCCGCTCGACCCGGAGTCGTAGGGCCAAATCCAGTCAGGACCTCCATATCTCCATCTGCATCGCTGAAATACTTATAGTCCAAACCTCTCAGCTCATCATCCTCAGTCGCGCGGATATGGCAACCAGGAATCCTGTTGATGATGAAGAGTAAGATGACCGAGACGACAAAAGACCATGCGGCGCATGTAGTCGCAGCGGCCAGCTGGTAACCCATCTGTTTCCAGTTCCGGGCCCACCAGCCACCTTCGTAGGTGTTGCTTACGCCGTCCATGGCGGGTACGTAGGGTGCGGCGAAGAAACCGGTCATGATGTCGCCGACGTAACCGCCGACGCCGTGGATGGCGAAGATGTCGAGGCCTTCGTCGATGCCGAGGAGGTATTTGTAGCGGACTGTGAAGAAGGATGCGCAGGAAGTGAGGGCTCCGATCAGGGCTGCGGTCTGCACAGGTACGAATCCACAGGCTGGTGTGATACCAACGAGACCGGAGATGATTCCAGAACAAAAGCCGATGATCGAGAATCTGCGCGTAAACATGTATTCCAGTAAGACCCAGGCTATCCCGCCACCGGAGGCTGCCAGATTGGTGTTGCAGACGATGTAGATGGAGCGAAGAGAGAGGTTGGCAGTCGAGGCGCCTACAAACTGTCAGTACACACTGCTTCAATATCTCGACATACAGCCTTCACTCACCATTGAATGCAAACCATCCAAACCAGATCAATATCGTGCCAAGTCCAACAAGGAAAGGGCTGTGAGGCTTGAAGTGCGGTATCCTAGGGTGATGCGACTCCTTGTGCGGATCAACGCGCGGCCCCAGCATCACAGCCCAAGCCAGGGCAGAAAAACCAGACGCGATGTGTACAGGACCCGAGCCGGCGAAGTCAAGAACACCAAGCTTGTAAAGCCAACCACTAGGATTCCACTCCGCATGTGCTAGCACGTAGTATACAAACGTAGTCCAGCAGAGCAGGAAGAGCATCGAAGGAAATAGGCGTCCTCGCTCTAGCATCGCTCCTGCCAAGATCATCGCGGTGCAGGTAACGAAAGTGAAACCAAATGCAGCATAGAGTATATCAGGGATATCGGCGTTCGCGAGCGATGGTGAGGCGAGTGTGTTGTGTAGACCTGCTTTTGACAAGTCTCCCAGGAAAGGGTTGGTTGTATGCGACTGATAGAGAGAATAGCCGTATACCCAGAATTGGATGCCGACGGCGCAGGCGCAGAAGAGAGATTGGAAGATCATGGTCAGCGCTGCTTTTCGGCGATGCATGCCTGCGTAGAGAAAGCCGATGGCGGGTGTGATTTGCCTGATTGCGATCAGTATGTTTCGATTCCAACAGATGTGGAAGTCTTGCATACCAACATAGTACAGTGCTGACCAGCATCCAACACAGATCGCCCTTGTCGTAGAGCGCATTGAGATCAGTTGTCATGACGTCTCCTCCATTGGGATCAACAGCGTAATCCGGCCATTCTGTGATGGGTGTCGGGGCTGGAATAGCCGCCATATTGACAATATGTTGTACGGTAAAGCACCAAAAGTCGTACACTAGGAGCAATTCACAGTACCGAACCCTCGGGGATCGACCACGTTTATATCCAGCGATCTCTTCCCTACGCACGTCTCGGTTGCACGAGCGCGCCATCTCATTGCCAGGATAACATGATATGCAACGCGTTGTTTCCAGCCAACCACAAACCCGCTAGCAGAACCACAGCCATGGGAAGGAATTATTCGCCGTGATCGGTATAGTGAGAGACATCCAGAGTTCCTTATCGTTCCACTTCCCCAGGACACTAAGGAGGAGTGGAGATGGCCAAGGAGGCGGAAAGCGGAAGCCAGCCATGTGTATCGCTTGGCGGAAGATAACGGGACGTGGGGTACCGCGCATGTGGAACCTGTCTCAACTCACCCATCGCAAGTGCCTCACGACGACATTGTCAAAGACTTTCGGAAACGAGGTCCCAGCACTTGCGCATTCCTGTAGACAAAGTCTCGTTGTCCATGGCTTTGCTGTCTACCCACTTGCGGGTGGGCGGGCCCTTGCATGTAAGCTCGATATCTCCGGCCTTATCGGCGTCGATCCTGTACTGATAGGTATGCATGGTCAGCCTCAAATGGCTAAACACATGGACCAATGGCGGAAAGCTGGCAACAAAACGCGCTTTGCTCATGTCAGCGGCGCCGGCATCGAGGTCAGAGATGTATTGCTGCGCCGACGTCTTGCGCTGCTGAGGCGTCTTGTGTGATGCAGTCAGCGTGTTCTGCGGAAATTGCCTGTATCACGGTCAGCGTACGCCCCAGCACTAGATAAGAAAAGCCGAGCAATGGGCCTATCATGAGACATGATATGATGCTGGACGGCAATGGGCGTTAGGCAGTACCCGAGCAGCCACCCAGCAGTGGCGCCATGATAGCATGCGTTTATTACGTACCACAGTGATGCGAGGAGACCTTCATGCAATCGTCAGCAGTGCTTTAGTATCGTAGTGCAAAGCTTACCTTTGGCGGGCCTCTGCTCTATCAGCCATTTACTGCTGCCGTCATTCGAGCGCAACTCTACCATGCATACCACACAGTCTTCTTCGGCTGCCTTCTTCTTCGCCACTTTCTTCGGAAATAGTGAGCAGTACGTGGATATAGATTTCGACTCTCCAGTAGGCGCCGGCAGCTTCCGCTTCTTGGAATCCTCGACAGGTGGGCTATCAAGATCATCGTCGTCGTCTTCCGCTTCTACATTTGACTTTGGCGTTCCAACAGCGAAGTACTGCGAGATAGTGTTTGTTTGTTTCGTGGTGGCTTTTCTCTTTTTGTTCGCTCGTGGCGGCTCGTCGTTCGTTGCGTCTTCAGAAACTGCAACCAAGTCTTCGGTATCTAACGACGCACACAGAGAGCATGCGTCCTCGATGTCAGGTATTACAACCGCCGACTGGCGCTTGTCAGATAACGCCTTTCCTTCGCTGTAGGCTCTGCATGTGGACTGAATAGGACACTCGTCACACCTGGGTCGCGGCGTACACAAAGTGGATCCGAGTTCCATAAGCGCTTGATTCCACAGTCCGGGCACCTCACTCGTCCGTGTTTCTGGAAAGTTGGAAGCGTGCTTGATTAGTTGGTCGGCCATATCCCAAAGAACATCTGTAGCCTTCTTATCTTTGACATCCATGTACAAACCCAGCTGTCGACTGAGCACGCGCGCCACGTTCCCGTCGAGGACAGGCTCTGCTTCACCGAATGCGATACTAGACACCGCGCCTGCGGTATATCTTCCAATGCCGGGAAATTCCTGTAGCTCCGTAGCACCACTGGGGAGTGCGCACGAAGCACCAGCAGATTTGGCAATCATAGCCTTCGCACCTTCATGAAGACGTGTTGCACGTGAGTAGTAACCCAGACCCTTCCATACGGAAAGAACATCATCATGGTTCGCTTCGGCGAGGTCTTGAACCGTGGGCCACTTTTCGACCCAATTGTTGAAGTACGGTATTACTGTCGACACGCGAGTCTGTTGGAGCACTATACGGTTGTCAGTCAACGTTTCCTCAAACCTCCAGAGACGCGATCGCGAACAAAGCACGTGACACCGCGTTCACGCGTCCAATCGCAAAAACTCCACCACAAGGAACATATACTCACTAACTTCCGAAACCCAAACCTCATACGCCCTCTTCGACAAAACGCGTCCCAGCTCTTCCTTGTCTTCGTACTCTTCGGGGTCGATCCATTTCTTCCTCCACGGCATACTACGCGTCTCCGCAACGCCATGGAACCAACTCAACAACGCGTCGCAACCTGATCGACCGTCCAAAAGAAGCGGGTAGTGGTACGACGCATCGTGTGCGCGTGCAGATGGTATTGCTGGCGTTAGAGGTGTTGCGGGAGGTGCAATGATGGATTTGCTGGGTTTGCTAGGTTTGCTACTGGGCTTGGCGACCGTGGTAGCCTTCTTGCGCGGGGCCATGGCGCGTTGGATACGTGTGTAGATAATTGTAGAGGGTTGGCAGTCCAATGGCGAATTGATGTTGCTGGTTGCAATGCTTCGTGATGCAGGTTAGGTGTAAGGGGAGGGATTTGTGGAGATGCGATCGCGCTAAGCTTTGCTAGTGCTCCGATCGAGCTTACTGCTTCATCTCCTGAGCGCAACATGACGCATATTCATGACTTCTCAGCCAGTACTCGGAGTCGTTTGCTTGGAATTTAGATAATTAGATGGCACCATCTTTGTACATGTGCGTAGTGGAGTGCATCGTACTTCTAATGGTGCCGATTCTGTTGTCAGGCGAAAGAAACATCCGTGAGCTGCTTAATGAAACCCAAGTTCAGAACACGTTCAGATCGAGTGCGAATAAAGAAGACGGAGACAACTGGTGGATAGTATTCAGCTCCGTCACGGTGCCATGCAAGTCATCCAACGCCCAAGAAAATGCTGTTCCAGAAAGCGACAGAAGCTATCTACTTCGCGCGCATATGATGAAGGTTGCCACATAAGCTAGTTAAACATCCGTAAATATCCAAT
>Ga0265798_10007135_pt1 | contig 14528 bp, 10 predicted proteins | sample P3T30metagenome_FD_192430 | JGI IMG/M metagenome (GOLD analysis project Ga0265798, IMG submission 192430) | Plant litter microbial communities from East Loma Ridge, Irvine, California - P3 T30 | ecosystem: Environmental > Terrestrial > Plant litter > Unclassified | place: USA: California...
CTGGGCGTGCCGATGCTGCTCGCCCCGGCGGGCACCTCGACCGGGTCGCCGTCCGGCGGCCCGTCGAGCGGCGGCCCGTCGAGCGGGCCGTCCGTCCTGGCGGCCGAGCTCGACCGGCTCGGTGTCGAGACGGTGCTGGCGGTGGGCGACGTGGGGGCGATCGACGGGGCGGGCGTCGAGATCGCGACCACCGCCTCCTCGGTCGACGTGCCCGACGCGGCGACGCCCCTCGACGACGTCCTCGCCGTCGTGGCAGGGGGCGACGACGTCGCGGCCACGGCCACCGCACGGGCCGCGGGTGCCGAGGTGCAGGCCCTGCCCGACGGGGTCGTCGACCTGCAGTCCTCCGGTGAGGCGATCGACGCACTGCACGCCTCGACGACGACCGACACGGTGTTGATCGGGTCGACGTTCACGGCGGTGCGCGACCCCGGGTGGTCGGTCGCGGCGGCCCGGTCCGGGGCACAGCTGCCCGGCGGCGGCCAACGGTTCTTCCCGGACCGGCGGTTCGTGGCGCTCTACGGCGCGCCCGGCACCGGGGCGCTCGGCGTCCTCGGCGAGCAGGACGTCGCCGCGACCGTGCAGCGTGCCGCCGACGTCGCGGCGAGCTACGACGCGGCGAGCGACCGCCCCGTGGTGCCGATGCTCGAGGTCATCGCGACGGTCGCCGCCGGTGCCGCCGGGGACGACGGCGACTACTCGAACGAGCTGTCGGTCGAGAGCATCGAGCCCTACGTGGACGCGGCCGCCGCCGCGGGGCAGTACGTGGTGATCGACCTGCAGCCGGGTCGGGCGGACTTCCTCAGCCAGGCGAAGCGCTACGAGTCGCTCCTGTCGCGGCCGAACGTCGGCTTGGCGCTCGACCCCGAATGGCGCCTCGAGGCCGACCAGGTGCCGTTGCGCCAGATCGGCGGCGTCGAGGCGAGCGAGGTGAACGCCGTGTCGACGTGGCTGGCCGACCTCGTGGCCTCGAAGGGTCTGCCGCCGAAGATGTTCGTCCTGCACCAGTTCCGTCTCGACATGCTGCGCGACCGGGCGTCGATCGACACGTCCCGACCCGAGCTGGCCACGCTGATCCACGCCGACGGCCAGGGCTCGCAGCCCGACAAGCAGGCCACCTGGCGCACGCTGCACGACGGCGCTCCGGCCGGGGTCGCCTGGGGCTGGAAGAACTTCTACGACGAGGACACCCCGATGCTCTCCCCCGAGCAGACCATGGCCGACGTGTCGCCGACGCCCGACCTGGTGACGTACCAGTAGCGCGTCGTCGAGGTCGCTCCGGCGACCCGTGCGGACGATTCACCGGCAGGTGGACGAAGATGAGGAGTCCGAAACCGACCGATGGGAACGCAGCACCGTGGCCACGAACGACGAAGTCGACCTGATCATCGACGCCTGGGCCCGCGAGCGCCCCGACATCGACTTCGCACCCCTCGACGTCTTCTCGCGCCTCCGCCGCCTGTCGCGGCGCCTCGACCGCATCCGCAGCGAGGCGTTCGCCCACGCGGGCCTCGAGATCTGGGAGTTCGACGTGCTCTCGGCCCTGCGTCGGGCCGGTGACCCCTTCCAGCTCAGCCCGAAACACCTCGTCACGGCGACCATGGTCACGAGCGGCACGATGACCAACCGACTCGACCGTCTGGTCGAGCGCGGCCTCGTCGAACGTCACGGCGACCCGAGCGACGGCCGCGGTGTGCTGGTGCGCGTGACCGAGGACGGCATCGCACGGGTCGACGCCGCCATGCTGAGCCTGGTCGATGCCGAGAGCGCGCGGCTGCACTCCCTGTCACCCGCTCAGCAGGCACAGCTCGCCGACCTGCTGCGGCTCGTCGGCGACGAGTTCAGCTAGCAGCAGCGTCGGGCCGGTCGTCGATCAGCCCGAGAACGCCGAGCTGGGCAGGTCCTTCTCGCCGTCGACGATCGCGCGCACGATGCGCTCGGCCACCGCGTCCGGGTCGAGGGCCGCACCGAACGCCGGCGCCGTCCCGGCGACCGCCCGCGTGGCGAGGCCGGTGTCGGTGTGCCCCGGGCGCGCGTCGAGCACGCGGATGCCGTCTCGCCGGTACTCGCGTCCGGCGGCCGACGCGAAGGACGCCAGGGCCGCCTTGGACGCCGAGTAGGCGGCCATCCCCACGGTCGCGGCCTCGGACACGACGCCGCTGATCGTCACGACGAAGGGTTCGCGACCGGCCGCCGCGGACTCCGCGAGGGCGGCGTGCGCGGCGCGCACCAGACGGATGGGCCCGAGAGCGTTCGTCTCGACGAGTTCGTCGAGCGTGTCGTCGTCGAGGTCCTTCGCCGCTCCGAACGCGACGACGCCCGCGGCGACCACGACGCCGTCGAGGCGTCCGTGCTCGTCGAGCGCCGACCGGACCAGCGCCGCGCCTCCCGACCGGTCACGCAGGTCGGCGAGGTAGGCGCCGGTACCCGACAGCGACTCGGGGCGTCGGGCCGCACGGACGACGACGGCCCCTTCGTCCTCGAGCATCGCGGCGACACGCACGCCGAGTCCGCCGGACGCGCCGGCCACGAGCACCACGGCTCCGTCGAGATCGGTCATGCCGCCGACCCTACGCGCGCGCCGCCGTCCGACGCCGGGGAGGACACCGCAGGAGGCGCGGGTCGCGTCAGGCGGACGCGCGCACCACCAGCTCGGTCGGCAACGTCATCGCGGCGGGCTTCTCGCCGTCGATCACCTGCAGCAGCAGGCGCACCATCTCGTTGCTGATGCGGTCGAACGGCTGACGCATGGTCGTCAGCGCCGGTGTCGTCTCGGTCGCGACGCGGGAGTCGTCGAACCCGGCCACGGCGACGTCCTCGGGCACCCGACGGCCGGCGGCCCGCAGGGCGTCGATCGCCCCGGCGGCCATGCGGTCGTTGCCCGCGAACACGGCGTCGACGTCGGGGTGGTCGGCGAGCAGCGAGGCCATCGCGACGCGACCGCTCTCGCGCCCGTAGTCGCCGTGACGCACGAGCGACTCGTCGAGGTCGCCACCCAGCTCGGCGCGGTAGCCCTCGAGCCGGGTGATGCCGCCGGGGGTGTCGGCGGGGCCCGTGATGGTGGCGATGCGGCGACGCCCGAGACCGCGGAGGTAGGCCACCATCTCGCGGGCACCCTCACGGTCGTCGGCCGCGACCCAGCCCATCTTCTTCTCGTGTCCGAGCGGGATGCCACAGGCGATCGCCGGCACCCCCGACTCGACGACGTCCGTCAGCAGGCGGCCGCCGCTGTGTGCCGAGACGAGCAGGACGCCGTCGACGTGGCCGGCGCCGATGTACGCCAGCGCCCGCTGCTGTTCGGCCGGCGACCCGGCCATGATCAGCACGAGCGAGACGTCGCGGTCGGCGAGGGCCGCGGCGGCCCCGCGCAGCAGGATCGAGAAGTTGGGGTCCTCGAAGAGCTGCTGGTGGTCCTCGGTGAGCAGGAAGGCGACCGAGCCGGTGCGGTTCGTCGCGAGGCTGCGCGCATGCGGGTTGACGCGGTACCCGGTGGCCTTGATGGCCGCCTCGACGGCGGTCTTGGCCTCGGGGCTGACCCACCGGCCGCCGTTGAGCGCCCGCGAGACGGTGCCCCGCGAGACGCCCGCCGCCGTCGCGACGTCGTCGATGGTCGGTCGTCCCCGACCCGTCGCGCTGCTCACGCGGCCAGCATAGGGTGCCGCCGGCGCCGGGCCCGCCGGCACTACTTGACCGCGCCGGCGGCGAGGTCGACCTTCCAGAAGCGCTGCAGCACCAGGAAGATGGCGATCAGCGGGATGACCGACAGCAACGCCCCGGTGATGACGAGCGTGTAGAGCGCCGGCGCCGACGCCCCCTGGTTGAGCAGGCCGTTGAGGCCGACCGTCAACGGGAACAGCGAGTCGTCGCCGAGCATGATGTACGGCAGCATGAAGTTGTTCCAGATGGCGACGAACTGGAACAGGAAGATCGTCACGAGTCCCGGCAGCAGCATCGGGACCGCGATGCGACCGAAGATGCCCATCTCGCGGGCCCCCTCGGTGCGCGCGGCCTCGATCACGTCGGTCGGCACGGCGGCCGCCGCGTAGATGCGGGCGAGGTAGATGCCGTAGGGGCTGATGATCTGCGGCAGCAGCACGCCCCAGAAGGTGTTCGTCAGGCCGACGTTCGCCAGCAGGAAGTACTGCGGGATCGCCAGGATGACGCCGGGCACGAGCACGCCCATCAGCAGCACGTTGAAGACGACCTTCTTGCCGGGGAACTCGAACTTCGCGAGCACGTAGCCCGAGAGCGCCGAGACGAACGTCGACGCGATCGCACCGATGCCGGCGTAGAGGGCCGTGTTGAGCATCCACCGCCAGAACAGGCCGTCGCGGTACTGCGTGAGGGCGACGACGTTGTCGAGCAGGTGACCGCTCGGCGCGAGCGTGAAGGTCGAGAAGAGCTCGCCGCCGTCCTTGGTCGAGGCCATGACGACCCAGAGCACCGGGAACAGGCAGTAGACGGCGCCGATCAGCAGCAGCACCGTCGAGACGACGCTCGGCCGTTCGGCGTGCAGGCGCGGGGCGGCCGGGTCGCGCGGCACCTTGCCCGAGGCTCCGCGGCCCGTCGAGGAGGCGCGGGTCGGGTCGGGCACCGGGGCCGCCGCGTCGCGGGAGCCGTCGAGGTCGATCGTGGTCATGGTCAGTCCTCCTGGCCGAACGCGCGCTTCTGGACGACCCGGAGGAAGAAGAAGCTGACGATGAAGGTGGCGAGCGCGATGACGACCGAGGTCGCCGCCGCCGAGTAGATGTCGTCGCGGGTGAACGCGTCGCGGTAGACGAGCATGAGCGGCGACCAGCTGGTCGACAGGCTGTTCGTGAGCGGACGCAGGGTGGTCGGCTCGGCGAACACCTGCAGGGTGGCCACCATCGAGAAGAGCGCGGTCATGACGAGCGCGGGAGCCACCATGGGGATCTTGATGCGCAGGGCGATCTGCACCTCGCTGGCGCCGTCGAGGCGGGCGGCCTCGTAGACGTCGGTCGGCACGGCCTTGAGCGAGGTGTAGATGACGATCATGTTGAAGCCGACGCCGCCCCACAGGGCGATGTTGGCGATCGCGAACAGGACGGTGCCCGAGCCGAGCACGCCGTCGACGTCCCAGCCCAGCCGGTCGAACACGTAGTAGAAGGGGCTCACGGCGGGCAGGTACAAGAAGCCCCACAGCAGCGAACTGATCACGGCGGGCACGGCGTAGGGCATGAAGATCGACACACGCGAGAACGCCGTGGCCCGGGTGCGCTTCGAGTCGAGCAGCAGGGCGAAGAGCAGCGCGAGACCGAGCATGCACGGGATCAGCACGACGCCGTAGAGCAGGACCCGCCCGACGCTGGCGGCGAACTCGGGGTCGGTGAGCGAACCGACGTAGTTCTCGAAGCCGGCGAACACCTGGCTGTCGCCGCCCGAACCGAGCCCGAGGCCGACGACCTGCTTCTTCTGGAAACTGAGGAACAGCGTGTAGACGATGGGCGCCGCCATGAACAGCACGAAGAGCACGATGCCGGGGGCGAGCATGGCGTAGGGCGTCAGCACCCGGGTGCGGAAGCTTCCGTTGCCCTTGCGCGTCGCGGGCCGGGGCGCCTCGCGACCGGTCGACGACGGCGGGGGGCCGGCGCCGTCGGTGCGGGGGCTGAGGGGGGTGAGGGTGTCGGCCATGCCGGGTCCTTGGGTCGAGACGGGTGTGACGGAGGGGTGACGGGGCGGACGGGGCGACCCCGACCGCCCCGCCCGATGTCGCTACTCGACCGAGAAACCGCTCTTGGTCAGGTCGTCGACGGTGATCTTCTGCATGGCCGTGACCGCGTCCTCGAACGCCGCCTGGGTCTTCGCGTCGGCGGCCTTGGCGAACTCGTCGTTGTAGGCGCTGAAGGCCACGTTGACGTTGGGACCGTAGGTGAACGGGTTCACCGACTCGGACGCCTCGGCCGCGATGTCGTAGAAGTCGTCCTGCTGGCTGAAGAACTCGGGGCTGGTGGTCAGCGCGTCCTTCGCGGCGTCGGTCGCGGCCGGGTAGACGCCGGCGATGTCGGCGAGCGCCGCCACCGCCGTGGGGTCGGTGTTGAGCCAGGTCGCGAACTCGACCGCCGCCTCCTTGTGCTCGGACTGGGTCGTGACGGCCGTGGTCGAGCCACCCCAGTTGCCGTCCGCGGGCTTCGAGGCGTCCCACTGCGGCAGCGGGGCCGCGGTCCACTTGCCGGCGGTGTCGGGGGCGTTGCCGCCCAGCACGCCGGGGGCCCAGACCGAGCTGATCCAACCGACCTGGCTGCCGTCGTTCAGACCGGCGTTCCACTCGGGCGTGTACATCGGCTTGTTGTCGACGGCACCGCTCTCGACGAGCCCGCCCCAGTACGAGGCGACCTTCTCCGTCGGGCCGCCCTCGATGTCGACGCCCCAGCTGTCGCCGTCGATGGACCACCACGAGGCGCCGGCCTGCTGCGCGAGGCCGGCGAACCAGCCGGCGTCGTTGGCCGAGAAGGTGCCGAGGTACTTGGTCGGGTCGGCGGCGTGGAGCTTCGTGGCGACGTCGGCGTACTCGTCCCACGTGGTGGGGACGCTCAGGCCGTACTGGTCGAGGACGTCGGTGCGGTAGTAGGCCATCATCGGGCCGGAGTCCTGCGGGATGGCGTAGACGCCGTCGCCGCCGAGGGTGACGGACGACCAGGTGCCCTCCGAGAAGTCGCCCTCGAGGTCGGCGGCACCCTGGTCCGAGATGTCGGCGAGAGCGTCCGAGGACACGAGGGTCGGGATCTTCTGGTACTCGGCCTGGATCAGGTCCGGAGCACCGCTGCCGGCCTTGATGGCCGTGAGCAGCTTGGTGATGGCCGGGTCTCCGCCGTCCTGCTTGTTGACGGTGACCTGGATGTCGGGGTTGTCCTGGTTCCAGAGGTCGACGACCTTGTCGAGGTTCGGGGCCCAGGCCCAGTAGCTGAGTTCGACGGGGCCGTCGTCGGCCGCGCCTCCCCCGGCACCGGTGCACCCGGCGGTGAGCAGTAGGGCGGCGGTCGCGACCGTGGCGACACCGAGACGGCGGAATGAGCTGCGCATTCGTCCTCCTTGAGGAAAGCAAGAGCTGTGGTGGGGCGGGACAGCGCGAGCTTCGGAGAACCACGTCGCTGTGCCTGTGAGCGGTTACAGTTACGCACAGGGTTTTTGGCTTGTCAACACCGTTACGAACCCTTCCGACGGTCGATGCCGGTGTGTTACAACTGGGAGCGCACACAGTCAAAGGAGATCACCGCATGTCACTCGAGCTCGACGCCCGGCCCACGCCCCAGGCCACCACGACCTGGCTGCCCGGCCGCGCCGACCTGCGCTACGGCGGGGACTACAACCCCGAACAGTGGCCGCGCGAGGTCTGGCTCGAGGACATCGCCCTGATGAAGCAGGCGGGCGTCAACCTGGTCAGCGTCGGCATCTTCTCGTGGGCGCTGCTCGAACCCCGTGAGGGCGAGTACGACTTCGGCTTCCTCGACGACATCCTCGGTCTGCTGCACGACGCCGACATCGACGTCGACCTGGCCACCCCGACGACCGTCCCCCCGGCCTGGTTCTGGAAGGCCTACCCCGACTCCCACCCGGTCACGCGAGACGGCGTCACCCTCGGCCGCGGCTCCCGCGGCATGGTCAGCCCGAGCAGCCCCGACTACCGCCGCGCGGCCCTGGCGATCACCGAGCGGCTGGCCGAGCGCTACGCGAACCACCCCGCGGTGGTGCTCTGGCACGTCCACAACGAGTACGGCGCCCCGATCAGCGAGGACTACGGCCCCCACTCGGTGCTCGCCTTCCGCACCTGGCTCGAGGAGAAGTACGTCACCCTCGACGCGCTCAACGAGGCCTGGGGCACCCGGTTCTGGGGCCAGACCTACGGCGAGTGGGACGAGATCGACGCCCCGCGCACCTCGGCCACGGTCGTCAACCAGACCTCGCGCCTCGACTTCGCCCGGTTCACCTCGGACGCCCTGCTGGCCTGCTTCACCGCCGAACGCGACGCGATCAAGCGACACGCACCGCACCTCCCGGTCACGACGAACTTCATGGCCACCAACTGCCCGTCGATCGACTACTGGACGTGGGCCCGCGAGGTCGACGTGGTGGCGAACGACCACTACCTGGTGGCCGAACGCCACGACAACCACGTGCTGCTGGCGATGGACGCCGACCTCACCCGCTCGCTCGCCGGCGGTGCGCCGTGGATGCTCATGGAGCACTCGACCTCGGCCGTCAACTGGCAGCCGCGCAACATCGCCAAGCGTCCCGGTGAACTCGCCCGCAACGCCGCGAGTCACCTGGCCCGTGGCGCCGACGCGATCCTGTTCTTCCAGTTCCGGGCGTCACGGTACGGCGCCGAGAAGTTCCACTCCGCGATGTTGCCGCACGCCGGCACCTCGACCCGCACCTGGCGCGAGGTCGTCGACTTCGGCGCCGACCTGGGTCGCCTCGCGGCCGTCCGCGGCAGCCGCGTGGAGGCGCGGGTCGCGATCCTCTGGGACGTCGAGTCGTTCTGGGCCCACGACCTCGAGTGGCGCCCGTCGGTCGAGCTCCAGCACCGCGAGCGCGTCGTCGCCTGGTACTCGGCCCTGTGGCACCTCGGCGTGACGGTGGACTTCCGTCACCCGCACGACGACCTGTCGGGCTACGACCTCGTGCTCGCGCCGTCGCTGTACCTGGCCGACCGGCACACCACCGACGCCCTCGGCGCGTTCGTCCGCGGGGGCGGCACCTTCGTCGCGTCGTACTTCTCGGGCGTCGTCGACGAGAACGACACCGTCCACGCCGGTGGCGCACCCGGTGCCCTGCGCGAGGTGCTCGGCCTCTCGGTGCCCGAGTTCCTGCCCCTGTACGCCGACCAGGTCGTCACGCTCGACGACGGCACGACCGGCACCGGCTGGTCCGACGACATCGTGCTCGAAGGTGCCGTGGCGATCGCGAGCTACGTCGACGGCCCCGCGGCGGGAGGTCCGGCGGTCACCCGTCACACCCACGGCGACGGATCGGCCTGGTACGTCTCGACGCGCACGACGGGCGCCGACCTCGAGGGACTCGTCCGGTCGGTGCTCGACGACGCCGGCGTGCCGCTGCCGGTCGAGCACCCCGACGGGCTCGAGGTCGTCGTGCGCCACGGGGACGACGCCGACTTCACCTTCCTGGTCAACCACGCCGGGGCCGCGACCGACGTCGAGGTCGGTCGCGGCACCGAGCTGATCACCGGCGACGCCGTCGACGGCCGCGTCGTCGTGCCCGCCGGGGCGGTCCGCGTCGTGAGCCGCCCGCGCGGCTGAGCCGCGAGGCGACCCGAGGAGGCGCGGTGCCGGCGTCGGGACCGGAACCGCGCCTCCTGCACCCACCCCTCGAGAGCCCCACCCGGCAGCCGCAGCCCCCGCCACACCGATCGTCAAGGAGGACGACACGATGACACGACCCACCAGCACACCCCGGCCCCGCATCGACCGGAGGGGCCGGCGCGGTCTCGTCGTCGGTGCCGCCCTCGCCACGGCGGCCCTGGGAGCCGGCCTGCTGTCGGGAGCCCCCGCGACCGCGGCCCCCGGCGGCCCGATCCCCCGCCCGGTCGTCGTGCAGGACCCCGGCTTCGAGCAGGGCGCAGCGGGCTGGGTCTCGAAGGGGAAGGGCACCAGGACGCTCGAGGCGGGTGGGCACGACTCGGCCACGCGCCTGACGCACGTGCTGTCGACGGCCGGCACGGCCACGACCAGCCAGAAGCTCAAGAAGGTCACGCCCGGCTGGTGGACCTTCTCGGCGTGGGTGAAGAGCGGTGGCGGTCTCGCCACGAGCACGCTCTCGCTGACCGGGTGCGGCACCGGCTCGAGCACGGACGCCGCGGGCACGACGGTCGTCCCCTCGACCGAGTCCGACGACGGCTGGCTGCACCTGTCGGTCTCGGCCGAGGTGACGCACAGCCAGTGCACGCCCACGCTCACCACGTCGGGCGCCGCGGGGGCCTGGGCGAGCATCGACGACGTGACCTTCACGCCCGGCCGTGTCACCCGTGACGTCCGCGGGGCCGACCTCTCGGGCCTGCCCCGCAACGAGGACCGCGGAGCCGTCTACCTCGACGCCGCCGGTCGTCCGACGGATGCCGTGCAGCAGCTCGCCGACCACGGCGCGAACATGGTGCGGCTGAAGGTCTGGGTCGATCCGACCGACGGCTACAACGACCAGGACGACGTCGTCGCGATGGCCGCGCGGGTGAAGGCGGCGGGCATGCAGCTGCTCGTGGACTTCCACTACAGCGACCGCTGGACCGACCCGGGCGCCCAGACCATGCCGAAGGCCTGGCTCGGGCTGAGCGCGCCCGAGGTCGCCACGAAGATCCACGACCACACCCGCAGCGTGCTCGACGCCCTCGCCGACGAGGGCATCACCGCGGACGCCGTGCAGGTCGGCAACGAGATCAACCCCGGCATGGTCTGGCCGCTGGGCCAGACCTGGGACGTCGACCCGAGCGACGGCGTCAGCGGCGCGCAGTGGAGCAACCTGGCGATGTTCCTCACGGCCGGAGCGACGGCGGTGAAGGAGGTCTCGCCGACGACGCAGGTCGTGCTGCACCTGACGAACATCAACAACGGGATCGACGGCCTGACCTGGTGGTTCGACGAGGCGACCTCACGCGGGGTGCCGTTCGACCTGATCGGCCTCTCGTACTACGGCTACTGGCACGGCGGGCTGTCGGGCATGCAGCAGGCGGTCACGACGCTCTCGGCGCGCTACGACCGCGACGTGCTCATCGTCGAGACCTCGTACCCGTGGACGCTCGAGGACGACCCCGACCACACCTGGGAGAACGTCGTCGTCGACCCGTCGCAGCTGGTCGCCGGCTACCCCGCGACGCCCGAGGGGCAGGCCGCGAACTTCCGCGCGATCCAGGACGTCGTGGCCTCGGCCCCGGGCGGCCGCGGAATCGGCGTGGTCGCGTGGGAACCCGCGTGGACCGCGGTCGACGGTGCCGGGTGGGACCCGGACGACCCGACCTCGGGCAACGCGTGGGAGAACCAGGCGATGTGGGACCACGACGGTCGCCCGCTGCCCGCACTCGACGAGTACGCGGCCGACTGACCCGGGCGAACGCCGGGTGATCCCGGTCGGCCACGTCACGGACCGCGATCGGGGACCCCCAAGATGGGCTCATGCCCTCCTCCCCGCGTCCGCGAGCCCGCGTCGACCGACGCACCGTGTTGCTCGGCGTGGGCGGCGTGGCCGTCCTCGGTGCCGTGGGGGCCGGCGTGGCCCTGCGGACCGCGCGGACGAGCGGGGAGGCGCAGGTCACGCCGACCGCGCCTCCTCGGCCGGTCGACGCGCTGCGGGCCGCGCGTCCCGCCACCGTCGCGCACCGCGGCGGATCACGTGACTGGCCCGAGATGTCGCTGTACGCCTATCGGCAGTCGGTCGCGGCCGGGGTCGACGCGCTCGAGATGTCGCTCTCCCGGACCTCGGACGGAGTGTGGTTCGGGCTGCACGACGAGACCCTCGACCGCACCTCGGGCACGTCCGGCTTCGTCGCCGCCGAGCACACCTGGAGCGAGGTGCAGCGGTACCGCATCTCGGCGGCCGGGACGACCGACCCCGGGCAGTCGGACCAGCCCTACGCCCGCTTCGACGAGTTCGTGCGCGAGTTCGGCCGTGACCACGCCCTGTTCGTCGACCCGAAGTACGTCGGGGCCGACTTCTACCCCGAGCTGTTCGAGATCGCGCGGACCCAGCTCGGCACGGCCGACCTCACGCAGACCCTGGTCGGCAAGGGCTACTGCACGCAGACCGAGTGGGGCGACCTCGCCAGCGCGCGGGGGTGCGAGACCTGGGGGTACTACTACGCCGACGAGCTGGCGGGCGATCCCGAGTTGCTGACCCGCACCTCCGGCTCCTGGAGCCTGCTCGGCCTCGACTGGTCGGCCCCGGCCGACACCTGGTCGACCCTCGCGGCGACCGGCAAGCCCGTGTACGGCCACATCGTGCCCGACCTCGACGCGGCGCACACCGCCCTCGACCAGGGCGCCGACGGGCTCGTCGTCTCGGGCGTCGCCGACGTCGTCGGGCCGCTCACGACCGAGGGCTGAGCCCCGACGCCCGCCGGTGGGGCTCACCCCTCGCACCCCACGGGTCAGGCCGCGGTGACGGTCACCCGCTCGGGTCGCTCGGCGTCCGCCCCGAACACCAACCGACGGGTGGCGACCTTGTCGGCGAAGAACCGGTCGTGGCTGACCACGACGACCGCCCCGGGGAAGTGCTGCAGCGCCCGCTCCATCACCTGGGCGCTCGGCACGTCGAGGTGGTTGGTGGGCTCGTCGAGCAGCAGCACCGAGGCCCCCGAGAGCAGGCACTGCGCCATCGCGACGCGGGCCCGCTGACCACCCGAGAGCGCCCCGATGCGCTTCTTGAGATCGGCCTCGCTGAACTGGAACATGGCGAGGAACCGCCCGACCGACTTCCGCGTCGCGGTGAGGGCGAGGCTGTCGGGCATCGCGTTGACCGAGTGCGTGACGGTGTCGTCGTCGTCGAGTTCGGCGAGCACCTGGTCGTACGAGACCACCTTGACCCCGCCCGCCCACGCGGCCCGACCGGCGTCGGCACGTTCCTCGCCGGTCAGCACCCGCAGCAGCGTGCTCTTCCCGCTGCCGTTCGCCCCCGTGATCACCAGGCGGTCGCCTCGACGCAGCTCGAAGGTGAGGTCGTCGAAGAGCGTGCGGTCGTCGCGGGCCTTGCCGAGGCCGTCGACCCGGCAGAGGACGTCCTTGACGTGCAGCCCCGAGTAGATCTCGGTGATGATCTGGTCGACGGGGCGCGGTGCCCGCGACTTCTTCACCTTGGCCAGCTGCTTGAGCAGGTCGCCGCCGTCCTGGCGCTTGGCGGCCTTGGCGGCGTCGCGGCGGTCCGAGATGCCCTCGGCCTCGAACGCGAGCAGCTCGGACTCGTGCACGAACTGCTGCTCGAGGCTCTTCAACCGGAACTGCTTCTGGACGACGTACTCGGCGAAGTCGCCCGGGTAGTCGTGCAGGTGGAAGTTCTCGACCTCGACGATGCGGGTGACGACCGCGTCGAGGAAGCTGCGGTCGTGCGAGACGACCACGGCCGCGCCGTGGAAGTCGCGGAACCACGACTCGAGCCACTCGACGCCGGCCACGTCGAGGAAGTTCGTGGGCTCGTCGAGCAGCAGCACGTCGGGGTCCTCGAGGACGATCTTCGCCAGGGCCGCCCGGTTGCGCCAGCCACCGCTGAGGTCGTCGATCGGGCTGGTGCGGTGCGCGTCGCTGAAGCCGAGCACGCTCAGGGCGGTGTCGATGCGGCGCGGGTACTCCCAGCCGTCGACCCGGTCCATCTCGGCGAACAGCTCGGACTGCCGGTGGATCAGCTGGTCGAGGGCGTCCCCGCCGTCGGGGTCCATCGCGACCACGGCGATGTCGGCGTCGATCTGCGCCAGGTCGGCCTCGATCGCCCGCTCGTGGGCGAAGAGCCCGGTCAGCACCTCGACGATGGTCTGCGTGCCGTCGAGTTCGGAGAACTGCGAGAAGTACCCCACCCGGACGCCCTGCTCGAGCGTGACCGTGCCCTCGTCGGGCTGCACCTGGTCGAGCATCAGCTTGAGCAGCGTGGACTTGCCGCTGCCGTTGCGACCGACGATCCCCACGCGCTCCTTCTCGTCGAGGCGGAAGAACGCCTCGCGCACCACCGGGGTGCCGTCGAAGCGGACGGTCACGTCGTTCAGTCGGATCAGGCTCATGCGTCGATCCTCGCAGGCCGACGGAACACCCGGCGCCGCCCGGTTGTTGTCGTGAGAGGCATCGAGGCGACCGCGGGCACCCGACCCATCCGATCGCACCGACGCCGACGAACAGGAGGCATCATGTCGGACCAGTACCGGAAAGACCCCGAGGCGGTCGCCCGCCTCACCTCGACCCAGCGCCGGGTGACCCAGGGCGGCGGCACCGAACCCGCGTTCCGCAACGAGTTCTGGGACTCGAAGGACGCGGGCATCTACGTCGACGTGGTGTCGGGCGAGCCCCTGTTCGCCTCGGTCGACAAGTTCGACAGCCGCACCGGCTGGCCGAGCTTCACGCGCCCCATCGACGCCGAGCACGTCGTCGAGAAGCGCGAGGGCTTGTTCTTCAAGCGCACCGAGGTGCGCTCCACCGCCGGCGACAGCCACCTCGGCCACGTCTTCCGCGACGGCCCCACCGCCACCGGCGGGCTGCGCTACTGCATCAACTCGGCGGCTCTCCGCTTCGTCCCCTACGCCTCACTCGAAACCGAAGGATACGGTGCCTACATGACGCTCTTCTCCCCCGAATCCACCCCCGCCCCCAGCGGCACGACCGAGACCGCGATCCTCGCCGGCGGTTGCTTCTGGGGCGCCCAGCAGCTGCTGCGCCGCCGACCGGGCATCGTCTCGACCCGCGTCGGCTACTCGGGCGGCAGCGTGCCGAACGCGACGTACCGCAACCACCGCGGTCACGCCGAGGCCGTCGAGATCGTCTTCGACCCGGGCCTGACCTCGTACCGCGAGATCCTCGAGTTCTTCTTCC
>Ga0265798_10007137_pt1 | contig 14527 bp, 8 predicted proteins | sample P3T30metagenome_FD_192430 | JGI IMG/M metagenome (GOLD analysis project Ga0265798, IMG submission 192430) | Plant litter microbial communities from East Loma Ridge, Irvine, California - P3 T30 | ecosystem: Environmental > Terrestrial > Plant litter > Unclassified | place: USA: California...
CTCGGCTTGCTGAAGGAGCGCCGTTTTCTCCCGTTGTTCGTCACCCAGTTCCTCGGCGCGTTCAACGACAATCTGTTCAAGACGGTGATGGTGCAATTCGCGATCTACAAGATCTTCGCGGATCCCAAGCTGGAACAGAATTTTACGGCATTGGCGACGGCCCTCGGCATTCTTCCGTTCTTCCTGTTCTCCGCGCTTGCCGGACAGCTGGCGGACACCAACGACAAGGCCAAGATCATCCGCATCGTGAAGACGGCGGAGATCCTCATCATGATCGTCGGTGCAGGCGGGCTGATGCTGGCGTGGACCGGCTATTCGACCGTCGGGCTGGTGCTGATGCTGTTCGCGACACTGTGTCTCGGCATCCACTCGGCGTTCTTCGGGCCGATCAAATATGCCATCCTGCCGCAGCATCTGCACGAGGACGAAGTCCTCGGCGGGACCGGGCTGGTCGAATCGGCGACCTATATCGCGATCCTGCTGGGCACGATCCTCGGCGGGTTCATGGCGGTACAACATGCCGCGATCGCGGTGCTGACGGTCGCGGTGCTGGGCTGGGTGGTCTCGTTCAAGGTTCCGCCCGCGGCGCGCGAGGGCAAGGAACTCGTCGTCAACTACAACCCGTTCACGTCGTCCTGGCGGCTGATTTCGGGGACGATGCACATCCGGCGGCTATTCCTCGCGATCTGCGCGATCAGCTTCTTCTGGACCATGGGGTCGATCCTGATCATCGTGTTCCTGCCGCTCGCGAAGAACGTGCTCACCGCGAACAACCATGTCTTCACGCTGATGACCGCCTTGTTCTCGATCGGTGTCGCGGTCGGATCGGTGCTGATCAACTCGCTGTTGAAGGGTCATACCTCGGCCAAATACGCGCCTGCCTCGGTGCTTGCGATGGGTGGGTTCGTGGTGCTGTTCTCGTTGCTCGTGCGTGGCTGGCCGATCGCACCGATCGGCACGCTGTACGATCTGGCGAGCTTCATCGCGATCCCGCGCGCGATCCTGCTGGTGTCGGTGCTGATGGGGATTGCGATCACCGGCGGGATGTTCGTCGTGCCGCTCTACGCATTCCTTACGACGACGGTATCGAAGGACGAGACCGCGCGCACGGTGGCGGCGAACAACGTCGTCAACGCAGGCGCGATGACGATCGGTGCGCTCGGCGTGCAGGGGCTGACGATGCTGGGCGTGACGCCCGACAACATGCTGCTGGTGGTTGCAGCGATGTGCCCGGTCTCGGCCTGGATCGCGTGGAAGCTCCACGTCGCCTGCGACTGACCGGTCCGCCGGGTCGGACCAGCCGGTCCTAGAAGATGAACGTGTAGAAGCAGATGAAGAAGGCGGAGAAGCTCATCACGAAGAGCTTCACGTCCTCCTCGTCGCGCGCGCGGGTCTGCGCGATGCGCTTCGCCATGACGGCCTGGCGAAAGGGATGGCGGTTGCCGGATGCGGCGAGCTGGACAGAGCGTTGCATGTGCCGAGTTAACGCTTTGTTTACGTTTGGGGCCAGTGCCGGTTGCGGTTAACGGCCGTCCGATATCGGGACTCCCGCTCCCCGCCCCGCGAGCAGTAGGGCCGGCAAGGAACACTTCGTAAGAGTTTCTATTGAGTTCAGCTCGTTAAGAAGTCTTTGACCAAATTGCGCGCTTATCCCTTGCATGAGTATGTCGCGTAAACTTTCCGAGCATCAGGTGGCGTTCCTGTTGGGCGTCGTGTTCTTCGCGGTTGCAACGGTTTCGGTCCGCTTTGCCCGGTTCGACGGGGGGGTCGCCTATGTCTGGGGTGCGGCCGGCCTGTTGCTGGCGCGGCTGGTGACCTTGCCGGTCCGCCGCTGGCATGTACCCTTGCTGTGGTGCGGGCTGGGCTGCGTGCTGGAGATCGCGGTATTCGGGCTCGGCTGGCGCGCGGTTCCGGCGCTGACGCCGGTGTTGCTGCTCGAACCGGTCCTGGCAGCGGTGCTGCTGCGCCGCGTGTTGGGGCCGGGATTGCATATCGGAACGGTCCACGGAATGCTGTGGTTCATCGGGCTTGCGGGGTTCGTCGGACCATTGGTGTCCGGGGTGTTCGCGGGCGGCATCGTCGCGTTCTTCGCAAACGCGCCCTATTGGACCAATCTGATCCACTGGGTCGTCGCGCACGGGCTTGGCGCGGTGCTCGTCACCCCGATTGCCTATGCGGCCTTCAATCCGGACTGGATCGGCCGGATCAGCCATTGGAAACGCAATGACCTGTTCGCCAACACCGCGCTGTTGCTGCTGGTCGCGGTGACGGCGGCGGTGGTGTTCTACCAGAAAACCGCGCCGATCCTGTTCCTGCCGCTGCTGCCGATGGTGCTTGCGACAGTCCGCGGCGGACGGATGGCGGCGATTGCGAGCGTCATCATCGTCGGTGCGACTGGAGCGGTGTTCACCGCGCATGGACGTGGGCCGATCAATCTCATGCCCGGTTCGACGGGCGAGAAAATCCTGCTGTTGCAGGGATTCATCGCCTGCGCCGTCGTGCTCGTCCTGCCGGTCGCGTCACTGCTGACGCAACGTCGGATCATTGCGGAACGCTGGCGCGAGAGCGAGGCGCGCTATCACACGATCGCCGACAGCCTGGGCGACGCGATCATCGACGTCGCCGCCGACGGGACGATCCGCTACGCATCGTCCGCGATCGCAGGGATGACCGGCCTGCCGTCCGACGCGGTGGTGGGCAGCAAGGCGCAGGACTTTATCTATGCGGAGGACGCGCCGACCGTGGCGGAAGCCTATCGCCAGGCGCTGGAGACCCCGGGTCGCGCGGTGATCGCGCAATATCGCGGCGCGCGCAGCGATGACGGTGGACGGCGCTGGTTCGAGGCATCGATCCGCGCGGTAACCGCACAGGGCGAAGCGCTCGGCATCGTCGGGTCGATCCGCGACATATCGGACCGCAAGAGCCTGGAGTTGTCGCTCACGCGCGAAGCCCGGCTCGATCCGTTGACCGGGCTGGCGAACCGGCGTGCGTTCCTGGAACATCTCGAACTGCGCTGCTCGGCGACCACCGCCGCCCTGCCCAACGCGCGGGCGGGAAGTCTTGCGATCCTCGACCTCGATCATTTCAAGCGCGTCAACGATCGCTACGGCCATGCCGCCGGCGACGCGGTGCTCCAGGCGGTTGCGACCGAGGCGATGCGCTTCTGCCGCAGCCACGACCTCGTCGCGCGGATCGGGGGCGAGGAATTCTGCGTCATCTTCGGCGGCGCGACCATGGCCGATGCCGAGACCGCCGCTGACCGGTTGCGACAGGCGATCCGTGCGTTGCAGATCCCGATCGGCGATGGCCAGACGATCTCGGTCACCGCGAGCATCGGCTTGGCCGAAATCGTGCCCGGCGGCGCTGGGCCCGAAATCCTCAAGCGCGCCGATACCGCGCTGTACGAAGCCAAGCGGCAGGGGCGCGACCAGTTGCGGATCGCCGCCTGACCGGTCGGAACCACGGCGATTTTGCGGTACCTGGCGCTCAAGCCGTTGGCGACTGGGGAAAGCTTCCCTAAGCAACGGGGATGATCAGTCCCTCCCCCCGCTTCCGCACCCGCCCCCTCCAGCGTCTCGTCACGCTGCTCACCGTCTCGGCGGCGATCCCCCTTGCGCCCGCTTTAGCGCAAATGAAGACCGACCCCGCGCGGATCGAACAGAGCGTGCGTACGCTCGCCTCGGACACGTTCGAAGGTCGCGCACCGGGCACCCGTGGCGAGGACCGGACGCTCGGCTATCTGATCGCACGGTTCCAGTCGCTCGGGCTCGAGCCTGCGGGAACCGATGGCGGCTGGGTCCAGAAGGTGCCGCTGATCCACACCCGGCTCGGTACGCCGCGAACGATGCGGTTCGATGCGGCCAAGGGTGCGCTTCCCGCCGAGCAATCGAAGGAGATCTACGTCTCCACCATCCGCCCCGACGATGCCGCCAAGATCGCCGCCGCACCGGTCGTCTTCGTCGGCTACGGCGTGACCGCGCCCGAGCGGAAGTGGGACGATTTCAAGGGTACCGACCTCAAGGGCAAGGTCGTCGTGATCCTCGTCAACGATCCCGATTTCTCCGCCGCCAAGGGCGAGCCCGTCGCGGGCACGTTCGGTGGCCGCACGATGACCTATTACGGCCGCTGGACCTACAAGTTCGAGGAAGCCGCGCGGCAGGGCGCGATCGGCGCGCTGATCGTCCATGACACGCCCGGCGCAGGCTATGGCTGGAACGTCGTGGTCAGCAGCGGTGGTGAGAATTACGACATCGTGCGCGAACCGTCCAAGCTGACCAGCCTCGCGCTGCAGGGCTGGATCGCTGGCGACGCCGCATCGCGCGTGTTCGCCGCGGGCGGACTGGATCTCGCCAGGATGCGCGTTGAGGCGCGCAAGGCGAGCTTCCGTCCGGTGCCGCTGAAGGGCGTGACCTTCACCGCCGACGTGCCGGTCAGCCACGAGCAGGTCGACAGCTACAACGTGCTCGCGCGCATCCCCGGGACCGAGCGGCCCGACGAGGCCGTGATGTTCGGCGGGCATTGGGACGCTTACGGGTCTGGCAAGCCCGATGCGCAGGGGCGGATCTACCGCGCGGGCGCGAACGATGACGCGCTCGGCATCGCAGGCCTGTTCGAGATCGCGCGCAACATGAAGGCCGCGACGCCGCCCAAGCGCAGCGTCGTGTTCGCCGCCTGGACCGCGGAGGAGCGCGGGCTGCTCGGATCGGAATATTATGCGACTCACCCGACCATCCCGATGGCGAAGACCGTCGCCAACCTGACGATCGACATCCTCCAGACCGCGGGGGCCGCGAAGGACGTCGTGCTGGTCGGCGCGGGCCAGAACACTCTCGAGGACGACATGGCGCGCGTCGCGGCGACGCAGGGGCGGAGCGTTACGCCCGAAGGGTTGCCCGAACGCGGGCTGTTCTACCGCGCGGATCACTTCTCGTTTGCCAAGCAGGGCGTGCCGACGCTGCTGCTGATGGGGATCGCGGGGGCGTCCGACATCAAGCAGGGCGGCGTCGCGGCGGGGCAGGCGTGGATCGATGCCTATACCGGCAAATGCTATCACCAGGCGTGCGATGCGTGGAGCAGCGACTGGAAACTGGACGGGGCAGTGCAGGACATCGACCTGATCGGCACGATCGGTGCGAAGCTTGCGAATTCGACCACTTGGCCGACGTGGAAGGCCGGGTCCGAGTTCAAGGCAATCCGCGACAAGACCCGCCCGACGCGCTGACGAGCGCGTCCCGGTTTTTACCCTGCGCCCCAGAAGCTGCCGTCATGCTGAACTCGTTTCAGCATCCACCGCTCAACAGGCCTAGCCCGGACTCGTGGGGGGCTGGATCCTGAAACGAGTTCAGGATGACGGACGGTTTTGCAGAACTCTCGCGAAACGGCGTCTGATCGTCCTGCATGCACCGCACCCGGAACGCCCTGCCCTCCGCAAGCATTAGGGAGCCAACGTCGCTTTCCAGCGAGACGAAGGATTTCCGATATGCGCGCCCTCCCCGCCCTGCTGCTGCTCGCGGCCCCATGGACCAGCGCAGCCACGGCGCGCGACGTGCCCGCCGCCGCCACAGTCGCCGTGACCCCACTCGGCGCGAACCTCGAAAAGTTCGACTACCCCTTCCCGCTCCACTGGTTCGACGGCCAGTCGCAAGGCGCTGCGGTGCGCATGGCGTATCTCGACGTCTCACCAATGGGGCAGCCGAACGGACGAACCGTCGTGTTGCTCCACGGCAAGAACTTCTGCGCGGCGACGTGGCAGGACGCGATCGGCGCTCTGTCCAAGGCGGGCTACCGCGTGATCGCACCAGACCAGATCGGCTTCTGCAAATCTTCCAAGCCGGTGGGCTATCAGTACAGCTTCCAGGCACTCGGCGCATTGACGGCGGGGCTGCTCGACAAGGCGGGGGTCGGCAAGGTGACTCTGGTCGGGCATTCGACCGGCGGCATCCTCGCCGCGCGGTTCGCGCTCAGCTACCCCTACCGGGTCGACCGGATCGTGCTGGTCAATCCGCTCGGCCTCAACGACACGCTGGCGCAAGGCGTGCCCTATACCGATCTCGGCGCGTTGCGGCAGGAGGAAGCCAAGACCGACGCCGCGTCGATCAAGGCATATCAGTTGCGCAATTACTATCACGGCGCATGGCGCCCGGCCTACGACCGCTGGGTGGCAATGCTTGCGGGGCAATATGCGAGCCCCGACGGCGACACCGTGCGCGACGCACAGGCGCGCCTGTCGGACATGATCGAGACGCAGCCGGTCGCCGCCGAGCTCGACCGGATCACCGCGCCGGTATCGCTCATCATCGGCCAGCGCGACCTGACCGCCTTCCGCGCCAACACCGCACCCGCAGCAGTGCGGGACCGTATCCAGACGGTCCCGCAAGCCGCGGAGGTTGCGGTGAAGCGCATCCCCAACGCACGCCTCGTCCGCATCGCCGATGCGGGACACGCCCCGCAAGTCGAGGACCCGGCCGGGTTCAACACGATGCTGCTAGAAGAACTGCGCTGAACTGCGCCGGGCTGGGGCAGGACGGGACTTCTTCCAATTGCCCTATCCGTTCGCTTCGAGCGAAGTCGAGAAGCCGGGCCCAGCGCAGGTTTCTCGACTACGCTCGAAACGAACGGTCAGGATGAAGGCATTACCCCTCAGACCGCGCCGGGCAGGACCTTCCAATAGGTCGCATAACGGTCGTGCGCGATGCGGTGATACGGAACCAGCCGCACCGCGCTCTGGTCTCCGGAAGCGATCGTGAATTCAAGCGGCGCTGCGCCGGGACGAACGCGCCCGGCAATCGTGCCAGCATCGCCCGTCAGCATCGGCGGAGTGAACGGCGCGTCGTTATACTCGCCGTACTTGCGCTCGCTGACGATGATGTCGGCGTCCTTCGCCAGCCCCTTGGTCCCGAACACCCCGGCCAGCACGATCGGCCCATAGGTGAACGCGACCACGTCCGGCGCGGCGGGCGCGTGGTCGGTCGCGACTTCCATTGCGAGGCGCAGTTCGACCGTATCCCCGTCGCGCCACGTCCGCGCGACTTTGACGTAGCTGCCCGCGGCATTCGACCGGACGGTCTCCACCCCGTTGACCAGCACGGTCGCGGTCTTGCTCCAGCGCGGGTGGCGCAATTGCAGCGTCAGCTCGGTCGGCCGCCGCAATGTCCAGTGAAGCGTCGTCGTCGGCGAGTCCGGGAAGGTCGTCACCTGCCGCAACACAGCACCCTTCTCGCGCCACGTCACCGACGAGGGAACGAACAGGTTCACGTACAGCGCGCGATCGTCATGGAAGTAGATCGAGTCGCGGTATTTGACGTGGTTTTCCATGCCCGTGCCGGTGCAGCACCAGAAGGAATGCTCGGGCGTGTGGTACAGCTTCATATAGCCGGGCCGCGCGCCCTGAAAATAGGTCACCATCCCCGAATCCGGGTCCTGCGACGCGAGGATGCCGTTGTAGAGCGTCCGCTCGTAATAATCGGCATAGTCCGCCTGCGGGTTCTGCAGGAACAGCGCGCGGGTCAGCTTGAGCATATTGTGCTGGCAACACGTCTCCGATCCCTTGGGCGAGAAGACGTGCTGCTCGAAATCCGCCATCGGGAAGAAGTGCTCGTTATCGCCATGCCCGCCGGTTGCGAACGAGCGCGTGAGCGCGACCGTCTTCCAGAAGAAGGCGGCGGCATCGCGGTATTGCGGGTTGCCGGTCACTTCGTAGACGCGCTGGAAGCCGATGATCTTGGGCACCTGCGTATTCGCGTGCATCCCGTCCAGACGATCGCGTCCCGCCGCGAGCGGCTCGAGGATCGCCTTGTGCGAGAAGCGTTCGGCCATCTCGCGATAGGCGGGGTTGCCGGTCATCACGAACAGATCGGCGAACGTCTCGTTCATCCCGCCATGTTCGGTATCGAGCATCGTCTCGAACTGCGCGGCCGTCAGCGGACGCGTCGCCACGACCGCCCAGTCGGCCATCCGGATCAGGACGGCCTTTGAAGCCGTGCTGTCCGCCAGCAACGTCGCGTCGCGCAGGCCCGCATAGACCTTGTGCAGCGTGTACCACGGCACGCCGGTGATCTTGTCCCCGCGCAGATGCGCCGCGACCAACGCCGCGCCATCGGGAAACGCGCAGACCAGCCCCGTCTTCGCGGCATACTGGCACGCGGCGAGTTCGCCTGCGATATAGTCGATCCGCTGCTTGAACTGCGGCTCGCGGGTCGAGCGATAGGCGAGCGCGCATGCCGACAGATAATGGCCGAGCGTATGCCCGTGGCAGTTGATCTCGGCCCACTGCGCCTCGGATTCCCAGCCGTCATAGACGGGCGCCTTGGGCTTCAACCCGGCATTGACGCGGAAATTGTGGAGCATCCGGTCAGGGCTGAGGCTCATCAGATACGCGATCGTCTTGCGCTGCGCATGGAGGAACGGCCCTTCGGACAGCTCGACGTCGGCAAGATCGAACGGCTGCAACGCGGCCTTGGGGCGCGGGCCGGTCGTGGCCGGGGGCTGGGCTGCAAAGACCACGCCCGGCATCCCGGCGAACATTCCCGCGATCAGCCCGCCCGCGCCCGAACTGGCGAGGAAGCGTCTGCGCGTGGCCCCGGTACGGCGGGTTTCGATCGTCATGCTAAGCTCCTAAAAATCGTGCCGCGTTTGCTACGGCATCCTTATCTTCCAACGGGATAACCCCGGCATCGTCGATCAATCCAGTCGATTCGCCCGATATCCCAAAGTCTCCGAAATACGCGCCACTGCCGCGTGCAGCATCTCGCGGGCGGCTTCCGCATCCACCTTCTGCGATCCGTCGATCAGTTCGAGGAAGGGAATGGTGAGCGCAGCGACGACGTTGCCGTCGAACCCGAAGACGGGGCAACTGATGTCGGTTACGCCGTGCGTGATCGGGCTTTGTCGACGATCATAGCCACGCGTGCGGATGAGCCCGAGCTGCTCCGCCAGTCGCGCGCGATCGATCGGTTCGGCGCGGTCCTGCTCGGCGGCCGCAAGAATCTGTCCGGCGCGCGTCTCGCTTGAAAAGGCGAGCAGGACTTGTCCGGAGCAACTGTTGACGATGTCGATCTTGGCGCCGACCCGCAACGAAAAGCCCCGGACCCCGGGTTGTTGCTCGCACGCGATGACCAGACCGCTGCCGGCGTTGGGCACGACCAGATGGCACGACTGCCCCGCATCCTGCGCCAGCCCCTGCATCTGCGGCAAGGCAGCGCGGGTGATGTCCTGCGCAGGCGTCGCGCGATAGGCGACCTCCAGCAGCTTGTAGGCGACCGTATAGCGATCCGTCCGCGCCGATTTCTCGAGATAGCCGAGCCGTTCCATGACGATGATGATCCGGAACAGTTCGCCCACCGAACGCCCCAGCAACGTCGCCATCTCGCTGACGAGCGCGCCTTCGGGATGTTGCCCGAGCAGTTCGATGACCTCGAACGCCTTCTCGATCGCCGGTGCGGTATAGGTGCCTTGCGGTCCGCTTTGCTTCATCACTTCCCCGATGTCTTGGGCTTGCCCGCTCAGGACCAGCGCCGCGCATAGTGCCCCGCCGCGCCGATCCTGGCCGTGAAGCTCTCTTTGCCAGCCCGTACAGCCACCGTCGATCCCGCGGGTCCGCGAATCGTCAACGCTTGCACGCGCCCTGCCCGCCAGCGCAAGTCGACGCGCAACGCGCCCCGCGCGCGAAATCCGGTGATCGCGCCGTCTGGCCACGCGCTCGGCAACGCCGGGAGCAGGTGGAGCGTATCGCCCCACGACTGGACCAGCATCTCCATGATCCCCGCCGCCCCGCCGAAATTGCCGTCGATCTGAAACGGCGGATGCGCATCGAACATGTTGGGATAGGTGCGGTTCGGGCCAAGCAGCCCGTTGAGGATCTCGTGGGCATGATCCCCCTCCCCCATGCGCGCCCACAGGCACAGCCGCCACGCGGTCGCCCAGCCGGTCGACAAGTCGCCGCGCCGCCGCAGGGTGACCTTCGCGGCTTCGATCAGCTCGGGCGTATCGCGCACGTTGATCTGTCCGCTCGGATAGACCGCATAGAGGTGCGAGACGTGCCGATGATGCGGATCAGGGGCCTGCTCGTCCCAATCCTCGAGCCATTCCTGCAACTGCCCTTGCGCGCCGATCCGGTCCGGCGCGATCTTCGCGCGCGCCGCCGCGACGGTTGCGAGCCAGGCGGCATCGCGCTTCAGCCGCGTGCCCGCAGCAACGGTGTTGGCGAACAGGTCGCGGACGATCTGCCGGTCCATCGCCGGGCCGACGCACAGCGACGATCCGAACGGATGCAAATTCTCGGGCGAAACCGACGGCGAGGTAACGAGCCCGCGCCCCTTGGGATCCTCGATCAGCGTATCGAGGAAGAAGCGCGTCGCGCCCGCCAGCAACGGATAGAGCCGCCCGAGCAACGCGTCGGTGCGGTGATGATCCCAATGCGTGAACAGCGTGTTGCACAGCCACGCGCCGCCGCACGGCCACAATCCCCACAGCGGCCCGTCGATCGGCGCGGTCGCGCGCCACAGGTCGGTGTTGTGATGCGCGACCCAGCCGCTTGCACCGTACATCGCCCGCGCGGTCTTTGCCCCGGTGACCGCGAGTTCCTCGGTCATCCGCAGCAACGGCTCGACGCACAGCCCGAGCCCCGCAGGGTCGGCGGGCCAGTAGTTCATCTCGGTATTGATGTTGATCGTATATTTGCTCCCCCACGGCGGGCTGGTCCCTTCATTCCAGATCCCCTGCAGGTTCGCGGGTTGCGTGCCGGGGCGCGACGACGCGATCATCAGGTAGCGGGCGTATTGCAGATACAGCGCCGCCAGCCCCGGATCGGTCCCGCTCTCGCCCGCCGCAATACGCCGGTCGGTCGGCAGTCCGGCAGCGGCAGGGTTGCTACCAAGGTCGATCGTCATCCCGCCGAATAAGGCCGCATGGTCCGCGACATGCGCGCGCCGGAGCACCTCGTAGGATTTCGCCGCGGCCGCGGTGCCGACCGAGCGGACGAGCGCGACCGGGTCGGCACTCTGGTCGGTGGGTCCGCGGTAACTCGTCGCAGCGGCGATCAGCAGAGTCACCTGCCGAGCGCCGCGGACGGTGATTCCGTCCTTGCCGATCACAATCCTGCCATCGCCCTGCGCGACGACGCGCAGGGCATAGGTCAGCCCCGCCGCAATCCCGTCGGACGCTTCGTTGCGACCCGTGACCAGCATCGCAGCCGCGCCATCCGCCGCAACCGCAACGCCGGGCCGCGCCGGTTCGACGGGCTCGCGCTGCAGCCAGTCAGTCGTTGCAGCCGCACGGGGCGCCGCACCCTCGACGTACTGCTCGCGCGGAACCGCCACCTTGTGCGGCCCGCGATACGCGAGATCGAAATCGAGCGTCCCGCCCTCCGCGGTCAACCGCAGCACGATCACCTGATCGGGGGCCGAGGCGAACACCTCGCGCATGTACCGTTTACCGCCACCCCCGTAGGCCGTCGTCGCGACCCCGGATGCGAGATCGAGCTCGCGCCGATAATCGTCGGGTTGCCGCGCATCGGCAAAGGTCAGCAAAAGGTCGCCAAGCGCGCCGTACGGCATTTGCGACAGCGGCTTGGCCATCAGCTTCGCCGACGCCAGATCGGTTGCCTCCTTGTAACGACCAGCGGCAAGCAACGAGCGGACCTGTGGCAATGCCGCCAGCGCCGCGGGATTGTCGGGATCGTAAGGCGACCCGGCCCAGAGCGTGTCGCTGTTGAGTTGGAGCCGCTCCTGCCCGACGCGCCCGAACACCATCGCGCCCAATCGGCCGTTTCCGACCGGCAGCGCCTCGGTCCAGGCGCCCGCCGGCTGGCGATACCACAGCCGGTCGTCGGCTTGGGCAGCGCCCGCTCCGGCGGCCGCGACCGCAGGCAGCGCGCCGAGCGCAAGACCGGTCGCCAGCGTCTCGCGACGCGTCAGTCCGTCCGCAGTTTTCACGCGCCGCATCCTCGCCCCCTTGGTCATTGTCGTCACCGCCTTTCGCAACGGTTTGCCTGTCGAAGATTGTCCGGCACTATGCGCCAATAGTCCAGCGTTCGATTGCGCATATGATCGCTTGGTTGCATATACGCGACAAATAGTCGGACCCGATACCGGCCTGACACCGTTTTTTTGAGGATTGCACCATGAAGACCGTCGTTTGCCGGGAGCCATTCGATCTGGCGATCGAGGATCGTCCAGCGCCCGCCCCGCGCGCCGGCGAGGTTCTGGTGCGGATTCGGCGTGTCGGATTGTGTGGCACCGATTATCACATCTACGCCGGGCGGCATCCGTTTCTCGCCTATCCGCGCGTGATGGGGCACGAGCTATCGGGCACCGTCGAACACGCGCCGGAAGGGTCGCTGCTGCGGGCCGGTCAGATCGTCGCGATCAACCCGTATCTCGCGTGCGGCACCTGCATCGCCTGCCGCAACGGCAAGCCCAACGCCTGCGTCAACATCAGCGTGCTGGGGGTGCATTACGACGGTGGCATGGCCGAACTGCTCGCCGTCCCCGAAAGTGCCGTGCTCGATGCGGGCGGACTGACGCTCGAACAGGCTGCGATGATCGAGTTTCTCGCGATCGGCGCGCACGCGGTCGCGCGCGCGGACGTGTCGTCTGGCGCGCGGGTGCTGGTCGTGGGGGCCGGGCCGATCGGCGTCGGCACTGGGCTGTTCGCCCGCTTCAACGGAGCGCACGTCACGCTGGCGGACACCCGCCCGACCCGTCTCGCATTCGCGCGCGAAAACCTCGGTTTCGACGCCACGGTCGAGGCCGGGCCCGACATGGCCGCCGCGCTGGCGAAGGCGACTGATGGCGAAATGTTCGATGCTGTGTTCGACGCGACGGGTTCGCTTGCCGCAATGGCGGGGAGCCTCGCTTATGTCGCCCATGGCGGGAAGCTGATCCTCGTCGGCGTTGCCCCCGGCGACCTCGTCTTCGCGGATCCCGAATTCCACAAGCGCGAGACGACGCTGATCGCCAGCCGCAATGCCCTTTCCGCCGATTTCGAACGCGTCAAACAGGCGATCCTGACGGGCAAGATCCCGACAGACGCGCTCCACACGCACACGCTCGACGCCGACGACATTCCGGCGCGGATGCCCGAACTGATCGCCGAGGCCGACCATGTGCTTAAGGCGATCGCGCGCTTCTGAACGTCGGTTTGATCACCACCCGCGCCCTAAAAGCTGCCGTCATGCTGAACTTGTTTCAGCATCCACCGTGCAACAGGCCCAGGCCGGACTCGCGGAGGGCTGGATCCTGAAACAAGTTCAGGATGACGGACGGTTTTGCAGAACGCTCGCCTTCGTGGCAAACGACCTGCGGAAGCCACCTCTCGCAAAGGTCTCATGGTGCGTGATCGGTTGCCAAGACCTCCGATCGCGTTATTACTCCTACTAATGAAAACGCGCAGATGCAGTGCGAACGGTAGCCGGGGGAGAGACGTATGAAATGGTGCTGGCTCGCGAGCGTCGCCCTCGCCCTCTCGCTCGCGGCACCATCGGATGCCGCCCCGCAACAGGCGCAGCCCGGCACCACCTGGACCGCGGACAACGGCAACGGCACCTTCACCAACCCACTGTTCTTCGACGAATTCTCCGATCCCGACATGATCCGCGTCGGCGACGACTTCTACCTGACCGGCACGACGATGCACGCGATGCCGGGCCTGCCGATCCTCCATTCGCGCGATCTGGTGAACTGGGATTTCGTCACCTACGCGCTCGACACGCTAGACCTTGGCCCGGAATATCGGCTCGAAAACGGCCAGAACGTCTATGGTCGCGGCATCTGGGCACCGAGCTTCCGCCATCACGCGGGCACCTTCTACATCTTCAGTAACGTCAACGGGCAGATGACCCAGATGCTGACCGCGCCCTCCCCGCGCGGGCCGTGGAAGCGCACGCCGATGAAGCGCAGTTTCCATGATCTGTCGGTGCTGTTCGACGACGACGGCAAGACCTACGTCATCTGGGGCTATCAGGAGATCCATCTCGCGCAACTCGATGCGAGCCTGACCGACATCGTCCCCGGCAGCGAGCGGATCATCATCCCCAAGGGCAGCGGGATGGGCGAAGGTTCGCACTTCTTCAAGATGAACGGCAAGTACTTCATCACCAGCGCGGAATATGCCGGCCCCTTCCGCATGCCCGCCGCGCGGTCGGATTCCCCGCTCGGACCGTATGAGATCAACCCGTCGATCAGCCAGTGGGAGGATTTCGGCGAGCTACAGGGCTACCGCGTCAAGGACGCACGCGCCGATCCGCTGGTGCTGACGCCCCCCAACCCGAAGGCGCGCGGCGGGCTGTCGCTGCACCAGGGCGGGATCATCCAGACCCCCAAGGGCGAGACCTGGGGTTGGTCGATGTTCGAGGGCAATTCGGTCGGTCGCCTGACCGCGCTGTCGCCGGTGACGTGGAAGGACGGCTGGCCGTATTTCGGGCTGCCCGGCAACCTCGGCCGGACCCCGCGCACCTGGGTCAAGCCAGACCTGCCGAAGACGCCCGACCGCGCGCCTTATGTACGAAGCGATTCGTTCGATGGCCCCGGGT
>Ga0265798_10007138_pt1 | contig 14525 bp, 12 predicted proteins | sample P3T30metagenome_FD_192430 | JGI IMG/M metagenome (GOLD analysis project Ga0265798, IMG submission 192430) | Plant litter microbial communities from East Loma Ridge, Irvine, California - P3 T30 | ecosystem: Environmental > Terrestrial > Plant litter > Unclassified | place: USA: California...
CGGCGGGCTGACCGGCTTGGTGATGTAGTCGACCGCGCCGGCCTCGAAGCCTTCGACTTCGTCGGCGGTCTCGGTGAGCGCAGTCACGAAGATCACCGGGGTCGAGGCGGTGGCGGGATGCGCCTTCAGGGCGGCGCACACCTCGTAGCCCGACATCCCGGGCATCATCACGTCCAGCAGCACCAGGTCGGGCTGCTCGCTGCGCGCCAGTTCGAGCGCGCGCGCGCCGTCCTTGGCGAACAGCAGGCGGTAGTGGTCCTGCAAGATCTGGCGCAGCAGCTGCAGGTTGCTGGCTTCATCGTCGACCGCGAGGATCAGCGGACGGGTATTCGGTTGGCTCATGCTATGGATTCGCTGGATGCGTCGTCAAGTGCCCCATCACCCAGGAGGCCGATGACGGTCTCCAGGTGTTCGAGGGCGAGGTCGAAGTCGAAGTCGGCGATCGCCGACTGGACCTGGGTCACGCGGGTGGCGGCCGGATGCGCCGCCAGCGCCGCGGCCAGGCTGGCCATGGCGCCGTCGTTGAGGGCGCCGCGGCGCAGCGCCTCGAGCAGCACGCCGCCGGCGCGGCGCGCGCGCGCCAGGTCGACCTGGCTGCCCGGCGGCGCTAAGGCCGGCGCCACGGCCGCGGCGCTCAGCGCCTCGAGTGCGGCGTCCAGCGCATTGTTCGCCACCACCAGGGTGTTGGCGACCTGGCGCGCGTCGGTCGGCACCGCGTTGGTGGCCTGCTCCAGCGCGGCCAGGGCGTCGGCCAGCAGCTCGAGGCCGACGTTGGCGGCCGCGCCGCGCACCTTGTGCGCCAGCATGCGCAGCTGCTGGTGCTCGCCGCCGGCCGCGTGCAGGCGCAGCGCCTGGCCCAGGTTGGCGTACTGGCGGGCGAAGTGCTCGAGCGCCTCGGCATAGGCGTCCTCGCGGTTGCTCCAGCGGTGCAAGCCGGCGCGCCGGTTCAGCACTTCGCGCGGCGCATTGGCCGCACCGGCCGCATCCTGCGCGCTGTTCGACAGGCCAAGCACGCGCGCGATCTCGTGCGACAGCGCGAACCAGTCCACCGGCTTGCTGGCGAAACCGTCCATGCCGGCGTCGATGCTGGCCTGGCGGTGTTCGGCCAGCACGCTGGCCGTCATCGCGATCACCGGCAGGCGCTGGCGCCCTTGCTGCGCCTCATGGTTGCGGATCGCGCGGGTAGCGGCCAGGCCGTCCATGATCGGCATCTGGAAGTCCATCAGCGCCAGGTCGAACTCGCCGCTGGCGGCCAGCTCGACCACGGCGGCGCCGTCGCGCACCGCGGTCATGGTGTGGCCGCGGCGGGTCATCAGGAGCTGCATCAGTTCCAGGTTCTGCGGCACGTCGTCGGCCACCAGCACCCGCAGCGGCGGCAGCACGGCGGCGCTGCGCACGCGCGGCGCCTGCTGGGCAAAGCGCGCCAGCACCAGCGGCGCCCGCACGTGGAAGGTGGTGCCGTGACCGAGTTCGCTCTCGGCCCAGATCCGGCCGCCCATCAGCTCGACCAGCTGCTTGCTGATCGTGGTGCCCAGGCCCGTGCCGCCGAAGCGCCGCGTCATCGAGGCGTCGGCCTGGGTGAACGGGTCGAAGATGGCCAGCAGGCGCTCGGGCGCGATGCCGATCCCGGTGTCGGTCACGGCGATGCACAGCTGGTCGCCTTCGGCGCCGACCTTGAGCGTCACGCCGCCCCGGGCGGTGAACTTGATCGCGTTGTCCAGCAGGTTTGTCAGCACCTGGCGCATGCGCAGTTCGTCGCCGCGCAGGCCGGTCGGTAGCGCCGGATCGTACTGGATGTCCAGGTGCAGGCCCTTGGCGCGCGCATTCGCGGCCAGGGTCGAGGACAGTTCGTCGATCAGCGACAGCAGGTTGTAGTCGTTCTGCTCCAGCTCCACCGCGCCTTTTTCGAGCTTGGCGGTGTCGAGGATCTCGTTGAGCAGGCGCAGCAGGGCGCGGCCGGCGCTGCGGATGGTGTCCAGGTGACGCCGCTGCTCGACATCCAGGTCGCCGTCCAGCAGCACGTCGGTGAAGCCCAGGATCGAGTTCATCGGGGTGCGGATCTCGTGGCTCATATTGGCCACGAAGGTCGCGCGCGCGGCGGCAGCCTGCTCGGCGGTTTCCTTGGCGGCGCGCAGCGCTTCTTCCATCTGGCGGCGCTCGGTGATGTCGAGGATGACGCCATCGAGCCATTGCACGTCGCCGGCATCGTCGCGCACCGCGGTGCCGTTTTCCCACAGCCAGCGCACGCCGCCGTCAGCGTGCAGCAGGCGGTATTCGACCAGGTAGGGCCGGCCTTCGCGCAGCGCGGCGCCAGTGTCCTTGGCCACCCGGATGCGGTCTTCGGCGTGGATCAGGGCGCCGAACACGCGCCGCGGCGGCTCGCCCAGGAAGTCGGCGGCGGGGTAGCCGGTGACGCGTTCGACCGCGTCGCTCATGAACACCATCGGCCAGTCGCCACTGAGCTTGCTGCGGTAGGAGATGCCGGGGATATTGCCGATCAGGGAGCGGAACTGCTGCTCGCTCTCGCGCAGCGCGCCTTCCATGGTGCGCCGCTCGCTGATGTCGGTGACGAAGCAGACGAACAGGTCTTGTCCATCGAGCCGCGCGTGGCCGAGGGCGCCGCGCACCGGCACCAGGCTGCCGTCCTTGCGCAGGCCAAAGGTTTCGGTGCTGGTGTTGACGCCTTCCAGGCTGCCCATGCGCAGCACGTGCAGCAGGCCGCGCTCGGCCGTGCGGTCGGTTTCATTGAGCAGCAGGGCGATATTGCGGCCGACGATCTCGTCGCGCTGCCAGCCGAACATGCGCTCGGCCGAAGCGTTGAATTCGGTGATGGTGCCGTCGCGCCCGACCGTGATCACACCGTCGACCGTGGTGGTCAATAGCGCGCGCATCCAGGCTTCGCTGCGCGCCAGGCCGAGGTACAGCTCGCGGTAGCGCAGCAGGCCGTTGGCGGCCACCACGCCCAGCGACAGCGCCACCGTGATGAGCGTGATCGACAGCGCCAGGAAGTCGCTGTTGGAGCCCGACAGGCCATGGGGATCGGTTTCGCCGGCGAAGCGCGCCGCCGCCATACCGGTGTAGTGCATGCCGGCGATGGCGCAGCCCATCACCACCGCCGCGATCAGCAGGCGGCGCGCCTCGGTCATCGACTTCCAGCGCGACAGGCCGTGGCGCACACCCAGGGCCAGGGTGGCCAGCACCACCGCGACCACGATCGACAGCGCGAACATGGCAGGATCGTAATACAGGTCGAGGCGCATGCGCATGCCGGCCATGCCGGTGTAGTGCATGGCGCCGATGCCGGCTCCGACCAGCACCCCGCCCACCAGCAGGTGCGCCAGGCGCAGCTGGGGGCGCGAGATCAGGCTCAGCGCGACCCACGACGCGCCGATGCTGGGCAGCGCCGACAGCAGGGTGATGCCATGGTCGTAATGCACCGGCGTGCACAGGTTAAAGGCGAGCATGCCGATGAAGTGCATCGACCACACGCCGGCGCCCAGCGCCAGGCTGCCGGCGCCGAGCACGATCGCGCGGTGCGCGGGATTGCTGCTGGCGCGCCCCGTAATCTGCAAGCCCATCCAGGAAGAAAAGATCGCCACCAGCAGCGACAGCACGACCAGGCGCGGCTCATAGACGCCATAGGTCAGCATTGATGGATCGACAGGGGCGTTAAATAGTTGCAGCATGAATTCGCGGTTGTTCCAGATAGAGAACCTATCCGTAGGAGATGACCGCGAAGTATGGCATTTTCCCGCTTGAAAATGTAGTTGACTATGGGAATGATCGGACGATTGGCGCTGTTTTGTAGCGTCCAAGCGACCATTTCTGTGCATTCATTGTTCGATGATCATGGTCAGCCGGCATGCCGGGCGCTGCAAGCGCCTACGTGGATCGGGGCCCGGCGTCGTCTACGGCGGGCGGCAGCGGCGCCTCGAAGCTGGCAGGCGGCAGGCCCTGGCACCAGCGCCGCCAGATCAGGCGCAGCGCATGCTCGATGCCGTCGGCGACCTGGGTCATGCCGTCCGACGTAGGCAGCACATAGCGCTCGCGCAGCGTGGCGCGCAGCGCCGCCAGCGCTTCCAGGTCACCGCAGATGGCCAGGCCCCTGGCGACGAAATCGTCGACGTCGCGCGCGATGAACTGCGGCAGCCCGCAATGCTCGAGAACGCTGGCGGTTTGCCGGCCCGGCACGGTGCCGCCGGCCAGGGTAAGAGTCGGCACGCCCATCCATCCGGCGTGCAGGGTCGTGGTGCCGCCCGAATACGGGAAGGTGTCGAGGCACAGGTCGACCCGCTGGTGCAGCGCCAGGTAGTCGTGCAGCCCGATGCGGCCATGGAAGTCGACGCGGTGCGCGGCGATACCTTCCTGCTCCAGCCAGCCGCGCAGCCGGGCATGGTCGTCGCGCGTGGGCATACCGGCCACCAGCAGCCGCGCATCGGGCAGGGCGTGCAGCAGCCGCGCCCAGGCCTTGATCACTTCGCTGTTGAACTTGCTGAGACGGTTGAAACTGCCGAACGTGACATGGCCGTTGGCCAGGGCCGGCAGGGGGCCGACCTTGGGCGAGTCGGCGGCCGGCTTGAAAGGTACCGATTGCGGCAGCTGCACCAGTTTTTCCGTGAACAGGTGGTCGAACGTCCCATGCGGCAGGAACTTGCGATCGACCAGGTAGTAATCCATCGCCGCCAGGCCGGTGGTGCCGGGATAGCCCATCCAGGACGCCTGGATCGGCGCCAACCGGCGCGCGAACGCCGGCAGGCGGTTGAAGGAAGTATGACTGGAGAGATCGACCAGGATATCGATGCCGTCGGCGCGGACCTGTTGCTCCAGCGCCGCGTCGTCGAGCGCGGCGACGTTGCGCCATTGGTGCAGGTAGCCGCGCAGGCGTTCGGTGGCCGCGTCGTTGATCGTATGGGTGTAATAGGCATACAGCTCCATCCCGGGACGCGGCCCGAGGCGCTCGAATACCGGTTCGATGAAGGAGGCGATCGCATGGTTGCGCAGGTCGCCCGACACGAAGCCGATGCGCAGGCGCCGCTCGGGCTCGGGCGTGTTGTCCCAGAGGGCGGGCGGCGCGGCCCCCTGTCCGGCCACCTTGCCGTAGCGCAGATGCTCGCCGAACAAGGCGTCCGGCGTGAACTCGGGCATTTCGCTCATGCAGAACAGCATATTGCTGTAGGCGTCGGTATTCTTCGGGTTTCGTTTCAGCAAACTGCGATAGACGGCCACCGCCTCCGCCGGCCGGCCCTGGGTCTGCAGGACGAGCGCGAGCGTGATGGCGGCTTTTTCGTGATGCGGTTCGAGCGCCAGCGCCGCGCTGGCGCTGGCATGCGCCTCGGGCAGCCGTCCCAGCTCCGCCAGGGTAATGGCCAGGTGGTTATGGGCATCCACGTTCCCGGGCTGCAATGCGGTAGCGCGCTGCAACACATTTTCCGCTTCGTCCAGCCGGTTGGCGCGCATTAGCAGCATGCCCAGGTTACTGAGCGTTTCAGGATCGTTGGCGTCGAACCTGGCCGACATCGCCATGGCATTCAGGGCCTCCTGCGCCTCGCCCCGGCGGTGATACACGGCTCCCAGCAGTTTCCAGCCGAACGGGTGCTGGGGAAAGCGCTCGACGAGTGCGCGCGCGGCGGCGTACGCTTCCTTGCTGCGTCCATGGGCGAACAGCGCGGCGGCGGCGTCGATCTCGGCGCTGTCGGGCGCGCCCGCGCTGGCCAGCTGCCGTTCGATGTCGTCGAATACCGCACTGTGCATGCCCTGGGTCCGGCCAAGCTGGAGCAGTTCGGCGGCGGCGGCGAACTGGCGCGAATCGATCAGGGCGGTGAGATAGCCCAGCCAGTGGGCATCCTGGCCGGGATCGGCTTCCAGGGCGGCGGCAAAATGCGGGATCGCCGCCTCCGCGTCCCCGATGCGGCTGGCCAGCACGCCCACGCCGTGGTGTGCACCGGCGTGGCCGGGCTGCAGTTCGAGTACCGCCTGGTACAGGGCGAGTGCCTGCTCGAGGTTGCCCGTCTCGGTCTCGTGGTGTGCGGCCTGCATGGCCTGGTCGACGATCTGGAGGACGTCGGCGCTGGGTGGGAGCGTGCTCATGGCGCTACATTAGGGTATGAGGCGGGAGAGGGTCAAGGAGACGCCATCGGTGGCGGCACTGGCGTGCCACAGGCTGGGCTGGGATAACAAAAAACCCGCTCGTCCTGTGAAGGATGCGGGTTTGTGCCGTACTAAGATGCTGCACTAACGAATTGCTGGGCTGGTGTCCGGCCGGAATCACATCTCTCTATGGCGAGAGTGAAGTTCGCCGAAAAATACCAGCATAAATACCAGCAAAGGGTTCTGCGGCTCGGTGCCGCCCGCGAGAATGAGGGCTTCACGACGTAGCCGGCGCAGCGCTGGCGTCTAGTGCGAGGTGCAAAGCTTTAACAACATCCTGCCCCTTCAACATTTTCACATGGGCGCGCTAGGCTGCTCTTGCCCTATGAAGACAGCCGCCGTGCGTGCCTGCCCGGCGTGTTAAAGCCCTTTAACAATTTCCTCCAGGGGGATTTTTTCTGCGCATGAGATACTAGTCGGTGTCTGACTAAGGACCGCGCCAACTCTTTGACCCCCCCCATGTTTCTGAGTCGGTGGGGCTACCTACTGAGTTCTTGCCTGATATCCGTCCAAGCATCTTCTAACACCTCTCGTGCGCGGCGCTCGAAAGAATTAAGAACATCATCAAACTCGTCGGAAGGCACGGTCATGTGCACTAGGACGCCATCTATCGCGCCATGAAGCAACAGCGTGCTTTCGTGCTTGGGATCCAGCATCAACCTCATCGTGGCTCGACCGGCATACACTCGATTAAGCAGACTTAGCGCGCGCTCCGATTGCATGAATGTGATATCACGCATGCAAGAAAGCTGGAGCTCCACCGCGGCTCCTGCAAAATCTACTGCTGCAGTTCTCAATTGTTGCAACCATGCATTTCTGTAGCTGGCCGAAGCGGCTCCAACTTGCAGATTGTGATTACGCCAGGTGAACCACAGAGCTGCTAGCCCAAGAATAACGGGCCCTAGAACCGTAGGCCAATCTGTTGGAGTGTCGATCTCAGCCCTGAATGGCTGAGGCACAACCAATGCCTGCGTCTCTGTTGCAGCTTTCCGCACGGATGGCAGAGTGCTGACCGTGTTGCTATCAGTCAAGGTCGACTTTGCTTGATTTGCGTGGGCTGGTGGCAATTCTGTGTCAGCAGTTTGCATAGACTAATGTTGGCAAAAACTATTATTCTACTCACGTTGCGACAAGGCTTATGGTTAACGTTAAGGCTTCCGCAGCTCCGCCGTCGCCTCGCAGCTTGGGCTGCGCGTGGGTGCGCGTGGGTGCGCGAGAAAAACACGTTTTTGCTGGTTTTTCAGGGGTCTTTCTGTTCAGAGTAGATCACGCCGATTCCTTGGAACGCCTTATTAACACTAGGTGCAGCGCGATTTGAGACCTCACATTTGGTCCGGAAAAAAAGTTTCATTTCGCGGTTATGCACAAAGAGGGGGCAGGCGGTCCCCTTGGACAAAAGGCCCAGAGTTTTGACACCCCCCCCACAACGTTTCTTTATTGCAACATAGGTGACATTTCCACAATGCAATGATAAAGTTGCAAATCATCAACTCATCTATATCGTCATGCGCCTGATCTCTTGTCCAGTCTGCAGCAACCCTGTTTCTTTCGACGCCGACGCGTGTCCTCGATGCGCCCACCCAGATCCTTCGAGCAAGAAGCGCAACGCTTCAATTCGCGGCCGGGTCATCGGGGCGGTGATTGTCGTGGTAGCCGGTTCCTATCTATGGTTCGTGCAGCTCCCACAGGTCTTCAGCTTCTTCCAGCCTTAACCTTCCCGTCAGAGGGGCCAGCCGTCCGCCCCGGCAACCCGCTTCACGCGCTTCGTCTTCCCCTGTTCTACCTCGGTCTTCACTGCGTGGCAGGGATCGGAGATAGCTTCCAGGTTCGGAGGGTGATCCGTCTTTGAGCGTGGCCACCGCAGCGCTGCGGCCCTGGCCTTGCTGACGATGTGGTCAACCGCGTGGGCCAGCGTGGTGCGACCAGCGCGCTTGCACGGCTGGCACTCGCCACCGTCGCGCTCCATCACCTGATTGCGGACTCTGACCCAAGCGCTGTCATAGCCGCGCTCGTGGCGGCTCTTCGTTCCTCAGACCATTAGCCTGCGTTCGGCACCAGCGCCGCCACCTCATGCAGCAGCATGCCCGGCTTGCCGTAACCCTTGGCCCGTAGGATCTCGAAAGCGCGCTCGGCATCGACCAAGCGATCGCAGATGCGATCGATAGCAGCGCCGTCGGTGACATGGAAGACCAGCGCTGGGCGGTTGCCGGTGGTGGCGCGCACGATCAGGTGACGCCAGTGCAGCTTGGCCATGCTCATGGGCGCACCTCAATTGCTTCGTCGCTGTGGCGCTGCACTGTGTAGCGCAGCCATGCCAGTTCGTGCTCAACGCTGATGCGCATGGCCTACCCCACGAAAAGAAAAGCCGCCCGGCGCATGGTTGCGAGGGGCGGCGAACCCAGAGGATTGGAGGAGGCAGGTAGCGGTGGGCGGAAACACCCGAGCGCAGGAGTTTGCGTCGGATGCACCAGGGCTGAAACATTGCCGTGCAGTTTCGATTGGACATCATCGCGCGCTTCAATTAGTACGTCCCCGTAGTGAGCATCGGGAAGCGCCTCATACACGTTCGTGTGGCAGGTTACCGATCAGGTTCATCCCGCACCCACCCAGATTGCGGTTTGGCACGCGCATGTGGTCGACCCAGCACGCCACACAGGTGGCCTACGAATCCAGCGTTGTAACGGCGGATTGCACGATCTCCGCTTTGCGAGCTCGGCGGAGATCGAACCTGCAAGAAAGCCAAGCGTTGCGGTGGTCTTGCGGCCCTCGTAAAGGAGGACACACCCGGCGTATCATATGCCACAAGGAAATTTCCGGACTGAATTTGATTGTCTATAGAATGAGTCAGGACGGCCGAATGAAGAACTAGATAATTCGCTAACATCTTAATAATTTGTCGGTTCTCAACATTTAACTTTCGCTCTGTCTAGACTGTTAATCAGCAAGCGGTCTACCACATGATGCGTCGTAAATCATGTATCGCCGAGTACTCCTTGACATAATCTAGAAACCAGTAACTTAGCCCTTCACACATCCTAAATGATAAATGAACTGATTGGAAAAAGAAAATCGGAACTTGGATTCTCAGATAATAAAGAAATCCCAATTTCATCGATTTTGGGATTAAATATAAAACTTTTCCGTACTTTCAAGGATCAGCCGTTACTTCTTGGTGAGAATTTAACCATCCTCTCCGGACGAAATGGAACCATGAAAACTACGTTAATGGGACTATTAGCGCACTCTTTTTCAAGTAATGCGAAAGACGCATTTGGAAATGATTTGAAGACTAACTTAGGCTCAGTTTTCAGACTATCTTCCGAATATGACGATAAAGATTATTCCTATGACCTCTTGCTTCGCACTAGCGATAATGCGGTATTAAGCGAGCCTGTATCATTCTACTATGTAGGCGACAAGACGCAGCGTCACAGAATCGTAGTATCAGGAGCCGCTAAGGGCGATGGTAACTTTCGTTACAACACATCGTTTTTGAATCTGAAACGCCTGTTTCCACTCGTGGACACACTGGCTGCCCCGGCCACAGATTCATCGATCAGCCTTTCTGATTCCGAAGCGGCGGATCTGAAAGACTTCTACGAAACTGTTTTCCCGAGCTCTGAGTATGAAGCATTCCAGCCAGTGCATCACCAAAAGATGAAGACGACATTTGGGCTCACCGGCACGAAAGCCAAGTATGATTGGCAGACCATATCCTCTGGCGAAGATAACCTTGGCGCGATCTTCAACCGCCTGTTGGGATTCCAACGTAAGTTCATTCCAAAACAAAAACTCGGGAATGGAATTCTATGCATAGATGAGTTCGAGAGTAGCCTTCATCCTATCGCTCAGCTGCAGCTTCTAGACTATCTCTATAGATGGAGCGCTAAATATAGGGTGCAGGTAGTCATTTCAACTCACTCGCTCCATCTCATACAGCACCTCTACTTGAAGCATGGCGACAATCTTGCAGCTGGACGAATTGTGCTAAATTTCATCAGTAAGGCTAGCGCAGCGAATAAAAACTTTCCAATCCTGAGAAATCCTAATTATGAACTGGCCTATAAAGAACTGACTCTGACCAATCCTGTCGAAGCTGCGTCTGCTCGGAAAGTAAAGATTTTCTGCGAGGATGAAATGGCTGTCCATTTTGCGAAGCGGCTCGTCAAATCGCAGAGCATTTTGAATGCTGTCGAGTTCCATAGCTCGCTCAATCCTGGGGACGGTGTAGTCGGTACCAGCTGGTCTGGCCTGCGTGCTCTATGCACTCAGTACCCATTGCTCCTAGAAGGGGCGCTAGCACTGTTTGATGCCGACGTGGAAAAAACAGCATTAGATAAAATTAAAAACCCAGACTTATATATGGTATTGCCAGACAAAGATGGAGTCGCAATCGAAAGGCGTATTATTGCGTTTATAGTCAGCTTGCCAAACGATGATAAGTTCTTTGTAAAATTTAAACAGGAAAGAGATTCATTCCTGACAGAATTCAAGGCTGCGAGCATTAAGTCCCTAACAATCAGTGATATAATAGACCCCAAAAAAACTCCTATCGAACGCTGCAAAGCTTGGGTAGATCAAGATAAAGCAAAGTTCAAGCAATATATAACTTATTTTTGCGATAATTCTGACGTTCGAGAAACGTTTCGAAATAGCTTTATCGCGAGGATAAACAAAATAAATAGAAAAAGCGGTTTGCCGGATATAAAATGAATTTTTCTGAGCGAAGATCTAAGGATTAAGATGTACTCAAATAAGCTCTACACACCGTTGCGCTACCCTGGAGGGAAGGCCAGATTTGCCCCATTTATTTCTGATTTAATGCACGTCAACGGACTTCATGGCGGACACTACCTAGAACCATACGCCGGTGGCGCTGGTGTCGCCTTAGAGCTTTTGTTTCATGATTTTGCATCTCATATTCATATAAATGATGTTGATCCGGCAATTAATTCTTTTTGGACTGCGACGATCAGGCACACCGAGGAAATTCTGCGTTTATTACATGACACCCCGGTGACCATGGAGCAATGGTTTCGATGGCGCTCAATTATGAGGGGTGAAGTAGATTCTACCTTGGTCGAACAAGGTTTTGCGACACTTTTTATGAATCGCACGAATAGGTCAGGGATATTAAAGGCGGGAGTTATTGGTGGACTGAAGCAGGCTGGAGAATATAGGCTAGACGCGAGATTGGATAAGCCAACGCTGACAGCTCGCATCCAGCGTATAGCTCGCTACGCTGATCGTATTTCTGTCTACGCCGAAGATGCTTTTGAACTTTTATCTCGTTGTAAAGATTTTCTACCGTCTAATTCTTTAATTTATCTTGACCCCCCTTATTACGTTAAAGGCCGTGATCTTTACCGAAATTTCTATCATCACAACGATCACCTTCGCATCGCAAATTTAATCCAATCCGAAAAATTCGAAAGACAGTGGATCGTATCTTACGATAACGCCGAAGAAATTCGCGGCATGTATAGAGGCAGTGAAATGTTACTCTACTCGTTGAAATATACGGCACAAAAGCGTTACGATGGAAACGAAGTAATGTTTTTTAGCTCCGGCATTCAAGTTCGTAGTGAACGTATGCCGAGCTTAGCAACGCAGATTTAGGGCCGGGCTTAGCCCGCTAGGCACTATAACTTCGTCACGCCAGAGTTCCATCAGCCGTCATCACCCTCACGAACGAATCCGGAGTCTCAAGTACAGCTTCTCGATTTGGATGCGGGTTACTTGGGCGTCGTCGCGCGACACGATAATGTTACGGTTTTTCTTGATACCCTTAGGATATTGTAAGCCTCCGAGATGGGTAGATCCCATGGACGAGCGTCGAGGCGCAGATCGGATTTCTGCTGATCGTTAATTAGCCGTAGAGCCTGGATCTACGGGGTCGCCTTGATGCGGTGCGCCACTTTTGTGGCATGATCCCCGGCAATTCACTACATGGAAGCGAAATAATAATGGCAAAATTTATCGACGTAATGGGCGAAAATGGTAACTGGGAGTTTGTTTGCCTTGAGCAGATTCTGAAGGTAACTTGCAACGTTGAAACGCAGACATTACCCAGCGGCCCCGATCTTAGAAGCCTTACAAACCCGAGCATTTCTCCCAATTTGCCCCCTGACGAAGTACATTTCGTCACAATTCGCATGTTCACCGCGATCGGCGAAAGCAAGATGTTATTCGCTGCCAAAGAGGATGCTGATGCTTGGGCTGACTACAACCTTGGGATCAGCGACATCGTTGGAAGGTCAGATCCAGATAGCGATTGAGCTAAAGCCCGGCATTCGTACTGCTCCGCTCTTGCGCCTAGGCGGAAACATCAAAGTTCTTCTCGAGACAGCCCATAGTGTGGCGAAGCGCTTATGGCGCATGTTGTGCTGCACCGCCTGGATGGGCGCACCTGCCTCGTACAACAGCGTGGCGAACGGCCGTACAGGCGGTGGGGGCGATGCCCTTGACCGCGCAGATATCATCGGCGCCCCGGATCGCCTGAAGAGCGAAGCCGGATGCGAATGCCTGCCCGTCTGGCTTGGCCACGATCGGGCCTGCAGGCTGGCGCCGCTCCTCGAGGTGCGCGCACAGCCATGTCGCCATCGGCAGCGGTTCGGCCTCCGTCCCGTTCGCGATGCCGGGCGTGTAGGTCTTGCAGGCCCAATCGATCCATTCCCATCGCGCGGTGATAGCCTCGCCCTCGCGCAGGCCCAGGCCGAACATCAGCCGCACCGCTGTGCCGATCGCGGGCGCGTGCGTGGTGGCTTGGTCGACCGCAGCAAACCACGCGCGCGCGGCGGCCAGCGGCAGGATCGACCGCGGCCGCTTCTGTATCTTGAGCATGGGCACGTGCCAGGCATCGCCGCCAGCATGCCGCGCCTGACCGCCCGCATGGTCAGCAGCCTCACGATGCGCAGCCAGTGGTTGGCGCTGGCCGGCTTGTGGCCGCCAGGTACTGGTTGCGCGCCAGTTCGACATCTAGCGTAGTGATGTAGCTGATCGGCTTCTCACCCAGGTCTAACATGTACAGGCTGTGCAACAGCGCGACGCTACGCATGTGCTCGCCGCTCGCCGCCGGCTAATGCACCTCTATCCAGGCATTGGCCAGATTTACCAGGGCTGGACAGGTCAGCCGCCATTGGCGCGCAGCACCGCCGCCTCGTACGCGCGCTGGGCCAACTGCTCGGCCACACACGGACACTTGAGCGACTCAGTACCGGTACCGCTGGCGCCCGACTTGAATTGCAGCGCCAGCCATCGCCGGCGCCGGCGTTTCGCCGCTCTGGCGCGGGATCGTGACAGGCTCTACCTGGCAATTGTCCACCTCGGCTGTATCGACCGCAATGTCGAGGCTGTTGATTAAGGCGAAGCAAAAGAAAAAAGGCCGACTCCAGCTGTGTGGGTCGACCTATATATGAAGTATCACGCTGGGAGGGTCTGCATTGATCACAGCCCGTCATGATTTAAGGCGGTTATTCGGCCAGCGACGCAGCGAGGCGAGCTTTGCGTAAGTCTGCAGCGATCTCCGCAGCAGACTGGCTGTAGCGCCTGGCTTCGCGATACCAGTACGGGGTGATGCCGCCGCTAGGGTCGCGCGGATCTTCGACGCTGTGAAGGTTCATCGAGGGCAGGGTGTCGCCGATATAGCCCAGTCGCACCAGGTCGTCGCGCACGGCTTGCTCCGCCTGATTCGCTGCATGCAGCTCGTCGACCGCCGCCATCAGCCGCTTAACCCGTGCCTTGTGTTCCTCAGCATGTCGCCGGCCTGCAGCTCTACTGAGGGCTTGGTTTACCCGCCGCACGACTAAGTGCTGTTGCTCGATAGCCTTGCGCAGAGCATCTATGAGTTTGGTCGTGGCTTCGATCTCGAGATGCAGGTCGACTGGTGCGGCGCCGGCCAGCAACGACTCGGCCTCAGCAATCGTGTCTTTTTCATTCTGGCCACGTTTCGCGGCTGCTTGCCGGACCTGATCCTGAAGATCTACCAGCTTGGCTTCTGCATCGGCGTGCTGCTTGGCAAAGCGGTTGAGTTTTTCTGTCTCCGCCGCATACTCGGGCTGCGCGGATACGTGGGGATAATCGAGCCCGATCGGTTTCGCAGGAATGCGCAATGGTGCATCGTGTGGTTGAAGTCCACCATTTGGGCCGAGAGCAGTACGTGTATAAACTTCGGAAAAGGTAAGGTTTGGCATGTTCATGGATCCTTTGATTTGTTGATGGCAGGGTTGCGAACGGTCTAGTAGTTATCCGCAAGCACAGCACCCAGGCGTGCCCTGTTTGTCGTGGAATTCTGTGGAGTGGTCCGGCTGCCCGATGCGCACGCCGCGTTGTTTGCCGGCGTGTTCGCTAAGGCTTCGGCAAGGGTTGCTTTGTTCTTG
>Ga0265798_10007141_pt1 | contig 14524 bp, 11 predicted proteins | sample P3T30metagenome_FD_192430 | JGI IMG/M metagenome (GOLD analysis project Ga0265798, IMG submission 192430) | Plant litter microbial communities from East Loma Ridge, Irvine, California - P3 T30 | ecosystem: Environmental > Terrestrial > Plant litter > Unclassified | place: USA: California...
TCGGCCAGCGCACCTACGTCGTCGACACGTCGGTCCTGCTGTCCGACCCCGCCGCGCTCACGCGCTTCGCCGAGCACGACGTGGTGCTGCCCGTCGTGGTCGTCGGCGAGCTCGAGGGCAAGCGGCACGACCCCGAGCTCGGCTACTTCGCCCGCCAGGCGCTGCGCCGCCTCGACGACCTCCGCGCCGAGCACGGCCGGCTGGACTTCCCCGTCCCCATGGGTGACGGCGGGTCGCTGCGCGTCGAGCTCAACCACTCGAACCAGTCGGTGCTGCCCAGCGGCCTGCAGGGCGCCGACGCCGACTCGCGGATCCTCGCGGTGGCCTCGAACCTCGCCGCCGACGGGCTCGACGTCACGGTCGTGTCGAAGGACCTCCCGATGCGCGTCAAGGCCGCCTCGATCGGGCTGACGGCCGAGGAGTACCGCGCGGAGCAGGTCGTCGCCAGCGGGTGGACGGGCGTGGTCGACCTCGAGATCTCGGCCGAGCAGATGGCCGGCCTGTGGGAGACCGAGCGCCTGTCGTCGCGCGCCGTCGCCGAGCTGCCGATCGGCACCGGCCTCGTGCTGCGCTCCGACCGGGGCAAGGCGCTCGGGCGCGTCGTCGCGCGCGGCGAGGCGAAGCTCGTGCGCGGCGACCGCGACGTCTTCGGGCTGCAGGGGCGCTCCTCCGAGCAGCGCCTCGCCGTCGACCTGCTGCTCGACCCCGAGGTGGGCATCGTCTCGCTCGGCGGCAGCGCCGGCACGGGCAAGTCGGCCCTGGCGCTCTGCGCCGGCCTCGAGGCCGTGCTCGAGCGGCAGCAGCACAAGAAGATCGTCGTCTTCCGGCCGCTCTACGCCGTCGGCGGGCAGGACCTCGGCTACCTCCCCGGCGACGCCGGCGAGAAGATGGGGCCCTGGGGTCAGGCCGTCTTCGACACGCTCGGCGCCGTGGTGTCGCAGAACGTCGTCGAGGAGGTCGTCGAGCGGGGCCTGCTCGAGGTGCTGCCGCTCACGCACATCCGCGGGCGGTCGCTGCACGACGCGTTCGTCATCGTCGACGAGGCCCAGTCGCTCGAGCGCAACGTGCTCCTCACGGTGCTCAGCCGCATCGGCCAGCACTCGCGCGTGGTGCTCACGCACGACGTGGCGCAGCGCGACAACCTGAGGGTCGGCCGCCACGACGGCGTCGCGTCGGTCATCGAGACCCTCAAGGGCCACCCGCTCTTCGCGCACGTCACGCTCACCCGCTCGGAGCGCTCGGCCATCGCGGCGCTCGTCACCGAGCTGCTCGAGACGAACGAGCTGGCCTAGGGGCGGCTCGGCCGGTCGGCCGGTCGTCCCGCCGGTCGGCCGGTGGGTCCGTCGGTCGGCCCGCCGGTCCTCCCCGGCGCGGCGCCACCGTCCGGCGTCCACGGCCGCGGCCGGTGCCACCGCGGCGGGGACGCAGGGCTGCGAGCGTGGCCGCGTGCCCCCCTCGCTGCTGCCCGTCGTCCTGGTGCTCGCCGTCGTCACCCCGCCCCTCGTCGTCGCCGACCTCCGTGAGCGGAGGCTGCCGAACCCCCTCGTGGCGGCGGCGGCCCTCGGGCTCGCGGCGTCCTGCGCCGCCGTGCTGGCCTCCGGCGCCGACGGGGCGGCGGCGTCGGTCGGGCGCGCCGCCCTGGGCGTCCTCGGGGGCGGCGGGGCGCTGCTCGTCCTCGCCCTCGCGGGCGGCATCGGCATGGGCGACGTCAAGCTCGGGGGCGTCCTCGCCGGGGCGGCGGCGCTGGTCGACCCCGCCGGGGTGCCGCTGGCCGCCCTGGTCGCCGGGACGGCCGGCGGGATCGGCGCCGTCGTGGTCGCGGTCGGGCGCCGGCGGGGCGGGCACGACCCGGGCCTCCTGCCCGAGCGCCCGGCGTCGGTGCCCTACGGGCCGGCGCTGCTGCTCGGCTGGTGGTCCGTGTGCCTGGCCGAGACGGCAGGAGGCGCGACGACCCTGCTCGGGACCGTCGCGCCCCCGTGACGCGGTGGGCCGTGCAGGGCGTCAGCCCGGGCGGGTCATGCTCAGCACGTCGAGCGCCGTGTCGAGCTGCTCCTCGGTGACCTCCCCGCGCTCGACGAACCCGAGGGCGACGACGGCCTCGCGGACGGTGACCTTCTCGGCCACGGCGTGCTTGGCGACCTTGGCGGCCGCCTCGTAGCCGATCACGCGGTTGAGCGGGGTGACGATCGAGGGCGACGACTCGGCCAGGGCCCGGGCGTGCTCCACGTTCGCCTCGAGGCCGTCGACCGTCTTGTCGGCGAGCACGCGCGCGGCGTTCCCCAGCAGGCGGATCGACTCGAGCAGCGCGGTGCCCATGACGGGGATCGCGACGTTGAGCTCGAACGAGCCCGACGCGCCCGCCCACGCGATCGTGGCGTCGTTGCCGACCACGCGCGCGCCCACCATGAGCACGGCCTCCGGGATCACCGGGTTGACCTTGCCGGGCATGATCGACGACCCGGGCTGCAGGTCGGGGATGTGCAGCTCGCCGAGTCCGGCGTTGGGGCCTGAGCCCATCCAGCGCAGGTCGTTCGAGATCTTCGTGAGGCTCACCGCCAGCACGCGGAGGGCGCCCGAGGCCTCGACGAGGCCGTCGCGGGCGCCCTGCGCCTCGAAGTGGTCCTCGGCCTCGGTGATCGGCAGGCCGCTGTCGGCGGCGAGCTGGGCGATGACGCGCTGCGGGAACCCCACCGGGGTGTTGATGCCGGTGCCCGTCGCCGTGCCGCCGAGCGGCACCTCGGCGACCCGGGGGAGCGTCGCCCGGACCCGCTCGACGCCGAGCCGGACCTGCCGGGCGTAGCCGCCGAACTCCTGCCCCAGCGTGACCGGGGTGGCGTCCATGAGGTGCGTGCGGCCGGCCTTGACGACGCCGGACCAGGCCTCGGCCTTGCGCTCGAGCGACTCGGCGAGGTGCTCCAGCGACGGGACGAGCTGCTCGAGGAGCGCGGCCGTGACCGCGACGTGCACCGAGGTCGGGAAGACGTCGTTCGACGACTGCGAGGCGTTGACGTGGTCGTTGGGGTGCACGGCGGTGCCGTCGACCGTGCCCGCGAGGGTGGCCAGCACCTCGTTCATGTTCATGTTCGACGAGGTCCCGCTGCCGGTCTGGTAGACGTCGACCGGGAACTGGTCGTGGTGCTCGCCGGCGACGATGCGGTCCGCGGCCGCGGCCACGGCGGCGGCGATCGCCGGCGGCAGGATGCCCATCTCGCCGTTGACGACGGCCGCGGCGCGCTTCACGCGGGCCAGGGCGACGAGCTGCGCGGGCTCGAGCCTCGAGCCCGAGATGGGGAAGTTCTCGACGGCGCGCTGCGTCTGCGCACGGTACAGGGCCGACGCGGGGACCCGCACCTCGCCCATCGTGTCGTGCTCGATGCGGTACTCGGTCTCGGGGGTGGTCACGTCGTCGTGGTCCTTCCGTCGGCCCTCGGGGGGCACTGGGCGTGCTGCACGCGACGGGGTCTGCCGCGGCGGTGTCGTCGGGTCAGAGGCGACCGACGACGGTCGACGCGTCGACCCGCCCGTCGGCGAGGTCGTAGTTCGCACCGACCACGGCCAACCTACCCTCTGCGACGGCCGTCGAGAGGAGCTGGGAGCGCTCCACGAGCGAGGCCACGGAGGCGTGCACGTGCAGGCGTCCGACCTCGCGCGGGTCGAGGGCGTCGACCGGCCCGACGTCGATGCGGGCGCGGCGCACGGACGGCAGGATCATGTCGACGAGCCCCTGCAGGTAGCGCGAGCCCGGAGCGGCCCCGCCCTCGACGCTCGCGATCGCGGTCGCCACGGCGCCGCAGCTGTCGTGGCCGAGCACGACGACGAGGGGCACCTCGAGCACCGAGACGGCGTACTCGAGCGACGCGAGCACCGTGTCGCCGACCACCTGGCCCGCGTTGCGGACGACGAAGAGGTCGCCGAGGCCGACGTCGAAGATGATCTCGGCCGCGAGCCGGGAGTCGGCGCAGCCGAAGAGGGCCGCCACCGGGCGCTGCCCGCCCGCCAGCGACGAGCGCCGGTCGCTGTCCTGGTGGGGGTGCGAGGGCGTGCCCGAGACGAAGCGCTCGTTGCCCGCGAGCATGCGGTCCCAGGTCTCGCCGGGGGTGCGGTGGGGGGCGGGTGCCGTGTCGGTCACGGGGTCTCCTGCTCTGCCTGTGCCTCGGCCGCGACGGCCTCGGCGATGGTCCGGAACTCGGCGTCGTCGGCCGTGCCGGAGAGCACGAAGGTGCTCCGACCGAGCGTGCTGGTCAGCGAGTAGGCGGCGTTGCCCGTGTCGTCCTGGTCGCGGCGGTCGCGCACGTCCCAGGTGAGGCCGCCGAGGTCGACGGTCGAGGTGACGAGGGCCTCCCCGACCTTCTGGGCCGTCCACGTGGGGTTGGCGTCGATGCCCTGGTCGAAGCCGATGAACTCCCGCTCGGGGGTGACGAAGCCGACGTACCAGGTGGGCACCCCGTCGGCGGCGCCGCGGCGGATCTCGGCCGCGTTGGCCTCCCAGTCGTCGGGCACGTCGGGGTCGACGAGGGGCACGTCGACGCTGGCCTGCGCCTGCTCGGCCACGGCGCGGTGGTCGATCGTGTCGGTGAGGTCGACGTCGGGCCGGGCGACGACGAGGACGAGCACGAGCACGATGAGCAGCGACGCCGCCAGCGAGAGGCCGAGGTTGCGCGCGGTCTGGTTGGCCTTGCGGGTGCGGGACGCCTCGGCCTTGCGCGCGGCCGTCTCGGCCGGGGTCTCGGGCCGCCCGAGCTCGGCGACGATGCGGGGGCCACCGCGGCGGCCGCCGCGGCCGCCGGTCGGCGAGCTCACGAGGAGGGCGCCTGACGCCGGGCGGCCTCGAGCCGTTCCCGCGCCCCGAGCAGCCACTCCTCGCACCGGCCGGCGAGGGCCTCGCCGCGCTCCCAGAGGGCGAGCGAGCGCTCCAGGGTGGAGGCGCCCTGCTCGAGCTCGGCGACGACGGCCACGAGCTCGTCGCGCGCGGCCTCGTAGCTGAGGGTCGAGACGTCGGCGGGGGCGTCGCTGGTGGTCTCGGGGGAGGGGGACTGTGCCACGGGGGGATCCTATCGAGCGTCGGCGGACGGGACGGTGGGGGCGGAGCCGGGGGGAGCGGACCCGGACGGTGCCGGCGTGCCGGCCCCGCCGCGGCTGACGGCGTCGAGGCTGCCGCCGTCGACCGTGAGCACGAGCGGCGTGCCGTCGGGGGCGTCGCCGGGGCTGCGGAGGGCGGTGCCGTCGGGCAGCTGGGCGATCGCGTAGCCGCGGCGCAGGGTGCCCTGCGGCGAGAGCGCGCGCAGCTGGGCGGTGAGCTCGGACACCCGGGTGCCGGCCCGTTCGAGCGCCCGGGCCAGCAGCTCCTCGCCCCGGGCGACGTGCCGGACGACCTCGTCGGCGCGCTGGTCGACGAGCGTCTGCGGCGAGGCGAGCACGGGCCGGCTGCGCACGGCGCCGAGCCGGTCGATCTCGGTGGAGACGAGCACGGTGAGCCGCCTCTGCAGGCGACTGCGGGCCTCCTGCACGCGGGCGAGCTCCTCGCCGACGTCGGGGACGACGCGCTTGGCGGCGTCGGTCGGGGTCGAGGCCCGGAGGTCGGCCACCTCGTCGAGGAGGGGCCGGTCCGCCTCGTGCCCGATCGCGCTGACGATCGGGGTGGTGGCGGCCGCGGCCGCGCGGACCACCCGCTCGTCGCTGAAGCCGAGGAGGTTCTGGAAGTCGCCGCCGCCGCGCGCGACGATGATGACGTCGACCTCGGGGTCGGCGTCGAGCGCCTCGATGGCGGCCGTCACCTCGCCCACCGCGCGGTCGCCCTGCACCGCGGCGTGCACGACCCGGAAGGCCACCGACGGCCAGCGCAGCTGCGCGTTGCGGAGGACGTCCTTCTCGGCGTCGCTGTCCTTGCCCGTGACGAGCCCGATGCAGCCGGGCAGGAACGGCAGCCGGCGCTTGCGCGACGCGTCGAAGAGGCCCTCGGCGGCGAGCTGGGCGCGGAGGCGCTCGAGCCGCTCGAGGAGGTCGCCGAGGCCGACGTGCTTCATGTCGAAGACCTGCAGGGTGAGCGTGCCGCCCTTGAGCCAGTAGTTGGGCTTGACCGCCGCGACCACGTGGTCGCCCTGCTTCAGGTCGGCGGGCACGCGTGAGCGCACGCTCGACCAGATCGAGAACGAGACCGTCACGTCTTGCTCGAGGTCGCGCAGCTTGCCGTAGACGTTGCCGCCCGAGACGTTCCACTGGGTGACCTGGCCCTCGACCCAGGCGGTGCCGAGCCGGTCGATCCAGTCGCGGAGCTTCGCGGCGAGCAGCCCGACGGGCCAGGGCGCGTCGGCCGTGGGCGGCGGCGGCACGATGGTCATGCGGCTCCTGTCTGTGGGGGTGGGCGGGGCTCCGTGGCGTCGTCGCCGGGTGGTCCGCGGCGGCTCCGGGCCCTCGAGCGGGCCGGTCGGTCCCGGCCTCCCAGTGCACGACCATCCGACCGCACCTAGGATCAGGGGGTGAGCCACATCACCAACGGCGCCCTCGCCATCGACCTGCCGACTCCTCGCGTGCCCGCGGTGCGCAACAGGCTAAAGGATACCCCCGTCCCCGGACCCAAGCGGGTGCTGCTCGCGGCGCCCCGCGGCTACTGTGCAGGAGTGGACCGGGCGGTGATCGCCGTCGAGAAGGCCCTCGAGCACTACGGCGCGCCGGTCTACGTGCGCAAGCAGATCGTGCACAACGTGCACGTCGTCTCGACCCTCGAGAGCCAGGGCGCGATCTTCGTGGACGAGGTCGAGGAGGTCCCGACCGGGTCGCACGTCGTCTTCAGCGCCCACGGGGTCTCGCCCGCCGTCGTCCAGGGGGCCGCCGACCGCGGCCTGCAGGCGATCGACGCCACGTGCCCGCTCGTCACGAAGGTGCACCGCGAGGCCGTCCGCTTCGGCAGCCAGGGCCGGCACATCATCCTCATCGGCCACGCCGGGCACGAGGAGGTCGAGGGGACCATGGGCCACGCGGCCGACCGCACCACCCTCGTGCAGAACCCCGACGAGGTCGACGACCTCGTCGTCGACGACCCCGACAACCTCGTCTGGCTGTCGCAGACCACCCTCAGCGTCGACGAGACCATGGAGACCGTGCGTCGCCTGCGCGAGCGCTTCCCCTCCATCCAGAACCCCCCGAGCGACGACATCTGCTACGCGACGCAGAACCGCCAGGTCGCCATCAAGAAGGTCGCCGTCGGCGCCGACCTCGTCATCGTCGTGGGCTCGGCCAACAGCTCGAACAGCGTGCGCCTCGTCGAGGTGGCCCTCGAGCACGGTGCGAAGGCCGCCTACCGCGTCGACTACGCGAGCGAGATCCGCCAGGAGTGGCTCGACGGCGTCGAGACCGTGGGCGTCACCTCGGGGGCGAGCGTCCCGGAGGTCCTCGTGCAGGAGGTGCTCGACGACCTCGCCGACGCGGGCTACGGCGACGTCGCCGAGGTGAAGACGGCCGAGGAGGACCTCATGTTCTCCCTCCCCAAGGAGCTCCGCAAGGACTCCACCGGTGCCGTCGACGAGCGTGCCCTGGGTGGCCGCACCCGATGAGCGACGGCACCACCGGTGAGCGCGTGACGGACCAGGAGCCACGCGACGGCGCCGCGGACCGGCCCCGTCCGCAGTACGGCGAGTACGCGCCTCCCGGCTGGGTCAGCCCGGTGCAGCCGGTGGCCGCAGCCGAGCCCGAGGCGCCGGCCGGAGGCGCGGTCGCGTCCCCGAGCGCCGCCGCGGCCCCACGCCGCCCCGGTCGCCGCGCCGACCGCATCGTCACCGCGCTGCTGCTCGGCCTCGGCGCGTACAACGTCTTCCTCGCGCTCGTCCGCGCGCCCGCGTTCGCCACGACGATGCTCGGCACCCTCCGCGACCTCGGCTACCCCGTGGACGAGTTCGACGGGCAGGACGCCCTCCAGCGCGTCGGCATCCTCTCCGCGGTGCTCGCCGTGAGCCTCTACGTGCTCGCGGTCGTGCTGAGCCGCCGGCGCCTCGCCGTCGGCAAGCTCGCGTTCTGGGTGCCGCTCGTGGCCGGCGTGGTCTTCACCCTCGTGCAGAGCGTGGCGTTCCTCGCCGTCGTCTTCGGCGACCCCTCGTTCGTCCAGGCCCTGCAGGACATGCCGACGATGCCGAGCATCCTGCCCTCCCGCTGACGGCGCCGGAGCGCGCCCGACCGCGCCGGCCTGCGCCGGCCCTGGGCACGACGGAGCCCCCACGACCCGAGGTCGCGGGGGCTCCGTCGTGCGGGGTCCGATCAGCTCTGCGACTGGCCGGCCGAGCCCAGCTGCTTCGTCGCCTCGACGACGCGGGCGGCCATGGCCGACTCGGCCACCTTGCCCCAGGCGCGGGGGTCGTACTGCTTCTTGTTGCCGACCTCGCCGTCGACCTTGAGGAACCCGTCGTAGTTCTTGAGGACCGTGTCGGCGATCGACCGGCTGAACGCGTACTGCGTGTCGGTGTCGATGTTCATCTTGACGACGCCGTTGGCGACGGCGCGCGCGATCTCGTCGTCGGAGGAGCCCGAGCCGCCGTGGAAGACGAGCTCGAGGGGCTTCTCGCCGGTGCCGAAGCGCTCCTGGATGCCCTGCTGGATCTCGCCGAGCAGCTCGGGGCGGAGCTTGACGTTGCCGGGCTTGTAGACGCCGTGCACGTTGCCGAAGGTGAGCGCGGCGATGTACCGGCCGTGCTCGCCGAGGCCGAGGGCCTCGACGGCCTTGGCCACGTCGTTGACCGTCGTGTAGAGGGCCTCGTTGGAGCCCTCGTGCTGCACGCCGTCCTCCTCGCCGCCGACGACGCCGATCTCGACCTCGAGGATCGCGTTGATCGCGGCGGTCCGCTTCAGCATCTGCTGCGCGATCTCGATGTTCTCGTCGAGGGGGACGGCCGAGCCGTCCCACATGTGCGACTGGAAGAGGGGGTTCCGCCCTGCCTTGACCTCCTCCTCGGAGGCGGCGATGAGCGGCAGGACGAAGCCGTCGAGGGCGTCCTTGGGGCAGTGGTCGGTGTGCAGCGCGACGGTGACCGGGTAGTTCTTGGCGACCTCGGTGGCGAAGCGGGCGAAGGCGAGGGCACCGGCCGCACGGTTCTTGACGGTCTGCCCGGCGAAGTAGTCGGCGCCGCCCGTGGTGACCTGGATGATGCCGTCGCTGCCGGCCTCGGTGAGTCCCTGCAGCACGGCGTTGATGGTCTGCGACGACGAGACGTTCACGGCGGGGTAGGCGAACCCCTTGGTCTTCGCGCGGTCGAGCATCTCGGCGTACTGCTCGGGGGTGGCGACGGGCATGGCATCTCCTTCGATCGGGGCCCGGAGGCCCTGGGCACAGGCTCGCCCGTCAGCCTAGCGACGGGCCCTCCATGCAGGCCGCGGCCCGGCCGCCCCTGAGGGCGACCGGGCCGTGGCGCCGGGTCGAACGGTCAGGCCTCGTGCCGGCGACGTCGCACGGTGGCGACCGCCCCGGTCCCGACGGCGAGCAGCGCCGCGAGCACGGCGGCGACCGTCAGCGCCGTCCCGGTGAAGGCGAGCTGCCGTCGACCCGCGGCCGCGGCCGTCGGGGCACCGGAGCCGGAGGCGGCGCCGTCGGGTCCACCGTCGATCGGCCCGGTCAACACGCCGTCGTCGCCGTCGCCGCTGCCCGGCCCGACAGGGGGTTCGACGACCGGGGGCTCGACGACGGGTCCGGTGCCGTCGTCGCCTCCGTCGTCGAGGAGCGCGCCGGCGTCGACGTCGAGGTCTCGGGTGACGCCCTCGAGCGTGCCGTCCTGCGCCTCGACGCGTGCGAGCGCGACGGTCGCCACGCCGTCGGCATCGACGTCCGAGTCGAGCGCTGGGTCGTCGCCCACGTGGGGCGTCGTCCAGCCGTGCTCCGCCCGGCCGGCGTCGACCCGGTACTCGCCGGGGCGCAGGGCATCGAAGCCGTAGCGGCCGTCAGCGTCGGTCGTCGTCGTCGCCCGGACGTCGTCGCCCCGGTCGTCCGTTCCCGTGAGGGCGAGGGCGACCCCGGGGAGCCCGGGCTCGTCGTCGTCCTGGAGGCCGTCGGCGTCCTCGTCGAGCCAGACGCGGTCGCCGATCGCGCCGGAGACGAAGGTGGTCGAGACGGTCTGCGAGGTGACGGGCGTGGCGATGCCCTCGGAGCGGAAGGTGAAGTCGGAGGCGAGGCGCGCCTCCGGCCGTCCGCCGTCGACGTGCACGACGAGGTCGTGCAGCACGACCTCGCCCGAGGCGACCGGGCTGCTGCGGTCCACGCGGACGGCGGTCGCGTCGGCGAGCGCTGCCGGGCATCCGATCGTGCCGAGCTCGGCCTCCGTGCACCAGCGCGGTCGGTCGGAGGCCGGGTCGGCGGGCACCTCGTCGGGGTCGGCCGAGGTGTAGCGGACGACCTCGCCGGGGTCGGCGGGGGCCACGGGCCCGGCCAGCACGACGCGTCCCCCCGAGTCGGTGCCCCGTCCGTCGTCGTCGTGGGGGAGGACGCTCACGAGCGACGAGGAGGGCAGGGCGCTGGAGGCCAGGTCCTGGTAGCGGAGCGTGAACGTCACGTCGTCGCGGACGACGTGCACGGGCGCGTCGACGTCCTCGCGCACGGTGAAGGCCGCACCGGCGAGCACGTGCAGCCCGCGGGAGGCGCTCTTGCGCGGTGCGTCGGAGATGTCGCGCTCCCAGACGACCTCGGCCTCGGCCGAGACGGGCCCGACGACGGCGCCGAGCTGGGCGCGGACCGTGATCGGGGCGAGCACGTCGTTGGGGTGCACGCCGGCCAGGCGCCAGGTGAGCCGCTGGCGCACCGCTCCGTCGACCTCCACCTCGTCGACGACGGGCTCTGTGGGCGAGGCGCTGTGCGGGACGTACTCGGAGCCGGCGGGCAGGAGCTCACGGACGACGAGGTCGTCGGGCAGCCCGCCGCCCGTCGCGTTCGTGACGCTGGGGTAGATCGCGAGCTCCACCTGCTCGCCAGCCTGGACGTACTGGGTCTCGTCCGGCGTGTCGCGGGCGTCCGAGCCGGGGTCGACGACCTTCGTGGTGACGCGCGCGAGGTCGGCCGTGAGGGTGAGGAAGTCGGCGAGGCCGCCGTTCGCCTCGTCGGCCGGGTTGTGGTCGTGCCGCCACGCTGCGCCCGTCACGCGCTGCACGCTCGTCCAGGAGCGCAGCCGCGTGCGGTCGGCGAGGTCGTCGTGCGCCTGCACGTAGGTCGTGAAGAACAGCTCGCGGTCGCCCGGGTGGTCGTAGCTCCAGCGCACCTTCCCCACCGCCTCGGGCCCGCCGGGGACGTCCTCCGGGTCGTCGTACCAGGTCTCGTCGTCGTCGCACGTGGCGTCGCGGAGGGCGGTCGGGTCGTCGTCGCCGAACGGGGCGAACTGCGGCCGCCCCGTCGTCGCCGGCTGCGAGCTCGTGGCCCAGGTGCCGCCCACCGCGCGGAGCGACTGCACCTCGCGGTCGAGGACCGTGCACGCGCGGGTGCCCGACCAGGACGTCGTGCCACGGTTCGTCACGGAGGCCTGGACGAGGAGGTCCTGGCCGGGCGTCACGTAGGGCTGCTCGTACTTGCCCGAGGCGAGGAAGGGCGTCGCCGTTCCCTGGCGCGCGCCCCAGTAGCGTTCGGAGGCCACGACGCCGTCGAACTCGCCGATGTTGCGGTCCACGACGTTGTTCCAGGTCGGCTCCGACGCGCCCGGGTAGTCGGCCTGGCCGGTCACGGAGGGGGCGACGAGGTCGCGGTACCGGTTCACGGCGGTGAAGGACGACACGGCCGGCGGCGCGGGGACCCAGAGGGCGACCCACGCCGAGACCACGTAGGGCTTCACGCCACCGGTGATCGCGCCTCCGGCGGCGCTCCTGGTCGGGACCGACGAGAGCGTCGAGTCCACGCCCGAGAGGGTGACGGTGACGGGCTCGCCCGGGGCTGACTGCGAGCAGGTGATCGTGCCCGAGTCGACCACGGCGCGCTCGCCGCCGCCGCGGCCCGCGGGCAGGCCGGGGAACTCGTCGACGTTGACCCCGCACGCCTGCCCGGCGTCGCCCCGCGGTGCGAGGACCGCCGGACTGGGCTGCCCGCCGTACATCTGCGACACGTCGTCGACGAAGCTCACGTCGCCCTGGAGCTGCTCGAGGCCGAGCGTGCCCTGGCTCGGGTCGAGGCTGTTCCCGTGCAGCGTCACCGGGTAGGTGATGCGATAGCCGGGGCGCCCGCCGTCCGGCTCGGTCGCCTCCTCGAAGAGGGGCACGGTGGCCGTGGCGGAGAGGTCCCAGCGGGGGGCGCCCGTCACCACGAGCTCGTCGGACTCGGCGTGCACGGCCTCGGCACCCGTCGCGGCGAGGTCGCCCGCGATGCGCACCCCGCTGCCGTCGTCCGCGTCCTGGGGCACGCGGGTCACGACGGGGAGCACGGTCACCCCGTGGTCGAGCGTGCCCAGCCGGCAGACGAGCTCGGCGCCGCGGACGGAGGAGCCCGGCTCGCACTGGTCGGGCAGGCGGTCGAACACGGCACCCTCGACGGCCTCGAGGGTGACCATGGCGTCGTCGCCGCTGCCCGTGCGGGTCGCCACGGAGACCGACCAGGTGACGGCGTCGGCCGTGCGGACCCGGCCGTTGCGCGCGGACGCGTCACCGCCCGGTGCGTCGTCGGTCGTGAACGGGCCGTGGCCGTCCTCGGACGACGCGATGCCGAGGACGAGGTCGGCGCCGCTCGTAGGGGTGGGTGGCGCAGGAGGCGTGGGCGGCTCCGGCGCGGCCAGGGCAGTACCGGAGAAGGGCCCGACCACGAGGGCGAGAGACGTGCTCGCGGCGAGGGCGAGGCGCCATCGGCGGGAGCGGGGCGGGGAGGCGTGTCGAGGGATCATGCATGCCTTTCTGATCGAGGCTTTCGTGCCTCATGGTACTGGTCCGTACCGACATTGCTACTCCGCATCCGACATTCCGGGGCGTGCACGTCCGTCCGCGTCCCTGTCGCAGCCGTGCAGCGCGAGTAGGGTCGACTCCATGGCTGACAGCGCATCCGGAGACCTCTACTCGCACCCCGACCGCAACCTGGGCATGGAGCTGGTGCGCGCGACCGAGGCCGCCGCCATCCGCAGTGCTCCCTTCATCGGCAAGGGCGACAAGAACGCCGCCGACAAGGCCGCGGTCGACGCGATGCGCAAGTTCCTCGGCACGGTCGCCTTCGACGGCGTCGTCGTCATCGGCGAGGGCGAGAAGGACGAGGCGCCGATGCTCTTCAACGGCGAGCACGTCGGCAACGGCTTCGGCCCCGCCTGCGACATCGCCGTCGACCCCATCGACGGCACGAGCCTCACGGCCGCCGGCCGCATGAACGCGCTCTCCGTCATCGCCGTGAGCGACCGGGGCAGCATGTTCGACCCCAGCGCCGTCTTCTACATGGACAAGATCGTGACGGGCCCCGAGGGCATCGGCGTCATCGACCTCGACAAGCCGGTCGGCGAGAACATCCGCGCCCTGGCCCAGGCCAAGGGCCTCGCCGTGGAGGACGTGCAGGTGGCCGTCCTCGACCGCCCCCGCCACGCCGACCTCATCTCCGAGATCCACGCCACCGGCGCGGGCACGCGGCTCCTGCTCGACGGCGACGTCGCCGGCGGCATCAACGCGGCCCGCCCGGACTCGCGCATCGACATGTGCGTGGGCATCGGCGGCACCCCCGAGGGCATCATCACCGCGTGCGCCGTCAAGGCCCTCGGCGGCCTGATCCTCACGCGCCTGGCTCCGAAGGACGACGCTGAGCGCCAGAAGGCGATCGACGCCGGCCACGACCTCGACCGCGTGCTCGACCAGGACGACCTCGTCAAGGGCGACAACGCCTACTTCGTGGCCACGGGCGTCACCGACGGTGCGCTCGTCGCCGGGGTCAAGCGCAAGCAGGGCATGATCCGCACCTCGAGCATCGTGCTGCGCTCGCACTCGGGCACCATCCGCCGCGTGGAGGCGGACCACCTCGTCTCGAAGTGGTACGGCGAGCAGGCCTGAACCCGTCGTGACGGCCGGAGGTGCGGTGGACGCCCGGCCCCGGCCGTCACGGGCAACACGGCCGTCACGTGTCGATGCGCGGCGACCCGTCGTCGAGCAGCGCCCGCGTGAGCTCGGGTGCCGTCAGCTCGCGCGGCGACTCGTCGACGGTGCCCGGCGTGGGCAGCACCTTCGACTCGTCGAGCACGCTCAGCCGGCGAGCCGACGGGAGCACCGTGCGCTCGAGGGATCCGACGAAGCGGTTGTAGTCGGTCACCGACCCCCGCAGTGACCGGCCGAGCTTGTCGACGTGACCGGCCATGGTCGAGAGGCGGCCGTAGAGCTCTCGGCTGAGGTCGAAGAGCGTCTTGGCCTCCTGCGTGACGACGTCGTGCTGCCAGCTCAGGGCGACGGTCTTGAGCACCGACCAGAGCGTCACGGGAGAGGCGAGGGCCACCCGCTTCGAGAAGGCGTGGTCGAGCAGGGCCGGGTCGGCCTCGAGCGCCGAGGCGATGAGCGACTCGCTGGGCACGAACGCGACCACGAGCTCGGGGGAGCGGTCCAGGCCCGCCCAGTACTCCTT
>Ga0265798_10007142_pt1 | contig 14523 bp, 14 predicted proteins | sample P3T30metagenome_FD_192430 | JGI IMG/M metagenome (GOLD analysis project Ga0265798, IMG submission 192430) | Plant litter microbial communities from East Loma Ridge, Irvine, California - P3 T30 | ecosystem: Environmental > Terrestrial > Plant litter > Unclassified | place: USA: California...
GTCACTCATTGCTGAGCAACGTATTTCTTTTTCGTGAACATTTGATAATTTAAGTAATCAGCATCACGAGGATGCCGGCACCTTCATCAAACGCCCACACTTATCGACTGTTTATTGTTAAAGAACTCTGTTCGGTACTGCCTTGCTGCGTCGTGCGAATCGTTTTGTTCGTCAGCAGCAGAGAAGAGAGATTATGCAGTGTTTCGCTTAATTCGTCAACCCCCTGTTTTTCTTCAGCGCCAGCGATGTTATCAAAACACCCAACTCAACTACTTGATTTCGTTCAGTTTTTGCTACGCTGCAGAAGCAGGAGGCGAACTATAGCAAACCCAATGGCTCTTCCGCAAGCCCCCCTGTCGTGCGATCGGAACACCACCAAACAAGATCTCTGCATTGCCTGTGTGCTATCTTTGCCGCCTTCCCTGAACCAGGCATTCAGAAATACCCATGTCATTTCCAACTATCGTCCCCACGGCCAATCCCACCCTCGCCGCCCAGCTTGAGGACGCGATCAACAACAAGACCAAGCCGATCGGCAGTCTGGGCGCACTGGAAACCCTCGCCAGGCAGTTGGGTCTGGTACAAGGCAGCACAGCCGTGACGATCGACCGTCCAGCCATCCTGGTGTTCGCAGGCGATCACGGCGTGGTTGCGGAAGGCATTTCGGCTTATCCGCAGGACGTCACCTGGCAGATGGTCGAGAACTTCCTGGCCGAAGGAGCTGCCATCAATGTGTTCGCGCGCCAGAACGACGCGGCGCTGCACGTCGTGGATGCCGGCGTCAATCACGATTTTGGTCCACGCCTCGGCCTGATCGACCGCAAGATAGCACCTGGCACCCGCAATTTCGCCGTCGAACCAGCCATGAGTCCCGAACAGTGCGCCACGGCGATGCAGCACGGCGCCGCACTGGTTGCCGGCCTGCCGGGCAACGTGATCGGCTTCGGAGAAATGGGCATCGGTAACACCACCACGGCGGCGGCCATCATGCACAAGCTCACCGGCGTTCCGGTTGCGGCATGCGTCGGCGCCGGCACTGGTCTCACAGCCGACGGCGTCCTGCGCAAGCAAGGCGTGATCGAAGCGGCGGCCGCGCATCATGCCGGCGTCGACGATCCGCTCGCGGTACTGACAACCTTCGGCGGCTTCGAGATTGCGATGATGACCGGCGCCATGCTGGAGGCGGCGCACCAGCGCAAGCTGCTACTGATCGACGGCTTCATCGTGACCAGCGCCCTGCTCGTCGCGGCGCGGATCGCCCCGCCCATCCTCGACTATTGCGTGTTCGCCCATTGCTCGGACGAATCCGGCCACCGCCGCATGCTGGACGCGATCGCTGCGAAACCACTGCTGCAGCTCGGCCTGCGCCTGGGCGAAGGCACCGGCGCCGCGCTCGCCCTGCCGCTGCTGCACGCGGCCGCCAACTTCCTGAACCAGATGGCGACCTTCGCCTCGGCCAGCGTCAGCGAACAGTCCGATAACGGCACGCCAGCCTGACCCCATAACCACATGCAGCAGATCCGCCTGTTCTTCATCGCCCTGCAGTTCTTCACCCGGCTGCCGATTCCGGCCTGGGTCGGCTTCGAGCCGGCCTGGCTGCAACACGCGTCACGCTATTTTCCGCTGGTCGGCTGCGTGGTCGCGGCGGTCGCTGCCGGCGTGTATGCGGCGGCGGCCCTCGTGCTGCCGGCGCCGGTAGCGGCGGTACTGTCGACCGCCGCGACCGTCTATATGACGGGCGCCTTCCATGAAGACGGTTTCGCCGACACCTGCGACGGCCTGGGCGGCGGCATGACAAGGGAGCGCGTGCTCGAGATCATGAAGGACTCGCGCGTCGGCGCCTACGGTGCGATCGGCATCGTGTGCATGCTGGCGGCCAAGCTCTCGAGCCTGGCGATGCTCCCGCCCGCACAGGCAATGGCCGCGCTGTTCCTGGCGCACCCGCTGTCGCGCCTGGCGGCGGCATCGCTGATCTGGAAACTGGAGTACGTGCGTGGCGAAGGCAAGTCCAAGCCGCTGGCCCAGCAGATGACCACGATCGAATTCGGCATCGCCTGCGCCGGCGCCCTGTTGCCCGCCGCCGTGCTGCTGGCCGGCGGCTGGACTTCCATGGGCACGGTGCTGGCCGCCGTCCTGTCCGCGCTGCTGGCCGCCGTCTGGCTTGGCCGCACCTTCGTGCGCCGCCTCGGTGGCTATACCGGCGACTGCCTGGGCGCGGTCCAGCAACTGGCCGAAGCGCTGGTCTACGTCGCCATGCTGGCCCTGCTCGGCCACGGCGCCTGGGCGGCGGCATGAGGCGGCTTGACGTGAAGCTGCCGGACATTCATCTGCAGGCTTGAGACTACCGAACTTGAAACTGCACCTCGTACGCCATCCGCAGCCAGACATCGCACCCGGCATCTGCTACGGCGCCACCGACGTTCCCGTCAGCGATGCGGCGCTGGCCCAGGTCCACGCAAGCCTGTGTGCCGCCGGCCTGCCCGGCACGCTACCGCTATATACCAGCCCGCTGCAGCGCTGCACTCTTCTGGCGCAGCGCCTGCAGCCATCCAGCCTGCACGTGGACGCGCGCCTGGCCGAGATGGATTTCGGACGCTGGGAGATGCGTCCCTGGTCTGCCATCGCGCGCGCGGAAGTCGATGCCTGGGCCGCGGACCTGCTCCACCATCGCCCCGGCGGCGCCGAGAACGTGCTCGAGGTGGCGCGGCGCGTGGCCGCGTTCGTGGACGGGCTGCGCGCCGACGGCGTCGGGGAAGCGCTGCTGGTTTGCCATGCCGGCACCATCCGCCTGCTGGCCGCGATGCGGACCGGCCTGCCCCTGGCGCAGGCCGCATTGAGTGCCGCCGCCACGCCGCACCGCATCGGCTATGGCGAGATCGCCCTGCTGGAAACTTGAAGCCGCAGCTGCGCAAATACACCCCGACGCCGTATAATGGCGCCGTTTTGGTGCTCGCGCCCGTCTTCTCGGGCGCAGTTAAACGGGAAACACGAAGCGCTTCGCCAGATGCGATGCGCCAACGTGTGCTGCCCCCGCAACGGTAAGCAAGTGCCGCATCCTGATGTCGGCAACCGTCTCCACATACCACTGTGCATGCGCATGGGAAGGTCGGACGGCCACACTTGCCAGCCCGGATACCGGCCAAAAGGTGGAAGCGCGTCGTTTTCAATGCGGGCGCTTCTGTTCAATCTGGCCCACGGGGACGTCGGCTGGTTGTCCAATCAAGAAAAAACATCGTCATGCGCTTTTCCGCTTCCCGGCCCGCGGCCGCGACTTCGCTCGCCGCTTCCCTCGCCATCGCCTTTGCCTCGCCCTGCGCCTTTGCAGATGCCACGCCCGACACCGTCGTCGTCACCGCCACCCGCACGCCGCAGCGCGCCGACCAGCTCATCGCCGACACCACCGTCATCGGCAACGAGGAGATCACGCGCTCCGGCGCCAACTCGGTGGCCGACGTGCTGCGCCGCCAGCGCGGCATCGAGATCGCCCGCAACGGCGGCCCCGGCACCACCACCAGCGTGTACCTGCGCGGCGCCAACAGCAACCAGGTCGCGGTCCTGATCGATGGCGTGCGCACCGGCTCCGCCACCACCGGCTCGGCCAGCTGGAACGCGATCCCGCTGTCGGCCATCGAGCGCATCGAAGTCGTCTACGGCCCCCTCAGCAGCCTGTATGGCGCCGATGCCATCGGCGGCGTGATCCAGATCTTCACCAAGAAGGGCGAAGGCGCACCGACGGTCAGCGCCGCCATCGGCGGCGGCACCTACGGCACGCGCCAGGCCGACGCCAGCATCCACGGTTCGAGCGGCGGCGAGCACAGCGTCAGCTATGCGATCAGCACCGCCCACGAGGAAGCGGACGGCTTCTCGGCCGCCCGCCCCGGCGCATCCGGCTACAACCCGGACGACGACGGCTACAGCCGCAATAGCGTGAACGGCCGCATTGCCCTGCAATTGGCCGATGGCCACGAAATCGGCGCCCAGTTCCTGAAAAGCCGCGTGCGCGCCCAGTACGACAACGGTGCCTCGAGCTACGACGCGCGCAACGTCTCGGAAATCGACAGCTATGCGGCGTTCCTGAACGATCGCATCCTGCCGAACTGGCGCAGCAGCCTGCAGGTGGCGCGCTCGAACGACAAGTCGGGCAACTACACCAGCACCGCGCTGTCCGGTATCAGCCAGGCCAACACGCGCCAGGACGAGATCACCTGGCAGAACACGATCGGCGTCGGCGCCGACACCCTGCAGGTGCTGCTCGGCCACCGCAAGGAAGAAGTCGTGTCCACGACCGGCACTCCCGAAAACCGCCCGCTCAACAAGAGCCGCGTCACGAATGCGGTGGCGGCCTCGTACGACATGAAGCGCGGCAGCCACCTGTTCGACATCAGCGCCCGCAACGATCACTCGGTGTACGGCTCGAACACCACCGGCGCCACCGGCTACGGTTATGCCTTCACCCCGGACCTGCGCGCCACCGCCAGCATCGGCACCAGCTTCCGTGCGCCCACCTACAACGAGCTGTACTTCCCGGGCTACGGCCTGGAGACCAACAAGCCGGAAAAGGGCCGCAACGCCGAAGCCGGTGTGCAGTACCTCGTGGCCGGCGTCGACCTGCAGGCGAACTACTACCGCAACCGCCTGACCGACATGATCGTCAGCGTGACACCTTGCCCGGGCCGCACCGGCAGCTGCGCCTACAACGTCAACCGCGCGACGCTGGAAGGCTTGACGATGTCGGCAGAAACGCGCCTGGCCGGCTTCGACCTGCGCGCCAGCGCCGACCTGCAGGACCCGCGCGACGAGACCACCGGCAAGCAGCTGGCGCGCCGCTCCAAGCGCCACCTCACGCTGGCCGCCGACTACACCGTGGGCGCGCTGGAGGCCGGCGCCGAGCTGCAAGCCTCCGGCCAGCGTTTCGACGATGCCGCCAACCGGAACCGCCTGGGCGGCTACGGCCTGCTGAACCTGTACACTACGTGGCATGTCACTCCCGACTGGTCGGTGCTGGTGCGCCTGGATAACGCCGCCGACAAGCGCTACGAACTGGCGCGCAATTACGGCACCGCCGGGCGCAGCTGGTTCGCAGGGCTGCGCTACGGGATCCGTTAAACCACCGCCGTATCCGAAGCATGCATCCTGACGTCCGCCCACCCCGTCCCCTGCGCCAGCGCGCCATCCTGATCGTCGGCCTGCTGCTGCTCGCAGCCATCGCCAGCCTGCTCGTGGCCGGCATGACGGGGTCGGTCGCGGTGGCCTTGTCCGAGCTGCCGGGCGCGGCGATGCAGGTGCTGGGCGGCCGGCCCGATTCGCTGGCGGCTTCCTTGCTGGAACTGCGCGCCGGGCGGGCGCTGATGGCCTTCGTCACCGGCGGCGCGCTGGCCCTGGCCGGCGTCATGATGCAGGCGCTGCTGCGCAATCCGCTGGCCGATCCTTATGTACTGGGGATCTCGGCCGGCGCTTCGGTCGGCGCGCTGTTCGCGCTGCTGATGATGTGCGCGGCGGCCACTGTCGACGCCGCGGCGCTGGCCGGTGCGGTCGCGGTGTCGCTGCTGCTGTACCTGTTCGCGCGGCGCGACATGCGCGGTGGCGTCGCGGCCGAAGGCGGCGCCTCGATGCTGCTGCTGACCGGCGTGATCCTGTCGTCGGCCTGCATGGCGCTGGTGACACTGATGCTGTCGATCGCCCCCGAAAGCCGCCTGCGCAGCATGGTGTTCTGGATGATCGGCGATTTGGCCGGCGCACCGCTGCGCGCCATGCCCTGGATCGTGCTGGCCGGCGCCCTCGTGTATGCCCTGCGCAGCGCACGCGCGATGAACGTGATGGCGCTGCATGCGGAAGCCGCCAGCACGCTGGGCATCCGTGTCGGTGCGCTGCGCAAGGGCCTGTTTCTTGTTTCCGGCCTGCTCACCGCCAGCGCGGTGACGAATGCCGGGTCGATCGGCTTCGTCGGCCTGATCGTGCCGCATGCCTGCCGCTTCGCCTTCGGCCCCGACCACCGGGTCTTGATTCCATCCGCGGTGCTGGCCGGCGGCAGCTTCCTGGTGCTGTGCGACACCCTGGCGCGCACCGTGATCGCCCCGACCCAGCTGCCGGTGGGCGCGATCACCGCCATCATCGGCGCGCCGGTGTTCCTGTACCAACTGCACCAGTTGCGCAAGTGAGGACCGCATGAGCATCCTGACCCGGCAACTGGCGTTGAACATCGGCCAGCGCACCCTGGTGCGCGGCCTGGACTGGCAGGTGAACGACGGCGAATGCTGGAGCATCATCGGCCGCAACGGCGCCGGCAAGAGCACGCTGATGCGCACCCTGGCCGGGCTGCATGCGCCGGACGCCGGCAGCATCGAGATCAATGGCCGCGCGCTGCCGGCATGGAAGCCGGAAGACCTGGCGCGCCAGCGCGCCTATCTGGCCCAGTCGCGCCACGACGCCTTCGCCTACAGCGTGATCGAGACCGTGCTGTCGGCGCGCCACCCGTATCACGGCAACCGCTACTGGGAAGGCAGCGACGACCACCAGGCCGCACTGCAGGCGCTGGCCGCGATGGAAGTCGGGCACCTGGCGGCGCGCGACGTGCGCACCCTGTCCGGCGGCGAGCGCCAGCGTGTGGCGATCGCCGCCCTGCTGGCCCAGGACACGCCATTGCTGCTGCTCGACGAACCCGCCAACGCGCTCGATTTGGCGCACCAGGTGCGGGTGATGGGTTTGCTGGCGCGCCTGTGCCGGCAGCAGCGCAAGACCGTGGTCATGATCGGCCACGACCTGACCCTGGCGCACAGTATTTCGACCCACGCCCTGCTCTTGAAGGGCGACGGACGCTGGCACGCCGCCCCGGTGGACGAGGCGATGCAGGCTTCACGGCTGGGCGACTACCTCGGCCACCCGATCGAGATGATCGAGCACGGCGGCCGCCGAATCTTCATTCCAAGCGAGACACTCCATGACCGACATGACTCCTGAACAGACCGCCGCCCTCAATGAGCGCCACCGCGCACGCATGGAACGCAAGAAGGCGGTCATCGACGCCAGGATCGCCGCCGCCGACAAGCAGGTCGGCATCATCATCGTCAATACCGGCAACGGCAAGGGCAAGAGTTCGAGCGCCTTCGGCATGGCCGTACGCGCGCTCGGCCACGGCATGAAGGTCGGCGTGGTCCAGTTCATCAAGGGCGCGATGGCGACCGGCGAGGAACAGTTCCTGCGCCGCTTTCCCGACGAAGTCGGCTTCCACGCGATGGGTGAAGGCTATACCTGGGAAACCCAGAACCGCGAACGCGACATCGCCAAGGCCGAACAGGCATGGGAACAGGCCAAACGCTTCCTCAGCGATCCGGATATCGGCCTGGTGGTGCTGGACGAACTGAACATCGCCCTGAAATACCGCTACCTGGACGTGCACGTCGTGATTGCCGACCTGCTCGACCGCCCGGTGATGCAGCACGTGGTGGTGACCGGACGCGCGGCGCCGCCCGAGCTGATCGAAGTGGCCGACACGGTCACCGAAATGAACGTCGTCAAGCACGCCTTCGCCGCCGGCATCGCCGCCCAGGCCGGCACGGAATGGTGATGGAGCACGCCGGCGCACGTATCGTACTGGTCGCGGCGATCGCCTCCGGCCAGGGTAAAACCACCGTCACCGCGGCGCTGGCGCGCCGATTCAAGCGCATGGGCCAGCGCGTCCGGGTGCTGAAATGCGGTCCGGATTTCATCGACCCGATGCTGCTCGAGCGCGCCAGCGGCGCGCCGGTGCACACGCTCGATTTGTGGATGGTCGGGCTCGAGGAATGCCGCCGGTGCCTGGCCAAGGCCGCCGATGAAGCGGACGTGGTGCTGGTCGAAGGCGTGATGGGCCTGTATGACGGCAAACCATCCGCCGCCGACCTGGCGCGCGAGTTCGACATTCCCGTGCTGGCCGTGATCGACGCCGGCGCCATGGCGCAGACCGCCGGCGCGGTGGTGCTCGGCCTGCGCGACTACGGTCCGGTGACGCTGGCCGGCGTGGCGGCCAACCGCGTCGGCAGCGAACACCATGCGCAGCTGGTGGCGGCGTCGCTGCGCGACGTCCCACTGCTGGCCACGCTGCCGAAGCAGCAGCGCCGCCTGCCGGAACGCCACCTGGGCCTGGTGCTGCCGGACGAAGTCGCCGATATCGAGACCATCCTGGACGAACTGGCCGACCAGTTGCGCCTGGACGACGCGGCCTGGCAAGCGCTGCCCCAGCGCCGCCTGGACACGCCACTGCCGCTGGCGCCGGTGCCGCCGCTGCTGGCCGGGAAGACGGTGGCGATCGCGCGCGACGCCGCCTTCTGCTTCCTGTATCCGGCCAACCTGGACGTGCTGCGCGAGCTCGGCGCGCAACTGCGTTTCTTCTCGCCGCTGGCGGACCAGCCGGTACCCGACGATGCCGACGCCGTCTATTTACCCGGAGGCTATCCGGAACTGCACTGCGACACGCTGGCGCAGGCGCAGCGCTGGCGAGCGTCGATCCGCGCCGCGCACGCCGCCGGCATGCCGATCCTGGCCGAGTGCGGTGGCATGATAGCGGTGGCGGACTCGATCACCGACAAGGAAGGCCAGCGCTGGCCGATGGCAGGCCTGCTGCCGGGCCAGGTCCTGATGCAGGCGCGCCTGGGTGGCCTCGGGTCACAGGGCATGCCGACCGCGGCCGGCCCGTTGCGCGGCCACACCTTTCATTACTCCCGCCTGGAGACGGACGTGACGCCGCAGGCGCACACGGTCAAGCATCCGTCCGGCGCCGGCGGCGAGGCGGTGTACCGCGTCGGTTCGCTCACGGCCACCTATTTTCACGCCTACTTTGCGTCCAACCCGGTGGCCACGGCCGGGCTGCTGCAGGAAGAGGCGCCATGACCCGCACCCTGGTCCTGGGCGGCGCCCGTTCGGGCAAGAGCGCACTGGCGGAGCGCCTGGCGCGCGAATCGGGCAAGGAAGTCGTCTACCTGGCGACCTCATACGCCGGCGATTGCGAGATGGCGGCGCGCATCGCCCATCACCGCGCACGCCGTCCGGCGCATTGGAAGACGATAGAGGAAGCGACGGCGCTGGCGGCCACCCTGCGCGAGCTATGCGCGCCCGGCCGGCTGGTGCTGGTCGACTGCTTGACGCTGTGGCTGAGCAACCTGATGTTCGCCTCGCATCAGGACAACCCCGACGTCGGCGCGATCGAATCGCCGCCGCTGTTCCTCAAGGAGCGCGCGGCCCTGCTGGCCTGGCTCGACCAGCCCTCGAACGGCGACGTCGTCTTCGTGTCGAATGAGGTCGGCATGGGCATCGTGCCGATGGGCGCGGTGTCGCGCGCTTTCGTCGACGAAGCCGGGCGCCTGCACCAGGACGTGGCGGCACGTTGCGAGCGCGTGCTGTTCATCGCCGCCGGGCTGCCGCTGGCGCTGAAGGGGCCGGCGTGCTGACCGGCCTACCGCCGCTGACGCTGGCTTTGCTGATGCTGGCCGGCGTCGCGCTCGACCTGCTGCTGGGCGAAGTGCGGCGCTGGCATCCGCTGGTCGGCTTCGGCAAGCTGGCGGCTTGGCTCGAACGCCGGCTCAATCTGAATGACGCAAACGGTGCAGGGCGCATCCTGTGCGGCGCGCTGGCCTGGGCGCTGGCGGTGCTGCCCCTGACGCTGCTCGCGCTGGGCGCCTGTGCGCTGGGCGGACTGGCGGTACACGCGCTGCTGCTGTACTTCTGCATCGGCCTGCGCAGCCTGCGCGACCATACGCTGCCGATCCACGCGGCGCTGGCGACGGGTGACCTGGAACAGGCGCGCTGGCTGACCTCGCGCATCGTCAGCCGCGACACCGCCCAGGCGGGCGAACCCGACCTGGCCAAGGCCGGCGCCGAATCGCTGCTGGAAAACGGCAACGACGCCGTGTTCGGCACCCTGTTCTGGTTCCTGGTGGCCGGCGGCGCCGGCGCCGTGCTGTTCCGCCTGGCGAACACGCTGGATGCGATGTGGGGCTATCGCAGCGAGCGTTTCAATCTGTTCGGCCGCGTGGCGGCGCGCGTCGACGACGTCTTGAACTACATACCGGCGCGCCTGACCGCGCTGTCCTATGTGCTGCTGGCCCCGGGCGCTGGTCGCTTGCGTGCCTGGCGCTGCTGGCGCCTGCAAGCGCCGCAATGGAGCAGCCCGAACGCGGGCCCGGTGATGGCCAGCGGCGCCGGCGCGCTCGGCGTGACGCTGGGCGGCGCCGCGGTGTACGACGGCGAAGTCGAAGTGCGCCCGCCGCTCGGCGCCGGCCGCGCTGCGCAAGCCCATGACATCCTGCGCGCCTGGCGCCTGGTGCGGCATGTGACCCTGCTGTGGATTGCGGTTGCGCTGGCCGTGGCGATGGCGCTCGACGCCATCGGAGGCCACCATGCTTGAACACGGCGGCAATTTGCGCGATGCCATGCGCCGCTACGGCGGCGCCGACTGGATCGATCTCTCCACCGGCATCAACCCGCTCGGCTATCCGGCCCGGCCGCCGGCGCCCGACGCCTGGCAGCGCCTGCCCGAGCCGGATCCGGCGCTGGTGCGCACGGCCTGCGATTACTACGGCGCCCCCGCCTTGCTTCCGGTGGCCGGCACCCAGGCCGCGATCCAGGCCCTGCCGCGCCTGCGCACGCCGGCGCGCGTCACGGCGGCGGCGCCTTCCTATGCGGAGCACGCCCACCACTGGTCGCGCCATGGCCACACGCTGCGCCAGGTACCGTACGCGCAACTGGACGCGGCGGTGCGCGACAGCGACGTGGTCGTCGTCTGCAACCCGAACAACCCGACCGGCGAAACGGTGGCGCCGGCGCAGCTGCTGGCCTGGCGCGAAGCGCTGGCGGCGCGCGGCGGCTGGCTGGTCGTCGACGAAGCTTTTGGCGACACGGCGCGTGAATTGAGCATCGTGTCCCACGCTGGTAGCCCGGGACTCATCGTCCTGCGCTCGGTCGGCAAATTCTTCGGCCTGGCCGGGCTGCGGCTCGGCTTCGTCGCCGCCGAATCCGGCCTGCTGGCGCAACTCGAAGACCTGCTCGGTCCGTGGGCGGTCAGCGGGCCGGCGCAGAGCGTCGCGCTGGACGCGCTGCGCGACCGCAGCTGGCAAGCCGCGGCACAGGAGCGCCTGGCGCGCGACGGCGAACGCATGCGCGCTTTGCTGGCGGCGCACGGGATCCGCGCGCACGGCACGCCGCTGTTCCACTGGTGGCCTGAACCAAAGCCCGAAGCCTTTCATGAGCACATGGCGCGCCACGCGATCTGGGTGCGCCTGTTCCCGCAGGCCGCACGCGGCATCCGCCTCGGGCTGCCGGCGCGGGCGCTGCACTGGAACCGTATCGAACTTGCACTGCGAACCTGGAACCGACAATGACAAGCATGAAGACATGGATGGCCGCGGCCGCACTGGCGTCGCTGGCAGGCGCACTACTGGCGCCCGGCGAGGCCAATGCGGCCCCGATCACCGTCAAGGACGACGACGGCAACACCGTCACCCTGCAAAAGCCCGCGCAGCGCGTGATCTCGCTGGCGCCGCACGTGACCGAACTGCTGTTCGCCGCGGGCGGCGGCAGCCACGTGGTGGGGGCGGTCGCGTACAGCGACTTTCCGGAAGCGGCCAAGAAAATCCCGCAGGTCGGCTCCAACCGCGAGCTCGACCTGGAACGCATCATCGCATTGAAACCGGACCTGTTCGTGGTCTGGCGCCATGGCAGTTCCGAGCGCCAGATCGACGTCATCCGCAAGCTCGGTGTGCCGCTGTTCCACAGCGAGCCGCACAAGCTCGACGACATTCCGAACAACCTGGATAAACTCGGCCTGCTGATGGGTACCGAGGATGCGGCGCGCCCGGCTGCGCAAGACCTGCGCCGCCAGCTGGCCGGCCTGCGCAGCCGCTACGCCAACCGGTCGCCGGTGCGCACCTTTTATCAGGTGTGGGACAAGCCGCTGTACACGCTCAACGGCGAACACATCGTCACCGATGCGCTGCGCCTGTGCGGCGGCGAGAACGTCTTTGCGAAATTGCCGGTGACCGCGCCGGTGGTCAGCGTCGAGGGTGTGCTGCAGGAGAATCCGGAAGCGATCTTCGCCAGCGCCGAGAAGAACTACGGCGGCGTCAATCTGTGGAAGCCCTACGCCACCTTGAGCGCGGTGCGCAACAACAACCTGTTCACCATCGACGGCAACCTGCTCAACCGCGCCGGCCCGCGCATGATCGCCGGCGCCGCCATGCTGTGCGAGAAGCTGGAGCAGGCGCGCTCGCATCGTCAGAAATGAGTACCTTCCCCTATCCGACCCTGATGGTGCAGGGCACGACCTCGGATGCCGGCAAGAGCACGCTGGTGGCGGCGCTGTGCCGCCTGCTGCTGCGCGCCGGCGTGAAAGTCGCGCCGTTCAAGCCGCAGAACATGGCGCTGAACAGCGCAGTGACGGCCGACGGTGGAGAAATCGGCCGCGCCCAGGCGCTGCAGGCGATCGCCGCCGGCATCGTGCCGCACACCGACTTCAATCCGGTGCTGCTGAAACCGTCCAGCGACATCGGCGCCCAGGTCATCATCCATGGCCGGGTGCGCGCCGAGATGAATGCGCGCGACTACCACCAATATAAATCCGTGGCGATGCAGGCCGTGCTGGAATCGCATGCGCGCCTGCGCGCCCAATACGATGCGGTAATCGTCGAGGGCGCCGGCAGTCCGGCCGAGATCAACCTGCGCGACCGCGACATCGCCAACATGGGCTTTGCCGAAGCGGTCGACTGCCCGGTGATCCTGGTGGCCGACATCGACCGCGGCGGCGTGTTCGCGCACCTGGTCGGCACCCTGTCCTGCCTGTCGCCCAGCGAACGGCACCGCATCGTCGGCTTCGTGATCAACCGCTTCCGCGGCGACATCAAGTTGCTCGAGCCGGGCCTCGCATGGCTCGAGCAGCAGACGGGCAAGCCGGTGCTGGCGGTGCTGCCCTACCTGCATGGCCTCTACCTCGACGCCGAGGATGCAGTACAGGCGCCCACGCCGCGCGCCGGCAAGTTCCGCATCGCGGTGCCGAGCTACCCGCGCATGAGCAACCATACCGACTTCGATGCGCTGCGCTTCCATCCGGACATCGACGTGCGCTTCGTGCGCCAGGGCGAGCCGCTGCCGGGCGCCGACCTGCTGATCCTCCCGGGCAGCAAGAACACGCGCGCCGACCTGGACTGGCTGCGCCGCCAGGGATGGCCGGACCAGATCCGGCGCCACCTGCGCTATGGCGGCAAGGTGATCGGCATCTGTGGTGGCTTCCAGATGCTGGGCAGTTACGTGGACGATCCGCATGGCGTGGAAGCGGCGGCCGGACGCGCCGAAGCACTCGGTCTGCTGGAGCTGGGCACCACGCTCACGCCGGAAAAGCGGCTGGCGCAGGTGAACGGCCGCTGCCTGTTCGCACCAGATGCGGCGGGCGCCACGGTCAGCGGCTATGAAATCCACATGGGCGTGTCCGACGGCGCAGCGCTGGCCCGGCCGGCCTTCGAGATCGCCGGTCGCCCTGAGGGCGCCTGTTCGGAAGACGGCCAGATCCTCGGCACCTATCTGCACGGCCTGTTCGACGACGCCTCGGCCTGTTCCGCCCTGCTGCGCTGGGCGGGCTTGCACAGCAGCCATGCCGTCGACAGCGCCGCGCTGCGGGAAGCCAGCCTGGACCGGATTGCCGATGCGGCCAAGCCCTTGATGTCCCGCCTGATGGCACTGGAGACTTGGCGCGGTAATTGACTGCAAGGTGCTCATCAATAGATCAGTACTATTGCCTTGGTAAATGTAATTCATTTTACCAATCAAATGAGAATCGATATCATTTACCGCAGTACATAAGATATCGAGGTTCCCATGGCAGTTGTACGCAAAGGCAGTCAAGTCATCACCCACCTGGCGATCGGTTTCGCGATCACCTACGCTGTCACGGGTTCGTTCATGCTGGGTGGCCTGGCGGTGCTGATCGAACCGCTGCTGAACGTGATGCTGGTACCTTTTCACGAACGGGCCTGGGAACGGCGGGTGCATGGAGCAAGCGGCCAGCGCCGCATCCTGTTGCTGACGGCCGAGAAAGCGAGCCTGACCGTGATGCACATGGGCGTGGCGTTTAGTGTGATGTTCCTCGCCACCGGTTCGATGGCCTTTGGTGGATTGGCGGCGATCCTGGAACCGGTGTGCAATGTGTTGTTAATGCCATTGCATGACCGGCTGTGGGACAACGTGGAAGGCCACCGGGTGGCTGCTGCTGCGTGATGCTAGTGGTGGTGTGAATAAAAATGGCGACGCGAGTCGCCAATTTTTATGGGCGGCGTTTCGAGGATGGGTATTTAAAAAGCAAAAAACCCCGCTGAGAGCGAGGATTCGCAGTGCGAATCCGAGCGATGCGCAGTGCGAATCCGAGCAGTGGGGTTTTCGCTTTCCCAAAGCAAAAAGCCCACTCAGATCACTGAGTGGGCTTTTCTATATAACTAGCCTGACGATAACCTACTTTCACACTGGTTGCAGCACTATCATCGGCGCAAAGTCGTTTCACGGTCCTGT
>Ga0265798_10007143_pt1 | contig 14523 bp, 16 predicted proteins | sample P3T30metagenome_FD_192430 | JGI IMG/M metagenome (GOLD analysis project Ga0265798, IMG submission 192430) | Plant litter microbial communities from East Loma Ridge, Irvine, California - P3 T30 | ecosystem: Environmental > Terrestrial > Plant litter > Unclassified | place: USA: California...
AACAGCTTCGGGGTGGCGGAAGAATTAACGGAGTGCGCGAACCTGCGGCGTATCGAGACACTGCAACAAGGCCGCCCGAGCCATCGGCGTTACCGTCACCGGCTTTACATACCCCGCAACCTCCGTCGGCCGCCCGATCGTCACGGGCGCGAACCCAGTCTGCCCCGTGCACCGCATCGCCGCCGCCAGCAGTTTCGGCGGCGTATCATACCCCTCGAACGACAGCCGGAACGTCCCCCAGTGAATCGGGATCGCGTGCGCCGCGCCCAGTCGGCGATAAACCTCGACCGCATCGACCGGCCCGATATGGCTGCCCGACTCCATCTGCCCGTCAACGAACCGGAACGCACCGATCGGGATCAGCGCCAGCCGAACCGGTCCCAGCGCCGCCGCTTCGCGTGGCCATTGGCCGTCGCCCATCCCGGTATCGCCCGCAAACAACACGTTCCCGCCCGGCAGCGTGACGACGAAGCTCGACCATAGCGCACGATTCCGATCGGTGAACCAGCGGCTGTCCCAATGGTGGTTGCGCGTGACGACGACAGCGACGCCGGGCTTGATGGCCACCCGCTGCCCCCAGTCGAGCGCGGTCGCCTGCGCGCCGGTCTGGCTGATCACGCTGTCGTTGCCCAAGCTCGTGACGATCCGCGGCCGATCGCGCTCCCAGAGCCGCTTCAGCGTCGCCTTGTCGAGATGGTCGTAGTGATTGTGGCTGACCAGAACGACGTCGATCTTCGGCAACGCATCGAACGCGATCCCCGGCTCGGCGACACGACTAGGGCCCGTGCCGAGCGGCCCGGCCTTCTCCGCCCAGACCGGATCGGTGAGGATGTTGAGCCCCTGCGTCTGGATCAGCACGCTCGCATGGCCGACCCACGTCACCACCATCCGCTCGCCCTCGACGCGGGCGGGCGGCGCGATGCGGTTCACTGCGACCGATTTTGGCCACGCAGGCCGCCCATCGCTGCCAGTGAAATAGCGCCAGAAGAAGCTCGCACGCCCCCCGCCGGCCGGCTGGATCTGCTGCGTGTCGGCGTCGTTGTCGGGATTGGCGAAGTGTGCGCCGTCGAAATGTCCGCTTGCCGGCCCGCGGTAGTAGATGCGGTCGAGGAAGCGCGGCACGATCGTCACCGCCAGCGCGACGACCACGACCGCCAGCAGCACGATGCCCCCGACGATCTTCAACACGAGACGCACGCCATTCCCCTATCCGTTGCTGGTCCGTAACGCATCGTGTCGAGCATCGTTCAGACCGCTTGGCGCAGGCCCGCAACCCCGATAGCCTCGCGCCAAAGGGGATTCGCAAAATGCGTAAGTTTATCATCGGGCTATTGCTCGCAACCGCGCTTCCGGTCGTGGCCGAGGCGAAGACCGTCGCCGTCGAGGAACAGTCGATCGATCAGCTCCAGGCGGCGATGACCGCGGGTAAGGCGAGCAGCGTCGACCTCGTCCGCGCCTATCTCGCGCGGATCGCCGCGATGGATCGCAAGGGCCCGACTCTCCGCGCCGTCATCGCGCTCAACCCCGACGCGCTGGCGCAGGCCAGGGCGCTCGACGCCGAACGCAAGGCCGGGCGCATCCGTGGGCCGCTCCACGGCGTGCCGGTGCTGATCAAAGACAATGTCGAGACCGCGGATGCGATGCCGACCACTGCGGGCAGCCTCGCGCTGAAGGACAATCTCACGCGTCGGGACGCACCCGTTGTGGCGCAACTCCGCGCTGCGGGAGCGGTGATCCTGGGGAAGGCCAACCTCAGCGAATGGGCGAACATCCGCTCGACCCGGTCGATGAGCGGCTGGAGTGCGGTCGGCGGCTTGGTCAAAAATCCCTACGCGCTCGACCGGACCGCGTGCGGATCGTCGAGCGGTTCGGGCGCGGCGATCGCGGCGAGCTTCGCGGCGGCGGCGATCGGCACGGAGACCGATGGCTCGGTGGTGTGTCCGTCGTCGCTCAACGGGCTGGTCGGGCTGAAGCCGACGCTCGGCCTGGTCAGCCGCACGCACGTCGTGCCGATCAGCCACAGCCAGGATACGCCGGGGCCGATGGCGCGCAGCGTCCGCGATGTCGCGACGCTGTTCTCGGCGATGATCGCGGCCGATCCTGCCGATGCCGCGACTGCGGGGGCAGGGGCTTACCAGCGCGACTATGCGGCGGGGCTGTCGACCAGCGCGCTGTCGGGCCTGCGCGTCGGTGTGATCCGGCCGGAGATGACTGCCGACCTTGCCGCGAAATACCAGGCCTCGCTTGATGTGTTGAAGGCTGCGGGCGCGGTGCTGGTCGAGGTCAAGCAGCCCAAGCTCGATGGGCTCGGCGAGGCGGAACTCGTCGTGCTCCAGACCGAGTTGAAGGCCGACCTCGACACCTATCTCGCGACCACGCCAGCAGCGGTCGGCACGCGGACGCTCGATCAGGTCATCGCGTTCAACACCGCCAACGCAGGCACCGAAATGCCGTTCTTCGCGCAGGAGACGTTCGAGGCTGCGGCGAAGACCAAGGGGTTGAACGATCCGGCGTACAGGGCAGCGCGCGCCAAATCGCTGCGGCTGGCGGGTACGGAGGGGATCGACGCGATGCTCAAGGCGGCGGGCGCTACCGTACTGGTCGAGCCGGCCTACGGCCCTGCGTGGCTGAGCGAGCCTGTGTACGGCGATCCATACGGCGGCCCTAGCTCGAGCGGACTGCCGGCGGTGGCGGGCTATCCGAACCTGACCGTGCCGATGGGGCTGGTCCGCGGACTGCCGGTCGGGCTGTCGTTCATCGCGACGAAGTACGGCGACGCGGCGGTGCTGGGTGCCGGCTATGCGTATGAGCAACGGGCGAAGGCGCGGGTAGTGCCACGGTATCTGCCGACTGCCGACGTCGGTACTGGCCTTGATGCTGCTCGCTAGTATGACCCGGCCGGTCTGCTGGCTACCAGACCGCGATGCCCCATACGTCCCGTCATCCTGACGAAAGTCAGGATCCAGAGCCAGGAGGTCCGTACTGCGTGACCCTGGATCCTGACTTTCGTCAGGATGACGGTGGATGGGACGATGTGCCCCGGAGGGGATGGGGGAGGCGTCAGTCAGCCCGCTTGGCGAAATTCCACTGCCAGAGCATCAGCAGCGGCACGACCACCGTCTCCATCACCAGCCCCAGCACATGCCCCTGCGACGGCACGCCCACCGCAAGCAGCGAGATCCCGCGCGATACGCCTCCAACGAAGATCAACCCGCCAAGCAGCCGAAACCGCGGCCCCTTGCGCTCTATCTCCTGAATACAGCTCACGAAGCCTAACCCGGTCGCAAAGAAGATCCCCGAAATATACCGGAAATGGCTGTCCAGATCGCGCGGCACGTCGGCGAGATGCCCGAACGGTGAGGGCCCGTGCAGCACGCCTTGGCCGCCGACGATCAGCGGCAACAGGCACGCGACCGCGACTACCGCCTGCAATATGCGTTTCTCGATCACAACAGGTCCTTCAGCAATTCAGGCCGGATCCGGAAGGCTCTCAACGACATCCTGACTTCGAAGATGAAGGAGACCAGCGCCGCGATCAGCAGGATCATCGCGAGGATGAAGCAGAGCGCGACCGCCGTGCCGAAATGCAGCTTGGCGAGTTCGGCGATGAACAGCAACGCGATCAGCACGCAGGTCATGATCGCGCTCGACACCGCCAGGAACAGCGCCGCGTTGATGATCGTCATCCGGCGGTCGAGCAACCGCAACTCCCAGCCGTAGCGGGTCCGATCGGCCGCCGAGAAATTGGGGTGCAACTGCTCCAGTTTCCGCGCACGGTCGATCACGCGGGACAGCCGTCCGGCCAGCACGTTGAGCAACTGGCCGATGCCCGCGAGCATGAACACGGGCGCGAGCGAGAGCTGGATCGTCTGGGCGATCGTCGAAATGGCGGGGATCGTCGGCATGGCGGCCACCATGCTGGGGAACGTCGCCGATTGCAAAAGCGCTCGCGGCAAAAGAGCATGCAATCGTAACCTTCTCCGCGGTATCGACGGCGAATGTCCAAGCCGATGCTCCTGGCCGACTTCGTCCGGCTGCCGCCGATCGTGCGGAGCGACGTGGTCGAGGGGCTGGCCGCCGCGATCGACACCGTGGCGGAACGGGGCGCGCCGAGCCATCGCTTCCTCCGCTTCGGCTGGTACGCCGCCGCGCTCGCCGCCTATGGCGGGCAGGCGCGGACATTGGTCGTCGCGCAGGACGATGCGCCGGTGCTGACGCTGCCGTTCGTCCCGCGTGGCCCGGCCGCGTTGGGGATCGCCGCGATCCCCGGATGCTACTGGCCGTTCCGCAGCTTCGGCCTCGCGCTCGAACATGGCGACGCCGCGCTGAAGATCGCGCTGTCGACGCTGTCCGTGCACATGAACGGCCTGCGAATCGGCCCGGTCTATGACGATGATTTCGCCGCCACCGCGCTGATCGCCACCGCCCGTGCGAACGGCTGGGGCGTGATCGACCGCCCGATCGGCGAAAGCTGGTCGCTGGATCTCCACCCGGTCGTCGACGGAAAGCCCTGGCCGCGCCGTTCGACTCTGCGCAAGAACCGCTTCCACGAAAAGCATCTTGCCGACCATGGTGTGCTCGATTGGCGGTTTCTGTCTGGCGGCGATTGGCCTGCCGCGTTCGAAGCGCTCGGCACGATCGAGGCGAGCAGCTGGATCGCGCACGCGACGGATCGCAAAGGCATGAAATTCGCGCGCGACGGTCATCTCGCCTTCTGGCAGGCCGCCGTCGCCGACCCGGTCCTGGCCGCGATGTTCCGTGCCGCGCTGCTCGGCGTCGATGGCAAGCCCGCCGCCTTCTCGTTCGACATCGACACCGGCGACCTGCTGTACGCGATCGCGAACAGCTATGATCCGCGCTTCGCCAAGCATTCGCCCGGCAAGCTTCTCTACTGGCGCAATATCGCCGCCGCGCTTGCTCGTGGCACGCGCCGGATCGACTGGGGGGCGGGCGACAGCGGCTACAAGCGCGTGATCGGCGCGCAGGTCGACGCCCCGATTCGCGACTGGCTGTTGCTCAGGCCTGGGCTACCCGCGCTCGCCGGTCGCGCGCTCGGCTGGCTCTGGCGCCGCAGCGGGCATCACACCCGCAGGTAGCGATAATACCAGACTTCGTGGCCCTGTCGCCGCGCTTTCCGTTCGTACCGCGTCTCGGGCCAGTCGTCGGGGCGGGTCAGGAAGTCGTGCGGGGTTTTCGCCTGCCATGCGAAATCGCGGCGGGCGTTCATGATCATCATCGACCAGCGGCAATAGGTCGGGTCGTCGGTGCCGAGCCGGAATTCCGCGCCCGGCTTCAGCTTGGCGGCGATCGTGTCGAGCGGGCCGTGATTGACCATGCGGCGCTTGGCGTGGCGTGCCTTCCGCCAAGGATCGGGATGAAGCAGGTACAACCGGTCGAGGCTCGCGTCGGGCAGGCGCTCGATCACTTCCAGCGCGTCGCCCATGTGCAACCGGACGTTGGTCAGGTCGCCGTCGCGGATGTGCGCCAGCGCGCCGACGACACCGTTGAGGAACGGCTCGCAACCGATGAAGCCGATTTCCGGGTTCATCGCGGCCTGTCCCGCCAGATGCTCGCCCGCACCGAAGCCGATCTCGACGTGAAGAGGGCGGTCTTCGCCGAACAGGGTCATCGCATCGATCGGCCCTTCTTCGGGCACCGACAGGTCGGCGAGCGTTTCCTCTACGAGCGCAGCCTGGCCGAGACGCAGCTTGTGGCCCTGGCGACGGCCATAGAGGCGGCGGATAACAGAAGGATCGTTCATCGCCGCGTGCCCTAGCGGGCGATTGCCTCGGAGCAAAGCATCACGCGAACCGTTGCACGCTCGTAATGGTCGACCACGCTTCCAATCCGCCCGGCGAAGACGTCGAGAACCTCAAGGCCGCCGATGCGCAGGACCTGCACAAGGCCGTGCGCGAGGCGGGCGAGGAGGAACTCGACCGCCCGGTGTCGTCGCTGTTCTTTTCCGGACTCGCGGCGGGCATGGCGATCTCCAATTCGCTGATTACCGAAGGCGCGCTGCATCAGGCACTGCCCGATACGCCGTGGCGGACGATCATCGTGTCGCTCGGCTATCCGATCGGCTTCCTGGTCGTGATCCTCGGGCGGATGCAGTTGTTCACCGAGAGCACGATCAGCGCGATGCTGCCCTTGGTGACGAAGCCATCGGGCTGGGCGCTGAAGCGTACGCTCCGGCTGTGGGGCGTGGTGCTCCTCGCCAATCTGATCGGGACGGCGATTACCGGCGGTGCGATCGCGGCGGGGGGGCTCGGCAACAGCGAGTTGCGCGGCGCGATGATCGAGGTGTCGATGCGGATCACCGAGCTTTCGGCCTGGGCGACGTTCGTCAACGCGATCCCCGCCGGGTTCATGATCGCGATCCTCGCCTGGTCGCTGCCCAACGCGCGGCAACAGGCGTTCATGGTGATCTTCGCGATCACCTATGTCGTTGCGATCGGCGGATTTAGCCATTCGATCGTCGGTTCGGATGAGGCGTTCCTGCTGCTATTCTCCGGCCATGTCGGCGTGTGGCAGACCTTTGCCGAATTGATCCTGCCGGCGGTGCTCGGCAACTTGCTGGGCGGTGCGGGGTTGTTCGCCTTGCTCGCGCATGCACAGGTGCGCGGCGAGATGGACGGACAAGGCGAGACGTGATGGGCAAGACCAAGCAAGCCGCAAAGGCCGTCGAGAAGGCGGACCGCGACGCGACGCACAAGGCCGCCGAGCACCGCGACAAACCGCTGGTCAAGGCGACCGGATTCCTCGCCGAGATCGGCGACCAGCCGCAACTCGTGGCAACCTCGATCGGCACGGTCGTGATCGGCCTGATCGCGCGCAGGCCGGAGGTGATCCGCGGCGGCGTACGAATGCTGGCAGCGCATGCGGCGGCGACCTTCGTCAAGTCGGCGATCAAGGCGTCGGTCGATCGCACACGCCCCGAAAAGGCGATCGAGGACGGCAAGGCGCGGTTCGAACCGGGCAAGAGCGACGAGCACGAACAGACCTCGTTCCCGTCGGGCCACACCGCCGGCGCGGTAGCGGTCGCGCGTGCTGCGTCGCGCGACATCGACGGGGCCGGGACACCCGCCGCGTTGATCACCGGCGTGGTCGCCGTCGCGCAGCCGATCAATGGGAAGCACTATCTGTCCGACCTCGTCGTCGGCGCGGCGGTCGGCTGGATTGCCGAGGCGATGGTCAGCGCGGTGTTCGACCGGGTCGCACCGGTGATCGAAAACGTTGCCGCGGAAAAGCTGCCTTTGCTTGGCGCGCCAGCTAACGCTTGATTAGCCATACTTTTTTCGCGGATGGCGGCATTGCGTGGAACCGTTACGAGCCCGTGACGGTTTGCGACCTCGTCATAACAGGGAAATCCGCATCATGAAGAAACTCGCCATCGCCACGTTGATCGCCGCTATCGCACTCCCGCTCGCAGCTTGCGGCGGCAAGGGTGACGACAAGCTCGGCAGCCAGGTCGAGAAGGCCGCGGACAACCGCGCCGATTCGCTCGACGCGGCTGCCGATAACCTTGAGGATCAGGCCAAGGCTGTTCGCAAGGACGGCGAGCGCCAGTCCGACGCGATCGACGATGCCGATGTGAACGCGCAGGCGATGCCGCAGGCGCAGAAGGATGCGCTGGTCAACGGCAGCGAGAAGCTTCGCTGATAGCGCCCGGCGCATAGCTGCGCCGAAAGATGGGCCGTCCCCTGGTGAAGACCGGGGGGCGGCTTTTATTATAGGGTGTCGGCGGATCGCGGTGCGGCGCTAGAAAAGGGGTACGACATGATCGACAGGCGTCGGCTGGAAACGGGGGGCTTCATCGTCTTCCTGGTGGCGATCACGGTAGCGTTGTGCGTCGTCGTCTCGACCTTCGCGGTGGCGTTGCTGTGGAGCGGGCTGGCGGCGATCCTGTTCCAGTCGCTCTACCAGTGGTTGCTCAAGCGCTGGCCGGGCCGGCGCAATCTGGCGGCGGCGATGACGCTGCTGATCATCTTCGTCGCGGTGATCGTGCCGACGCTGATCATCGGCAGCCTGATGATCGACCAGTCCGCCTCGGTCTACGCCAAGCTGCAAAGCGGGCAGATCAACTTCGGCGCGTATTTCCAGCAGATCCACGACGCGTTGCCGCGCCGGATCCAGGGTGCGCTCGACAAGGCGGGGCTCAACAGCTTCGAGCAGGCACAGTCGCGCGTGTCGACCATCCTCGGCAACAGCGTCCGCTCGATTGCCGGGCAGGCGTTGTCGATCGGGCGCAACGCAGCCGCGTTCGTGCTGTCGTTCGGGATCGGGCTGTACGTGACGTTCTTCCTGTTGCGCGACGGCGACAAGGTGGGGCCGGCGATCCGTCGCGCGTTGCCGCTGGAGCATTCGGTAGCGATGACGCTGGTCGACAAGTTCGTCGCCGTGGTCCGTGCGACGATCAAGGGATCGGTGATCGTCGGTCTTGCACAGGGTGCTCTCGGCGCGGTGACGTTCTGGATCGTCGGGGTGCCGGCCGCGCTGCTGTGGGGCCTGCTGATGGCGCTGACGTCGCTGCTGCCGGCGTTGGGCCCCGCGCTCGTCTGGGTCCCGGTCGCGGTCTATCTGCTGGCGACCGGCGCGATCTGGCAGGGCGTGGTGGTCGTCGTATCGGGCGTCGTGGTGATCGGTCTGGCCGACAATATCCTGCGCCCGATCCTAGTCGGGCGGGATACCGGCATCCCGGATTACATCGTGCTGGTGTCGACGCTCGGCGGGATCGAAGCGGTCGGGATCAGCGGCATCGTCGTCGGTCCGTTGGTCGCGGCGCTGTTCCTGACCGCGTGGCAGATTTTGACCGAGCAGCGGCACGCTCAGGTTACCGACGCCGTTCGTCCTGAGTAGCGGCTGAGCGTGTCGAAGGAAGGGTCGGCGTTCGTGACCCGTGCTTTGATACGAGCCTGGCCTTCGATAACCCCTCTCCTCTCGGGGAGAGGGGGGGGGCCGCACGGCGAAGCTGGGTGGGAGGGTGAGGGGGAGTGAGGCTCGGACCCTCTCCCCAAAGCCCCTCTCCCTTCCGTCGCCAAGCGGCTCCTCCCTCCCTCTCCCCGGCGGGGAGAGGGACTGGTAAGGCTCAATTTCCGCGGTGCGAACCACCCTACCGTCATCCTGACGAAAGTCAGGATCCGGAGCCATGATGGACGCCGCTTGTTACCCTGGATCCTGACTTTCGTCAGGATGACCGAATGAACAAAAAAAGCCTCCCGCGGACTGGTCCGCGGGAGGCTTTTTTCCTCACCAAAGGCGTCGCTATCAGGCGACGGCAGCCTTCAGCGCATCGACCAGATCGGTCTTTTCCCAGGTGAACGTGTCACCCTCGGGCTCGCGACCGAAGTGACCGTACGCCGCCGTCTTCTTGTAGATCGGCGCGTTGAGCTTGAGGTGCTCGCGGATGCCCTTGGGCGTCAGGCGAACGAGCTTCGGCAGGACCGCCTCGAGCTTGGCTTCGTCGACGGTGCCGGTGCCATGCGTGTCGACATACACCGACAGCGGTTCGGCGATGCCGATCGCGTAGCTCAGCTGGATCGTGCAGCGACGCGCAAGGCCGGCCGCAACGACGTTCTTCGCCAGATAGCGCGCGACATACGCGGCCGAACGATCGACCTTCGTCGGATCCTTGCCCGAGAACGCGCCGCCACCGTGCGGGGCAGCGCCGCCGTAGGTGTCGACGATGATCTTGCGACCCGTCACGCCAGCGTCGCCGTCGGGGCCGCCGATTTCGAACTGGCCGGTCGGGTTGATGTAGATCGCGGTCTCGTCGGTGATGAAGCCGTCGGGCAGCACGTCCTGGAACACGCCCATGACGTAGTCGCGCAGCACGGCGTACTTGGCGGGATCGGCGTTGTCGCCCTTCTCGCAATAGCCCGGTGCGTGCTGCGTCGAGACCACCAGTGCGGTCGCGCCGACCGGCACTTCGTTCTCGTACGACAGCGTGACCTGGCTCTTCGCGTCGGGCTCGAGGAACGGCGCAGCGCCCGAGTGGCGATCTTCGGCCATCTTGGCGAGGATCTTGTGGCTGTAATACAGCGTCGCGGGCATCAGGCCGGGGGTCTCGTCGGTCGCGTAACCGAACATGATGCCCTGGTCGCCGGCGCCTTCGTCCTTGTTTCCGCTCTCGTCGACGCCCATCGCGATGTGCGCGGACTGGCCGTGGAGGTTGTTCTCGAAACGGAACGTCTCCCAGTGGAAGCCGGTCTGTGCGTAGCCGATTTCCTTGACGGTGTTGCGGACAGCCGCCTCGATCTCGTCGAGCACGCCGTCGGCCCACTGGTCGTTCTCGTAGATGCCCTTGCCGCGGATCTCACCGGCGAGGACGACGAGCTGCGTGGTCGTCAGCGTCTCGCAGGCGATGCGCGCCTGCGGGTCCTTGGCGAGGAACAGGTCGACGATCGTGTCGCTGATCTGGTCGGCGACCTTGTCGGGATGGCCTTCGGAGACCGATTCGGAGGTGAACAGGAAAGACTTGCGCATGAGGGCCTCTTCGTCATGCCCGCCGGCGAACTGCCGATAGAGCGTCATATAAGGAAAGCTTTATATGACCTTCTAACGCTGGCGGCGGCGCAGGGCAACCGCGCTTGCAAGCATCAATCCGGCGACGATTGCGGCCATTGCATTGCCGACGCGCGAGAACAGCGTGGGCGGGAGCGCGGACGGCATCGGTTGCTCGATCGCGCCCGCCGTCTCGTGCGGCACGGTCGCGACGAGGCGGCCATCGGCGGCGATGATCGCGGAGATGCCCGTGGGGGTCGCGCGGACGATCGGCAGCCCTTCCTCGATCGCACGCATCCGGGCCTGGGCGAGATGTTGCGGCGGGCCCCATTTGCCGAACCACGCGTCGCTCGACGGGTTGAAGATCAGGCGCGGGCGGTGGGTCGGGTCGACGGTGTGGCCGGAGAAGATGATCTCGTAGCAGATCTGCATGCCGATCGAACCGAAGCCGGGGAAGGTCAGGTTGGCCGGCCCCTTGCCCGAGGTGAAGTCGATGTCGCCGGGCACCAGACGCGCAAGACCGAGCGGTTTGAGCAGCCACGGGAGCGGCAGATATTCACCGAACGGCACCAGATGCGCCTTGTCGTAACGGCCGCGCAACCGGGCCTGCGAGTCCAGCGCGAACACCGAATTGGCAGCGCCCGATATGCGGTCCTGGCCATCGAACTCGAGCGCGGTGCCGCCCGTGAGGAGAATGTCCTCGGGGCCCAGCAGGCGTGCGATACGACGGCGAAGATAGAGCGGGCTGGACCAGCCATAGGCGTAGAATGGATAGCCATCCTCGAGATAGTCGCGAACGACGCCCTCGGGCCAGACGACGAGGCGCGGGGTGGCGCCGCCTTGGCCGGAGAGCTTTTCGAGCGCGGAGAGCACGCGTTCGCCGTCGGATTCGTTGCGGTCTTCCTGGCCGATATCGGGCTGGACCACGCGAACCAGAGGCGTGCCGGGGGCGGGGGGCGGCGCGTTGGTCCAGAGTGCTGAAAGCGCCGCGATGCTCAGCACGGGGATCGCAATTGCCGGCAGTGTCCAGCGGCGAACGGCGAGCATCAGCAGCGCCCCGGCGGCGAGGATCGTCACGCCCGACAGCGCGTAAGTGCCGATCCAGGCGGACAGCCGCGCGATACCGATCGCGGGGAGCCAGACGACGCTCAGCGGATCCCAGGCATAGCCGGTGAACAGTGTCGCGCGGAGCCATTCGGTCGCGATCCAGGCCGCGGCGAAGATCAGCACGAACGTCGCATCGGGCGTGCCGGGGCGACGTGCGATCCGCCAGGCGAGCGCGCCTGCGAGCATCGGGAACACCGCGAGGTACAGCGCGAGGCCGACCGCGGCGAAATAGCCCAGCACCGGCGGCATCGCGTCCTGGAAGTCGAACGCGTGCTGGACCCAGTTGCTATTGATCGTGAAATGCCCAAGCCCGAACACCCACCCGCGCCACAGCGCGTTGCGCAAGGTCGGCGCGTCGTGGACGAGCTTCATCCACAGCGCGAAGGCGAGGAGAGTCAGCGGCCAGAGATCGAGCGGGGCGAACCCGGTGGCGGCGATCGCACCAAGGACGAGGCAGGCGAGGGCAGGGTAACGGTTCACGCTCGCGCTATGGCGTGGCGGGGAAGGGGGGGCAATGTCTTAGCCTTGATCGCGCTATTGCATTCCCACTTGGCACCACCCCGGCGAAGGCCGGGGCCCAGTTGGGGGACGCAGCTAACGGGGAACTGCGCTTCGTTACGGCGACCTTTCCAACTGGGCCCCGGCCTTCGCCGGGGTAGAGTAGCGTGGGGGAGGGGCGTCCGCTCCAAGGTAAGGCCACCGTCCCGGAGGGTGAAAGCACCGACGCATCCTCCGGGTCGACGAACTCTCAACGCCGACCTATCTTCCTCGCATGACCCTACGCCCCTTCCACCTAGCCTTCCCGGTCCACGACCTGACCGCCGCCCGCACCTTCTACGGCGGCACCCTCGGCTGTCGCGAAGGGCGTTCCAGCGAGCAGTGGATCGATTTCGACCTGTTCGGCCACCAGATCGTCGCGCACCTCGACCCCTCGGCCAAACCCGTCGCGGTCGAGAACGCGGTCGACGGCCATGCCGTCCCGGTTCCGCATTTCGGCGTCGTGCTGACGATGGACGACTGGACCGCGCTGTTGGAACGCGTCACCGCCGCCGGCGTCCAGTTCGGGATCGCGCCGTACATCCGCTTCAAGGGCGAGCCCGGCGAGCAGGCGACAATGTTCTTTCTCGATCCCAGCGGCAACGCACTCGAGTTCAAGGCGTTCGCCAACGACGACATGATTTTCGCGACTTAAGGAATAGACATGGCCAACCCCATCACCGTCGACGTCCCCCACCAGCTCGGCAAGGCGGCGGTTCGCGCACGGCTCGACGGCAGCATCGACAAGATCGGCGCGAACATTCCCGGCGGCTCGGTGACCGATCACCGCTGGGACGGCGACACGCTGCACTTCACCGTCAAGGCGATGGGGCAGACGATCGCCAGCGCGGTCACGGTGTTCGAGACCAACGTCCACGCGGTCGTCGACCTGCCCGGCATCCTCGGTCTGTTCGCGAGCAAGGTGCAGGACATGATCCGCAAGGAAGCGCCGAAACTCCTGCGCTGAGATCCGGAAGATCAGGCTGGCGCGCGCCGATACAGGTCGAACGCCGCCTTTGCGCCGACGATGGCCTGCTCGACCCAGGCCTCGTCGGCGGTTTCGCCGTCGATCGCGGTCAGCAACGCGCGCCACTCTCCCGACAGATGTTTCGCGCCGAGATAGGCCGAGGGCATCCCGTCGGGCACCGAGCGCGACAGCATGATCCCGCCGAGCCGCGAGCCCTCAACGACATACATCGCGCCCCACCCGGCGGCCGTGCTCGCCGGGACGTCGAACGTCATCGGCGTGGGCATGTCCTCACCCAGCGCCGCCAGATCCTCGGCCAGCGCGCCGCCCCGCGACCGAACCGTCGCCAGCCCGGGAATAGCGGCCAGCCAAGCCTCGACTGCCGGCAAAGCCTTGGCGTGCGCGATCAGGAACGCGCGGTAATCGTCCGCATCGGTCAGGTCGTAGCGCCCAAACCCGGCATCGACCGCGTCGTGATCGCTCGCCGTCGCTGCCCGGAGGCGGGCGACGGTGGAAACCACATCGGTCAACAGCAGCGCCCTCCACCTTTGCTGCCGTATCGCGCCTCTTGCCGATCGCGGAAGAACGCGCGCTCGTCCATCGGCGCGTGGTCGGGATGCCGCTCGGCCATGTGCTGACAATATGCGGCATAGGACGGCACGCCGACCATCAGCAACGCAGTCTCGCGTGCCTTGGCGTAAAGCGCGCGGATCATTCTGCGGCCACCAGCTGCGGCGGGACTTCGGTCACCGTCGGCCGGTCGATCTTCAGCGCCGCGAGACAGGTGCGGATGCCGAAGAAGACGATCGACAGCACCACCGCAAGGAACAGTGCGCAAAGCCCCGCGTCGATCCGGTCGTTGAGAACGATCCGCTGCATCTCCGCCATCGTCTTGGCGGGCGCGAGCAGTTCGCCCCGCGCCGCCGCGTCCGCGAACTTCGACGCGTGCGCAAGGAAACCAACCTTCGGATCGCTCGCGAACAGCTTCATCAGCCCGGCGGTGATCGTGCACAGGCACAACCACGCGGCGGGCAGGATCGTCACCCATGCGTACCGCTGACGCTTCATTCGGAACAGAACGACGGTGGCCAGCACGAGCGCGACCGCCGCGAGCATTTGGTTCGAGATGCCGAACAGCGGCCACAGCGTGTTCACGCCGCCAAGTGGATCGGTAACGCCCTGGTACAGGAAGAAGCCCCACGCGATCACGCAGAGCGCGGTCGCGATCAGCCCTGGGACTATCGCCGACGCATTGCGGAACGACGGCACCGCGAGCCCGATCAAATCCTGCAGCATGAACCGCCCGGCACGCGTCCCCGCATCGACCGCCGTCAGGATGAACAGCGCCTCGAACAGGATCGCGAAGTGATACCAGAACGCCTTCATCGCCTGCCCGCCGACGAGGTGGCTGA
>Ga0265798_10007144_pt1 | contig 14521 bp, 10 predicted proteins | sample P3T30metagenome_FD_192430 | JGI IMG/M metagenome (GOLD analysis project Ga0265798, IMG submission 192430) | Plant litter microbial communities from East Loma Ridge, Irvine, California - P3 T30 | ecosystem: Environmental > Terrestrial > Plant litter > Unclassified | place: USA: California...
GGCGGGCAGGGCGTGCGCGGCGAACGAGCGCAGGATGTTCGCGGGGTCGACATGCCCGAGGCCGAACGAGCGCACCCCGGGGGTGTCGATGATCCACCCGCCGGTCGGCACCGCGAACGACACCGTCGACGAGGAGGTGTGCCGCCCACGGCCGGTGACCGCGTTCACGACGCCGACCTCGCGCGTCGAGCCGGTGAGGGCGTTGACGAGGGTCGACTTGCCCACGCCGGAGTGGCCGACCGTCACGGTCGTGCGGCCGTCGAGCAGCTCGCGCAGCTCGGCCAGGGCGGGGGAGGGCTCCCCGGCGACGTCGTCGAACGAGGTCGACGTGGTCGTCACGACGCGCAGGTCGAGGCAGGAGAAGTGGGCGGCGAACGGGGCGGGGTCGGCGAGGTCGGTCTTCGTGATGCAGAGCACCGGCTCGATGCCCGCGTCGAAGGCGGCCACGAGGTAGCGGTCGACGAGGCGCGGGCGCGGCTCGGGGTCGGCCGCCGCGACGACGACGAGCATCTGGTCGGCGTTGGCCACGACCACGCGCTCGACGACGTCGGTGTCGTCCGCGCTGCGGCGCAGCAGCGTGCTGCGCTCCTGGACGCGCACGATGCGCGCCAGCGAGCCCTCGGCGCCGGAGGTGTCGCCCACCACGTCGACGCGGTCACCGGTCACGACGCTCTTCTTGCCGAGCTCGCGGGCCCGGGCCGTGGTGATCTCGCGCTCGTCGGGCGTGCCGACGTCGAGGAGCACCCCGTAGCGGCCGCGGTCGACGGTCCACACGACCCCGGTCACGGCCTGGTCGTAGGCGGGCCGCTGCTTGGTGCGGGGCCGGTTGCCCTTGGGGTTGGGGCGCACGCGCACCGACGACTCGTCGTACTCGCCGTAGGCCCGCTCGTCGACGACGTCGTCGTCGGGCCCGTCGGGGTCGCTCCACCAGCTCACGCGAGCACCCGCCCGGCCACGCCGGCACGCGGCACCCGGCTCACAGGAACCCCAGCAGGTCGATGTCCGCGGGCGTCTCGTGCACGCGCCGCCCCAGGAGGTCGTCCCAGAGCCCGACGAACTGCGGCAGCGTCTTGCTCGTCACGCGCACGTCGTCGACCTCGACGCCCTCGACCGCGAGGCCGACGATCGCGCCGGCCGTCGCCATGCGGTGGTCCTCGTACGACCGCCACTGGCCGGCGTGCAGCGGGCTCGGCTCGAGGCGCAGCCCGTCGTCGAGCTCGGTGACCTTGCCGCCGAGCGCGTTGATCTCGGCCGCGAGGGCCGCGAGGCGGTCGGTCTCGTGGCCGCGCAGGTGGCCGATGCCCGTGATCGTGCTGGGGCCCGAGGCGAGGGCGGCCAGGGCGACGAGCGCCGGTGCCAGCTCGCCGCCTCGGGAGAGGTCGACGTCGACGCCCGGCAGGCTGCCGCCGCCGATCAGGCCGACGCCACCGTCCACGGTGAGCACGTCGCCGTCGAGCGAGACGGTCGCGCCCCAGAGGGGCAGCAGCTCGACGAGGTCGGCGCCGACCTGCGTCGTCTCGGCGGGCCAGTGGCGGACCTGCACCGTGCCTCCTGCGACGAGGGCCGCGACGAGGAACGGCGCGGCGTTCGACAGGTCGGGCTCGATCGTCAGCTCGCGGGCGGCGATCGGCGACGGCGGCACCTGCCAGGTGCCCGGCTCGGGCTGCTCGACCTCGACGCCGCGCTGGGCGAGCACGTCGACCGTCATCTCGATGTGCGGCAGGCTCGGCAGGGTCTCGCCCGTGTGCCTGAGGGTGAGGCCGCGCGCGAAGCGGGGGGCGCTGAGCAGCAGGCCCGAGACGAACTGGCTCGAGGCCGAGGCGTCGATCTCGACGTCGCCGCCCTCGACCTCGCCGGTGCCGTAGAGGCTGAAGGGGAGCCGGCCGAGGCCGTCGTCCTGCACGTCGACGCCGAGCGCACGGAGCGACTCGATCGTCGCTCGCATGGGTCGGCGGCGGGCACTCTCGTCGCCGTCGAAGGTGACCGGGCCGAGGGCCATGGCCGCGACCGGGGGGAGGAACCGCATGACGGTGCCGGCCAGGCCGCACTCGACGGTCGTGCCGCCGGTCAGCTCGCCGGGGGTCACCCGGAACGCGGGGACGTCGGGCTCGTCGGAGGGGACCTCGTCGATCGTCGTGCCCAGGGCGCGCAGCGCGTCGACCATGAGAGCGGTGTCGCGGGAGTGCAACGGCGCGTGCAGCGTGCTGGGTCCGTCGGCGAGGGCCGAGAGCACGAGCTCGCGGTTGGTGAGCGACTTCGAGCCGGGCAGCGAGATCGTCGCCGAGAGCGGACCGGCGGCCGTCGGCGCGGTCCAGCGACCGTCGTCGACCTCGGGCTGACGACCGTCTTCGTAGGGGCTGAACTCGGGCCCGGAATACCTGTGCACCTGCATCGGTTCACCACTGTACTGCCGACCCCGACGGGAGAACCGTGATCACCGCACCATCACCGGAGGACGTCCTCCTCGCCGAACTAGACTCGGCCCTGATGAGCACCCCCGACGACGTCACCCCCGAGCCCGACGCGACCCAGCTGCGCGCCCTGTTCGAGGAGCAGGCGCTGCCCTTCATGGACCAGCTGTACGCCGCGGGCATGCGCATGACGCGCAACCCGGCCGACGCCTCGGACCTCGTGCAAGAGACGTACGTCAAGGCGTTCGCCGCGTTCCGCCAGTTCCAGCAGGGCACGAACCTCAAGGCCTGGCTGTACCGGATCCTCACGAACACGTTCATCAACACGTACCGCAAGAAGCAGCGCGACCCCTACCAGGGCACCATCGACGAGCTCGAGGACTGGCAGCTCGGCGGCGCGGAGAGCGCCACGCGCACCTCGCGCTCGAACCGGTCGGCCGAGGCCGAGGCGATCGACCACCTGCCCGACAGCGCGGTCAAGGACGCCCTGCAGAAGGTGCCGGAGGACTTCCGCATGGCGGTGTACTTCGCCGACGTCGAGGGCTTCTCGTACCAGGAGATCGCCGACATCATGAAGTCGCCCGTCGGGACGGTGATGAGCCGCCTGCACCGCGGGCGGCGCCTGCTGAGAGAACTGCTGGCCGACCACGCCCGTGACCTGGGCATGACGGTGCCGGCCCCTGCGACGAAGAAGGGCGCGAAGCGATGACCGAGTACGACTGCGACAAGGCGAAGGCGGAGCTCGAGGAGTTCCTGCACGGCGAGCTGTGCCGCGAGGACGCGGCCGACATCCGTGAGCACATGGCCGGCTGTGCCGACTGCGCGGGGGAGCACCACGTCGGCGTGGTCCTCACCGAGGCCGTGCAGCGCGCCTGCCGCGAGGCCGCCCCGGAGGACCTGCGCAGCACCGTCCTCGAGCGACTGAGGGCCCTGCAGGCCTCGCACTGACCCGGCAGGAGTCGCGGCGCGCGTCGCGCGGGCCCGCCTGCGCTAGCGTCGGGGCATGACCGCCACGGTGGAGGTGCTCGGCACCCCGACGCCCGACGACCTCGACGACCTCGTCGCCCTGATCAGCTCCCTCGGCTACGCGCTCGACGCCGACGTGCTCGCGCGTCGCCTGGAGCGGCTCACGGCCACGGCCGGGCACGAGACGTGGGTCGTCCGCGACGACGGGGGGCGCCTCCGGGCCGTGGGCGGCGGCCACCTCATGTGGGCGTACAACGCCGACGCCCCCGTGGCCCAGCTGCTGCTGCTCGTCGTCCGCGACGACGCCCGCCGCGACGGCCTCGGCTCCCAGCTGCTCGAGCACTTCGAGGCCTGGGCCGGGGAGCACGGCGCGCGCACCCTCGACGCCGTCTCGGCCGCCGCCACCGACTCCGCGCACCGCTTCTACCAGAAGCGCGGGTACCACTCCGCGGGCACCCGGTACTCCAAGCTCGCCTGACGCGACGCGAGATGCCCCTCGCGCCCGGTGTGCGGTGATCTCACCACGCGGGACGGGCATCTCGCGTGACGTCGACCGGGCGCACGACGACGAAGGCCGCACCCCGAGGGGGTGCGGCCTCCGTCGTGCTGCGGGCGGCTACAGGTCGAGCGCCCGGGCGATGAGCTCGGCCTGCTGCTGCGCACTGGCCTTCGTCGAGCCCGCCGCGGGGCTCGCCGACGCCGCGCGCGAGGCGACGCGGATCGGCCGGTCGAGGTGCTTCGCCAGCTCGAAGGCGACGAACGGCCAGGCGCCCTGGTTCTCCGGCTCCTCCTGTGCCCAGACGAGCTCGGCCTCCGGGTAGCGGGCGAGGACCTCCTGGATGCGCTCGAGGGGGAGCGGGTAGAGCTGCTCGAGGCGGACCAGCGCGATCTCGTCCTGGACGCCGCGCTTGTCGAGCTCGGTGGCCAGGTCGTAGTGGATCTTGCCGGCGTGCAGCACGACGCGCTTCGTGGCGGCGGGGTCGCCGACGCGCGTGCAGTCGAGCACGGGCTCGAAGCGGCCCGAGGTGAACGCGTCGACGTCGCTCGTCGCGCCGCGGAGGCGCAGCATCGCCTTCGGGGTGAAGACGATGAGCGGTCGACGCGGGCGGGCGTAGGCCTGGCGGCGCAGCAGGTGGAAGTACGACGCCGGCGTCGAGGGACGCGCGATCGTCATGTTGTCCTCGGCGGCGAGCTGCAGGAACCGCTCCATGCGGGCCGACGAGTGGTCGGGGCCCTGGCCCTCGTAGCCGTGCGGCAGCAGCAGCACGACGCTCGAGCGCTGGCCCCACTTCTGCTCGGCGCTCGAGACGAACTCGTCGACGATGGTCTGGGCCCCGTTGACGAAGTCGCCGAACTGGGCCTCCCACATCACGAGGGCGTCGGCGCGCTCGACCGAGTAGCCGTACTCGAAGCCCATGGCCGCGTACTCGCTGAGCAGCGAGTCGTAGATCCACAGCGGCGCCTGCGTGCCGTCGAGGTTCTGCAGCGGCAGCCACTCCTGCCCGTTCGTGCGGTCGTGCAGCACGGCGTGCCGCTGCACGAAGGTGCCGCGGCGGCTGTCCTGGCCGGCGAGGCGCACCGGGGTGCCCTCGGTGAGCAGCGAGCCCATGGCCAGCAGCTCGCCGAAGGACCAGTCGATGCCGCCCTTGCGGCTCATCTCGACGCGCTTGGCGAGCAGCTGCGAGAGCTTCGGGTGCACCGAGAAGCCCTCGGGAGGGTTGTCGTGGGCGTCGCCGATGGCCTCGACGAGCTCGCGCGAGATGCCCGTGGTCTCGGGCTCGCCCGCGGCCTTCTCGTCGCGCTGGCTGACCGGCTTCTCGAGGTCGCCGACCTCGTCGTCGCCGTCGACGCCGACCACCGGCATCGAGCCCGTCTGCGCCGCGTGGGTCTCGCCGAAGGCACGCTCCAGGCGGTCCTGGAAGTCGCGGTGCGCGCCGTCGTACTCCTCCTGCGTGATGTCGCCGCGACCGACGAGGGCCTCGGTGTAGAGGGTGCGGACGCTGCGCTTGGCCTCGATGAGGTTCGTCATGAGCGGCTGCGTCATCGAGGGGTCGTCGCCCTCGTTGTGCCCGCGGCGGCGGTAGCAGATGAGGTCGACGACGATGTCGCGGTGGAACTCCTGGCGGTACGCGAACGCGAGCTCGGCGACGCGGGCCACGGCCTCGGGGTCGTCGCCGTTGACGTGCAGCACGGGGGCCTGGATCGTCTTCGCGACGTCGGTCGAGTAGACCGACGACCGGCTGTCGGAGGGCGAGGTGGTGAAGCCGACCTGGTTGTTGATGACCACGTGCACGGTGCCGCCGACGCGGTAGCCGCGCAGCTGCGACATCTGCAGCGTCTCGACGACGACGCCCTGGCCGGCCATGGCCGCGTCGCCGTGCACGAGCACGGGCAGCACGCCGTAGGTGCCGGGCGCCTTGCGGTCCTGCTTGGCGCGGACGACGCCCTCGAGCACGCCGTCGGCGGCCTCGAGGTGCGACGGGTTCGCCGCGAGGTAGACCGGGATGGTCTCGCCGGTGGCGCTCGTGAACTCGCCCTCGGTGCCGAGGTGGTACTTGACGTCGCCCGAGCCCTGGACGGTCCTGGGGTCTTGCGTGCCCTCGAACTCGCGGAAGATCTGGCCGTACGTCTTGCCGGCGATGTTGGTGAGCACGTTCAGGCGACCGCGGTGCGCCATGCCGATGGCGACCTCGTCGAGCCCGGCGCGCGCGGCCTGCTGGATCACCGTGTCGAGCAGGGCGATGGCAGACTCGCCGCCCTCGAGGCTGAAGCGCTTCTGGCCGACGTACTTGGTCTGCAGGAACGTCTCGAAGGCCTCGGCCTCGTTGAGCTTGGCGAGGATCCGCATCTGCTCGTCGTGCGAGGGCTTCTCGTAGGGCACCTCGACGTGCTCCTGGATCCAGCGGCGCTGCGCGGGGTCCTGGATGTGCATGTACTCGATGCCGATCGTGCGGCAGTACGTGTCGCGGAGGATCCCCAGCACGTCGCGCAGCAGGGCGTGGGTGCGACCGCCGAGGCCGCCCGTGACGAAGTCGCGGTCGAGGTCCCAGAAGGTGAGGCCGTGGCTCTCGATCGCCAGGTCGGGGTGGCTGCGCTGCTCGTACTTCAGCGGGTCGACGTCGGCCATGAGGTGGCCGCGCACGCGGTAGCTGTTGATGAGCTCGAGCACGCGCGCGGTCTTGTTGACCCGCTCGGCGAGGTTGACGTTGATGTCGGCGTTCCAGTGGATCGGGTCGTAGGGGATCCGCAGCGCCGCGAAGATCTCCTCGTAGAAGCCGTGCTCGCCGATGAGCAGCTCGTGGACGATCTTGAGGAACTCGCCCGACCCGGCGCCCTGGATCACCCGGTGGTCGTACGTGCTCGTGAGGGTGATGGTCTTGCCGATGCCGAGCTCGACGAGGGTCTTGGGCGACGAGCCCTGGAACTCGGCCGGGTAGTCGAGCGCGCCGGCGCCGATGATCGAGCCGGCCCCCTTCATGAGGCGCGGCACGCTGTGCACGGTGCCGATGCCTCCGGGGTTCGTCAGCGAGATGGTGTTGCCCTGGAAGTCGGCCGCCGTCAGCTCGTTCTTGCGGGCCCGCCGCACGACGTCCTCGTAGGCCGAGAGGAACCCCGAGAAGTCCATCGTGTCGGCCTTCTTGATGCCGGGGACGAGCAGGGCGCGGGTGCCGTCGGGCTTCGGGATGTCGATCGCGAGGCCGAGGTTGACGTGCGCGGGCGTGACGACGCTCGGCTTGCCGTCGACCTCGTCGTAGAAGACGTTCTGGCTGGGGAACGACGTGAGCGCCTTGACCAGCGCCCAGCCGATGAGGTGCGTGAACGACACCTTGCCGCCGCGGGCGCGCTTGAGGTGGTTGTTGATGACGATGCGGTTGTCGATCATGAGCTTCGCCGGCACGGTGCGCACGCTCGTGGCGGTGGGCACGGTCAGGCTGGCGTCCATGTTCGTGGCCAGCGACTTCGCCATGCCGCGCAGCGGCGTGACCTTCGCCTCGGGCTCCGGCGTGGGCTCGGGGGCGGGCGCACGCTTGCTGGCCTTGGCCGGCGCCGGGGCGTCGGCGGGGATGGGCTGCTGCTGGGGCTCGACGTCGGTCGTGCGTGCCGGGGCCTTGCCCGGGGCGGGCGGGCCGGCAGGAGGCGCGGGCTGGGCGGACGCGTCGCTCACCTCGGGCGCGATCTGCGCCTCGCCGCCGTCGGCCTGGTCGGTCGTCTGCGCCTCGCTGCGGCCGGGCGCCGCCTGGTCCGTGCCGCTGCTCGCGGGGGCGGCCGCGGCGTCGTCGCCGGCGGTCGGTCCCGCCGCGTCGCTGGGGTGGTAGGCCTCGAGCACGGGCCACCAGGACTCCGCCACCGAGTGCTTGTCGTCGAGCCACCGCTCGTACATCTCGTCGACCAGCCACTCGTTCGCACCGAACTCCGCGGCGCCCTCGTCAGTCGTTCCGGTCAGGTGGCTAGACACAGCCGATCGCCCACTCTCCGTTGATCGTGATCCTCGCGGGCGTCGATGCCCGCGGGACCAGAGTAACGCCAGGCAGGCGGGGCGGCCCGAGCCCGCGCCGCCTCCTGCGCTCGACGGACGGGCGGGGCCACACGCGGCCGATGATCGACACCCGCCGCGCAGCTCGGGCGCGGGATACTGGGCGCATGCGGTTCTACGAGACGACCCCCACGCACGACCTGACCTACTCCGACGTCTTCCTGGTCCCCAGCCGGTCGGCCGTGGCCAGCCGCCTCGACGTCTCGCTGGCCCCCGGCGACGGCACGGGCGCGACCCTGCCGATCGTCGCCGCCAACATGAACAGCGTCACCGGCCCCCGCCTCGCGGCCACGCTCGCCCGTCGCGGCGGCCTCGGCGTGCTGCCCCAGGACATGCCGCTGCAGCAGCTCGACGCGGCCATCCGCTGGGTCAAGGACCAGCCCGTCGACTGGGACGCCCCCTTCTCGCTCTCGCCCGCCGCGACCGTCGCCGACGCGCTGCGCACGGTGCCGGCCGTCGAGGGCCACGGCATCGTGCTGCACGACGACGACGGCACCTACCTCGGCTGCATCGCCGCGTCGCGCCTCGGCACCGCCCCCCGCGACGCCGTGCTCGGCGACCTGCTGCACGGCGCCCTCACCTCGCTCGACGCCGACGACGTCGCCGGCCCGCGCGAGGCCTTCGACCGCCTCGTCGCCGCCGACCTCGAGTTCGCCCCCGTGCTGCGCCACGGCCGCGTCGTCGGCACCGTCAGTCGCAAGGGCGCCCTGCGCTCCACCCTCTACCGCCCGGCCCTCGACGGCGGCGGCCGACTGCGGGTCGCCGCGGCGGTCGGCATCAACGGCGACGTCGCGGGCAAGGCCCGCGCGCTCGCCGCGGCCGGGGTCGACGTGCTCGTGCTCGACACCGCGCACGGCGACCAGGAGGGCATGCTCCGGGCCCTGCGCGCCGTCGCGGGCGAGGAGCTCGGCCTGCCGCTCGTCGCCGGCAACGTCGTGACCGAGAGCGCCGTGCGCAGCCTCGTCGCCGCGGGCGCCGACGTCGTCAAGGTCGGCGTCGGCCCCGGGGCCATGTGCACGACCCGCATGATGACCGCCGTCGGGCGCCCGCAGTTCTCGGCCGTGCTCGAGACCGCCGCCGCCGCCCGGGCCCTCGGCGCGCACGTCTGGGCCGACGGCGGGGTGCGCTACCCCCGCGACGTCGCGCTCGCGCTCGCGGCCGGTGCCTCGAGCGTCATGATCGGCTCCTGGTTCGCCGGCACCATCGAGGCTCCCGGCGAGCTCGCGACCGACGCCTCCGGCGCCCTCTACAAGGAGAGCTGGGGCATGGCCTCGACCAAGGCCGTGCAGGGCCGGTTCGAGCGGCTCGACCCCTACGAGCTGGCCCGCAAGACCCTCTTCGCCGAGGGCATCTCGTCGTCGCGCATCATGCTCGACCCGCTGCGCCCGTCGGTCGAGGACCTCCTCGACATGATCACCGCCGGCGTCCGCAGCTCGTTCACCTACGCCGGCGCGACGAGCCTGACCGAGTTCGCCGAGCGCGCGCTCGTGGGCGTGCAGTCGGCGGCCGGCTACGAGGAGGGCAAGGCGCTCCCCGTCAGCTGGTGAAAGGCGCTCAGGGACCCCTCCGGGAGGTGGGCTGCACGGGGTAGGATCGTCGTCTCATGGACGAACCTCCCTCTGCCCAGCGTTCACCCGGTCACCATCCCGATCCTCGTCTCCGGGGTGAGCGACTCCGGTGAACGAGTGGATCCTGCTCGCGTTCGGCCTGGCGCTCACGGTCGGCACCGGCTTCTTCGTGGCCAGCGAGTTCTCGCTGGTCAACCTCGACCGCTCCGACCTCGAGGCGCGGCAGGAGCGCGGTGAGAAGGGCCTCGCGCCCACCATCGGCGCCCTGCGCATCACCTCCACCCACCTCTCGAGCGCGCAGCTCGGCATCACGCTGACGACGCTCCTCACCGGCTACACCATGGAGCCCGCCATCTCGCGGCTGCTCGAGGGGCCGCTCACGGGCATCGGGGTGCCCGAGCAGGTCGTCGCCGTCGGCGCCCCCGTCGTCTCGATCGTCGTCGCCACGCTGCTGTCGATGGTCGTCGGCGAGCTCGTGCCGAAGAACTTCGCCCTCGCCCTGCCCCGCCAGACGGCGAAGTTCGTCATCCCCTTCCAGGTGCTCTTCACGACGGTGTTCAAGCCCGCCGTCGCCCTGCTGAACAACACGGCCAACGGGATCCTGCGGGCCATCGGCATCGAGCCGAAGGAGGAGCTGTCGGGTGCCCGCACGGCGCAGGAGCTCTCCTCGCTCGTCCGCCGCTCGGCGACCGAGGGCAGCCTCGACGCCGACACGGCCACGCTCCTGGCGCGCACGCTCGTCTTCAGCGACCACACCGCCTCCGACGTCATGACCCCGCGACCGAGGCTGACCACCGTCTCGCGCACCGACTCCGCCGAGGTCGTCCTCGAGCGCGCCCGGCGCACCGGCTACTCGCGGTTCCCGGTCACCGACGACGGCATCGACGACGTCGTGGGCCTCGTGCACGTCAAGCAGGCCGTGGCCGTGCCGCGCGAGAAGCGGGCCGAGGTGCCCGTGTCGGCGCTGCAGTCCGACGCCGTGCGCGTGCCCGAGACGATGAACCTCGACGCCCTCCTCACCGAGGTGCGCGGTCGCGGCTACCAGATGGCCGTCGTGCTCGACGAGTACGGCGGCACCGCCGGCGTCGTCACCCTCGAGGACCTCATCGAGGAGCTCGTCGGCGAGGTGAGCGACGAGCACGACCGCAGCCGGGTCGACGTCGTCCGCTCCCGCAACTGGCTGACCTTCCCCGGCCTCCTGCGCCCCGACGAGCTGCTCGAGCGGGCCTCGGTCAAGGTGCCCGAGGAGGGCCCCTACGAGACCGTGGGCGGCTGGCTGATGAGCGAGCTCGGCCGACTGCCCCGCGCCGGCGACGTCGTCACCACCGACGACGGCGCGTTCCGCGTCGAGCGCCTCGACGGGCGCCGCATCGACCGCATCCGCTTCACCCCGACCGCCGAGCCGTCCGACGGAGACGGTCCGGTGGGCGAGGCGCCGACGGCCGGACGCCGTGCCGGCGGCGGCTCGGCGGGCGGTGGCCCCGGGGGCGACAGCTCGCCGGGCGACGGCTCGGGGGCCTCGCTCGAGGCCGACACCAGCGGCGACCGCCGGGGTGCGCGTCGTCGTGCGAAGGAGGCCGTCCGATGAGCAGCGACTGGTGGGGCATCGTCTGGCTCGTCGTGCTGCTCGCCGGCAACGCGTTCTTCGTCGCCGCCGAGTTCGCCGTCATCTCGGCCAAGCGGTCGCAGATCGAGCCACGCGCCGAGCAGGGCAGCCGTGCTGCCGCCACCGCCCTCTGGGCGATGGAGCACGCGACGATGATGCTCGCGACGACGCAGCTGGGCATCACCATCTGCTCGCTGCTGATCCTCAACGTCTCCGAGCCGGCCATCCACCACCTGCTCGAGGGGCCGCTCGGCCTCACCGGCCTGGGCGAGGACTTCGTCGGCGTCGCCGGCTTCGTCATCACGCTCGTGCTCGTGTCGTTCCTGCACGTCGTGTTCGGCGAGATGGTGCCCAAGAACATCTCGTTCTCGCTGCCCGACCGGGCCGTGCTGCTGCTCGCGCCGCCGCTCGTCGCCGTGGCCCGGGTGTTCCACGTCGTCGTCGTGTCGCTGAACTGGGCGGCCAACTCGGTCCTCCGGGCGTTCCGCGTCGAGCCCAAGGACGAGGCGGCCAGCGCCTACACGGTCGACGAGGTGCAGACCATCGTCGCGCAGTCGCAGCGCGAGGGCACCCTCACCGACGCCAGCGGCACCGTCACGGCGGCGTTCGAGTTCACCGACAAGAAGGTGCACGCGGTCGCCGTGCCCATGGGCGAGCTCGTCACGCTGCCCGAGGACGCCACGCCCGCCGACGTCGAGCACGCGGTCGCCCGCAACGGCTTCTCGCGCTACGTGCTCGTCGACGACGCCGGCGACCCCACCGGGTACCTGCACCTCAAGGACGTCATCGACCTCGACGAGGACGAGTTCGCCGACCCGGTGCCGCCCAAGCGCATCCGGCAGCTCATCTCGATCTTCGAGGGCACCGAGCTCGAGGACGCCCTGGCGACCATGCGCCGCAGCGGCGTGCACGTGGCCCGCTCGTTCGACGAGCAGGGCACGACGAAGGGCGTGCTGTTCCTCGAGGACATCCTCGAGGAGCTCATCGGCGAGGTGCAGGACGCCACCCGGCGTCGCGTCTGAGCTCCTGCCCCGCGCGTGACGACGCCCTCCCGGTCCTGCCGGGAGGGCGTTGCGCGTGTGCACCGCGCCGCGCAGGAGTCGCGGGTCAGGCCCGGCGGAACGGCGCGCGCTGGTACTGCGCGGGCCAGTAGTCGAGCTCGACGCCGAGCTCCGCGGCCGCCCGCAGCGGGAAGTGCGGGTCGCGGAGGAACTCCCGCGCCATGAGCACCACGTCGGCCCGGCCGGAGGCCACGACCTCCTCCGCCTGCTGCGCCGACACGATGAGGCCCACCGCGCCGGTCTCGACGGAGGCCTCGCGGCGCACGTGCTCGGCGAACCGCACCTGGTAGCCGAGGCCCACGGGGATGCTCACGCCGGCCACGAGGCCGCCGGTGGAGATGTCGAAGAGGTCGGCCCCGGCCTCCTGCGCCCAGGCGGCGACGGTCGCGGTGTCGTGCTCGTCCCAGCCGCCCTCGGCCCAGTCGGTCGCCGAGAAGCGGACGAGCAGCGGCAGGTCGTCGCCGACCTCGGCGCGGACCGCGCGCACGACCTCGAGCAGCAGGCGGGCCCGGCCCTCGAGCGAGCCGCCCCACACGTCGGTGCGGCGGTTGCTGAGCGGCGAGAGGAACTGGTGCAGGAGGTAGCCGTGCGCGGCGTGCAGCTCGATGAGCCCGAAGCCGGCGTCGACGGCGCGGCGGGCCGAGGCGCGGAACGCCTCGACGACGCCCCCGACCTCGTCGCCGGTCAGCTCGCGCGGCTCGTCGTAGCCCTCGAAGGCGACGGCCGAGGGCGCAACGGTCCGCCAGCCGCCGTCGGACGCGGGCACGGTGCCCTGCACGTCGGACCAGGGGCGGTACGTCGACGCCTTGCGGCCGGCGTGCGCCAGCTGCACGCCGGGGACGGTGCCCTGCTCGCGGAGGAACTCGGTGATCCGCGTGAACGCCTCCTGCTGCTCGTCGTCCCAGAGGCCGAGGTCCTGCGGCGAGATCCGGCCCTCGGGCACGACGGCGGTCGCCTCGGCGATGACGGCGCCGGCCCCGCCGCGGCCGAGGGCGCCGAGGTGGACGAGGTGCCAGTCGGTGGGCACGCCGTCCTCGCGCTCGACCGAGTACTGGCACATCGGCGCCACCCAGAGGCGGTTGCGGAACGTGCGGCCCCGCAGCGTGATCGGGTCGAAGAGGGCGGCGGTGCCGGGGCGGGCGGGGGAGTCGGTGCTGGTCGTCGTGGTCACCCCGGGGGCAACGCGGGACGGGGCGGGGGTGTTCCCGGTCGGGTGCCGCGCGGGACGCCGCCCCGGCCCGCCCGACTAGCGTCGACCGCATGAGCGAGCCCACCGACTGGACCCCGACCGACGCCGTCGCCTGGATCGCCGTGCCGCGCGACGACGACGACAAGTACTCGCGCGGCGTGCTCGGCGTGGCGACCGGCAGCGACCGGTACCCCGGTGCCGCGGTGCTCGGCGTCGAGGCCGCGCTGCACACGGGGGTCGGCATGCTCCGCTACGTCGGCGGCGAGCGGGCCGGGTCGGCCGTGCTCCAGCGCCGTCCGGAGGCCGTGACGAGCCCCGGCAGGGTCCAGGCCTGGCTGCTGGGCTCGGGCGTCGACCCGGACGACCTCGACGACGTGACGGCGCAGCGGCACGACGAGGCCGCCGCCTCCGGCCTGCCCCTCGTGCTCGACGCGGGGGCCCTCTCGCTGCGCGAGCGCGCGACCGGCCCGGTCGTCGTCACGCCGCACTTCCGCGAGCTGGCCCGGGCCACCGGCCGCGAGGTCGACGAGGTCGCCGCCGACCCGGGCGCCGCCGCCGTGCGCACCGCCGCCGAGTGGGGCTGCACGGTGCTCGTCAAGGGGCACCGCACCCACGTGGCCGCGCCCGACGGGACGCACCTGGTCGCCGCGAGCGCGACCTCCTGGCTCGCCACCGCCGGGGCCGGCGACGCCCTCGGCGGCGTGCTGGGCGCCCTCGTCGCGACGCACTCCCAGGAGGCGCAGGACGACCCCGGCGCGCTCGCCCGGCTCGCCGCGACCGCCGCCGTCGTGCACGGCCTCGCCGCCCGGCGCGCGAGCGGGGGAGGTCCGCTCACCGTGCTCGGGCTCGTCCACGCCCTGCCGGCGACGATCGCCGACCTGCTGCGCTGACGCGGCTGGGGGACCCCGGACACCCTCGGGCGGCGCCGACACCACCGCGCACGACGGTGTCCGAGCCGCTCGAGGGTGTCGGGACGCCGGGACGCGCCGCGACGCGCGCGGCGCGGGTCAGGAGGCCGGGGTCGCCGCCACGAGGAACTCGACGGTGCCCGTGTCCTCCACCTCGACGAAGCCGAGGCTGGGGGCGTCGACGCCGTAGTCGGAGAAGGTGACCGGGATCGAGCCGCTCACCTGGACGCCGTCGCCGGAGAGCGCGGCCTGCAGGTCGACGGTGACGGCCTGCGTCA
>Ga0265798_10007146_pt1 | contig 14514 bp, 9 predicted proteins | sample P3T30metagenome_FD_192430 | JGI IMG/M metagenome (GOLD analysis project Ga0265798, IMG submission 192430) | Plant litter microbial communities from East Loma Ridge, Irvine, California - P3 T30 | ecosystem: Environmental > Terrestrial > Plant litter > Unclassified | place: USA: California...
AGGTTCCAGCTGCTGGTGACATGCGCGTCTCCCCAGCAGGCGAGGAGGATGAGACCATAGCCCGCAGCGTTTACCCAGCGCGCGTCGACATGGCGGTGGTCGAGCAACCAGGCGGTTGCGGGCAGCAGCACGAGCTGGGGCAGGGCGACGATCAGCGTCACCGAATGCGCCTGTAGCGGCTTGTAGCCTTGCGTCGCCATCAGGAAGGTGATCGGTACCTGGCTGGCGGTCAGCGCCAGAACGAGGAACGTCATCAGCGTGAGCACCGGGTAGAGCAGGTTGCGCCGCCCAAGCAGGCTAAACTTCATCAGCGGCACCTTGGCGTAGCGCTCGGACAGCACCAGCGCGGGCAGCGAGACCAGCGCCACCACCGTCAGCACGACGATCAGCGGCGAGTTGAACCAGTCCAGCCGGTCGCCCTGCTCGAAAACGATCGTCAGACTGCCCCATCCGGTCGCGACGAAGATCAGCCCCGCCCAGTCGAAGTGGCGCAGGCGGTCATATTGCGGCGGCTCCTGCTTGACGCCCCACCACACGCACGCCGCCGCCACGGCGCACCACGGAAGCGGTTGCAGGAAGACGAAATGCCAGTCTCCGACGCCGCCGATCCACAGCGCCGCAAAGCTCGTCGACAGATTGGGCGTTAGCGTCGCGGTCATCGCATAGACCGACAGCGCGTACAGCCTGATTGGCGGAGCCACGACGCGGAGCGCTATGGTGAGGATGAGCGGTATGGTGAACCCCGCGCCGAGCCCTTGCAGGAAGCGCAGGATCAGCACGGCCGTGCCGTCCTGCCCGCCGAGCGCCATCAGCAGGGAGGGCGCGCAGTTCATGAAGATCGCGAACAGCGCGAAGCGGCGAAACGACAGGCCGATGCCCAGCGAAGGGGATGAGCACATTCCCAGCACCTGCCCGGTGATGAACAGCGTGCGGAGCCATGTCGCGGTGTCGTTCGACAGGCCGATGTTGCCGGCGACATCGGACAGGGCCGTGTTGAGGACGGCATCGTTCAGCTGCGCGGCGACGGCCGCGAGCACGATGCCTAACAACCCAACTGCTTGCCGGAACTCCACAATTACGCCCGATAGATGATCCTGCGCGACATGCAACGGCTTGCGTAGCGCGGCTCAGATCGGGGAGCGGCAGCACCGTTGGTGTCAAGCGAGGCGATGCGACGCCTCCGATGCGTGGCGGGCAGGATTCCGCTGTAGCGCGCCCGACTGCTCACGGATGCGGAGGCTCCTTCGCTAGCGCTGCGGTTCGCTGTCCTTGTCATCTGCGGTCCGTTCGTCGACGTCGATCTGGAGGCGCTTGCCGAGCGCGGCAAGTGATGCCGCATAGGTCCCGCGCCGTTCTAGGTATCGGTCGAACGTGCGGCTTTCGTCCTCGATCAAAGCGTAGCCAACCTTCTGCATCCGGGCGCGATGGGAGAGGAAGCGGTCCCGGTCGGCGGGGTCGATCTCCTGTCGGTGTGCGACTGCGAACTGATCGGTCATGTCGCAGAGCATCCGCGCGCCGGTCCTCAGCACGAAGTGTGCACCGGCCTTCGCTTCGGGTGGCGGATCGGCAATGACGGCATCGAGCAGCGCAGCGGCGTCAAGAACCGCGCCGAAAGCGGCAAGCCACTCGCACCTGCTGTCGTTGGAGCGGAAGAACAGGAGGATCGGGAAGGCGCGGTGGCTGATCGCCACCTCGGTCGCCCACAGCTCCCATGATTCGAAGAACGGACCAAGCCGCCTGGTGATCGCTTCTTCCGCGTAGGTCTCGAGAATGGCGATGCCCGCAGGCGGCAGCGTGACGTGAGATTCCAGCCTGAGTACCAGCGTCTCGCGCCGACTGAACCCGGCCTGGATCGAAATGAGGAAGGTGGAGACGACGGTAACGGTGGCCAGTCCCGCCACCGAACAGATCAGCACCGCGATCCTCGTGACATCTCCTTCGACCTTGCCGTTGATACCGAGCGTGGAAAACGCGGATCCGGCGGCGTACAACGCGTCGCCCAGCGTGGTGAACCCAGGCTCGAAATGCGTCCGGTCGGCCCAGAAGACGAGGCCGAAGCCGGTGATGAGCAGAGCCGCCCACACGACGAGGTTCAGAACCAGCATCAGTGGCGCCAGGCATGCGCGTATCGTCTGGCGAAGCCGCGGCCGCGCGATGCGATTGGTGCTCGCCTGCCAGACCGGGAACAGCGCCATGGTGAGCGCCGGTCCGACGCGGAGGAAGGCGCTGCTTGCGCGCGGCACCAACAGGGACCTGAAGATATCCGCAGCGGTGACTGCCAGCAGGAGCATCCCGATCGTTCCGAACAGGATATCCGTCATGAATCGGCACGGTCCGGCAGCAGGATCGAGGCCATGCCTGAGCCTTCGGGGCACAGACACGATCCTGCTTGCATTGCCCTGCGGAGCACCGACGCGACGTCTTCCGATGATCCCTTCACCACAAGCGGCTGCCGGGAACGCCCTTGAACGGACCGGCGACGCCGCTACTGATCCAGCCGCCGTAAAACCCGCCGGGCTGCGGGGTAACGATTTCCCCATCGACTGCGCAATGATCGAAAGGTGCTGCGTAGAAGGCGACATGGTCCTTCAGCATCGCGAACGCAGCGGTCGGGGTCGGATAGCTCCATCCGACGCTCGGCAACGTGACACCTCCGACGATCACGTCCCAGTAGGTCGCCGAACCCTTCCACTCGCAAAACGAGGTGCCGGCGGCTCGGCGCAATACGCCTTCCAGAATGTCGGATCGCGGGATGTAGTAGCTCGGCGGATGGCTGGTCTCCAGCGTGCGGACGGCATGCCGGGTGTCGGCGAGGATCACGCCAGCATGCTCGATGACGATGTGCGCCGCGGTCCGCTCGGCGATGGCGGGGCGCGGGAAGGTCCAGACGTTCTCCTGTCCGGGACGTGCCGGGTCCGGCTTCGGCCTCATCGCCGTGTCCCTCCCGACGCAAACCGCGGCAACCTCCGCTCCAGTATCGCACGCCAAAGCAGCACGAAGGTGGCGGCTGCGGGTGGAACACTGTCGCGCTCGCGCGCGGGAAAGCGGGCGAGCAGGTCACGTCTATGCCGTCGGCAAGGTCCAGCCGCAGCCCGAGCCGCGTTCATGCGCGCGTAGAATTCGGGATGCCGCATCGACGTGATCTCAGGCCGGCAGTGCGGGCAGGTGCCATTGTGCCAGAGGGTCGATGTGCTCATTGTTCGCAACTTCTGTTCGCTGACATGATGCCCCCAACGCAGGCCACAACACAATAGGTGCGACACCATGCAGATTTGACGGGAGCGTGACGCCAATCCTGCCGCTGCCGTCCGATGAAGCAGCCAGTCCGTAGACCGGCAGACTAGCCACCGGACAAGTTTAATGCCGCTTCAGCTTTTACCAGTATCGAGCGGCGGAGTGTTCGCCTAACGGACGCGGATGTCTCTTTCACCCGCGCCGAACCGGCCCCTAGTGCTCGCCTCCGTCATGGCAGCGTCGTTCATGATCGCGATCGAGGCGACGATCGTGTCGACCGCCATGCCCCAGATCGTCGGCCACCTCGGCAACCTCGATTTATACGCGTGGGTGTTTTCCTCGTTCCTGCTCGCGCAGACCGCGACCACGGTGGTCTTCGGCAAACTGGCCGATCTCTATGGGCGCAAATCCGTGCTGCTGACGGGGATCGCGATCTTTCGTGGGCTCCCTGCTCTGTGGATTGGCATGGTCTATGCCCTCCTTGATCGTCTTCCGGTTGGTACAGGGAATCGGTGCGGGCGCGATCCAGCCGGTCTCCGTTACCGTGATCGGCGATCTCTACGCCGCGCACGAGCGTGGGCGCGTGCAGGGCTACCTCGCCAGCGTCTGGGGCGTTTCGTCGGTGGTCGGCCCGCTGGCGGGAGGGCTGATCATCCAGCATGTCAGTTGGTCCTGGATCTTCTGGATAAATGTGCCGGTCGGGATCGCTGCCGCTGCGGGCTTTCAGATCTTTCTGCGCGAGAGTGTCTCGCGCGAGAAACGCAGCGTCGACATCGTCGGCGCGCTGCTGTTCACCGTTGCGATCGCGGCGCTCATGCTGGCGCTCACCGAGGCGGGCACGAACCGAACGACGGCGCTCATCGCGGCCGCGATCTGCCTGATCGCGGGCGCGCTGTTCGTCCTGCAGGAACGGCGTGCGCGCGATCCGATGGTGGCGTTTGCACTTTGGGCGCGGCGCCCGATCGCGACCACCAACGCCACCACGCTTTTGAGCGGAATGGCGGTCATCGGCCTTACGACCTTCCTGCCGATGTACGTTCAGGTGGTGCTTGGCTATTCCGCACTCGTGGCCGGATTCACCCTGACGGCGATGGTATTGGGCTGGCCGATCGGGGCGACCCTTGCCGCGCGCAACTTCGCCCGTTTCGGACTGCAACCGACGCTGGTGTTCGGAAGCGTTCTGCTGCCGATCGGCGCCATCGCGTTCGTGCTGCTCGCGCCCGGCGTGTCGCCGTGGCTGGCAGGCTCGGGATCGCTGGTGATGGGGTTCGGGATGGGGTTCCTCAGCACCGCAGCGATCGTCATCATCCAGGATAGTGTTGGCTGGGCGGAACGTGGATCAGCCACCGCCTCCAATCTCTTCGCTCGCAACCTTGGAAGCACGCTTGGAGCCGCAGTGCTGGGAGCCGCACTGAACATCAGCCTTGCCCGCAGCGGTACCGTATCCGCAGCTCAGATCCGCCACTTGCTTGATGGCGGCGCTCAGAGCATCGGCGAGGGCGGGGCTCGTCTGGCGCTCGGCCAGTCACTGCACGTGACGTTCTGGGGCGTGATGGCGATTGCGATCGCGACGATGCTGGCGGCGCTGTCGGTACCGGTCATCAAGCTGCATCAAGGGCTGCGCGATGAGCAGCCAGTCTGATCCGGCTGGACGACTGACGTCGCCCCCGCGAAGGGTTGTCGTCCGACGTGAACGCGTGACCGGCAGCTAGCAGCGTAAACTGCCGCCTGCACGGCCGCGTGTTTCATGCGCCTTGCACTGTCGAACGCAAGCGAGAAGGCGGTATCGCTCGCGGCTTTGCTGCGAGTTGCCGCGCTCACCGCTCGGCGGGACACCGATCCCCCGCCGCTGTTTCCTGGAGCGACACGTCGGACAGCTCCATGTTCAAGGCGCCCGTCGTTTCAAGCCGGATCGCCGATACGCGGGTGAGGTTCCCGCCTGCCAGGCTGAAGCAGCGTAGCGGCACGCGCAGGCGCGTCCAGTCGCCCGTACGGCCGAGCAGGCTGCCGACCGGCAGTCTGCCGCCGCTGACCGCCAGCGTCACCGGCGCGGCTGGCGCGCGCGTCACGTGCAGCTCGATCTGCAGGACCATTGCGCCGTTTGCCTCGCGCGACAGGTCGAGCGGGTTGGTGCGGGCGAGTTCGATCCAGGCAGGCTCGCTGCCGGTCCACGCGGCCGCCCACGCATCCTCCTGCCGTCGCCGGTCGATGCGGCGCAGCGTCAACGCCTCCGCGCCATAAGTGGCAACGCGGGTGCCGACCGCAGCGATGCGCGGCGCCTGCGCGTCGCCGATCGCAAGGGAAAAGCCATTGGTGCCGGTGCCTTCCTTCAGGAACACGCCGCGCGCTGCCGTCTCGATCGCCACATGCGCTTCAGGCAGCGTGCCGACGTGCGCCGGTTTTGCGTAGGTCAGGCCATAGCCGAAGGCGAATTGCGGGTCGTAGCCGGGTTGGCCGACGTTGAGCGGCGTCTGGTCCGGCCGCTTGGGCCAGGAGAAGGACAGCCGGCCCTGAAAGTCGTGCGCGGGACGGCCACCGGAGCGCGCGATCAGGACATCGGCGACGCCTTCGCCTTCCGAACCGGGCAACCAAGCCGCAACGAACGCATCGGCGGCGTTGATCTGCGGGTTGAGGTACAGCGGCCTGCCGGAGATCAGCACGGCCGCGGTCGGCACGCCCGCCGCGCGCAGGCGGTGGAGCAGTGCCATGCTTTCCGCGTTCTCGGTGTGGAGTGCGACGTCGGCCTGATCGCCCTGGAACTCGGCATAGGGGTTCTCGCCGAAAACCACAATCGCGGCGTCGGGTTTGGGGCCGGTGAAGCTGCCGTCCGGACTCAGGAGCGCGGTCCCGCCGCCCGCCTCGACTGCGGCCTTGATCCCGCCCCAGATCGACGTGGCGCCGGGGAAATCCGCATTGGTGTTGTCAGCGCCCTGCCAGCTGAGCGACCAGCCGCCGGTTTGCTTGCCGATGTTGTCCGCGCCCGCGCCGGCAACCAGGATGCGGTGTCCGTGCGGATCGATCGGCAGCACGCGGGCGTCGTTCTTGAGCAGCACCAGCGACTTGGCGACCGCCTCACGCGCCACGGCCCGATGCGCCGGTGCGCCGAGCAGCGCGGTATCACCGGCGTGGAACCGCGACGAGGGCAGGCCCTGATCGAACACGTGCGCCCGCATCTTGACGCGCAGGACGCGGCGCACCGCATCGTCTAGGCGCGCCATCGGCACGGTGCCATCCTTCACCTCGCGTACCATGCTGGCGTAGAGCGCCTTCCAGTCCTCGGGCACGTTGAAGATGTCGACCCCGGCGTTGAACGCGGCCGGACAATCGCCCTTGGTGCAACCCGGCACCTGACCATGCGCGTTCCAGTCGCCGATCACCAAGCCGTCGAAGCCCATCCGGTCTTTCAGCACGTCGGTCAGCAGCGGCTTGCTGGCGTGCATCTTGACGCCATGCCAGCTGGAGAAACTGGCCATCACCGCCTGCACGCCGCCATCGATCGCCGCCGGGTAGCCGGCGCCATGCACGTCGCGCAGCACCGCTTCCGAGGCGAGGTTGTCGCCCTGATCGCGCCCGCCGTCCGTGCCGCCGTCGCCGAGGAAATGTTTCGCGGTCGAGATCACGTGATCGCGATCGAGGAAGGTGTCGCCGGTGCCCTGCAGCCCCGTCACCATCGCGGTCGCATATTGCGCGACGAGGGCCGGGGTTTCGCTATAGCTTTCGTAAGTGCGGCCCCAGCGATCGTCCTGTACGACTGCGAGCGTCGGCGCGAAGCTCCAGTCCATGCCGAGCACGCGCACCTCCTCCGCCGTGGCTGCGCCGATGCGGCGGATCAGGTCCGGGTCGCGCGCGGCACCGAGGCCGATGTTGTGCGGGAAGAGCGTGGCGCCGAACACATTGTTATTTCCGTGGACGGCGTCGGACGCCCACATCAACGGGATACGCTCGCCCTTGTTCGCCGGGTCGACCGAGGCTCGCCAATATCCGTCGATCAGGCGGAGCCAGTCGGCGACCGAAGCATGTTTGTTGCCGCCGGGAACCGACCCGCCGCCATTTTCGATCGAGCCGATGTGATAGGTGATGACGTCGGCCGGCGTGATCGACTTCATCTCGGGCTGGAGCGTCTGGCCAACCTTTTCCTCGATGCTCATGCGGGACAGCATGCGGGTGATGCGCGCTTCCATCGCCGCATCCTGGCGCACTGGGCTGTGTGCTTGCGGCCAGCGGTCGGGGTGGATCGTCGGTGCGGATTGCGCGAGCGCGGCGGCGCTGGAACAGGCGGCAAGCAAGGTAAGGAGACGGGAGCGGAGCATCGGGTGAGCCTTTCGGATGGCGATCAGCGGGCTGCGGTGTCGGCGGCGGCGCGAAGCTGGTTGCGCACCATCGTGCCAGAGGTGGTGAGCTGGTCGGCGCGCCAGCCGCCCCGGGGCGAGGTGCCGGGCTTGAGGGCGGCCGATGCCTCGGGCTTGTCGCTCAGCGACCAGTTCAGGTAGCTGATGCCATGCGCTTCGCACCAATCCCACCAGGTGCGCGCTTCGGCGGCATCGATCGGCCGGTCGCCGTCAGCGGCGGTGACACCGTATTCGGTGACGAACAGCGCCGCGCCGCGGGAAAGCGCGGCCTCGGCCTTGTCGCGGATCGCCTGCTTGTGGGTGGCCGCATAGTAATGCAGCGCGTAGGCGACATCGGGCAGCGCGAGCGGGTCGGCGGCGGCTTCATCGACGTCCTGATCCCAACTGCGCGTTCCCGCCACCACAAAGGCGTCGGGGTCCTCGGCGCGGATCGCGGCGATGACGCGCCGATGGTAGGGTTTGATAACGGTCGACCAGCCGTACTTCGGCAGTGGTTCGTTCCAGGTTTCGTAGATCAGGTTCGGCACGCCGCGATAGCGCCGGGCGATGGTGGTGAAGAAGCGGACCGCCTGGTCAGGCATGGGGTCGTGCGCATGCCAGTCGACGACGACATAGATGCCGGTTGCGATCGCGGCGTCGATCACCTGTTCGGCGCGGCGGGTTTGCGCCGCAGGGTCGGTGGTGTAGCCGCCGTTCGCCGCTGCGATGGCGGCGCGCACCGCGGTCGCGTGCCAGTCGCCGGCAATCCAGCGGATCGCGCGGGAATTGTAGAAGGCGGGCTGCCACTGGCTCCAGAACAGCGACATGCCGCGTAGCGTGACCGGCTGGCCCTGCGCATCGACGACGCGGTTGCCCTTGACGTGCAGATGGCCATGCTCGGCCACGATCGCGGAGACGGGTTTCGCCGCGGCGGGCATGCTGGTGAGAGACGCCGCGCAGACCAGTAGCATCAGCAGCGCAGTTCGCATCCTCGGCACTCTCCGGTGGTTCGCCCCTTGTGGTGACAGGGCGTTGGCCACCGCCTATACGCTCTGCGAAGCGGTGAAAAGCGGCAGGTTGACCGCGATGTCATATACCGCGTTTAGGAGGGATGATGATCCGATGGCTGGCGCTGATGGCGCTGCTCCCCGCAACGCTTGCCGCCCAACCACCCGCGGCCGGCAAACGACCCGCGATCACCGGCATTTCGCATCTGGCGGTGTATTCGACGGACGCCGCGAAAACCCGCGACTTCTATACGCGGGTGCTGGGCGCACGTGCCGGAAGCGATCCTGAAAACGCCGCCGGCACGCGGTATTATCTCAGCGCGCGCCAGTTCGTCGAGGTCCTGCCAGCGCCGGCCGGTCATGGGCCGAACATGCTGGCGCACGTCGCCTATGTGACGCCGGATGCGGCCGGATTGCGCAACTGGCTGGTCCGGAGCGGCATGATCGGCGTCTCGCCGGTGCAGCGGAGCGCGGACGGCGATCGGTGGTTCACGACGCACGATCCCGAGGGCAACGAGGTGCAGTTCGTGCAAGCCGCTACTGCAGACGTCGCTACGGTGACCGGGGCGATCAGCGGGCGCATCATCCATGTCGGCTATGCGGTGCATGATCGTGCCAAGGAAGATGGCTTCTATCGCCGGCTACTCGGTTTCCGGCCATACTGGTATGGCGCGTTCGATACGAGCAAGGTCGACTGGGTGTCCCAGCAAACGCCCGACGGCCACGACTGGCTTGAGTACATGATGGTCGGTCCCGGCTCCGACGTCCCGCTTGAGAAGGTCGACGCCAACGAACTCGGCGTACTCAATCACCTGTCGCTGGGCGTGCGTAATATGGAGGAGGCGGTGACGACGCTTTACCGCGAGAACCGGCTGAGCCCGCGCCACGACGGACCGCAGATGGGACTGGACGGGAAGTGGCAGGCGAATCTCTACGACCCCGACGGGACGCGGATCGAGTTGATGGAGTTCCAACCGGTGAGCAAGCCTTGCTGCTCGGCCTTCACGGCCGACAGCCCGAAGCAGTGACGGGCGGGGGTCTGATGTCCTTTCTGTCGAGGCAACCTGCGCAAGCCCGGCCGGCTCGGTGAGGAGCGACCTGTTCGATCTGACCGGCCGCACCGCATTGGTGACCGGCGCGAGCGCGGGCATCGGCTTTGCGATCGCCGAGGCACTGGTGGCGGCGGGCGCAGGGGTGGTGCTGAACGGTCGCGCGCCCGACCGGCTCGAGCAGGCCGCGATCCGCCTGCGCGACAGCGGTGCAAGCGTCGCCACCGCCGCCTTCGACGTCACCGATGCCGACGCTGTGCGGCGGTCGGTCGACATGCTCGAAGGTGCGGGCACCGCGATCGATATTCTGGTCAACAATGCCGGCGTCCAGCGTCGCCGCCGGCTCGACCAGTTCGAGCATGACGACTGGCATGCGGTGATGCGCACCAATGTCGATGCGGTCTTCTATGTCAGCCAGACCGTCGCGCGCCACATGATCGCGCGTGGGCGCGGCAAGATCATCAACATCGGCAGCGTGCAGAGCGAACTCGCCCGGCCGAGCATCGCACCCTACGCCGCATCGAAGGGTGCGGTCCGGAACCTGACCAGAGGCATGTGCGCCGATTGGGGGCCGCTCGGCCTCCAGATCAACACGATCGCGCCCGGCTACTTCGAAACATCGCTCAACCGCGCGCTGCGCGACGACCCCGAGTTTGACGGCTGGCTGCGCGGGCGCACTCCGGCCGGGCGTTGGGGGCGACTGGAGGATTTGCACGGCGCGGCGGTATTCCTCGCGTCGTCGGCATCCGACTTCATCAACGGCCAGACATTGTATGTCGATGGTGGCATGACGGCGGTGGTGTGAGCGATACGAGGAGTCGGATGTTGGCGGAGACGAGCGGAACGGCGGTGGTCACCGGCGGCAATGATGGACTCGGGCGTGAAATGGTCCTCGCGCTCGCCCGGCGCGGGTGGGACGTCGCGTTCAACTATCTGGCGGGTGGGGACAAGGCGGCGAGTCTCGTCGCCGAGGTGGAGGAGATCGGCCGGCGCGTGCTCGCGCACCAGTCCGATGTCGGCATCAAGGCCGACGTCGACGCCTTCTACGCCGCGCTCGACGCCTGGGGTGGCACGCCGGACGTGCTCGTCAACAACGCCGGCGTACAGACATGGTCCTCGCTGCTCGACCTGGCCGAGGAGGACTGGGATCGCGTGATCCGTACCAACCTAAAAGGCTGCTTCCTCCATACGCAAGCCGCGGGGCGGCGGATGGTGGCGTCGGGGAGCGGGGGCGCGATCGTCAACCTGGGTTCGGGTTGCAACCGGCTCGCCTTTCCGCGACTGGTCGATTACACCGCGTCGAAGGGCGGCATCGAGCAGTTCACCAAGGTGGCGGCGCTCGAGCTCGGGCCGCACGGCATCCGCGTCAACTGCGTGGCGCCGGGCGCGATCGAGACCGAACGGACCCGCGCGGAGGTCGACGACTATGCCGGTCTCTGGTCGCCGATCACGCCGCTGCGGCGTGTCGGCACGCATCAGGATGTCGCCGCAGCGGTGGTGTGGCTGGCCGGGCCGGAATCCGCATTCGTGTCCGGGCAGACGCTGCTCGTCGATGGCGGCGTGTTCTCTCAGGCGGTATGGCCCGCATACTGATTGCTCGACGTCACCCGGAAATCGCGTGGTTCGGCCTTCAGCGTCACGGCGTAAGGAAAACGCGCAGAAGAGGAGCCGCTCGCCCCCTTGTCGCCTGTCTTAGCTACCCCAGCCAAGATACGACTGCGGCTCTGCAACCGTTGCCAACACCAGCTTTTGCAGCACGACATTATCGTCCAGGCGCCACACCTTGACCGTGTGGCGGCCGACGCCGACCGCGCCCAGCTTCGCGGAAAGTCGTATCACGTTGTCGCATACCGCGTCGGCCCAGCGCTTGGTGGCAGCGGAGCTCTGGTCGCCTCCAGTCGCTTCCAGCGATAGTTGCAAAACCTGTATCGGCCTGTCGTCGATCGATACGCCGATCCGCGATCCGCCGCGCCCCGAGGTGTCGAGCGTCGGGGCGAGATAGAGCGTCACCGTCGCGGGTCCGGCTTTCTGCACCACCATGTCATAATCCAGATGAATGGCATCGGCCTGCGTGGTCGCGGGCCGACCCTGTGGCAGCGCGATCATGCCGCCCCCGGTGCGACCGAGATGCGGGATCGGCGTCCACCGCAGCCCCGTGCCATCATGCGCGCGGCTGAAGGCTGTTGCTTCGACGGCGACGATCCCCCGCGGTGCGGACGGCCGAGCGACGAACTTCGGCTGCGGCTGACGGCGGTCGCTCGGCGTATCGGCGCCGACGCGCATGATGGTGGGCATGGTCTGCTGGGTCGGATCGTTCCAGATGACGTAGTTCATGTGGACCTGCGCCATCATGCCGTCCCACTTGCCGCCGTTGATGCTGTGGTACCGCTGCACCAGTTCGCCGTCACGTCGGAACGCCGTCTCGACCATATCGGCGAAATAGTTGGCGCGGGCGTCGTTTTTGGACGCAAGCAGCCGGTTCCAGGCGGTGCCGTAGTACATGCGGTACAAGTTCGCCATCGCGGCGATAGGGTATTCGATAAGCTGGTAATAGGCCTCGCGCTGATCCGATGACAACTTCGCCCGAACCGCCAGCATTTGAGCTTCCAGCGCATCCCATTCGCCGACGATCGCGCCGAATTCGCCACCATCCAGACCTGCCGAAGTCACGCCACCGAGCTCGAAGCTGGACTGGTCGATCAACTCGGGTTTGCGCCGTGCGGTGTACTGGCTGTACGCGGTGATCATCGCCCCGATCGCGCCCGCCTGCTGGGGGCCGAACGTCGCGGTGGCCCAGACACGTGGATACTCGGCCAGCGCCTGCGGCGTCATCGCCTCCGGGTTCCAGGCTTGCGCGAGAAAGAAGCCGAGCGGATATTCCATCGGCTTGATATCGCCGACGTTGACGATCCAGATGGTGCGCACGTTGTGCCGGTAGGCAAGGTCCATCTGCTGCCAGACCTTCTCAATCTGGTTGGTGTTGATCCATTTGTAGTTGCGTGGCCCGCCCACGTAATCGAAGTGATAGTAGATGCCGTAACCGCCCTTGCGCGGCGGTGCCGCAGGATCGGGCAGGCGTCGAAGCTGGCCCCAGTTGTCGTCGGAAAACAGCAGCGTCACGTCGTCCGGCACCTTCATGCCGTGATCGTAATAGTCCTGCACTTCCTTGTAGAGCGCCCACACCTGCGGGGTTTCGCTGGCCGGCTTTCCGGTAACGTCGGCGATGATCCGGCGTTGATCGGCCACGACTTGCTCGAGCAGCCCGGTCGCCGTTCCCTCCGCCATCGCCTGATCGCCATCGCCGCGCATGCCCACCGTCACGACGGAATCATAGGCTTTGCCGTTGCCCTTGGACATCATGCGCTCGATCCCGCCGCGCCAGAAGGCACGCAGGTGGTCGCCGTTCTTGGTGTAATCCCAGGCGCCACCCGTGATGCCCTGATCCAGATGGCGGTGCCACTCCTCCTGAGCGCGGAGCATCGGCTCATGGTGTGAGTTGCCCATCACCACGCCCATCGCATCGGCCAGCACCATGCTGGCGGGGTCGTCGTCCGCGAACGCCTTCCCCCACATCGCCGGCCACAGGTAATTGCCCTTCATGCGCAGCAGCAGTTCGAACACGTGCGCGTACATGGCCGCGTTCACGCCGCCGAACTTCTTGATCGCCCAGCCGGAGAGGCACGGGTCCTCGTCATTGATGAAGAAGCCGCGGTACTTCACCTTGGGCTGATCGCGTCGGCTGCCCGCCGGGATCAGGATGTCGCGCTGGCGGCGGACCGGTACGTCGGCGAACCAGTGCCACGGTGACACCCCGATCCGCTGCGACAGATCGTAGGTGCCGAACACCGCGCCGCGCCGGTCCGCGCCGACGATGACCAACGCGCGCGCGACGCCGGGCAGGGGATTGTTGACGACGATCTGGCGGAACGCTTCCCATTCACCGTGGAGGTCGGCTGCGTCGATGCGGCGGGCGCGGACAAGCTGATCGATCGCCGCGCTTTGGCCAAGCACGCCGATTATCACCACCGGGCCGCGTACGTCGGCAATGCGACCTTCGATCAGCGCGGGACGATCTCCGCCCACCCGGCCAAGATCGTCCGCGAAACTCGCCGCGACACGCCGGACCGCACTGTCGGCGTCAGCGTCGACGAACACCGTCGCGGCCTTGCCGTCCGCGATCAGCGGGAACGCGGTGCGGGGATCGACAGCGCCCTCGGAAGGAGGCGCCGCGAGCGCGGGTGCCGCCAGCGCGCCGATCGCCGCCCCCCATCCCGCGCTTGCCAGCAACGTGCGGCGCGACAGGGCCGGTATCGAATATTCACGCATTCCGCTCTCCGACTTTGTTCGCGTCCGCAAGGCTTCGCCCGCTCGGAGGCGTCTCATTGTACCTGCACGACCGCAATGATCCTGGTCGAGGTCGGCAGCTTCCTGTCCCCGCCGATGACGAAAAAAAGGGGCGCTGCAAAGCAACGCCCCTGAAGATCCCAACCGGAGGAGGGGGCGGGGGCCTAGAACGTTCCGCGCAGACCGACGAGCAACTGCCGCCCGGGCTTATACTGCGTGAACGTATCGTTCTGGAACTGGAAGTAAGACTTCAAGGTCGCATTGGTGAAGTTCGACAGATTGATCGTCAACTGCGGCGCGTGCGGGATGTTGAAGATCTTGTCGAGGTCGAACGCGGACGAGAAGTCGTAGCTCGTATAATCGAAGTTATACAGGCCTGCCGCCGGAATGCCGTTCTGCGCCAGACCGCTGCTCTGCGAGCCGCGACGCGACGTGGTCGACACGCGCAGCATGACGCCGTGCTTCTCGTAATAGCCGGTGACGTTGTAGGTGAACGGCGCGACGCCGAACGCCACCGCTGCGCCCTTGCTGGTCTGGTCGACGATGGTGGCG
>Ga0265798_10007147_pt1 | contig 14512 bp, 12 predicted proteins | sample P3T30metagenome_FD_192430 | JGI IMG/M metagenome (GOLD analysis project Ga0265798, IMG submission 192430) | Plant litter microbial communities from East Loma Ridge, Irvine, California - P3 T30 | ecosystem: Environmental > Terrestrial > Plant litter > Unclassified | place: USA: California...
GGCGATCGTCATGTTGCCGGCGCGCGTACTCGGTTATAACCCGGCGCGTTGAACTGCCTCCTTGTGTGTTGGGCAATTAACAGACGATAGCAAAGCGATCTTCTACTGTGGAGCTGCGTGCTTTCATCCGGAAAGCGCGCGTTGATTAGAGGAAAATGACTATGCGCCTGGATATTTACCGCAGAGCCGAACACGACGGCAAATTCTCGTACCTGGCTGTGCCTGAAGCCAAGAACATCCCTGAGGAAGCAACCAACACCGATTGGGAAATCGAAGCCCGCGCATATGAAGTCGACGACAGCGCCGATGAAATCAAGGATTTCGACATCGATAACCTGGCCGGCCAGATCGCCGAAAAGGGCTACGCGATGACCTCGGTACTGCACTGACGTTTCTCTGGCGAGCGCCTCAGCCCGCCAATCGCCGGCACGCATGCGCGAGCATGCGAGGCCGGCGCCTCCAGCTCCTCCAGAAGTCGGCCTGGCCGCAACAGCCCGGTAGCCGATGTGGTATCCTGCGCCCTTGATCAAGCAAGCCAGCCATCCATTGGGCTGGGACGGAGGATGCAATGAAGTGGATAGTGGTCGGTTTCTTTATTCTCTCGGTCCTGCACATCCATTTCCGCGGGCGCGTGCGCCTGCCGATCCGCCGCCAGATCTTCGATCATTCGTCGTTCATGGCGCCGATCAACATCTTCATGCACAAGTTCTCGACGGTGCCGAGCACGCCATTCGTGCCGGTCAGCCAGTTTCCCGAGCTGGCGCGTCTGCAGGAAAACTGGCCGATCATCCGCGCCGAAGCCGAGCACCTGCTGGCGCTCAAGAAAATCAAGGCAGCCGAGCAGAATGACGATGCCGGTTTCAATTCCTTCTTCAAGAATGGCTGGAAGCGTTTCTACCTGAAGTGGTATGACGCCAGTCACCCGTCGGCCGAGCGCCTGTGCCCGCAGACCTATGCGCTGCTGCAATCGATTCCGTCGGTCAAGGCCGCCATGTTCGCCGAGCTGCCGCCGGGTGGCAAATTGAACCCGCACCGCGACCCGTTCGCCGGTTCGATGCGCTACCACCTGGGCCTGGCCACGCCAAACGACGACCGCTGCTTCATTGACGTCGACGGCGAGCGCCATAGCTGGCGCGACGGCGAAGGCGTGGTCTTCGACGAAACCTATATCCACTGGGCGATCAACGGCAGCGAGAGTGACCGCATCATCCTCTTCTGCGACGTCGAGCGTCCGATGCGCTATCGCTGGATGGGCGCGTTCAACCGCTGGTTCGGCCGCACCGTCATGACGGCCGCCGCTTCGCCCAACGAGACCGGCGACCAGGTTGGCCTGGTCAGCAAGCTGTTCCGCATTTCCTTCTACGCCGGCCAGTACCGCCGCCGCTTCAAGGCCTGGAACAAGACCGCCTACAACATCACCCGCATCGCGCTGGTGATTGCCCTGATCGCCTTCGTCATCTGGATTTGATTGTGTATATAAGCGCCTGCCGATGCGCTCCGGCAGGCCACTCGCCGCGGTTGCACGGGTGCGATATGGTGAAACTTATATCTGCTTGACAGGTTTATAGCTGAAAGTGGCCCTCAGAATTCCGTGGTCGTTTGTACCTTCTGTTTTCATGTCGGGAAAATTGAGATGGTCGTTCATGATGATCAACTCCTTGAATAGCCATTTCCGTTTTTTGCTATTGTCGTACAGCTCTTGTGTAACAAAGATGTGGTCGAGAGACTCACGCAGACCCTGGTGCACGTACGTGTAATATACGTCCCGCGTATCACGGTATTCCTGCAGGGTTTGGGTAGTATAGAGCGCAAGATCTCCTCCGCCCTCGGAATCGCCGACCAGATAACGAGGTTGCTCCGTCAGGATATTTGCCGTATTGCTGTGTTGCCCGTCGTTCATGTCACCCATAATCACCGCGGGTATATTGTTGTCCTTAAGTTGCTCGGTCAGCAGAATGCGTAGTGCTGTTGATTCGGCTGTGCGCCGGATGGTCGAAATTGCCGCGCCGAGAGCTCTACTATGTTTGGCATGGACTTCCTTTTTGAACCAGTCCTCTCTGTAAATGTCGGTCGGGCCTTTGGATTTGAAATGGCTCACGTATATCCAAATCAACTCCTCATCCTGTCTAGGGCGGACCTGAAATCTGAGCACCGGCCGCGAGAATCCACTGATGTTCACTGAAATGGCGGGTGTTTGTGGGTCGGTCCCCTTTGATGCCAGCATGAACTGTTCAGGGAAGTCTTTGATCCATTCGGGCTCTCCGGCGAGCAAGCCTTTCTTCACGGCCGCTGCGCATATAATCTTTTGTCCTAACGCATCCTCAGGCGTCACCAGATCGTAGGCGTCGGACAAGCCTGCTTCCTTGAAGGCGTCGGCCAGTGCCTCGGCATGCCAGAGCTCTTGGAACCCGAAGATGTCGGCCTGAATGAGTTGCAACTGTCGCGCGGTCCAAGCAATTTTCTTTGCATACTGCTCCGGTGTCCAACCATCATCCTTGTAAATGGGTCTGTCTGGGATGTTGAGATTCAAGAGGTTGAATGTGCAGAAACTCACCTGTTTCAGGTCATCCATTATTCCCTCGCAGATTGTGTTTATAGGATTTGAGCTGACTTGGCAAAGCTTGCCAGGTTGCGCTGTGCTGGTACAACATGTCCGTTGAGCAGACCCAGGACTTTCTGGTAATCAGTGGTTGCTACAATTTTGTCTTCCCATGCAAATGAGTCGCGCCGGTGGGCGTGATTCAAGGCACGGATAATCGTTCCGAATACATCTACCGTTGCAGTCCCGTTTGTACTTAGGTCTCCCCAGTAACGCTCGGCATCGAAAAAAACCATTGGTGTCAATTCTTCGCGGCTGCGAACGTAGTAATTCTCTTCGACGTCCTGCCAGATCTCACGAAGCGTACCGCCGCCCCCGCGGCCGTAGATGATGCCGGCCCTGGATTCGCGGACCAAGTGGGACTCGCGGATGCTGTTCTGAAAATAGCAGGCATAGGCGGAAGCGAAAGGCATTACTGGTTCGTTACCGTATTCCCAGGTCGAGATCGCGAGGCTCTCGCCAGGGTTGTCAGCAAGGCTCTTTAATTGATCCGCCCACGAGTACCAGGCATGTAATCCTGCTGCGTCATATGCATACGCCCAGCCAGTTGCACTCTGATGTTTTTTCGGCGCCGGAATAATATCGATTGCATTATCCTTTTGCACGTTTTCGAGTTTCATCAACACCTTGCTCCACGTTTCGTCACTGGAACCTGAAAAATAGGCGCCGAGATGCGCAGCTTCCATGAGGCCTGGCCCTCCACCGGTGACGATCGTAAAACCCTCTGACGTCAAAAAGCGCGCCAGATTCGCCATATTCCTATACGCAGCAGTAGTGCGTCCAATCGAGTGTCCTCCCATGATTCCGACAAAATGGGAATGTGGGCCGGAAACGGAGTGCATGTGTTGTAAGAGATGGAAATTGACTGCGGCATCATGCGCAGCAACAGTTGACAGAGCATCTGCCGCCTGTCGGCCTGGCGTTTTAAACGGCTCGAAAGCTAGATATTGCTGAAAGGAGAATGTTTCTAGAATCGAAGCAGGCGATTGCGGGTCGAAGCCGTTCATTAAAATACCGCAGCTGTAGAGTCTTGCTGGCGGCTCTGCGATCATTGGCATGCGGGCTCCTTGAGATTGTTACGTGTTTCGGAAATGGCTGAATAAATTCCATCTGCTTTGGATGGTATCCGGAAAAGTTCCGGAGTCAATCGCTATTCTGTTTTTAACTCAATAATAATGTGGTTGGCCTAATGCTTAGTCAAGTTAAATCGGTGCTAGATTCTATGAATTTGGCGTTTTTGGTAATGTCAATATCCAATTTGTCAGAAGAGAAATAACTGCAGCAATTCTAAAGTTTACCGCAGATGCTATTTCCCAATTTCAATGGATCAAATCCGCCTGTCGGGAAAGTATGCATTCCGGCATAACCGCTACAATAGGCGCACCGACTCACTCACTGGAGTATCTCAATGGCAAAAGTACTGGTGCTGTATTACTCGACCTATGGACACATCGAAACGATGGCGAACGCCGTCGCCGAAGGTGCGCGCAAGGCTGGCGCGACCGTCGATGTGAAACGCGTGCCCGAGACCGTCCCTGAAGAAGTCGCCAAGAATGGCCATTTCAAATTGCAGCAGGATGCGCCGGTCGCCAAGCCTGACGAACTGGAGCATTACGATGCGATCATCATCGGCGCACCGACCCGTTACGGCCGCATGCCGAGCCAGATGGCGGCGTTCCTCGACCAGACCGGCGGCCTGTGGGCGCGTGGCGCTCTGAACGGCAAGGTGGGCGGCGCGTTTACGTCGACCGCTACCCAGCACGGCGGCCAGGAGCAGACGCTGTTCTCGATCATTACTAATCTGCTGCACTTCGGCATGACGGTCGTCGGTTTGCCGTACAGCTACCAGGGGCAAATGACGCTCGACGAAATCGCCGGCGGCAGCCCATATGGCGCCACCACCATCGCCGGGGGCCAGGGCCAGCGCCAGCCGAGCGAGATCGAGCTGGGCGGCGCGCGTCACCAGGGCGAGCTGATCGCCAAGACGGCGGCCAAGCTGTTCGGCTGATCAGTGTGGCCACGTCCGCTGGCGCTGGACGCGCAGCGGGCGTTCCGGATCTTTGGTATCGTGGAAGTCCTGGATGGCCGCCGCGGGCGGCCCGCAACGAGGCGCCGATCATATGACCAAGCTCTCTGACTTCCCGATCACCGAAAAATGGCCGGCCGCACATCCTGACCGGCTGCAGCTGTATTCGATGCCGACGCCCAACGGCGTCAAGGTCGCCATCCTGCTTGAAGAAATCGGGCTGCCGTACGAGGCGCACAAGGTCGATTTCTCCACCAACGACCAGAACTCGCCAGCCTTCCTGTCCCTGAATCCGAACAACAAGATCCCCGCGATCATCGACCCCAATGGGCCGAATGGCGAACCGCTGGCGCTGTTCGAGTCGGGCGCGATCCTGATCTACCTCGCCGAGAAAACCGGCAAGCTCTTGCCAGCCGATCCGGCGGCGCGCTACCAGGTCATCCAATGGGTGATGTTCCAGATCGGCGGCGTCGGGCCGATGTTTGGCCAGCTCGGTTTCTTCGTCAAATTCGCTGGCAAGGACATCGAGGACAAGCGTCCACGTGACCGCTATGTCGACGAATCGCGCAGGCTGCTTGGTGTGATCGAAGGGCAGCTTGCCAAGCACGCGTGGATTGCGGGCGAGGAGTTCTCGATTGCCGACATCGCCGTCTTCCCCTGGGTGAATGGCCTGTTCAACTTCTATGAGGCGCAAGACCTGATCGGCGCCGAGGATTTCCCCAAAGTGAAAGCTGCGCTGGGCATCTTCCTGCGGCGGCCTTCGGTGCGCAGGGGATTGAAGATCCCCTCCTGATCAGTATGGGCTGGCGGTCGGGCGTACGATCAGCTCGCTGACATCGACGTCAGCCGGCTGGTCGATGGCGAAGCCGATTGCACGCGCAATCGCCTCCGGCTTGATCGCCACCTTGCGGAAGTCGCGCATCGTGTCGCGCGCCACGTCGTCCGAGATCGATTCGGCCAGTTCCGACTCCACCACACCCGGCGACACCAGCGTGACGCGAATATCCGCGCCGACTTCCTGGCGCAGCCCTTCGGTGATCGCCGCCACCGCGAACTTGGTGGCGCAATACACCGCCGCCGTCGGGCTGACCGTGTAGGCGCCGATCGAGGCGATATTGATGATCTGGCCGCTGCGGCGCTTCTGCATCTTCGGCAGCACGGCGGCAATTCCGTGCAGCACGCCTCGGATGTTCACGTCGATCATGCGGTTCCACTCGTCGATCTTGAGCGCCTCCAGTTTCGACAGTGGCATCACGCCGGCGTTATTGATCAACACGTCGACCTGGCCGTGGCAGTCCAGCGCGAAGGCAACGAAGCCCTGCATGCTCTCGAGGCTGGTGACGTCGAGCTGGGCGACGTCGGCGCGGCCCCCGGCTTCGCGGATCTCGCTCGCCAGTGCGACCAGCCGTTCGGTGCGGCGCGCACCCAGCACGACGCGGTGGCCGGCCGCTGCGAGGTAACGGGCGGTGGCTTCGCCGATACCGCTGCTGGCGCCGGTGATGAGGACGACTTTCGATGCGTGTTCCATGTTTTTGCTCCCTGATGTGGTTGAACAGTGGAGCCAGTATGGACGCGCAGCAGCACGCTGCCCATGCCGAAAAATCGGCCTGGATTGCACAATCCTCCGGAAATGAAAACGGCGCCCGAAGGCGCCGCTCTGCGACTACGTTGCGATCAACGTGTTATTTCAGGCGCGTGGACGGTTGCGGTGGAAGGTCAATGGGGTGTAAGCAACAGCCGATGGCGGCGGTGTCTTGAGGATGCCCGGCTTCATGGCGCCGACCACGTGCATCTCGCACGGCTTGCAGTCGAAGCGCAGCGTGTATTTCTCGTCGCCGCTCACCAGGGTCATCGGCTCGGCCTTCACCTGGCCCTGCACGCCTTGCACGCCCTTGGCCTGTTTCGGGCACAGATTGAACGAGAAGCGCAGGCAGTGTTTGGTGATCATCAGTGATACTTCGCCGGCTTCCTCGTGCGACTCGTAGGCTGCATCGATCAGCTGCACGCCGTGCTTGTGATAGAAGGCGCGTGCCTTCTCGTTGTACACGTTGGCCAGGTAGCTCAGTTGCGCTTCCGGATACACCGCCAGCGGCTCGCTGGCCGGCTTGCGCTGCGGACGCTCCCAGGCCGCCAGGCGCGCTGCCTCGTGCGCGGCGATGGCGTCGCGGCGCAGGGCGTTGATGGCGGCGTTCGGCACGAACCAGGGCTGGCTCAGTGTCAGCTCGACGTGGCCGGCTTCGAACATCGTGTTGCCCAGCTTGGCCACGCTGGCGCGCAGCGACGCTTCGGCCTGGCTGGCCTGCTGGGCCGGTTGCAGTTCGATGGCGGCATCCACGCTGGACGCGATACCGTCCTCATCGACGATTGCCAAGCGCAGGCCTCCGGCATGTTCGCTCAGGGTCAGGTCGAGTGCTACCTTGCGCTCGGACGATTTCTTGCCCAGCGTTGCTTCCCACTGGTGGTCGCGGTTGCGGTGGATGACTGTCCCGACTTTCAATCCCGTCAGGGCCTGGATCGGCTCGTTCGGGCGAATGCGCCAGCGTTCGCCGTCCGCTTCGGTGCCCAGCTTCTCGACGGTATTCGCCTGGATGCCGACGGTCACGCGCTTGTGCATGAAGTTCAGGCCGTCGCTATTGGCCATTGGCGCATTGGTGACGACATCGAAGCTGTCGCCATTGATCTTGGCAACAATGCCCAGCTCGACGCCCACGTATTTCGGCGAGTCGAAGGCGCCGATGTCCGTCAGGCGGCCTTGCGCAAAGTATTCGGTGTGGCCGCGGTGGAAGTTCTTGTCGACGTCCGGGGTGAACATCACGCGGGTGCGGCCGCTGGCGGCGCGGCGGTATTCGGGACGGCGCTCGAGCAGTTCGTCGAGCAGCAGGCGGTAGTGGGCGGTGATGTTCTTCACATAGCCCATGTCCTTGTAGCGGCCCTCGATCTTGAACGAGCGGATGCCGGCATCGACCAGCGCTTCCAGGTTACGGCTCTGGTCGTTGTCCTTCATCGACAGCAGGTGCTTGTCATAGGCCACCACGCGGCCCTGGCCGTCGCTCAGCGTGTAGGGCAGCCGGCAGGCTTGCGAGCAGTCGCCGCGATTGGCCGAGCGGCCCGTGTCGGCGTGCGAGATATAGCACTGGCCCGAGTAGGCCACGCACAGCGCGCCGTGCACGAAGTATTCGAGCGGCGTCTCGTTCATCGCCTTGATCTTGCGGATCTGTTCAACGGTCAGTTCGCGCGCCAGCACCAGCTGCGAGAAACCGACGTCGCCCAGGAATTTCGCCTTCTCGGGCGTGCGGATATCGCACTGGGTGCTCGCATGCAGCTGGATCGGCGGCAGGTCGAGTTCGAGCAGGCCCATGTCCTGGATGATCAGCGCATCGACCCCGGCTTCGTACAGTTGCCAGATCTGCTTGCGCGCCAGCTCGAGTTCGCTGTCGTGCATGATCGTGTTCATGGTGACAAAGATGCGCGCGCGGTAGGCGTGGGCAAATTGCACCAGGGATGCGATGTCTTCCAGCGGATTGCTGGCGTTATGGCGCGCACCGAATGCCGGACCGCCGATGTACACGGCGTCGGCGCCGTGGAGGATCGCTTCGCGGCCAATGTCGGCGGTCTTGGCAGGCGACAGCAATTCGAGTTCGTGGTCGAGCAGGGACATGGGGTATTCCTTTGGGCGAAGGCCGAAATTATAGCGATATGCTGCTCTCGCGTCATGCCCCATGTTGCGGTGCGTGGCAAAACCATTCAGGGAGTCCATTCGGGTTAGTCAACTGCTCAGCTGATCCGAGGTAGAATCGACAACAATGTTCGTTCCGACAAGGAGGGATTCATGGCTGATTCGCCGCAGATACGGCATGCGCGCTTTCTGCTGCTGGGTGGTGGCCTGGCCGCCGCCACGGCAGCCGAGACGCTGCGCCAGGAGGGCGCCCAGGGCGCCATCGTGATCGTGGCCGATGAGCGCGATCCGCCGTATCACCGGCCGCAGCTGTCAACGCGCTTCCTCGAGCCTGACGGGCCGCCGCCCCTGGCCACCGTGCTGCCGCCGGAATTCTTCGAAGACCACGGCGTCACGCTGCGCTCGGGCGTGCGCGCGACCGGCATCGATCCGGCGGCCAGGCTGGTGCACACCGACCATGCCGGAGACATCAATTACGACCACCTCCTGATCGCAACCGGTGTGCGCCCGCGTCGGCTCGACATTCCCGGCATCGGCCTGCCAGGCGTGTATTACCTGCGCACCGCCGGCGATGCGCGCACCCTGCGCGGCGCGATGGAGGGCGCGCGGCGGGCAGTCGTCGTCGGCGCCGGCTTTATTGCGCTCGAACTGGCGGCGGCCTTTCGGCGCCAGGGCATGCACGTGACGCTGCTGGCGCGCCACGGCATGCTGTTCGACAAACTGCACGACAAGGGCATCAGCGACTACCTGAAGGCGCTGTTCGTGGATGAGGGCGTCGAGGTGCTGCAGGATGCGCCGGTCGAGATACATGGCGAGAAGCGGGTCGAGATGGTCGTCACCGAGGGCGGGTTGCGGCTGCCGTGCGACCTGGTCGGCATCGGTATCGGCGTCGAGCCCGAGTTGGCATGGCTGCAAGGCAGTGGCCTGGCGCTGGGCGACGGCGTCTGCGTCGATGAATACCTGCAAGCGTCGGATCCCGCGATCTGGGCCGCAGGCGACATCGCCAGCTTCACCGACCCGGTGTTTGGCCGGCGTCACCGCATCGAGCACTGGGACAATGCCGTCAAGCAGGGCAGGCTGGCGGCGCGGAATATGCTCGGCCTGCGCCAGCGGTACGATGAGGTGTCGTATTTCTCGTGCGAGCTGTTCGGCCAAGGCTTCCAGTTTCTCGGTTTGCCCGAAGCCGGGCACGATCACGCGCGATTGGGCAATCCCGGCGAGCGCAGCTGGGGCTGCCTCTACCTCGACAACGAAGTGCCGCGCGCGCTGTTCTCGACGGGTCGGCCGGCCATCGAGACGCGTGCGATCGAGTCGCTGATCCGCTACCGCACCAATATCGGCTGGGCCTGCAAGCGCCTGCATGAACCCGACTTCTCGATCACCCGCATCCCGACCCAGACCGCGCTGATCCTGCAGGGTGGCGGGGCGCTTGGCGCTTTCGAGTGCGGCGTGACCCGCGCGATGGAAGAGGCCGACATCCATCCGGACATCGTCTGTGGCGTTTCGATCGGCGCCTTCAACGGCGCGATCATCGCGTCGAACCCCGGCCATGCTGCCGCAGCGCTGGAAGATTTCTGGCGCCGCCTCTCGCTCGATGTGCCGGACATGGCGAATGCCTTGCTCGACGACCGCGCGCGCCGCCTGTTCGGGTCGTGGCAGACCCTGGCGTTCGGCGTGCCGCAGTTCTTCCGTCCACGCTGGACCGGCATGCCTTTCGCGGGCGCCTTGCCGTCCAGCTGGACCAGCATGTACGACCCAACGCCGGTCAAGGAGCTGCTCGCGCGCTATGTCGATTTCGGCGCGCTCAAGTCCAGCCCGGTGCGCCTGCTGGTCAGCGCCGTCAATGTCGAGACTGCGCGGCTCGAGATCTTCGACAGCTATGCCGATGACCTGACGGCCGACCACATCCTGGCCAGCGGCAGCCTGCCGCCCGGCTTTCCCTGGACGACGATCGACGGCAAACATTACTGGGATGGCGGCATCATCAGCAATTCGCCGCTCGAACTGCTGCTCGAGCGCGCGGGCACGGCGCGCAAGCGCATCTTCGTGGTCGACCTGTATCCCGAGACGCGCGCTCTGCCGACCAGCCTGATGGAAGTGATGGGCCGGCGCGACGAGATCGTGTTCGCCGAACGCATCCGGCGCGACACCGCCGGCGAAAGCCTGGTGCGGGATTATCGCAAGCTGGTCGAGTCGATCCTGGCGCATGCTACGACGGCCGAGCGTGCCGAACAGGTGCGGCAATGGCCGACGTATATCCAGCTGATGGGCGACAAGGATGCGCAACCGCAGATCACCCGCATCGTGCGCCGGGGCTCGGAGTGCGAGACGGCGTCGCGCGACTACGATTTTTCGGCCGCGTCGATTGCGCAGCATATGCGGGAAGGGCAGGAGCAGGCAGCCGCCGCCCTGAAGGTGCAGCAGGAATGAGCGTCGATGTTAGCGCAAACCGGCGGCATTATGCCAAGCGCATCCCCGTAATGGCAGAGCACCTTGCACAATGGGGATAGGCACGATGGCAAGGCCCCAATTGTGCTAACATCCGACGAACATTCCAGCTGAAGAAATCCAATCTCACATGAACAAAGCGAGCATCGAGGCCGTCCGAGAATCCATGGAGCAGGGCAAGCCAACCATGGTGGACGTGGCCAAGCTCGCCGGCGTGTCCGCAATGACCGTCTCGCGCGTCATGAACGGCAAGAGCCTGGTGCGCGAAAGCACGCGCCGCAAGGTCGCCGAAGCGGTCGCCGCACTCAATTACACGCCAAACCAGGAGGCGCGCAACCTGGCCGGCTCCAAGCCGATCCGGGTCGGTTTCTTGTACAGCAATCCGAGCGCGGCCTACCTGAGCGAGTTCCTGGTCGGGCTGCTGAACCAGTCGGGCCTGAACAACGTTCAGCTGTTCGTCGAAAAATGCGAGGCGGGTAATCATGAGGTCGAGCACACCCAGCGCCTGATCGACAACGGCCTGGATGGCGTGATCCTGCCGCCGCCGCTGTGCGACAGCGTCGCGGTGCTCGAGTGCGTGGCGCAGGCCGGCATTCCGGCGGTGGTAGTCGCTTGCGGTTCACCGGTGGCCGGGGTAGGTGCGGTCAGCATCGACGACTACGAAGCCGCCCACTTCATGACCCGTCACCTGATCGCGCTGGGCCACCAGCGTATCGGTTTCGTGATGGGCCACCCGAACCAGACTGCCAGCGCGCGTCGTCTGGAAGGTTATCGCAAGGCGATTGCCGAGAAGGGCGCCGACGATTCTGAAGAGCTGGTGGTGCAGGGCATGTTCACCTACCGCTCCGGACTGGACGCAGCCGAGCGCTTGCTGGCGCTGGCCGACCGGCCGACGGCGATTTTCGCCAGCAACGACGATATGGCGGCCGGCACGGTGGCGGTTGCGCATCGTCTGGGCCTGGACGTGCCGGGCGACCTGACCGTGACTGGCTTCGACGATACCGCGCTGGCCACCACGATCTGGCCCGAACTGACCACCGTGCGCCAGCCGATCGCCGGCATGGCGCGCGAGGCGGTGCAGGCGTTAGTGAGGCGTGTGCGCGCGCTGCGCGAAGAAGAGCCGGCCGAGCCGGAGCAGACGCGGCTGGATTTCGAGCTGGTGCGGCGGCAGTCGGATGCGGCGCCAAGGATTCGTCCGCCGGCCAGGTTGCCGGCGGTCGCTAAAGCCCGCTGATATCGACCGCGCCAGGCCACGTCTTTCAATCACCTCCTGACCTCAGGTGGGTAGACGGCTCTGCCGTCCACGCGTCCAGCCAGCCCCTGCGTCACGATATATCTGCGTTCAGTCGAACGCGTGGACAGCATAGCTGTCCACCCCACGGGCGAGCCACCAGCGCGCCAAATCCCAGCCCCTGCAAACCATTCTAATAATCCGTTGACAATCGTCTGGACGCCCGTCTACACTGCAATGGTTGCGCTAACAATCCTGTTATAGGAATGTTCTGACGCAGCGAAAAATAATCAGAATAATCTGGAGACGACCATGACTGCACAGAATCCCAATCTGCTGCCGGATGACTTCGACCGTGCCTTGCTGGTGGGCCGCATCTGGCGCCCGGCGCCAGTCGATGGCCCGGCGGTAGTCGCCGTGCGCGGCGGCCGCCTGGTGGACATCACCCGCCACGCTCCCACCGTATCCGACCTGTTCGACAGAGCACCCGCCGACCTGCTGGCGATCGCGCGCGAAGCTGACGGCGAGGACCTCGGCTCGGCCGCGAGCCTGCTGCAGGCCGCGCTGGGTGAGGGCACTGGCGAGCACGGCATCCGCCTGCTGGCGCCCTGCGACCTGCAGGCGATCAAGGCCGCCGGCGTGACCTTCGCGGTCAGCCTGCTCGAGCGCGTGATTGAAGAACAAGCCAAGGGTATCCCGGCCCGCGCCGCCGAACTGCGCGCGCAGCTGCAAGCCTCGTTCGGCGGCAACCTGGCCGACATCACCCCGGGCTCGGACGCCGCGATGCGCCTGAAACAGGAGCTGATCGAGCGCGGCCTGTGGTCGCAATACATGGAAGTGGGCATCGGCCCCGATGCTGAAGTCTTCACCAAGTCGCAGCCGATGTCGTCGGTCGGCCATGGCGCCCGCGTCGGCCTGCATCCGACGTCGCACTGGAACAACCCCGAACCCGAGATCGTGCTGGCCGTGAACAGCCGCGCCGAAGTCGTTGGCGCCACCCTCGGCAACGATGTCAACCTGCGCGACATCGAAGGCCGCAGCGCGCTGCTGCTCGGTAAAGCCAAGGACAACAACGGCTCGTGCGCCATCGGTCCCTTCATTCGCCTGTTCGACGAGCACTTCACCATCGACACGCTGCGCCAGTGCGAGGTCGCCATGCTGATCGAGGGCGATGACGACGCGTTCGCACTATCCGGCACCAGCCGCATGCGCGAAATCAGCCGCGATCCGCTCGACCTGGTGGCCCAGACCTGCGGCGCGCATCACCAGTACCCGGACGGCTTCATGCTGTTTTTGGGGACGATGTTCTCGCCGATCAAGGACCGCGACACCGCCGGCGGTGGCTTCACCCACCACACGGGCGACACGGTCACCATCTCGACGCCGTCCCTCGGCGCCCTGGTCAACACGGTCGACCGCAGCGACGTGATCGCGCCCTGGACTTTCGGCGTGCGCGCCCTGTACAGCAACCTGGCACGGCGCTCACTGCTCGCCGGCTGACCCTATCATGACACCGCCCGATGGCGCGCTTCACCAGAATTGCGAGCTCACAATGCAACAAACCCCAGAATCCCTGGTCTACGCGACCTATCCAGACCTGCGCGACAAGCGGGTCGTCATCACCGGCGGCGGCACCGGCATCGGCAGCGAGCTGGTGACGGCCTTCGTCGGCCAGGGCGCCCGGGTCTGGTTCCTCGACATCGCCGCGGCAGCTTCCAACGCGCTCGCGACGGCGCTCAAGGACGCCACCCATGCACCGCGCTTTTTGCAATGCGACCTGACCGACCTCGATGCGCTGGCCACGACCTTCAGCGCCATCGAAGCCGAAGCCGGCGGGATCGATATCCTGCTCAATAATGCTGCCAACGACGACCGCCACGACATCGACGACGTCACGCCCGCCTATTACGAGAACCGGATGAACGTGAACCTGCGTCACCAGTTCTTCTGTGCCCAGGCTGCGGTGCGCATGATGCGCCGCGAAGGCGGCGGCGTGATCCTGAATTACGGTTCGATCTCGTGGTACCTGGCCTCGAGCCAGCTGTCGCTGTACATGACCGCCAAGGCCGCGATCGAAGGCCTCAGTCGCGGCCTGGCGCGCGACCTGGGGCCGGACAATATTCGTGTCAACACCGTGATCCCGGGCGCCGTGCGCACCCCGCGCCAGCAGGCGCTGTGGCATACACCCGAAGAAGAAGCGCGCATCCTCGCCGGCCAGTGCCTGCAGGAGCGGGTCGAGATGCAGGACGTGGCGGCGCTGTCGCTGTTCCTGGCCTCGGATAATGCGCGCCGCTGCAGTGGCCGCGAATACTTCGTCGACGCCGGATGGTACGGCGCATGAACGCGGTATCAAGCGTACAGCCCGAGTGCCTGTGGGACGTGAAAGCCACGCTGGGCGAGGGCGCCCTGTGGGACGCCGTTCGCAATCAGATCTGGTTCGTCGACATCAAGGGCCGCCATATCCACCGCTGCGACGCTGACGGCGGCAACCGCCAGAGCTGGGATGCGCCGTCGCAGGTCGGCTTCCTGGCG